>Ga0307440_1000046_pt1 | contig 47315 bp, 47 predicted proteins | sample SalMarWE160410MG_FD_202150 | JGI IMG/M metagenome (GOLD analysis project Ga0307440, IMG submission 202150) | Salt marsh sediment microbial communities from the Plum Island Ecosystem LTER, Massachusetts, United States - WE1604-10 | ecosystem: Environmental > Aquatic > Marine > Intertidal zone >...
ACGCCGGCGTCTACACCGCTCAAGCCAAAGGCCGGCACGCCGGCTGCCATGAGTCCCCCCGTCAAGGCTTTGTTGACCGATCCACACAAAACCATCAGCGCCGCCTCCAACGCCTTCGAATCGGTGCGTCTCATTCCGTCGACCTTGACCGGCTTCTGACCCAGCCGGACCTGGAGTGCATCCACCGCCGGACCACCACCGTGAACCAGGATGAACGATGCGTTGTCGGCCCGCAGAGTGGCCGCCAGGCGACCGATGTCGGCCCCCTGGCCGGTCAATTCCCCGCCGATCTTGATCACGTGCCGAACCCGCGCGTCGTTCACCTAGACAACTCCCAACGTCTCGTCCAAACCAAAGACGGCGTTCATGTTCTGCACGGCCTGGCCAGCCGCCCCTTTCAGCAGGTTGTCGATGGCCGAGGTGATGATTGCGGTTCCTTCGCTCACCACCACACCCATCACACAGCGATTGCTGCGCACCACGTGCGCCAAGGTGGCTGCATCTCCCGGCGGGAGGAGCTCGACGAAGACCTCGTCGGCATAGGCACCGGTCAGGACTTGTCTCAAGAGCGCCTCATCCCACCCTTCGGCAAGGGGTGCGTAGATCGTCGACAGGATCCCCCGCGCCACGGGGAGGAGGTGGGGGGAGAAGATCAAACCGGGTGGTGTCGGGCTGGCCCAAGCTAAGGCCTGCTCCATCTCGGGCACATGACGGTGGGCGCGACCCAAAGCATACGGCACCAAGTTCTCAGAAAGCTCGGCGAATTGGGTGTGCGGACGGGGACGCCGCCCGGCGCCGGTGACCCCGGACTTGGAATCCACGACGACCGTCCCGGACAAGGCGCCTGCTTGGACGAGTGGCAAGAGCGGCAGCAGCACGCTCGTCGGATAACAGCCCGGATTGGCCACCAACTGGGCCTCTGGCAGATCTTCCCGGGCCCATTCGGTGAGGCCGTAGACAGCGTTGTCGAGAAGCTCGGGCGCAGCGTGCTCGACCCCGTACCAACTCTTGAAGACTTGAGGGTCGGACAGGCGGAAATCAGCGCTGAGATCGATCACGCGAGCGCCGGCCTCGATGGCCCTCTTGGCCCATGGTGCAGCGCTTCCGTGAGGCACGCAGAGAAAGGCGACATCGGCGGAGGACAGGTCGACTTCGTCTGGGGCGACGAGGGCCTGCGCTGGACCTCCGGGGTACGCCTGGATCAGATCGCTTCCAGCCGAGGAAGCCGAGGCAGCGAAAACGATCTCGACCGCCGGGTGCCGCTTGAGCAGTCCGATCAACTCGTGACCGGTGTAGCCAGTCGAGCCCATAATTCCAGCTTTGAGCATGGCCTCTCCCAAAACAAAAACCGCCAGACCTTATTGCGGTCTGGCGGGGACGCAAGCTCTAACGCGAGTAGAAGCTAGATGGCCAACCCCAAACACCAGACCGGAGTCTGGCGAGGACGACGAGCGCGCGGGGCGAGTGAGAAGTCAACCATCATGATTTGAAGAGCATAGGCGATTGAAAGCCACTTGTCAAGCGATTTCCGGATTGGGCAAGAGGTGGATAACAACCTGGGTTTGCTCGAAAGCCGTTGGACCTGATGACTGCGCTTCAGGTATCCAATCTGCAGCCGCATGTGATGTCTGGCCCAACATGAGGGGCAGGGGTCTGCAAAACCCCCATCGCGGGTTCGAATCCCGTCGTCGCCTCTGAGCAAGGGTATCTAGAACAAGCCGTTCAAGGGTCTCGGAAACAGAGGAGACCCTTAGGCGGCTTTGTTGATTCCGTGCACCGGTTCTGATTCGCAAGGACGGTTGAGGGGTTCGGGACCTCGATTTGTACCAGACGACCTCAGGCAATACCAAAAAACAGACAACGAGCCAGGGGGAAACATAGGATGACCAGGAAGAAGATGTGAACGGAGCGGGGCTTGGCCCTGTGACCAGGCGGTATCGGATTATTCCCCCTTGAAGGGGATTCAAAATCCATCTTTCGCCATGTGGGACCGAAGGCAGTCGAAGATGCTTCCGCTGTTAGATCGCCTCGACCCGTCGGTCCTCAGAACGTCCCTTGAAAGGTCTTCCCAGCGGCCAAAGCTCAGGCTGGTTTGAGATCAATCACGGGTGTCCCATCGAAGGCATCCAGGCCGTGCACAATCAGGATATTGTCTTGAATCCCCTGCAACTCAACTTCGGTCATGCCAATGGGATTAGGGCGCCGTGGGCTTCGGAGCGAGAAGACACCTCGCTGGGGCCGGCTCTGGTCCCCTCTGGGATGCTGCAATAGTTCATATCCTTTCGCAAGATGAAATTGGAAGACGATCCATACTCTATCTCCCGGACTTAACCCCTGCAGCCCACCCGAGGACTCAGGTTCGATGACAACGCGGGAAGCTGAAGCCCTGATCGTGTCGGGGTCCGCTGGCTGCTTGAATTCGTTTTCTACATGCCCGATGCTGCGAATTATCAATCCCGCGGGCATGGTACTGGCCGGCACCGGACAGGCGTTGGAGAACGTGACCACCATCACCACTTCGCCGCTCCCCGCCTCCCGCTCAAAGGCATGCTTCAGCGCCTCAAAGACGTTGACGCTGCTTCCCTGCACCATGCTGCTCATGGACCCAGGCGTCACCTCGAGGCCGTGTCCCCTGAAGATTTCCAGCGCATCGTTGATAGTAGGCGCCAAGTCTGGCTGGCGGAGAGGATACAGGCTCACCTGTGCCGCCACGCCGGGCACAAATTCAAGAATTTCCTCTGGTTCCGCTCTGTTCTCTCTGGTCCCCATGGAAACACTGCATCCTTTTCTACTGTCTTCGGGAAAGACCGCTCCCCGAATTGCCTGTCGGCTATCTCCATGCAAACGATGGCCGGACACCCAAGCCATGAGTCCGAGCAGTGAATTCAGTCACTGGAACGCCCCCATGTGTTCGTGTTCAGCACCGTGCGACGACCAGTATTGGTGGTCAGTGTGGCCAGGCTGTCGAACAATCACAGCAGGACCGAAGAACACTCCCCACGACAGCGGCCGGCAGCCTTGCCCGTCCTCCGTCAGATACCCAGCCGCAGGTCCACGATGCGGTCAAGCAGAGTCCTGATGATCTGGTTTTGGATGGCATATCCCATGGGGCAGTCTTTGACCATCAGTTTCCGCAACTCCGAGGCATCAAGGACCAATACGTCGACATCGGACACGCAATGGGCGGTCGCCGAATACAAGTAGGGCTCAATCAGGGAAGAGCATCCAAGAACCTCGCTTTCTCCGACCGTGTCGACTCGAGTCGATCCTGTCTCGCCCACGCTGTAAAGGACCTCGACTTGACCTGCAGCCAGCATGTAAAGCTCCGAGCCGGGATCCCCCTCTTCAAAGAGGGTATGCCCTGAGCGGAAGGATACTTCGCTTGCGAGCGCGCCAATCTCTTGCCGCTGATTTTCGGTGAGGCCGCTGAAACACGCGAACTCCTTCAGACGATGTGGATCCGTTGGCATGTCGCACCTCCAGATGGTTTCTTGACGCCCCTTACGCCGGAAGGCATCTCATGGGACCCAAAGACAATGAGGTTTTCCCGAGAGCCTGCTCACGAAGGATGTCGCCCAGCCTGCTCAAGCCTCAGACCCATTCCGATGAAGCCACCCCACGGCAATGGCAGGCCCCACGGGAAGACCCTCCACAATGTCGTCCGCCAGAAGGGCCGGTGAGAGGACAGGCGCGCCTTGTGGATCATCCGAACAAGCTCGCTTGGTGTGTAGAACTGAGCCGATTGCCACGGAGGGGCTCCCTGACGTTGATAGTCCCGTCCGATGTGACTCTCTCGGTTGATCACGCCCAGGACGAGCCCTCTCCGAGCCACCCGCGCGGCCTCGGCAAGCGCCAAGGTTGGCTCCGGAAGAAACTCAAGAGTAGTGATGAGGGTCACCAGGTCGAAAGACTCCAGTCCGAAAGGAAGGTTCAACGCATCTGCCTGAACACTAGCGACAATCCAAGGCGCCTTCCTTCAGCAAGCATGACGGGTGAGACGTCGATCCCTACCGTGTTCAGACCAAGCATCTCCAGCCACCGCGTGAAGTGTCCTGTGCCGCATCCCACCTCCAGGATCGAGTGCGCTTCTTTGAAACGACCCAGTACCCATCTGAGCAGGCTCTTCTCGAGACGATCGGCGCGTCTGCCGTAGGTCGCATACCAACCCTCGTAGCTTTCCACGATGGAAAGATCCGAAAAGGGATTCGAACTCATGTGCGTTTCGGCCCTCCCCTAAACCCTTGACCGGAAGTGACTGGGCCATCACTTCCTTGGGCAATGGCATGAGGTGCAGCCGCTCTCGACCCTGCTAGAGCAACCTTGGTTTCCCAATCAACACGGAGACTCAGGGCTAGCGATGCGTCTCAGATAGAAGTGGCTTCCTTCATACGCTAGCTCCACGAGTTTCTCTTGTTGCACGAGAGTCTCAATGAGTTCCCAGCTCGCGCCATCTCTCCTGAGGAGTTGCTCGACCGCGTCCCGTCGCATCGGGTGGACTGCGGTGATGCTCAACAGATCTAGCTGGGGGTTCCCGCTGGACGCGAAGGCATTGCCTTCGTAGCCGATGAGGAGTTCTACCCGGTCCACACGCTCACTAAGAAGTTGAAAAGCGCGGTGTATACGTTCCTCCGGCGCAGGCCGTACGTGCGGCTCGGCTGGCGGGCGCGTGGGCACTGCAATGTACGCTGTCGACGGTTGTGCCCTTGCCAAGAAGCCGGCGATCTCAAAAAGAGAGTGGTCATCGTCGTTCACCCCCTCGATGAGCATCGTTTCGGTGACGAATCTACCCTCAAAGTCATCAGCAAAACGCGATATGCCGTCCAGAATGTTGTGCAGATCAAGTCTGCCATGCGGGCGGTTGATATCCCTCCACGTGGAGGTGTTTGCCGCATCCACCTTCAAGGAAACCCAATCCGCCCCCATCAAATCGTCCCGGACGTCCTGGCGCCAGACCAGGGAGGCATTGCTAATCACCGCGAGTGGAATCTGTAGGTCGCGCAAAGCGGCAATCTCAGCTGCCAGATTGGAGTCGAGAGTGGGTTCGCCATCGGGGACAAACGTCAGGTAGTCAATCGCTTCACCGCTGGCCAGGGCGGCCGCGACCTTGTGGCGAACGGCTTCGACGATCTTCTCAGGTGAATAGAACTCCCGGCGATCGACCTGCATTTTGATCGTGCGGCCCAACTGACAATAGGTACAGGCGTAGGTACAGATCTTCGGAGGAATATTGTTGATGCCCAGACTTCGCCCTAGTCGTCGCGACGGGACTGGCCCAAACGCGAGTTCCATCCGAGCTCCCCTTTCTCAGACCATATCCTGCAGATCCGCATGCGCCGTGCCCTTGGTCGCCCGGAGTGCCCGGGCACGGCTGAATAGTACGATCCCCAATCGCCGTTCGCTCCCTTCGAGTTGAGGCACATGAGACTCACCAGTCACAGCTGATACCTCCGTCATACACCTAGGTCCCAGGGAGAACTCTGAGTATGCTCGGCTTATTGCTTTGACAACACAATCCCTGCCGCAACTAGGATGCCCGCGACCAGCGAGATCAGTGTGAAGCGTTGGTTCTCCTTCTCCACCGCGGGCAAGAGATGTGAGGCGCCGACATAGACAAGCGCACCAGCCGAAAGTGCGAGCAACAATCCAAGTGTGGGACTCCCGATTGACTGAATGAGAGGATAGGACAACACGGTACCCAAGGGCGTGGAAAGGCCCGCTGCGAGAAAGGCATAGATGGCCGATTGGCGACTGCTGAAGCCACTGCGCTGGAGCAACACGAAGGTCACAATACCCTCAGGAAACTCATGTAGGACCATGCCAATGGCAGCCACAACACCTGTGAAGATACTGACGTTGAAAGTCACGGAATAGATCACACCATCAAGAAAGGAGTGAAAGCCGATTCCCAGCATGGGCACGAGGCCCATGGCAAGCTCGGGACATTCACGCTGCTCGCATACAAACACATTTAAGAATCGGTTGAAGAGATAGAGCCCCATGAATCCGAGGAGCAGGAATAGCGGCGAGTATGCATTCATACTGAATGACTTGGGGATGATGTAGACAAAGGAGACGGATATCAGTACCCCGGCGGCAAAGCTCATGAAATAGACCGCGTTCCGATTCGCCCACGGTCCAAAGCGCCCAATGGCATAAATCCCTATGGTAGTCACCCCGCAGGCGACCATGCTGGCGAGCAACACAGCACCGAAGATCCCGCTGTCCATGGGCATCCCTTCTTTACCCGCGCCTTCGCTACTCGTCTCTCAATGCAGCTTCTCCATGACCCAAACGACTTCCATGGCCTGCTGCGGGGTTCACACCGATGATCCCGGCCGGCCACCTCGCCTCAGTGACCCGTGGATGGGAGATGATCCAGATCTTCCGCGAGTTGTTCCTCTCGGCATCGCTGCAGAAGCACCGACCGATGCGGTAGACATGTCGGCGCCCGTCGTGTCTTGGTTTCCCCCTTTCAATGAAGTCGACGCGCCTTGTCGAAGACAAGATAGTGACCGGCTCGTCCGAAACGTCGGCTGATGGTTTTTCCGCTATCAGTGATCGCTGCGACCTTCATTCCTGGCCTCGCATTGGTACCCTCAATGTTGTGAGATGGAGACACCCCTTCATCATGTCGTAAGCAGGTGCTGGTGCTGGGAAAGGCGGGCATCCTCGTTGGCAGCCAGAATGACCAAAAGCAAGATGGCTTTGTCCAGACTCGTGTTGCGGCACATGTGAGACTGATGAGCCTCGAAGAGCATACTGTCGCCGGCCTCCAGCCTGTACCACTCTTCATCAACCAGATACTCGATTTCGCCTTCCACGCAGAAGCAAAACTCCTCGCCCGGGTGGGAAATGGGGGTTTCTCCCCCGACGGCCCCTGAGGCAACAGTCATCAGAAAGGGCTCAAGAATCTGCCTGGGCAACCCCGTACCGAGGCTCTCGATCAGCACCCCTTCACTGTGCGATCGAAGCCGTCTATTCTTACGAACAAGAATGGTCGACTTCTCCTGACCGCTCTCGAAGAAATCAGTGATCGGAACGGAAAGCGCCGCAGCGAGCTGCTGTAGGGATGAAACGTTCGGTGAACTCTCTCCTCGTTCGATCCGGCTGATGGCGTTGACAGAGAGCCCGCATCGCCCAGCCAAGGCTCGCAGCGAATAGCCAGAGGCCTGGCGGATGTCACGAATCCGACTGCCCACTTGGAGCTCATCTGAATTAGTCATGAACTGGTTCTTCCCGGTGCAATGCGGCCATCCCTACCGATATCCTATCAAAAAAAGGGGACACATGAACCAGTTTAGGCCACTTTGTCATTGTTAAAAGTGACAAATGTCATCTCTACATTGACGCCGAATAGCCTTGGCGCTAGGATGATGGAGAAGACAATCGAGACGGGTGACGAGCGCCGCGAATATCACGGGGGCCTCAGCATTCCCGTTCTATGCGGACAGACCGTTGGCCTTCACCGCTTGCTCGCATCCAAGCTCGCTGAACGTGGCAAGCCATTTGAGAGGTTCGCCCCCAGGCTAGGGCACCACGAAACAGGTCAGCAAGATGGCGTCTTGTTCATCGCTCCCAGTGCCAACGCTACAGAGCTCCGCAGCCTGCTCGGGCGAGGGGGGCCAACTGATCGAGAGCGTTGGAGGGAGTTCGGCTGGGCCACGGGCCGCTGCTCTTTGAGGGCTATCAAGTGATCCGAACTTGTAAGGTGGCGCGCGCATGAACAGCGATGCGAACCCAAGCAGGCGGAGCCGATCCGCGGATGTTCCACCAGCACATAGGAGAACCCCCATGACTGGATCACACCGTCCCCTGGAAGGCATGCGCCTCGGGGTACTCGGCAAAGGGGGCAGCGGAAAGAGCACCGTGGCTGTCTTACTCTGTCAGACACTTCGGAAGCACGGATATGAGGTCTGTCTGTTGGACGCCGATTCGACCAATGTTGGCACCCACCTGGCATTGGGCATCGCACAGGCGCCCAGATCCCTCCTGGACTATTTTGGAGGGATGGTCTTCTCGGGGGGATCCGTGACGTGTCCCGTTGACGACCCGACGCCGCTCGATAACGCCGCCATCGATCTGGACAAGCTCCCGGCCGAGTATATGTCCCTGAGCCCGAGTGGGGTTGTCTTGCTCATCGCCGGGAAGATCGGCGAGTTCGGACCTGGGGCAGGTTGTGACGGTCCGATCGCCAAGATTGCGCGCGACTTGAGAGTGGAGAAGGGAGGACTCCATCCCGTGACAGTTCTCGATCTGAAGGCCGGGTTCGAGGACACGGCCAGGGGCGTCTTTACCGGACTGGATTGGTTGCTTGTGGTGGTCGATCCTTCGACCGCAGCCATGCAAATGGCCGTTCATCTGCAGAACCTACTTGACAAAGTTCGGGAGGGCGCCCGCCCGGCGACTGCTCACCTGGAGAACCCAGATCTCGTCGCGCTGGTGAATACCCTCTACAGAACATCGAGAGTCCGAGGGGTGTTGGGGGTTTTCAACCGGGTCAGGGAATCCGAGGAGGAGACGCTCCTGGCCGATGGCTTGGACAGCCAAGGGGTGCAGCACATGGGATGTCTCGAAGAAGACTCCCGAGTACGTAAAGCATGGCTGCATGGCCAACCCTTGCCTGATGGAGTCGGCCAGGCGGAGCTCGAACTGGTGCTCGATGCCCTTGTAAGGGCTTCGGTTCCCGTCGCGTAGCCGATCGCGTGGTGAAGGGCAGCCACTCTCTGTGGCCTAGGTGAAACGATATCGAATTGGAGATTGCCCATGTGTCAAGCCAAGATCTTGCTGGAAGAGTCAAACGGCGAGAGGGTCTTCATGGAAGATGTCGTCTATCTGCGCCTCGAGGGAGGAACAGTGCAGATGCAACGCCTTTTTGAGGAACCAGTTGAATTGAAAGCGGAGTTGATCGAGGCGGATTTCTTGAAGCACACCGTCCGACTTCGCCAGACAGATCAGCTTCAGGAACGGCCCCGATGACCGACGATAGCGATCATCTGAAGAAGCTCTCGGTCATGCTGCCCCATTGGATTGAACACAATGCGGAGCACGCCCAGGAGTTTCGAAAGTGGGCCGACGGGGCTGGGTCGGCGGCCCGATCTCTTGAACAGGCCGCGGGACTGCTGGAGCAAGCCAATCTATCCCTCTCTTCGGCGCTCGAATCGGTCAACGCAGCGAGCGCTGGTGAATAGCGCCCACTGCTTGGCGCAGGAGATGGATTGGGCAGCGGAAGTCAGGGATGCACTATCAATTGATATCTCACTCCGGCGGCGAACGTATCAGCCTGTGCTTAGGCCACCAGGAGGCAGCCGGCAATCAACAGACAACTTCGGGGCATCCTGAGTCCACCAACAACCGTCACCACATCAGGGCCAGCAGGGTGCCGAAGCCGACCGTTCAGAGAGAGAGCGACAAGCCATGGCGAGAAAAGAAGAATTGATCGAAGGGTTGAACGAGGATCTGGCCGCCGAGTGGGGAACCGTGATTCGCTACACATATCAATCGGCGAAGGCGTTTGGTCTGGCCGGCGAGGAGCTGCGCGAGATCCTGCAGGAAGAGGTACAGGATGAGCTGGGGCACGCCACCTTCCTGACGGATGTCATCATCGATCTGGGCGGCGAACCCGTGACTGAGCCCAAGTCCTTCCAGAAGCCGGAAGGTCTAAAGGCCATGCTCGAACTCGACCTGCAGATGGAGAAGGGGGACGTCGACAACTACATGGCTCACTCCAATATGGCAGATGAGCTTGGCCTTGTCGAACTGAAGATGAAACTGGAGGAGATGGCAGCAGACGAGGCCGGGCATGCTCGCCAACTGCGCCGACTCATACGAGGGCTCTAGGCGGGACCAGTGGGACAGATGCCCACTTATATCGTCGGCGCTGATGCAGAAGTTGCACGATCTAAAAGAGCCACTCGAAAGGGCATAGGGGCTCGAAGGGACGCTGTCGGAATTGACTGGGTTTCGCCTGGCCCACAAACATGGCGCGGAAGTGAGCTGATCCGCATGCGGGAGAACCTCCGCGACAAGGCGTAGACCGATCCGGCAACTATGGCGTCGAGGCTGCGTGCTTCAAACGCCTGGCAAGGCAAATAGCCCTACGAAGCCTCGATTGCTGCGGCAAGGTGCTTCGAGGACGGAGACTCCATGGACGCGATAGTCACCTGGAACCATGGGCTGTCGTTTACCGGCGCGGCTGATAGCGGTTTCAGCGTCGCCTTGGGGGCCGATCCGGAGGTGGGTGGAAACAACGATGGCCTTCGGCCGATGGAACTCATCGCCGTAGGGCTTGCCGGCTGCACGGCGATGGACGTCATTTCCATCCTGATGAAGAAAAGACAGCATGTCACCGGCTTCGAGGTGAGGGTGCATGCCGACACCGCCCAGAATCACCCGAAAGTGTTTACTCACGTCGTGATCGATTACATCCTGCGCGGGCGGCGGATTGACCCAGCCGCGGTAGAGCGTTCAATCGAATTGTCCGAGATCAAGTATTGCCCGGCACAAGGCATACTGGCGAGCGTCGTTCCCATACGACATGAGTACCACATAGTCGAAGAAGACGCAGCCCCGGCTGTCTGAGCCCCTAGCTACAGAGCTGGGTGCATGATGGCTTCCCGATATCACTACCATCTTCGTGCCAGTCTGGAGCAACTTATGGCTAGATTGTTACGTCCAATCACAGTAGCCATACGTGCTGGGGAGTTGTCCAAACCCGGGATTTCAGTGCGCCACGTGCGATCGTTGGCATCGCGCCTCATCCCTTCGAGCCAGAGAACGATCTAGACCTGGACGAGGGAATGTGTCGAGCGCCAGCGTCTAACGCGAACAAGGAAGGCACAGAACGTCCAACGCATCTGGGCCAATGTCGGCCACAATCGTGCTTTACGTTTCGCGCGGAGGGAAATGACTCTATTCTGGTCTGCCACCGGAGCGCCGCGAGATGTGGGCTACCGCGTTGACCCCGTCCGAACCATATCGAAGCGGAAGCTCCGGCACGATCGTTGATGCCATTTTGGACACGAGGAGGCAGGGAGCACCCAAGAAGGCGTCCGACGCCCAGAAGGGGAGAGGCAATGACCACTTCACTTCCAGAAGAGAACACGAAACCAGAGCCAAGCGCTGTGGAAACGGGACAGTTCGAAACTGATATCGTGCTCAAGGACGGATCGCTGGCCCAAGTGCGGCCGGTGCACGCCGAGGATCGGTCTCAATTGACGGCATTTGTCGGAGAGCTCTCTGACAGGACTATCTACCTCCGCTTCACAGGTCCCATGGCACACGAAGAAGCCGTGCAGGCAATGATCCCAAGCAATGGCCAGTTTGCCCTCCTCGCCATGCGAGATGGAAAAGTGATTGGTCATGCGATTTACACTTCGACCCTGTCAGGGAAGGCCGAGGTCTACGTCGTGGTTGCCGACACGTTTCAAGGGAAGGGGTTAGGCACAATACTCCTCGGACAACTTGCCCAAGCTGCCATCGCTTCCGGGATATCTATCCTCGATGCGCAGGTGGCGCCCGAAAATGCCCGCATGCTCAGCATCCTGCGCGAGTTGGGCTTCCCCACGATCCTACAAAGCGAGCCGGGGGCTATTCGCGTCACATTTCCGGCTTCGCTTCTCCCTGACGCGTTGGCGCAGTTTGATCAGCGCGAAGCCGTCGCAGCCGTGGCTGCCATGGAAGCGTTCTTTCGCCCACGTGGCGTTGCCGTCATCGGTGCCTCACGCAGACGAGGCAGTATTGGCAACGAACTCTTCCGCAATATTCTGGAAGCTGACTTCCACGGGCCTGTCTATCCGGTCAATCGCATTGCCGGGGTTGTCCAGTCCGTGGTGGCGTACCCCTCTGTCCTCGATTGTCCTGGGCCGGTTGATCTTGCCATCATAGTCGTGCCAGCAGCGGCTGTGGTGTCCGTCGCCAAGGAATGTGCCAGCAAAGGAGTGCGAGCGCTCGTGGTCATCTCTGCCGGTTTCGCTGAATCGGGAGAGGAAGGAGCCGAGCTCCAACAGGAGCTGGTTGGCGTCTGCCGCGAGGCGGGTATGCGGCTCATCGGACCGAACTGCATGGGGATTGTGAATACCTCTGCTGAAGTTAACCTCAATGGCCAGTTTTCTCCCTTCAAGCCAAAGTCGGGCGGGATTGGCTTCCTCTCACAGTCCGGTGCCTTGGGAATTGCCATTATCGACTACGCGAATCGCTTGGGGCTTGGGATGTCGACATTTGTCTCTGTAGGCAACAAGGCCGATATCTCAGGCAATGATCTGATTCAGTACTGGGAAAGCGACGATGAGACTGCTCTGATCTTGCTGTATCTTGAGTCATTCGGCAACCCAAGGAAGTTCGCCCGCATCGCGCGCCGCGCAGCCCGGAAGAAGCCCATCATCGCTGTGAAGGGCGGCCATTCGACAGCGGGTTTCCGTGCGACCCAGTCCCATACAGGGGCACTTGTCGCTGCTTCGGATATCACCGTCGACGCTCTTTTTCGTCAATCCGGAGTCATCAGGACCGGCACACTTGCTGAGACGTTCGATGCGGCCGCGCTGCTCACAACGCAGCCGGTCCCATCAGGAGACCGGGTAGCCATAATCACCAACGCCGGTGGGTCGGGAATCCTCGCGGCTGACGCTTGCGAAGACCTGGGTCTCAAGGTACCAGAGCTTTCTCCCGACACTCAGGCCTCGCTCCGGCGATTTCTACCAGCCGAAGCCGGCGTGAGCAACCCCGTGGACATGGTCGCCTCGGCATCTCCTAGCGATTATTCACACTCTATCCGTACGGTAGCGGGCGACCCAAATGTGGATGCGATCATTGCCATCTTCATCCCCCCGGTGGCTCTTCGTCCAGAAGAGGTGGCCGGTGCGATTCTGGCTGCGGAAAGAGAGTTGGATGGAAAGAAACCGCTGCTTGCCACTTTCATGGCCAGCCACGGTCTGCCCGAGATCCTGTCGGACGGCAACATCTGTATCCCGTCCTACCCCTTTCCTGAGGCAGCGGCACGCGCCCTGGCAAATGCGGTGCGCTACGGCAAATGGCTCGCATCACCAGAAGGAGAGACACCAAGCTTTCCCGATGCGCGAAGAGAAGAAGCAGCTGCGATCGTTGCCCAAGCCTTGCGCGTTGAACCCAAGTGGCTCTCTCCAGATGAGACCGAAAGGCTCCTCGAGTGCTACGGTGTCCCTCTGGTCAGGACGTTGTATGCGACATCCCCAGAGGATGCGGGACGACTCGCCGCAGGATTGAATGGCCAAGTCGCCCTCAAGGCCGTCGCTCCAGGGCTGGTGCACAAGACGGAGATCGGTGCGGTTCAGTTGAATCTCACTGGCGGCAAGGAGACGGAAGAGGCAGCAGCGGACATGTCGAAACGACTGGGGGCGGCGGGGGTGAGGGAAACTGGCTTTCTCATCCAACCCATGGTTCCCTCAGGCGTGGAAATGCTTCTTGGTGTCACCCATGATCCGGTCTTTGGCCCGGTGATAGTCTGTGGCGCAGGCGGCGTTCTTGTTGAACTGCTCAAAGACATTTCTGTAAGGGTCACACCCCTATCAGATCGGGACGCTAGCGAAATGATCCGCTCACTCAAGACCTTTCCTCTCCTCTCTGGGTATCGCGGCGGCACTCATCATGATTTGGAGGCACTTGAGGAGATCATTCTCAGGATTAGCAGCCTGGTGGATGACATCCACGAGATCAGTGAACTGGATCTCAACCCAGTGATCGTGCTTTCCGAGGGCAACGGTGTGTCTGTTGTAGACGCCAGAATCCGCGTGGCCGAGGCTGCTCCTCCTCTACCTCTAGGTGCCAAGAAGCGATGGAGCGAGGTTGGACATAGCGGGGAAGATAGTACCTCTCCTCAGGGCACGACCGCCACCGATGCACCAGTCATTCGGAGTCTTTGAATCGGCAACCCTTCTGCCATATTGGCTGTGGATCCTTTGTTTCCTATTCTTGGTAGAAGAGAAAGAGCTCCTAGAGAAACTCGGGGAGGAGTATTCAGTCTATCGGCAGAAGGTTCCGATGCTCCTCGCGAATCCAGTGTGTCTCTACTGGGTTCTCTCGAATCCCGTCGAATCACCTGAGGGAGTCGTTTGACCATATAGCCGAACGAGTGCCATCGAAAATCCGTGGAGTCAGCCAAGGAGAGAGGCCCGTGACCAGCCAAGCTACCAAGATCGGGATCATCATTTGCGATCGGTACCGTCGCTGTGCAGGTGGAAAATGCTTTCGGGCGTTGAGAAACCGAGAAGGTGCCTTTGACAGGTATGCTGAGGCAGAGGTCGAGGTGGTCGGCTATACCACTTGCGATGGGTGTCCAGGCGGAAATGTCGAAACCGCCTGCGAAGAAATGGTCCGCAATGGAGCGAAGGTTGTCCACCTGGCAACCGGCATGCTTGTAGGGTATCCCGCCTGTCCCTACATTGAGACATTCAGATCGTTCCTGGAGGCGCGCTACGGCGTCAGGGTGATCGTGGGTACACATCCCATCCCTGAGAACTACAGACTGATGCATTTGCGGCTAGGAACGTGGGAGGATCTTTGTTGGGAGCCGTTGCTTGGGGCGACAATGGCGGACGAGGCGACGCGCCGTGCCTATGATTGAGCTGCCTCAACTGAACAGCGGACGAGGCTCAGATGAGACGACGACCTGAGCTCAAGATCCGAATCTTCTTGTCAACGTTGCTCTATCTTTGCGCTTGCCATTCTGCAGGCATACCTACCACCCTCAGCGAGCCTCCACCGGTAACCGGAAAGGAAGCTGCCAAGGAAGCTGCCGATGCATCGGGCGATCAACCTGCCGCGACCTGGACCGCACAGATGACCAGAGACCATGAGCAAGATCAAGCCCCTGAACATACGGATCGTGAACCAGCCAACTCCCTCAAGATCACGATTGTGTATGACAACAACGGCTATGATCCCCGCCTCAAAACCGCCTGGGGGTTCGCGGCTCATATCGAAATCGGTGGATCTGCCCTGTTGTTTGACACCGGCGGAGACGGCTCCATCCTATTGCGAAACATGGACATACTGGGCATCGATCCGACCGAAGTCGATGCCATAGTCCTGTCACACATTCACCAAGACCATGTCGGCGGTCTTGAGAATCTGCTCCAGACGGGAGGCAAGCCCGTGATCTATCTGCTCCCTTCGTTCCCCGAACAGCGCAAGGCCATCGCACGCCAAAGGACGGAGGTTGTCGAGGTCACGCCGGGAATGTCCTTCGCCAACAGTGTCTACACAACCGGCGAAATCGAAGGCCCCATCCCGGAGCAAGCACTGGTGGTCAAACAAGAGGAGGGCCTTGTGATTCTGACAGGCTGTGCCCATCCTGGTGTGGTGCAAATCATCCGGAGAGCAAAAGATCTGTTCGACGAACCCGTTTACTTGGTGATGGGCGGGTTCCACCTCGGCGACCGGTCAGCTCAGGAGCTGGCAGCCATTGTTGCGGAGTTTAGAAATCTAGGCGTGGAGAGGGTCGCCCCCTGTCACTGCACCGGCGATCGAGCGATTGCAGTCTTTCGTCAAGAGTATCAAGAGGATTTCATCGAAGCTGGCGCTGGGAGGGTAATCCAGGCTGATCGTTGATCAACCCATTGTATCCTCCACCTTGAGGTCAAGCGTTTCTCCTGCTGACGACTGTCAGAAGCGTTGAAGCAGCCAACGCATCCACCAGTCCTCTGGAGATTCTCTTTCTGCGCCGCTGTAAGAAACCTGAGATGACCCAACTGGTATCGCCCACTTTGCTATCAGCACTTTCATCCACGTGACCGTAGGAAGACAACGGGTGAGATCCGTTGGCGGCGCATGCTACCGCTCCAGATATGAGGTGGATTCCTTCCACAACCTGCTGCCACCAGTAGTTCTCTATTGCCTAGCCAAAATCGACGGGCAAGGGTCTTGGTCGAATAGGCAAGATATGAATCCATGACCCTTAGACGGAATTCGCAAAAAAGCGCCAAGGCTCTGGACTGCGGCGGCAAGGGTCTGCAGAACCCTCATCACGGGTTCCCTTCGCTCCGCTCAGGACAGGCGAATCCCTTCGTCGCCTCCTGAGAAAAACGCCCAGACGAAGCCGTTCAGGGCCCAGTTCTTTTTTAAGGAGAGGGGAACTCATCGCCCAGCTTCTTGTTCGGTTGACCATTGTCACATTTTCCGTGACGAACCGCGGCCGGAGTCGGTGACATCTCCAATCTCCATCATAGACAGCCGGGTCTACAATGTAGTCTGATCCCCCACCCCTGCGGAAGCAAGGAGCCTCGGTATGCCGGAAAGCGATCTAGATCCAGCCAGACCAGCCGCCAACATCCTCGTTGTCGTCGGCAACCAGAACCATGCCGAACGTCTGACGCCCGTATTGAAATCCGACGGATACAAGCTCGAAACGGTCCTGTCCCTCTCCCTTCCCCTACCCTCATTGGGTGCGACCCCCGATCTGGCCATCGTATGGTTCCCATATGCATCTCCGGACGCACTCCCGCAACTGGAGAAAATCATTCGGACGATCCAAGGTATCGGGGAGGAGCCGCCTTTACCGGTTCTTCTGATCGTCGACGAAGATGGTGCGCGATGGGTTGAGCCGAGTTTTCGCCTCAACGTAACCGACGTTCTTATGCGCCCGATCCATCCGTTGATGCTACTGCAGCGCGTTCGCCTGCTCCTCCGGGCTCGTCAGACCGAGCACATCATTGATGCCCTCAGACGCCAGGTCGAACAGCAACAGAGGCGCCGGATGATCAGCGCCCTGGATTCGGCTTTACAGATGTTTCAGGATGACGCCTTCCTTGGAGAGCCGAGCATGGATTCGGCCGCTCTGGCACCCTGTTTGATCAGAATCGGCGACGATCTCCTTTTTGATGCCGAAGAACACATTCTCGTGTCCGAACCCGACAGTCCCACCGGTCCTCGGAAGACGTCGCTGACTGCCTACCAAGCATCTATCCTTTCCTACATGCTGTGTCATCCCTATCGTGCAGTCAGCAGCCAGGAAATCGCTGAAGCAGCTCTTGGGTATGAGAATATGGACGAAGTCCAAGCCCAGGCCATCGTACGCCCTCACATCCTACGATTGCGGCGCAAACTGGAGCATGATGTTCAGGATCCCCAGATCCTGCGCACCGTCCGAGGCTCTGGTTACATCTTTTCCCCTGATTAGCTGGCAGTCCAAAGCAATCAAACTGTAGAGAAATTAAAATACAACTGCGGCTTGTGGCACTGTACGATTGAACCGTCCGGTCCACTTCGGAGGCGAATCATGTTTGATACTGGCAACACCGGGTTCATGCTTGTCGCCACCAGCCTCGTTATGCTCATGACCCCGGGCTTGGCATTCTTCTATGGCGGCCTCGTCGGCCGGAAGAACGTTCTGACCATCATGATCCAGTCGTTCGTGTCGATGGGCGTGACGACCATCTTGTGGTTCATGGTCGGATACTCACTGTGCTTCAGTGGTGATGTTGGCGGGGTCATCGGAAATCTGGACCAGGCGTTCCTGCACGGGATCAATGTGAACTCTGCCTTTGGCACCGCGGGCATCCCTCTGTTTGTCTTTGTCGCCTACCAGATGATGTTTGCCATCATTACACCGGCCCTCATCACCGGGGCCTTCGCAAATCGCGTACGGTTCAGTGCCTATCTGTTTTTCCTGGTTGCCTGGCTGATCTTCGTCTATTTCCCGATGGTCCATATGATCTGGGGGGGCGGCATTCTGCAACAATGGGGAGTTGAAGATTTCGCCGGCGGGATTGTGGTGCACAATATCGCCGGGATGGCAGCCCTAGCCTCCGTTATCTTCGTGGGTCGGCGAGTCTTCCAGGACAAGGGCCCGCACAGCATTCCTCTCGTCGCGCTCGGCACCGGGCTCCTGTGGTTCGGCTGGTACGGCTTCAACGCTGGCAGTGAACTGAGCGTCAACGCCGTCACGGCGACCGCCTTTCTCAATACTGACATCGCCGCCTCTTTCGCCGGAGTCGTCTGGCTGATCATGGCCTGGATCTTCGAGAAGAAACCCAAGTTCCTCGGGCTGCTGACCGGAGCCGTCGCCGGATTGGCGACCATCACGCCAGCTGCCGGCTTCGTTACCCCAACCAGCGCCGCCATCATCGGAATCGCGGCCGGGGCCATTTGCTACTTCGCCATATCATTTCGAACGCGCATGAACTTGGACGACGCCCTGGACGTCTGGGGTGTGCATGGCGTCGGCGGATTTCTTGGGATCCTGTGCCTGGGCCTCATGGCTGATGCAAGCGTGAATGCTGCTGGCGTGAACGGATTGTTCCTGGGAAATGCCAGCTTCTTCCTCAAGGAGCTCGTCGCCGCCGTCTTCTCCTCGGTCTATGCCTTTGCGATTTCCTATGCGATGTTGTGGGTGATCAACAAGATGACCACGGTCAAGGTCACACGGCAGGATGAAGAGACGGGGCTGGACGCGGCGCTTCACGGAGAAAGCGCCTACGAGATGATCTAATAGACCTGAGATTGGCATTCTGGCCATTCGCATCGGGATGGCTCGGATCGGGGGTTAATCCCTGCATCCGAGCCATCTTCATTCTTGGCTTCCTGCTTGCTTGGCCAGATGGATCATTGAGCCGAATGGGGTTCCTCCGCAATCGGTCGACTCAAAGCGACCTGCCAGGATCTTGGCGAGGCAGTCAAAAGATCGGTCCAAATCCCCAGACCGAATCGGACAAAGCAGGTAAGAGATCATCAAAGGAGAGTGCAAGGGTCTGCAAACCCCCCATCGAGGGTTCGATTCCCTCCGTCGCCTCTGAGGCAAGGGTTTCCGAAGAAGCCGTACTAGGGTCTCAGGAAGCTCAGCAGACCCTTAGACGGCTTCCTTGATTCCGTTCAAGGGTCCTGATTCCCAGGGACGGTTGAGGGTTTCGGGACCTCGATTCGTGTCAGGCAACACCAAGGAGTATCAGACATTAGACAACCAATCAAGGGGATCGGAAATGGTCTTGAGGTATTTTGCCATGATCATCATCGCGCGCGCAGCGGACGTGGACTGGCCCTGGTTGCGGTGAATCAGAACATTGTCCCCAGCATCCCAACTGCCGATCTCGTACGCCAAGGATGACATGAAGGGGCCTGGTTTGAGAATAGGCGCCGGAGGGTCAATGATCTTCAGGAAGAGATCCTCGGCTCTTCACAAACAAGGCAGTCTGGTTCCGTGAACAGGGGGCTTCCTCGGTGTCCGAGCGTCCGTTGACAGCGAAGGCTTTCGCCGACATGAACAATCGGTTGTTCATCGTCCCCTCGCCGGTGTCCCAAGTCGCTGCCAACATGGAGTCGATCAGGACCTGGGATCAAGGTTCTCACTCCGAGAAGAGAGTATGCCCAACGGCTTGCATTGCATTCGACTGTGCGGAGCGTGGACTCGCTGTCTCCGTGGCAAAAGCTCGAAGCCAACAATGTGCTTCTCTAGGAGAGCGTACCCCCGAGGGTAAGTCTGGACGATGTTGGGCGGCGGACTAGTCTCCCCAAGGACATGGATTCGCAACGCCTACAAGAGACTCCGGTGCCTTTCCATCTTCAAAGCTGTCATTGTAGATGCGACATTCTGGGGAAGCATTTATGATACTGAGATACCGGATAGAGTACCATTCGCCTTCACCGCACTCGCCTCCTGCGCAATAATGGTCTCTTCCGTACTTGACAGTCTCACCTGGTTGAACTCTCTGATATCCCGCCTCCCATTTTTCGCCAAAAGTCGTTTGGGCGCCATAGTGATTGACTCGGTAGACCGCAACCCAGATTTCTTGATTGCTACTGTTCGTGATTGTGCCATCTGCATTGCAGACATGTTTCTTCGATGTTGACGCATCCGATATGTTGACAAAATCAAGCGTGTAATCGGCTGGCTTTGGCCAACAGGATGAAGGATCGAAGTCTGAAGGTTCTACGCCTTGACCAAAATCCCTCGCCCAGAAATGTTGAGGCAGGCCACGGGTAAGTGAATTGCATGACAAAGACGCCAAGATAGATACAATCAACAAAGCGACGACTGTTCCCTTGGTCTTCCTTGGCATCTCTTGCCTCCTTCATCCTGATAATGCAACTGATCCGCAACCCAAGGCATGCGCCAGCTGCTGGCGGGTGGGTTTCAGTCTCGACTTGGGAGCAGGATTCCGCTTGGGTGCAGAAAATGCCCGGGATTGCCGCAGAAACCCGCCAGCCAGGTGCTCGCTTTCTTGGGTGCTTTACCTATTCATTTCGTGATTTGTTTGCTTGACTCCTTATCAGGCGTCGTTCCACCAATTCCTTTGTGGTCTGTCTAGAGTGTTTCCACACAGATTGTATTCCTCGCGATGCACGCTGCAAGTGCGGTCCGATCCCCTAGCCTGCGGCCTGCCTGAGCTGACGGAAACTTGGGGTTGGATCGGCCATCGTTGTGCTTCTTTCGCTTCGTCGATGTTGCTGAAGAAGCCGCGCAATCGCTATTCCTACAAGCCCTTGATTGGACCACCTGTTAGGACACTCTTCGGACACTAGCCGGACCGCCTCCCGTATTCCTCGTTGTAGCCAGAGTCCTCCCCGGTCATCTCCTCTGCACAAAACCTCTAACCATCCACTTCACTCCTTGGCCTTCATGCTCGCGGCTAGGCTGCCCAGCCTAGATGGGACGCGTAGACAAACGGACGCGCTTGCACGAACAAGGCCATTTGCGCAAGGTCTGTTCAGATATCAAAGCATGCGGCTGCGTCTATTGCCTGACCAAGTTCGACGGGCAAGGGGCTTGGTCGAAAAGGCAGTGGACAAACCCATGACCCTTAGACGGAATCCGCGAAAGCGCGTGCAGGGGTCTGGGAAGCGGCGGCAAGGGTCAGAAGAACCCGGATCGAGGATTCCCTTCGCTGCGCTCAGCCCACGACCAGCAACACTAGGTCCCGATGTCCAACAGTTGGGAAAGCCTGTCCCGATCAAAACCGACTACGACCTCATCGTCCGTCAGCGTCGCCGGGGTCGAGAGTACATTCAGCTTCTCAAAGACTTCAAGCGCCTCTGCGTCGCCAGCGACATTTCGTTCCTCAAATTCGTTTTTGTGTTCAGTGGCCGCGCTTTCTCTCGGCCGCAGAACATTCACACCGGTTAGGTGAACAGGAGGGCAATCTGAGAAGCCATTTGCAGCCTCCTCGCCCACGATCCGCGATACGTTGGCCGGCGCCATTGCGACCCGAACGGCACACAACTGTATCCCAACTCATCGCACATCTCATCCCATTTCCTACGTTGGTTCGGGGAATCTCGCAAGCGTGGCACAGCCGTACCCTTGTGGAAGGATTCCGTGGCTAACAGCCCTTGTGCCATCACGCTCACGTTGGGCGGATCGTCTCTCAACTCGTAGTGCGCATCACGCGAAGACTCGTCATGCCCTGTGCATGCGATGACCGCGCCTCACCCTCCCAGACCGGGATTCTCATCGACGTTCACCATCGCCAGCCCGAGTCCATTCGATGGGTGGCACTCCTCTTTGCATCTTGATCGCCCGGTCGGCCAGTGGACCGCCAATGCACCCCCAGAAGTAACCTTTAGCCAGGCCATGAACAGGCCCGTCGTGGCCGCCAATGGCCCGGATGATGTTCTTCAGGCCCGATTGTGACATTTTTCACTAACGGCGAGGTGGGCTCTGGGCTACGCTTCACCTGCCTCAGAGGCCCTCAGTCACTGAGGGGTTGGCCCCGGACCTCTCCTATGCTCACGCAGCAAGGCGTTGAACACGTCTGAGCAGCAGGAGGTCTTTTCATATGTGGTCCAAACCGCTCAAGGCTGGGCTAACGGTAGCAGGTTCGTTGGTGTTCCTCGCAGCCTGTCAATCATTCCCAACCCCCCCATTCCCGACCGAAGCGCCAACCATCGTCATGCCGACATTCCCGCCTTCACCACCGGCCACGGCCACGACCCAGCCTACAGCGCCACCGGCCACACCCAGCAATACGCCTATCGCCGGCGCGTCGCTGGACTGCTCGTCTTGCCACGCTGCGCAGGTGACCCTGTGGGCCTCGGGCGCCCATGCCAACACGCAGGCGGATGTCGCCAAGGAACTCTCCAGCGACCGCGCGGGGCAGACGCCCACTGACGTGATCAAGGGTCAAGATGCGGAAGATTGCATCGCCTGCCACGCAGCCACATCTGTCCTGATCAAAGGAGGGATGTCTGAGGCCCAGGCCCTGGCCTATTTCTACACGACCGAAGCCGGCAAGTTCGGCCCAGATACGACCCCGGCACATACCGGCGCATGGCCCCAGGTGTCATGCATGGACTGCCATGACGTCCCATCCAATCACCCGGCAAGCAATGCTTCGTTAGCCTTCTTCAATTCCACGACAGGGCAGACCGAAGCCGTCGCCAATAGCGGCCAGCTGTGTGGTCAGTGCCACGGCAACCTGCTTTTCCCAGGGACCGATCATCAGACCTACAACGCCTGGCTGACTAGCAGGCACAGTCAGACTCAGACCGATGTGGCTGACGAACTCTCGACTGAGCGCGCAGGCCAGACACCAGCCGACGTCATCCAGGGGCAGGATGCCGAGAATTGCATCGCCTGCCATGCCCCGACAGCTGTCCTGGTGAATGGCGGCATGACCGAGGTTCAGGCCCTCGGGTACTTCTTCACCACCGACAGCGCCGGCCAGTTCAACGCCACAACCGCAGCCGCCAACACCTCCAATTGGCCCAGCGTATCTTGTACAGCCTGTCACGATCCACACAACCCCGCGAAACCAGCCTACTTCGACCCAGCCACCAAGACCTATCAGCCGATGCCGAGTGCGGACCAGTTGTGCGGCCAATGCCACGGCAACTTGAAATTCCAGGACACCGATCACCTGAGCTACAACATCCTCAGCGGGACAGGCGGCGAGGGTATCCCGGATCAAAAAACCATGCCGGGCGCCACTTGCACCAGCTGCCACATGTACTCCAGCGATGTCGATGGCAGCAATTCGGCCATGTACCACGGGCACAGTGGGGCGATCAACGTCAAGGAAGCCGATGGGTCGACCACCTCATCTTGCACGCAGTGTCACAGCGACATGAACGCCGCCAAAGCCGAGGCCAACATCAAGAAGTGGCAGTCGGAGTTCGCTTCCCTAGACGCCACCGTTCAAAAGAACGTGGCGGCGGCCGCCAAGGCCATGCAGGGAGTCCAGGACACCACCCAACAGGCCATGTTGAAGGAAGCCCAAGACAACATGACCTACGCCGAGTCGGATGAGAGTGGCGGTTTTCACAACCACAAGTACGTTATGGCTCTGCTCCAAGACGCCAATCAGAAGGCGCTTGAGATCCTGAAGGCCCAAAAGTAATCACTCCACGACCCTCTGGTGGATTGAGCGGCTGAGATTTATCCCGAGCCAGGGAATGCCTCAGCCGCTCCTTCTGTCGCCAGGTCGCGAGATGATCCCTGGGCGAGGCGCAGCAAGTTTGCCCACCTTCGGTTTGCTTTGAACCGCCCGCCAGGGCAAGTTTTGTTTCTTAGACCGTCTACTGAGCTGACTTTCCTTCCGGGAAAGGACATCCAGCAGCCCCCCCACCCAATCGCTGGGCGCCCCAATGAACCGCAAGTTGCTTTATCCGGATCTTGGGGAATGGGAGGATTCGGCAACCCTTCTGGTCCTCGGGCATTGTCCTCTACCCAGCTTCCGCTTGAATGCGGCGCACGGCCTGGCAAAGAGGCGCCCCCCTGCCCCTTCCTTGGTGCAAATCCCAGGCGCCATGCCAACTTGTGCGTTTCATCATGGGCGAGCTGTCGATCCTCTTGTGAAATATGTCACAAACTTCGGCTAGGCAGCAGATGCCTCTGCCGCCTCGATGTCATCGACCAGCGCAGCTGCTCGGGCCGCCAAGGCCGTGTTCCCTGCACTCTCATAGGCTTCTCTGGCGCGTGCGGCGGCGCGCCTTGCAGCCTCGGTTTCCCCCCGGTCTTGATGCGTCATGGCCAGCAGAATGCTCTGTTCGGCCACGACCGCTGGGTCATCGATTTCCCGCGCTTTGGTCACGGCGAGTTCCGCATAGTTCAAGGAAGCGTCTAGATCACCCATCTCGGCGTACAGCGCGCCCAAGCGGCCGAGGATGGTGGCCACGGCCTTCCTGTTTTCCTGCGCCTCGGCCAGATCCAAGGCCTCCTTGTAGACTTCTTCGGCCATGGCAAAGTTGCCCAGTTCGTAATTCACGCGGCCCTTGTTGAGCAGATGCACCAGCACCCGTTCGCGCGGCCCCCTGCGCCGGGCATAGTCCAACGCCTGTTCGATTTCGGGCCGCGCCTCGTCCAGGCGATCAAGGCTCAAGAGCACAGTAATCAGGTTCTCCCGTTGGGTGATCGCTTCACGCTGGTCACCGTGGCCTTCAGCCAACGCAAGCAAACGGCGCGTGACGTCCAGCAGGGCCGCCCGCTGATCGAGTTCGTAGTGGGCTTCGGACAGCGTCGTCAACACACGATGTTCCTCAACCTCGTCACCCGCTCCTTTCGCCAACTCCAGGGCTGGCAGAAGCGCATCGATTGCCCCGGTCGGCTTGCCGGCCGCCAATCGAGCTTGTCCGAGACCCAGTCGGACGGCAAAGGTATCGATGGGCCTGTCAGCCGTCTCGGCCAGCGCTATCGCGCGCTCATAGTTGGCTTCCGATTGGGTCTCGTCGGCCGCCATCCGATAGGCATCGCCTATCAACTTGAGGCTGCGGAAGGCTTGACCGGTGTCGCCCCGACTCTCCGCTTCCGCCAGCGCTGCCTCCAAATCGCTCAGTCCTTCCCTCACCCGGCCGAGGTCAACGAAGACCAAACCCCGGCGGCTGCGCACGTCCTCCAGCAGCCGCGGATTGTTGGCCTGCCGAGCCACCGCCAGCGCCTCTTCGAAAGCCTGTAGACCCTCATCAGGGCGCCCCCCCTTCGCCAGAAGTATTCCCTTCCGAGCGAGAAAGAGCGCTTGGAGATCGATCCTGTTCTGGGAGGCCACGACGTCGATGGCCTGGTCCATAACCCCTGCCCCGGCCTGGATGTCCCCACCTTCGGCGAGTTCCACCGCCTGCTTGGCAAAGACCTCAGCTTGCTGCAGCGGAGCATTGGCTGTGGACCCAGAATCGTCTCGTTCGATGGGTTGGTGTTTGACCATGTGAAATCACCATCTCCTATCCGTGAATTCGCCCAAAACTTACCAGTGTGTCAAGTGTCGAGGGAAAGGTCCCGCAGCATGCCGGCGCGCAAAGCGAGATCGACCAGCTCTGAACGATGGCTCAAACTCAGCTTTTGCATCAGCCGCTGACGATAAGTGTCGACCGTCTTCCCACTGATCGACAACTTCTCCCCAATCTCGCGGCTGCTGTACCCACGCGCTGTCCAAAGCAGCACCTCTCGCTCCCGATCGGACAGGGTGCTGAGCAAGATCTTGGCATCGCCCACGTTGTGCATAGCATCAACCAAAACACTCGTTGCCGAGGGGTGCAAATAAGCCTTGCCGTTGAACACCGCTCGAATGGCTCGCAATAGGTCGGTATGCGCAGAGGACTTGGGAACGTAGCCATCGGCGCCCGATTCCAGAGCCCGAGTGACGATCTCTTTACCCTTGTGCATCGAGAGCACAATGATGCCCACGCCGGGATAGTCCTCTCGGAGGCGGCGAATGGCGTCGAACGCGCTCATGCCAGGCATTCCGAGATCCATGACCACAATCTCCGGTGTGAGGCTTGTCATCAGCTTGAGCGCTTCGTCGGCCGATTCAGCCTGGCCAACCACCACAATGCCCTCCTCGCCTTCCAATAGGGCACACAATCCGGCCCGAAGGACGGCATGATCGTCCACCAGCATGATATGTATGTCGCTCATAGCACAGCCCCTATCCCGGAATTCGGACCATCAACCGGGTGCCTTGGTTCCTTGCCGTTGTGACCTCCATTACGCCTCCCAGCTGCGCCGTGCGCTCCTCGATGCTGGCCAGGCCAATATGAGCATTCACGCCGTCTGCGACGTCATCGGTGTCGAATCCGACTCCGTCATCCTCAATACTCAGCTCCAAATCAGCACCGCATCGCTGCAGGCCCATACGCACTTGGCTAGCTCCTGCATGTCGGACGACATTTGTCAACGCCTCCTGAGCGATGCGATAGAGCGTTATTTCCACGTTGGGCTCAAGCCGGTATCCCTCAAGATTGGTTTCGAAAACCCCGAGGATGTCTGCCTTGCTCGTCATGTCGTCCATCAGATTGCGCAAGGTTGGCGTGAGGCCAAGGTGATCGAGATCCGGAGGTCGCAGCACGTGAGAGAGCTCACGGATGTGCTCGATAGCCTGCGACAGATCGGTGCACAACGCCCCGACAGCTTGGCGCATCTCGGGGCTATCGTTCTTCCCCTCGATCGCCTTCAGCCGAAAGAGCAAGCTCGTGAGTTCCTGACCCGCACCATCGTGCAACTCGGACGAGATGCGGCTGCGCTCGTCCTCTTGAGCCCGCACCAGTTCGTTGATGAGGACTTCCATGCCCGCCTCTTTTTCGCGCACATCGGCATGCAGGCGGGCATTGGCCACAGCCTCTGAGATCTGCACCCCCAGCGCCTGGAGGATGTCGATCTCCTCATCTCCCGGCGTGCTGTCAGACACCCAAAGAAGATTCAGCACACCCAGGGGTAATCCGCGCGCCTTGAGCGGTATTGACAGGTGCTGAACCTGCTCACAGGAGGCCCCGTCCTTGCAGGACGGATCTCTGTTGCAGATCCGCAGTTGTGGCACCTGCCAGTCCGGCTCTTTAAGAAGATTCTCCTCACAGGCACACAGCCCGGTGTGTTCTATGGTCCGATCGACGACAAAATCTGGCGCGCTGATGGCGCTGGCCAAGGCAAATTCGCGCCCGTCCCTTTCGCGCAGGTAGATCCATCCGCTGCCGAGACCGGTGACCTCAAGCGTGCTCCGAAGGGCGGCGGGCAGCACCTCTTCAAGCTCCAGGCCTTTACCCACAGAGCTGGCGACGTGCACCAGCCCTCCCAAACGCCGATTGCTTCGACTTAGCTGTTCCTGGCTCTCGACCAGCTGGTCAAGCATGCGATTGAAGGAGTCGGCCACTTGCCCGATCTCATCCTTTGTCCGGACGGGAGCACGGCGTTCCAGGTCTCCCTTGCGGACTTGGTCGGCAATTCGCTTCAGCTCCAAGAGGGGATTGGTGAGAAGCAGAATCAGGACCGAGCCCACCAGTAGTGCTAGGCCAGCCGCTAGGACCGTGACCAGCATGACGGACCGCCCGCCAGCCTGCATCGCCACCTCGACTCGTCGCGGGTCGAGAATCCAGCTCAGCCAGTCGGAGAGCGAGGCCCGCACCCAGTAGTTGATGGCGAACCCCAGAATGACCACCGGCAGAAGAATCGTTCCCAAGATCTTGGCCCGAATGGGCACACCAAGAATCAATGTGCGTAGCGACTCGGCCGCCTTACTTGCCTGCCGCCTCACCGCGCCGGTGATATTCCTCAACTTCTGCTCTTCAGATGACATTCTTGCCAATCTTCCGGGATTCGACACCTTCGACCACGCTTCTCTCTTGAAGTATGGCGAGCCTCCCTACAAAGCTCCAGTGACATCCGTCAAATCCGGCGTAGTCATTTTCCCTACTTGGCACGCGCCATCTACCCCTTGGCCACCGAAGACGTCGTATCGATCCCGAGTTCCGGCAGGTCGAGATGCCACCATGCTTCGGGGCTCTTCTGGGCCCCATATCCGAACGCGTCATCCATGGCACGCACGAACCCGTCCAGGGCAGGCACCGTAGCCACCCCAGCTTTGACCCATTCGTGGATCCAAGCTTTGTTCTCCTTGGCAAACGGGCAAACTGCGAAGCAGATGCCACAGTTGCTCTGGACTGACTCGCGCCAGTACGTCAGACATTTGGTGGAGTCTTCAAAGTACGCCTTGTGTCCGGGATTGTTCCATCCCCCACGCACCTCCCAAGTCGGCTCCTCGTCGAAACTAAGCGCACCCGGCTGACAGGCTTCAGCGCATTTCTTACATGTCTTGCAGAACGTCATGATCCCGGCGTCAATCGGCTTGTCGGTGGCGACCGGTAGGTCAGTCAACAGCTTGAACACACGTACCATGGGGCCGTGTTCGGGGGTGATCAAACGGTTGAGCCTCGATAGTTCGCCCAGGCCGGCCAAGACACCTAAGGCCGGAGCGATTCCCAGAGCATTTGTGCTCGACTCCCCAAGACCCTGGTAGCCCAAAGTTCTCAGGAACTCCTGAGTTGAGGACTGGATCTGGTTTCCGCGCAAATAGCTGAGCGAGGTGGTCTGCTGGGCCAGCATGGTCGGCGCCCGCTTCAAGGCTTCGCGGGACATCTGGACGGTGTAGACAATGACATACTTTGCGGCATGGGGAATGTATCGAGTCATGTCCGTCTCTGATGCCACGGGGTCATCGGTGAAAACCAGTGCCTTCCCATCGGGGTCGTGCGAGTAGATCAATTTGCGAGTGTTCTCGTCCAGCTCGATGAATCCAACATTGGCGGCCCCCATATGGCGCATGGCAACCCGCAGAATTCGGGCTGCTTCCTCGGGTTTGCCGGTCCATTTCGGCACGCCACGCTCCTCGGGAGTTGCCGCAAGCCGCGGGCCCAAGAAGGACACTCCGGTGCGCACTTCTTGGGCAGAAGCAAGAGCATAGTCCTTGAGCGTGTAGCCGGGGTCTTCCGCCAAGATACGCTGGCGAGTCTTGTCGGCTTGGATCGCGTCGAGTCGATCGACCTCGGCCTGACCCACATACTTAGCAAAACCTGGGCCCCGAACGCTCCCATTCTGCTCGTCGAAGCGCTGCATCTTGTCCCAGGCAATCTCAACGGTGGGTTTGTCGGTCGTTTTGACCCACCACGGCCGGGTGGGCCGCCCGGCGGGGTCTGCGAATTCCACCTGGGGCGCGCCCTGTTTGGCGCCATGTCCCCCAAGTTGGGGGACCGCCAGGCTGGCGCCCGCCCCCAATCCCGCCAAACGCAGGAAATCCCTTCGACTCAGGCGCCGCTTGCCCTCACCCATGGAACCCTCCATGCCGTCTGCAGCTATTCGTCGCCGATCGCAATACGCCCCTCCACTGCTCATCGTAGGAGGGAAGAAAGCCTGCCAGGGTCAGGAAACCCCAATGAGTTTGTAGGGATTTTCCCGACAAGGGGAACAAAGAATGTGGCCCAAGGCGAATGCCTTGGGCCACGGCCTCGAACTGGACGGCTGTGAAGGAGGTTAGGAAATCAGACGTTGGCGCCGGACGTACCAGACGATGCCCCCGCCGATCAAGAGCAGTGCAAAGACCGCCCAAAAGATGGTGGCTGCCGTCGGTTCGTATTCGGCACCGCTGCCGATGGCGTTTTGGGCCGTGAAGATCAGCACGAACAGCCACACCACCCATGCCAGCCACTCATACCATGGCCGGCGAGCAAGTTCGATTTTGAGAGTGTTGTCCTTTTCCATCGGCTAGGCCTCCTGGACCGTTTTCATCGTGTCGATACCGTACTCCGGCAGGTCTTCATTCCACCACGACTCAGGATCCTTCTGACCATAACCGAAGGTGTCATCCATGCTGCGAACGAAGCCATCCAGTGCCGGTACGCTGGCTATGCCGCCCTTCACCCACTGATGGATCCAGGCCTTGTCTTCCTTGGCAAACGGGCACACTGCGAAGCAGGTCCCGCAGTTGGTCTGCACCTCTTCTCGCCAGTAGGTCAGGCACTTAACGGAGTTCTCATACCAAGTCTTGTGCCCAGGGTTGTTCCAGCCTCCCTGGACTTCCCAGGTCGGTTCCGTCTCCAGACTCAACGCGCCAGGCACGCACGCCTCCGCGCATTTCTTGCACGTCTTGCAGAATTCCGTGATCCCGGCATTGATCGGCTTGTCGGTGGCCACAGGCAGATCGGTAATCAGGGTGAAGATCCGGACCATCGGCCCGAATTCAGGCGTAATCAGGCGGTTGATGCGCCCCAGCTCACCCAGACCTGACATGACCGCCATGGCAGGGGCAATGGTCAGCGCATTGGTGCTCGATTCACCCAGACCTTGATACCCGAGCCCCCGTAGGAACTCCTGAAGTTGGGCCTGGATGTTCTCGCTTCGATTGTAGGCAAGCGAAGTGGTCTGAGCACCGACCGGCGTGGGCGCTCGTTTGAGGGTCTCGGTCGACATGCGAACCGTATAGACCACCACCCATTTTGCCTGGTTTGGAATGTAGCGGGCGTCGTCGGTTTCGGAGGCAGCAGCGTCATCGGTGAAGATCAGCTCTTTGCCGTCCGGGTCGTGGGAATAGACCAGCTTGCGCGTCTTATCATCCAGTTCGACGAAGCCCACTTGAGCCGCACCGTAGTGGCGCAGTGCAACCCGCAACATGCGTGCGGCCTCTTCTGGTGTCCCCTGCCACTTGGGCACGCCTCGATCTTCGGGCGTGGCAGCCTTTTGTGGACCAAGATAGCTGCGGCCTACCCGGACACCGTGCGAGCTATAAAGGGCCTGGTCCTTGAGCGAATACCCTGGCTCATTGGCCAGAATGCGCTCCGTCGTTCGCTGGGCATTGACCTTCTTGAGCCGGTCGACTTCATCCTGACCGACGTACTTCGCCATGCCCGGGCCGCGGACACTCCCCATTTGCTCGTTGAAGCGCTCCATCTTGTCCCAGTTGATCTCGATGGTGGGCTCTTCAACAGTCTTGACCCACCAGGGTCGATTGGGCCGAGCGGCAGGGTCGGCGTAGGTCGCCCCAGCCTTTGGCTCGGCCATGCCCTTCAATCGGGGGGCGGCCAGGCCGACGCCCGCGCTTAGGCCAGCCAGTCGCAGAAAATCACGCCGGCTGACCCGCTTCTTTTCTTCGCTCATGGTCTATCTCCTCATGCTAGGCGGTATCCGGATCGGCCACTGATCTGCTGCGGCGATCCTATATTCATGGTAGGAGGACGTGTCCCTGAGCGGTATCGGGCAAGTTCACCAAGCTTGTGGTGCTTTTGCGGACAGAGTCCCGAGCCGTTGGAGCCAGTTCGGCTACTGATCCAGATACGTATTGGACAAAGTGGCCACCGGCGTGAAGGTGGGACCGGGGGTTCCGAGCGGCGAGAGGGTTGCGATGGCCGTTGTGGTCGCCGTAGGGGTCTGGTTGATTTGCGCGCCGAGTACTTGAGTGGAACCGTCACCTTGCCCCGTGGTGATCCCCCACACCGACTGACCCACCGCCGCCAAGATCAGCACCAGACAAAGCCCCAACCAAAGCAGGAACAGGCTACGCTTCATCGGTTCGCCTCCGGCGAAGATCTTTGCCCCAGCGCCTGCCCTCACCGATCAACTCGACGACCGGGTCGAGGGGGCAAAGATAGGAGCAAAATGGACGGTAGACCAGGAGCGAGCCGAAGAGCACGAGTGCCAAGAGTAGAAACACGAGAGATCCCCCTTGAAGGTCAAACAAAGCGCCGAAGGGTTCATAGCTGAACGCGCCGGGCTGCCGCAGTGCCAGACCAAGAGCTATGGCTGCGAAAGCCAGGCCGCGCTGGATCCATTTGAGCGGCCGGTGAAGTCGCCGTGGCCGATAGAGCTTGGCGTCGGTCAACCTGGCCAAACCCTCCTGGACAGCACCGAAGGGGCAGAACCAGCTGCAATAGGGATTCTTGCCCTGGGCCGTGGTGACCAACACGATCCCGCCAACAAGCAGATACCAGTACAGGTGGGTATGCCAATCCGGCCAATAGGCCGACAATAAGGAGATCACGTTGGCCAGAGTCCACGGTTTGTTGTACAGGAATCCCAGCACCAACGCACCCACAAGAAGGCTTGCACGACGGAGCCACTTCTTCCATGTCTTGTTTCGAGTCTGATGTCCAAAGAAACCGGCCGCGTAGAGCCCCAACAAGGTGAGCTCAGGGAAGCCAAAACCAACGTGAAACGGCTCCGGTGGGACAGCCATGCCGAGCTGGTCTGTGGCAACCTGGCTTGCTGCCCGACGAACGGCCTCTGCCACGCCCTCTGAACTCAGCGTCGCGCCGGAGACGGCGTCGATGTCTTTGCCCACCGCGAGCGGAGCGCTCACGCTGCGGGCGAGGAACTCGTCAAAGTAGCCTGTTTGAGGGAGCAAGCGAAAGAAGCCGGGGGTCTCGCGCTGTTCCACGACCTGGACGCCGATGATTGTTCCCTCCGGATTGACACCCACCAGCATCCGCACCGGTCCGCCATACCCTGAAGCCTCTCCCACGCCGGCATAGCCCACCAGCCGACGGTTGCCCTCGACATCCAGGCGATAGCCGGCGTAGATACCGTTGACCTGCTCGATCTGCGAAGCGTCAGGGAGAACGCTTCCCACGAGGGGCGCCACATCTTCGGTGCTGTTGGCCCATCCATAGAACCAGGCGGCGAGCAGAACTAGAACAGCCGCCACTGCCAAGAGGCGGTCGGTGGCATGCCGGCCCAAGAGCGCTTTGACTCTTCCAGAGATCGTCATTTCAACGCCGCACACCCTCGTATGGAATCACGCCTGCCGGACAATGGTCCGGTCCAGGCTTTGCGCTGGGGACCAACCCCCTTTTGGCTGTTGAATGATCGGATCGAAGGGAGAAAGTCTCCGATAGCTTGGCGCTGGGCCCCGGAGCTCGCCGCGAGCGTCCTTCGTCGCCCGCACCGGCTCCGATGAGCAATCCTGGCTCCACCGTCCATTTAGAGTTCCCCGTCTTTTGCACGCTCATTCACGCGCAGCTGCTTGTTGGCGGGAAAGCCGCTTGTCCACTGAATGCGCTTGTCCTTGGTCACTACCAGGGCTTCAATCCCGGGCAGTTGTTCTATCAGGGCCAATCCTCGCGTCTCGCCCAGAACCATCAGCGAGGTGCTCAGCGCATCCGCGTCGACGGCGCGCGGTGCCAGCACTGTGGCACTGGCCAACTCAGCGGGCGATGTTCCGCGCCGTGGATCGATGATGTGATAGATGGACCGATCGGCAGTGAATGCGTTCTGGTAGTCACCCGAGGTGGCGGCAGCCCCCGGCGGGAGGTCGAAACTTGTCAGCAGACTGGGGTCTTGCTCAGCCCTCGGATCTTGCACGCCAATCCGCCAGGGTCGAGTTGGGGCTGAGCCGACGCCTCTCAGGTCTCCACCGGCCTCTATCAGCACGTCGACAAAGCCACGCGACTTTAGGACATCGACCGCCCTATCGACGATGTATCCCTTGGCTATTCCGTCCAGCGTCACCGCCATCCCGCTCTTCACGAGTTCGAGCCGCGAGCCGTCGATCCGAATCTTTCGGAAGTCCACCAGATCTTGTGCTCCGGCTGGGTAGCGGCCGGAGCGGATTGCGTCGAGGACGGGCTTGACCGTCACATCGAAAGCCCCAGAAGTGAGGTCCCCATACTGGACTGACCGCCTCAAGACCTGCACCAACTCAAGTGGAGCCAGAGACAGCCCGCCTTCCCCATTCAGCTTGGCCAGGGTGGCGGTCGGCTTTCGGTGGTCGAAGATGCCAACCAGGCGGGACATCTCATCCAGCGTTGCCCGGATCGCCCGGCGACCCGAAGCCTGGCTGGGGGCGACCACCTCCAAGTCGAGGATGATGCCCATTAGAAGCCGGGTTTCACGAACTACCACCGATGGCCCATCCAAGACCCGGCGGCCCCAGACCCCACCCGCGGCCAGCACCGCTCCGGCTATTGCGCTGATCTTGAGGAAGTCACGCCGCGGCAGATTCAAGCTGTCTCTTTTCCGGATCGTGGGCATCTTTCTGCGGCTTCAGCGGACCAGATGTCCGTGCGCAGACGGCCCGATGTTCCTTTCGGCAATCTTCCTCAATCATAGGAAGGCGAAGGGCAATTCACTGTCGGAGAAACCATCTGTCCTTGTAGGGATTTTCACCACCCAAGTCGGAAGGGCAATATCTCAGCCAACGTCACGACTGGAGCGGAGAGACGAGGCGTGGTGCAGATAGCGCTATAGGGCAGTGTTCTAGCGATGTAGGGGGACGCCGACAATGGAGTCGAGCAGGGCTCCGTCGATGTGATCTTCGAGCCAGTCGGCCAGCTGGTCAAAGTCCTTGGGGCGCGTATCGTAGGCATGCACCGGAATACGTGCCAAGCCTTTCTTGGCCCGCAGCGCATTCAAGTACTCTCGCCGGAACTCCCCGTGGTCGAAGAGACCATGGAGATAGGTGCCGAAGCAGCCCACATCTTGGGCAGCCCCATCAAGCTCGTCTGTCGCACGATCGAACTCACGCGTCAGCTTGAACGCCGGGGGTAAATCCCCCTTTTCCGTCCGGCCCTGATGTATCTCATATCCGCGGATCGGCGATGAGATACCAGGAAGCAGGCAGGCCCCTTCCACCCTGACCACTCGCTTGCGCGCTTGGAAAGTCGTCACCACCGGCAGCAAGCCCAACCCATCGATCGTTGGCCGGCCAGATTCAACGCCGGTCGGATCCAGGATGCGTTCACCCAGCATCTGGTAGCCTCCACAGATGCCGATCAGCCAGCCTCCGCCCGAACGATGGTCAAGCACTCGCGAGTCCAGACCTTGCTGCTGCATCCATTCGAAATCCGCCACCGTACTCTTGCTACCTGGCAGAATCAGCAGGTCTGGATCGCCGAATTCACCTTCCGACTCAACATAGCGAACAGACACATCGGGCTCGGCGCCCAGGGGTTGGAAGTCGGTCGCATTCGATATGTGAGGCAAGTGAATCACTGCGACGTCGAGTGTGCCCTTGGGAGCCGCACCGCCCTGAGCTTGGAGCACCACTGAATCTTCTTCGTCGACCGGCAGACCGAACACGTAAGGCAGCACGCCGAGCACGGGAACGGCCGTGCGCTCTGTCAAGCGGACCAATCCAGAATCAAGCAGCGACAAATCCCCGCGGAACTTGTTGATCAAGAAGGCGCGCACCCGGTCTCGCTCTTCCGCTTCCAGGAGTGCCAACGTGCCGTAGAGAGAAGCGAAGACCCCGCCGCGTTCGATATCGCCAACCAGGACCACCGGCGCTTCAGCGTAGGCTGCCATCTTCATATTGACGATGTCCCGCCCTCGCAGGTTGATTTCCGCCGGACTGCCAGCACCCTCGAGCAGCACCAGGTCATTCATCGAGGCCAGTCTGTCGTAGGCTGCGGTAATGGCCGGCCAGGCGATCTCCTGGTAGGCATGGTATTCAGGCACGTCCATCGAGTCGATCGGCACCCCCAGCCGCACGATCTGTGCGCGTGTGTCGGCCTCTGGCTTCAGCAGGATCGGATTCATGTCCACCGAAGGCTCAACGCCGGCTGCCTGCGCCTGGAACGCCTGTGCCCGCCCCATCTCGCCGCCGTCAGAGGTGACGAAGGAGTTGTTGGACATGTTTTGGGCCTTGAATGGAGCCACCCGGTGGCCGTTCCTGGCGTACAGACGGCACAGGGCGGCGGTGATCACACTCTTGCCAACATGGGAACCGGTCCCCTGCAGCATGACCGCTCTTGCTTTCAAAATCTGATGCCTCCTTGGGCGATTCAGCCCGTGAGCACCAAGGGGGTGCCGTACACGGGATGCTCCAACACGCGAATCTCTATCCCGTAGGCCGCCGCCAGGTCCTTCGGCGTGAGCACCTGGCGCGGGTCCCCCTGTTTGCGAAGGGAGCCATCGGAGAGGAGTCCCACACGATCGGCGAAGCGAGCCACCAAATTGAGATCGTGCAAGGCAATCAGGACGGCCATGCCCTGGTCATGGGCCAGTGTCCGGACGAGCTTCAAGATCCGGTCTTGATGACGCAGATCGAGATGGGACGTCGGTTCATCCAGCAGCATGATCGAAGCGTCCTGGGCCAACGCCCGGCCGATGAGCACGCTTTGTTGCTCACCCCCTGAGAGCTCGCCCATCCGCCGACCGGCCAGGGCCAGAGTACCGGACCGTTCAAGCGCCGCATCGGTTTTCACTCGATCGTCCGGTCCCTCGCGCTCGAGCCAACCCAGGTACGGCGTGCGGCCCATGGCGACGACTTGTCTGGCGGTGAACGCCGGAGGCACGTGGGTCGCCTGGGGAACAACGGCAATCTGGCGCGCCCGCTGGGCCGGGTTGAGCTCGCTGACGGGAACACCATACACATCGACCTGGCCCCGTTGACACGGCAAGATGCCGCTGACGGCCTTGATGAGGCTCGACTTGCCCACCCCGTTAGGACCCACCACAGCGAACACTTCCCCGGATTCCACTGTCAGGGAAACGTCGGCCAGCACCATGCGGTCCGGGTACCCCAGACTGATCTCTGAAAGCACCAGCGGAGCGCTCACCAAAACACCTCCCGCTTGGCCCTTCGCAGCAGGTAGAGAAAGAAGGGCGCACCAACCACAGACGTCACGATTCCCACCGGCAGCGCACGCGGCGCCAAGATGGTCCGGCTGACGATATCGGCCGCCAGCAGCACGGTCCCGCCCCCAATCGTCGCCAATAAGATGAGGCGGCGATAGTCGACGCCCCACAGCATCCGCACCAGGTGAGGCACGATTAGCCCGACGAAAGCGATGATCCCCGAAAAAGCGACTGCTGTCGCCGCTACCAGGGAGGCGGCGATCACGATCACCAGCTTGAACTTCTCTGTATCCAATCCCAGCGCCGTTGCTTCTTCGTCGCCAAACTGAAGCACGTTTAGAGGCCGACCGAGCAGCGCCAGGGATCCCAGCCCAATCGCCAGATAAGGCAGTGAGACAAGAACCGGCTGCCAGCCTCCGAGGCTGAAACCACCCAGCAACCATGAAATCGCTCGATAGAGCTCGTTGGTCGAGAGCAGCATCAGGAGACTGGTGATGGCCGAAGCGAAGGTGCCGACTGCCACCCCGGCCAGGAGCAAGGTGGTGACGGGTGCCGATCGGCCGACTCGCGCGATCGTGTACACCAGACCAACCGTCAACACGGCCCCGACAAAGGCGGCCACCGGCACGGCAGCCATGCCCAACAAGGTGGTCGGCCAGCTGGCGGTCATCGCCAGCACTGCGCCGAGTCCGGCCCCGGAGGCGACACCTATGATGTAGGGATCGGCCAGGGGGTTGCGAAAGAGCCCTTGGTAGGCCGCACCGCTGCCGCCAAGGGCCATGCCCGCCAACGCGATGAGGACCGTGTGAGGAAGGCGGATGTCGAACAGGATCGTACGGAAGGTTGCAGGCCAGACGATGCCGAGATCAACCCCCGGGAGTTTGTCGACCACCATCTGCACAATCGACAAAGGAGGCAAGGTGACGGATCCCACGGCCGCGCTGAGCACCAGCATCACCAGCAATGACCCGCTGGTCCAAAGCCATGGCGCCCAACGCGAGACCGGCCTTGGGTCGGCGGCCGTCTTCGCGGCTGTCGGCCTTCTTCCCGTATCACTCATGGTTCAAATCGATCGGGATGCAAGATCTGGGCAACCTGCTCCAGACCGTCCACCAGCCGGGGACCCGGCAAGTCAATCAAGTCGGTGTTCACATCATAGACCTGGGCATTCTTGACAGCGTTGATCCCACCCCAACCGGTACGCGCCTTAAGTGATTCAACCGTGGTCGGGACGAACGGACCTCCGCCGAAGATGATCACCTGCGGATCGGCGACCACTATCTGCTCCAGACTCATCTGGCCCCAGCCATTGATATCGGCGGCGATGTTCTTGCCCCCGGCCAGCGAGAACATCAGATCTTGAAAGGTGCCGCTGCCGGTGGTCCAGGGTGCCGACGGATCGCTGCCGTCAATCTCATAGAACAGGCTTACCGAATCTGCGCCATCCACGGCATCGAGCACGGCGGCATACCTGGCACGCAGATCAGACACCAAAGCTTCGGCGACGTCAGTGTGTCCGGTGAGCGCCCCCACTTGGAGCAGATTGTCGAACAACGCCGGAAAGTCATCGGGGTTGCCGACGACGAAAACCGACAGGCCGACCTGCTCAAGAGCTTTGACTTGCTCAGGGGGCGTGACCGCCGCCGCCAAGATCAAGTCTGGCTTCAAACTGACGATTGCCTCGATGTTGAGCTCTCCGTAGGTGCTGCCAATGCTCTCCACCGAAGCCGCTGCCTCTGGGTAGTCAGAACGCTCATCCCGGCCCACCAGCTGCTGTCCGCCGCCGACGGAAAACACGATTTCGGTGTTTGACGGCGCCAGGGAGACAATGCGCTGGGCCGGTGCGTCCAGCGTCAGCGTCCTTCCAGCCCCGTCGTGGACCACAATCGGAGTGGGACTGGCAGGCACCATGAGGGTCGGGGTCGGTGCCACCGTCACCGGCACCTCAACCTGTGTGGTGGGCGTTGGGGCGCTAGAGACCGGACGGCTTGGCACGGTGCCACAAGCTGCCATGAATGCGGCCACCATAAGGACAACGGGGAAACAGATACGCACGTTCTTCATTGGACTCCCTCGACTCTTGGGGGCGGATTCACCGCCCAGGTCTGCAATCAAAAAGCCCCTGCTCGTGAGCAGGGGCCATCGCGCGAAATGCCGCTGTTCCTCACCCCCGCCGCGAGAGTGTTCTGGAACGCAGCTTGGGCGGGCGTCCTGGCTTACCGCCGAAGCGGATCACAGTTGCGGGTCAGCGCCGGACTCCGGCCCTTGCGGGCCGCCACCGGCTTCGCCATTGTGCCCTCCCATCCGGGGGAGCGGGCACCCAAGCTGCCAATACATTCTGTTGTCGGCACCATCCTAGGAAGCCATCTCGTTGACAACAAGTGACAATCGTCACAATCGGTGATGGAGGTTCCGCCGATGGTCGGTGGTGCTGGGGCCATCATCCGAGGCTGGGATGTGCCCCAGAGCCTACACCGACCTTGGGGAACCAGCCCGAAGGGCGTACCCGAGGGCCTGGATCTGAAGGGACAATCTGGGCACCAACACGGGTGCCGGCTTGCTTATTGGCGTGGTCTCGTATTGGGAGGAGAGATGCATGGCGATGAATGTTGCCTGCGGATATCCCGCCAGGCACTCATCCATGCCCCTTGAGCAGGATTCGGGAATGCCCGCCTGGGGTCAGTGAAGCACGGCAGGCGAGCCCCTCCTCGTCTGTGCGCAGCATCCTTTCGCCGCGATTTGGACAGGATCACCCCGTCATCACCAGCTGGTGCGAGGTTTGTTTGGGGGCCGGCTGTTGATTTCGACGGAGTCGCTCACGCACCCTTGCCAAGACGGAGCCACCGGGTCTGAAGCGGGACTCCGACTGCGAAAGCTCAGCTCGATTCGCTGGACTGCAAGATTGACCGAACAATGTCAGCGCCAACGAAGCCCTTCCGAAGAACTTCGTCGTCGATGGTATCTGCAAGTCGCAGGATGACTTCAGCGGCTGATCTGCGTGCTTGCCGAGCCGCCTCCTGATCCCCTTTGAGGTCGTATAGGTCGCCAAGTTGCGCTAAGACCGACCACTCTTCTCCCGGAAGGCCTATCTCGCCCGCGATGGCAGCAGCCGACTGCAGATCGGCCACCGCCCGGTCCACCGCCCCATCCCATTGAGCCAAAGTCGCCTGACATCGCAAAAGCAACAGGTGGTAGCGGGGCATGTTGCCGACAGCCCCTGCAATGCGCTCGACCTCATCGCGCGCCAGCGTATCGTCATCTCTGAGAAGCGCAGTGATCTCGTAGTGTGTGATCAACCCCATCGGCAGCAACCCGTTCTCCCTCCGAATCAGAAGGGCCTTGGACGCCAGGGCGCCAGCCTCTTTCCAATGACCAGTCATGGCGTGGACTGCGCACAACTCACCCAGAGCCCAGTCCCCATACGACGCCAGCCCATGCACATCTACCGTGGCCACGGCTTCGATGAGCGTCTGTCTTGCCGCATCTAGAGCCATGATCGTCCGTTGCGCTGACCCTAGGGTTGTTAGTGCCAATTCAACCATCGTTGGGTGGCCGACTTCTCGGGCCTGCCTGGCGCCTTGCTTGGCCAGGACGATCCCTTTGCCATAGTCACCCGATTCCATCAGAGCTCCGGCCAACCTCCAAGAGGCCTCTGCTTCACCCCAAAGGTTTCCAATCTCTTGGCTAAAAGCATAGGTCGCTCGAAGCAAGGCCAGGCTCTCAGCAGGCTGTCCGGAGAGTAGGCGACTCCACCCAGCCATACGCTGGCTATCGGCTTCCAGAATACGGTTCCCAGCCGTCGCGCAAATCTCGAGGGCCTCATCTGCATATCGGCCAACGCGATCCCACTGCCTCATCCGCGCGTATACATAAGCCAGCGAGTTGAGGCAACGCGCGATCAAAGGCCTTTCATCGAGTTCACGGGCTATCGACAGTGCTGTTTCACCGTGACGCCTTGCAGCACTCGAGTCTCTTTGGATGCGCGAAACAAGTGAGAGAGACCACTCTGTCTCGGCCAATCCGCGTTGGTCCCCGCTCTTCTCTGCGACGCTCCGCGCCGCTTCCAACACAGGGATCGCTCGCGTGGCATCATTGTGGCCGTTGGTGTAAACCGTGGCCAAACGGTTGAGGGCATCGCATTCCACGGTTGCCTCATTCACGGACCGTGCTTCGGCGATCAGGTTTCTATACGTTCTCTCTGCGCTATCCCAGGCTTCATCGAGTTCATAGGCTCTTCCCAGGCCGACATAGAGACGCCGCCTGAGTTCAACCGGCATTGATTCGGGCCATCCGTGCTCTTTGGCCACGCGTTCCGCCGTCTCAAAGTGAGGAATGGCAACGCGAACAGCGATCAAGTCCATGGCTTCATCACCGGCTGCTATGGAATACTCGATGCATTCTTCCCAAAGACTTGAGTGAAAGGCATGAAATGCCAACGCAGCCGCCGGCAGATCCTCGCCGAACAGGGCATCGAATGCCCTCCGATGAAGAATGTGCCGCCTTGCTGCACCGGCCTCCGCATACACCAGTTCAGACAGCTTCTGATGCGAAAAGCTGTACACAACATCGCTCGCAAGGCCTGGAGACGCACTCTTCGTCTCGTGCAACAACTGCCTGGACAATAGTTCATCGACCGCATTCAGAGCTGGTTCCTCGTCCATTTCGGCGACCTGGCAGAGGTGGCCAAACGTGGCATGTTCACCGAGTACGGCTGCTGCGCTGAGCAGGTCATTCGCAGGATCACTCACTCGACTCACCCACACTTGCATCCTTTCCCACAAGCCTTGTGAAATGTGGGTCTTCGATCCAAGCACTTGTTCGGCGATGGTTGGCCAATGTGCAAACCAAGTTTCCGAGTCCTCCTTCCAATGGAGCAAACCGTTGTCGATCAGCGTCGACAACGTCTCCACCAGGAAGAAGGGCTGGCCTTCTGTTTCCTCGAATAGCCAATGGGCGAATCGATCGGAAGCGTCACCGTCTGCGATCCCAGCTAACCCGGAGGGGGCTTCGGCCGTACCTACAGTAACCATGGCCTGGATCATCCTGCCTGTATCTTCTTCGGACAACGTTCCTAGGTGCAGTTGGTAGCTGTCGATATCGTGGTTGAGCCGGCTGAGCCAGACCGAAAGATCAGGTCTGTCGGCCAGCGCCTGTTGGCGCATAGTTAGCAACACAAGTATGGGTGCATGTGATTCTGACCAACCCATGGCTGCATAGTGCAAAGCATCCATTGACGCTGAGTCGGCCCAGTGCCAATCATCGAGAAAGAGAACCATCGGTGAGCGTTTTGCCAAGGACTGGCATAGGCGAGTTATGGCCTCAAGCAGATGATGACGGGCCGTGCCTTCGTCTTGTGTGGGTTCAGGCAGATCCGGATAACGATCGCGCAATTCCGGCAGAATGCGTGCTATCTGACTCAGCCACAAGTCAGATAGCAGATCCTCCGGAGCGTTCACTCGCTCCAGCCGTTGGCGCAGCGCCTGGGTAAGCGGTTGATACGAAAGCCCGCCACTGGTCTCAAAAGCACGCCCGCGTAGGATGTCCGCGCCTTGTGCGGTGGCCCAAACGAGGAACTGTTCGGCCAGGCGAGTCTTTCCGATACCCGCCTCGCCGATCAACGCTACAACCTGGGGGCCTTCCACAATTGAGCGCTCATAGGCCCTGACCAAGGTGCCGTGCTCACTGGCTCGTCCAACGAACGCCAGCTCCAATCTTCGGCTGCGTGGAGATCTCTCCCTTGTGGTGTCAGCGATCGGCCTCCCCCCTTCAGCGCGAATCCGTGCCGCCAGGGCCTCCGTTTCCGCCGAAGGCTTCACCCCCAACTCCTTGTCAAGGATGGCCTTGCAGGTATCGTATTGAGCTAGAGCAGCGCTCCGATCGCCAAGCAGGGCCAGCACCTGAATCAGCTGGCGATGGGCTTCTTCTCGCCATGGCTCAAGAGCCAACTGCCTCTGGGCAAGTGCTTGCCCCCTTCTGAAATCCGCCCTTTCCAAAGTCATCCTTGTCAGTTCGTAGAGGGCCCCGAGCGCCAGTTGGTGAAGCCGTTCTTTTTCCCGTCGCAGCCAATCCTCGAATGGGCTGCTGTCACATGAAAATCCGACGAGCAAGTCACCATGGTAGAGACCAGATGCCTCTTCGAGCTGACCTTGCGCCATGGTGCCGAGGAATTCCTCGACATCAAGGGAGTAATCACTGTCCGGATTGAATTGAGCCGTCGTACGGGTCACGATCAGATACGGGGCGGGTCCAGAATTGGCTTCGTCCAGCACCTTGCGGAGTTGATAGAGAGATTGGCGGAGATTCCTTTTGGCCACAGTATCTGACTGCTCAGGCCAAAGAAGGGTTGCCAGCTCTTCGCGCTCGTGGACTTGCGGACTTGTCATGGCCAAATACACCAGCAAGCCCTGGACCTTCGACGAACGAAATGACGTGATTGGCTCTTCGGCCAAGGTGACCTGGAAGGAGCCCAAGAATGAGAGGAACAAATGGGTCACAGATAGACACTTCGGGTAATGACACGTTGCCAGTTGGTGCTACGAATCGATTATATCCGCCCCCCTGAAGGAATGCTGGAAAGCACGATCCCACACTGTCTCACCTGGAGAGTGCTGACGATAGGCGGATTTGCGCTGACGATGTGCTGGCGGCGACTTGGTATCTTCTGGGCACAGCAATGCCCGAGGAGCAACACAGCCACCCAAGGAGGTGCGAGCCACAACCAACAGAAATCTGTACGATCTCGCTTTGACACACACCAAGCGACAGATGCACCAACTCTGACCCGCTGAGCATCCAATGAGGAGGCATTAAGAAGATGACCACCATGATTGTGCGACACACCGTCAACAACTACGAGCAGTGGAAGAAGGTCTACGACGATTTCGCTCCGACCCGCAAGGAGATGGGAGTCATCGGAGCCAACGTACGTCGTGACGCATCAGACCCCAATACGCTTATCGTGACCCACGTCTTCAACGACCTGGACACAGCCACTTCTTTCGCCGAATCGGAAAACCTCAAGTCAGCCATGGCAAACTCGGGGATTGCCGGTCGGCCAGAAATTTGGTTTGCCGAGGACATTGAGCAGACACCGTTCTAGGCTCTTCGGACACCAACTCGTAAATCGGCCATCGCTTTCCGCGGATCCGTCAGATGGTTCTCCCTCTTGACGGATCCGCGGAACTTTTGGCTGTGCTCTTGCCACTTTGGAGTCGGCATCAAAAGAGGACAAGGTACCGGCCCGATTGGAAGTCAAAGACAACCGGTGATCCGCGGGGAGAATTAGATGTGCCTTCCCACTCTACCTGCTGATGGATGTTCACAGCAGTTGCCTGCCCTTGGAATGACCTTTGAGGGTCTTGGCCAATCGATCAACGGAGTCCGGGTGAGTGACTCAACTGCGAGGGTGAGGAAGGTGGTTCAGACCAGGCGAACTGCCCCGGCGGGACAAGCGGAGGCGCATATCCCACAGCCAAGACACATGCTGGGATAGGGATCAGGCATTTCGAATGGGGCTTCTTGAGAAAGGATCCCCTTGGGGCAAGCCTCTACGGAACGACACAGCCCCGATGGACACCTCTCGGGCTGGCATTTCCCGTAGTCGACCAAAGCCATGGCTTTCGGCAAAGAACCACCCCTTAACAGCGTTCTTAGATTCCGACTTTCTAGCTCGACCATCTCCTGCGAGGTGCCGCTGCTGCGGACCGTGTTGCTCCAAATCTAGGCAGGGCGCCACAGGGGAGATATCGTTGCCGACATTCTACTTCCAATCCATTGCGCCTGCCCAGCTTTATGCCTGCAGCTTGCCTGGTCGGGAGGCTTTCCATCGATCAGCTCCACCGCCACTAGTTGTGCAAGACGACTGTTGCCACGCTGTGTTCGAACAAATCCAATGCCATGCCTTCCACGGGCCAGACCCTACTGCTGTCTGAAAGGACCGTATCGAAGGGGAGTGCGTACAAGGCAAAGACCAGGCGCTCATCCTTGAGGTCAAAGATGTAGGCGATGAACTCCTGCGGCGTCCTGCCTCCAACCGCACCCATCCAGCCTTTGACGCGTCTCACCTCGGCGCCATTGATCTCGACGATTCGATCATCGTCCACAACCGGGCAGTCACCCAGCGCCTGATCGAAACAAGCCACCCATGATCTGCCTGGACGGGCGACAAAGAACTCGATCTGGTCGCCCAGTCGCCAGCCGTTGCCACCAGGGTCAGGTGAAATCGTCATCGTCGGCGGATAGACGAACGCGAAACGACCCTCAGTGTCGTCGTACTGAGGCCAAGGGACTGCCGTTGGGATGGGATTGAACGCCAGGGGCAGGATCAGGCTGGCGGCCCGATGGGCCAATTCCTGCTCAAGCATTTCCCCGGCCCCCGTGTCAAATCGAACCACTTTTCCGTCCACTACCTGCAAGGTCAAGGTCGTAACGCCGTCCGCGTTCAGAAATACGATCGCATCTTCCCCTGCCGGATAATCCGCGGCAGAGAAGATCTCGGATGACACTCCGTAAACAGCAAGCAGCCCACGAACATCTGGCCCAGGCCACTGCATGAACGCCTCGTAGCGCATGTGGTGCCCTTCTGGGCCAAGAAAAGGAACCACGTCCACCACGCTGCGTTCGGTCTCGCCTGGCTCGCATTGGGGTGGCCCCCCGAGGCCATTTTCCTGAGTACAGGCGGCCCGTGTGAACCGGGTCAGCCCACGAAGCCGGTCAGCGTCATGAGCCAGAACCGCGTCGATGATGGCATCCAGCGCCTCAATCCCAGTTCGAGCCTCTGGAGGGTAGACCGCCAGCTGAAGCGTGGCGCGCGTCGGCTCCAAGGACGGCACGCCGCTGATGGGTAGTTCTGGCGCCTCTATCGTCTCACTGGGCAAGACGTTTGGACTTGGTCCAGATTGTGAGTAGTTGCATGCCCCAATGATCAGACCCATCGCCAAGCGGGCGACCACAGTTATCACTCGATTACCCACGTGCCGGTTTCCTTTCTTGCCTGATGGGGGCCTCAGGACCGTCATGGGCAACAGCAGGTTTCACCCGCCCGATGGGATCGGTCGAACCGTATGTGCGATGGCTGCCAACTGGCTCAGATCGCCGTAGCCGCTGATCGTCAGATACTTTTCTCCAAGAGTCGTGACGAACACGTAGCTCATGCTTCCATCCGCTCCGTGGACCAAGAATGACCTGGCCGCGCGGCCATCAGACAAGGTCCATTCTTCCTGAGGATCGGCCGGGGTACCTGAGGCGTCCCAGGCGAGCTTGCGCTGCTTGACAAACGCAGCCAGGTCTCCTTTCGGATCCCACAGCTGCACGACCACGTCCAGCCGAGTCCCGCCTGGGGGGGTCACATCTGGAAGCACGTCGGAAGGGCGTTTCCACGAGGTGAAAGCGGTGATGCCGCCCCGGGAATACTGCTCCACCGGGCCGACGGTCCAGCCAACCGGATAGTCGAATTCGAAGCCTGCAACCTTGTCGGTGTAAGTGGCAGGTTCGAACGCCGGACCAGGCGGAAGGGTCGGTGGGGGCTGTGTGGCTGTTGGCTCAATAGCGACGCTGGTCGGCATGCTCATGACCGTTGGTTGAACAGCAGGTGGAGGCGTTGTGGCAGCGACCGACGTAGAGCAAGCTGCAAGGGGGGTTGTAACGACCAACACCAGTACAAGGACATAGGAACGTGAAGGCATATGAATCTCCCTTGGATTTCGATTGATCTGACAAATGAACTCAGATGGAATCCCTTGTCGTCGGCTTTGCGGCTCCCCCCTATTGAGATAGAGGCGGAAGCAAGTAGTCGAACTCAGAATCATAGAGGTACTCCACCGGAGTCAGAGGCCAGAATTCGATACGCACGACCTTACCGGCCTCGTCTACGGCCAGCTCAACTCCGAGCTTGCCTTCTTGATCGACGAAGACCACAGCGTATTTTCCTGCGGGCTGCCAGTCGGCTTGAAATCCACCTTCCGGGATCTTGTAGACCGCATACAGACCGCCAAGGGGAAACTGGAGAAAGCTGTCAAGCTCATCTGGGGAAACGTACTTGGTGTTTCCGTGCTCTCGATAGGGGAAGACCTCCACCTTTGTCCCATCGAGAGTGCCGGGCGGGCAGTTTGGCGGCCCGACGTTGGCTTGATCCGTCGTGCACGCGACCGTAATGGTGCGCAGCATATCCCGGCGCCAGTCAAACTTGCGCACCAGGAAGTTCTCAATCACCTGGTCAACTTGGTCCACGCCGGTGCGGACGACGGAAGGGTAGACAGGCACATCAATGGTTGGGCGCGAGAAAGAAAGCTCAAAGGCGTACCGATCACTCAGGGACCAAACCATGGCTACGCCGAAGGGATTCAGGGCGCTGGTGTTGCTGATATCGCGCAGGAGAACGCTTTCACCCGGTTCCCACCAGCCGAGGAGGACGATATTGTGTGTGTAGTCGCCCCAGTTGATCCGATAGGCGTCCCGAATGGTGTGCATATCGTCAGAGAAGCTGTAGACCCACACCCCAAAGGGGTCCATCATGCCCTCTGTTTGACCAATTACCGCGCGATGATCGGACGACCAGAGGCTGTATTGTGGAGAAGGCAAATAGTCTTCCTTGATCGTATCTCCCACTGACGTCTCAAACGTTTCTGTGCCATCCGTCTTGATTGCCCAAAACACCGACTTGGGCGAGGCGCCGGTGAAGAGCAGGCTCCCTTGGTCTTCGGCCCAAAGTGGTCGATCGCCAAACCAACCTCCAGAGAGATTGGGGATGTCTGTCAGCTGCCGGACCTCGCCATTATCGACGGATACGGTGAATACACCCTTGCACTCTTGGGGCACACCGGCCCCATCCCCGCCCAGAGGAAATGCAACATAGGCGAGTTCGGAGCCATCCGGGGACCATGAGAAATGCGGCGAAGCACATGTGGCCAACCACCGCACCTGGCCTGGCCCACTTACCAAGCCCAAGTCATAACGACCTTCTTCGGCGTTGTAGATGGCTGCTGCGAGGCGTTGGTCAGAGAAATGCCCCGGCTGCAATGGGGACCAGATCGCACGGGCGATGTTGTTCGGCAACCACATTGCGGACTTATGAGTGTCGTAGTCGTAGACCCAC
>Ga0307440_1000047_pt1 | contig 46424 bp, 47 predicted proteins | sample SalMarWE160410MG_FD_202150 | JGI IMG/M metagenome (GOLD analysis project Ga0307440, IMG submission 202150) | Salt marsh sediment microbial communities from the Plum Island Ecosystem LTER, Massachusetts, United States - WE1604-10 | ecosystem: Environmental > Aquatic > Marine > Intertidal zone >...
GGCAAGACCCTGGGCGGCGGCCTGCCGGTCGGCGTGCTGTGCGGCAGCCATGCCCTGATGAGGCGTTTCCGGGACGAGCAGCCGCTGAACATCAGCTTCGCCCGCGGCACCTTCAATTCGCACCCCTTCGTCATGGCGTCGATGAACGCCTTCCTGCAGCGCATCGAGGCGCCCGAAATCCAGCAGCAGTACGCCGGGCTGGAGGCGCAGTGGAACGCGCGCGTCGAACGGCTGAACCGGCGCCTGGAGGCGGAGGGATTGCCGGTGCGCATCGCCCATCTGGTGTCGATCTGGACGATCCTGTACACCCGCCCTTCGCGCTACAACTGGATGTACCAGTACTACCTGCGCGCCGAGGGCATCGCCCTGAGCTGGGTCGGCAGCGGGCGCGTGATCATGAGCCACAACTTCGATGATGCGGCCTTCGACGAGGTCGTCGAACGCTTCGTGCGTGCGGGCCGGGCGATGCAGGACGGCGGCTGGTGGTGGCCGCGGCCGGGGATGACCGACAAGGCCATCAAGCGGCAGCTGCTGCGCGAGATGGTGACGGCGCGCCTGCCGCTTCTGGCCCGCTTCTGGCGGGAGCCGCTGGCGCCCGAACCGACGGGGAGAGACGCGCCATGATCGATTTCATCCACAGCCAGGGCATGGGCGAGTTCCGCCAGTCGCTGTACCGGGAGCTCAAGGGCTACCTCGACGAGCAGCGGTTGCAGAGCGATCCGGCCAACTGCCTCAGGCTGGACATGCACTGCCACGATAAGAACAGCGACGTGCCGGACGAGCTGTGGGGGCGCATCCTGGGCCTGCCGGAAACCTGGCTGAAGACCGGCAAGCTGGTGAAATGCCTGAAGGGCAACGGCTGCGACGTCATCACCGTGACCAACCACAACAACGCCCGCTCGTGCTGGGAGCTGCGCGACAAGGGCGAGGATGTACTGGTCGGTGCGGAGTTCACCTGCCACTTCCCCGAGTACCAGCTGTTCGTGCACGTGCTGGCCTACGGCTTCACGCCGGAGCAGGAGGCGGAACTCAACCGCCGGCGCGAGAACATCTACGGCTTCGTGCGCTATGCCGCGGCCGAGGACATCCCGCTGGTGCTGCCGCATCCGATGTATTTCTATACGCGCAACGACCATATCGACCTGGAGCTGTTCGAGAAGCTGGCCGTGCTGTTCGAGCGCTTCGAGCTGGTCAACGGCCAGCGCGACCAGTGGCAGAGTGTGCTGACGCTGAACTGGATCCGCGGCATCACGCCCGAGAAGATCCGCGACTGGGCGGCCAAGCATGACCTGGATCCGGCCGAGTTCGGCGTCGATCCGGAGCGGCCCAAGGTGATGACGGGCGGCTCGGACGACCACATGGGCATTTTCGCCGGCGAGTGCGGTTCGCTGCTGCACGTGCCCGACCTGGCCGAGCGCCTGAAGACGCAGAAGCCGTCGGAACTGGCGCTCGAGGCGATCCGGGCCGGTCGCATCCGCCCGTACGGCAGCGTCGGCGAGAACCAGCGCCTGAACATCGCCCTGCTCGACTATTTCGCGCAGGTGGCGACGCACATCAAGGATCCGGGGCTGCTGCGCATCCTGTTCCACCGCGGCGAGACCTCGGACAAGGTGGCCTGCTTCACGATCAGCAACCTGATGCTGGAGATGCGGAAGCACAAGAACACCCAGAAGTTCTACGACGCCATCCACGGCGCCCTGCACGGCAAGAAGGTCAAGAAGCTGGTCAAGTGGAACGCCAAGAAGGACTACCGCTTCTGCATCGACTACCTGGAGCAGATCGCCGAAAGCAGGAACAAGTCCCCCGAGGCCTTCATGGCCACGGTCAGCCGTGCCATCCCCGAACTCATCGCCGGCCTGAGCCGGTTGATCATCTCGCGTCTGGAGAAATCGGGGCTGGGCGGCTCGAAGCACAAGCTCAGCAAGCTCACCAGCGAGGAGATCGTGCGGCATTTCGAGGTCCCGAGCCAGCTGACTTCGCTGGTGTTCGGCAGCGACAGCCGGCAGGCGGGCCTGAGCAAGCTGAATGTCAGCATGGTGCTCGACAGCCTGTCCTTCCCGGTGCTGGTCAGCATCGTGCTGCTGGGAACGTCGATGGGCAGCACGCGCCTGCTGTACCAGAACCGCCAGTTCCTGAACGATTTCGCCGATCACATCGGCAACAGCCATTTCCCCCGGCGTGCCCTGTACCTGACGGATACGCTGCGCGACAAGAACGGCGTCTCCAGCTCGCTGAGCGGCAAACTTGCGGAGATCCAGCGCCAGGACCTGCCCATCGACTTCCTGATCTGCCACGCCGACGCGGCGCCGGAACCGCACCTGCACGTGGTGCGGCCGCTGACCAGCTTCTCGTTCCCGGACCTCGGCGAGCAGGAGCTGCGCGTGCCCGACGTCATGGAGATCGCCCGCATCTTCTACGAGGGCGGCTACGACCGCATCGTCTGCTCCACCGAGGGGCCGATGGCCATCATGTCGCTGCTGATCAAGCACATGTTCAACGTGCCCAATTACTTCTTCATGCATACCGACTGGCTGGACTTCATCAAGGACAATACCGACCTGAACCAGCACGAGCGGGACCGCATCCGCCGGGCCCTGCGCTTCTTCTACAAGCTGTACAAGGGCGTGTTCGTGCTCAACAACGACCATCGCGACTGGCTGATCGGGCACGAGATGCAGCTCGACGAGGACGCCGTGATGCTGACGGCCCACCACACGCAGCCGCGCGATGCGGGCGTGACGCCGGTCGACAAGTCCGCGCTGTTCCCCGATGCCGGCGCCGACACGCCGGTGTTGCTGGCGGCCGGTCGCCTGAGCCGGGAGAAGGGCATCTTCGACTTGCCCGGGATCATGGCGCGGGTACGGGAGCGCCTGCCGGATGCGCGCCTCGTGGTCGCCGGAACCGGCCCGGCCGAAGCCGAGCTGAAGAAGCAGCTGCCGGATGCGCTGTTCCTCGGCTGGGTCGACAAGCCGCGCATCCGCGAGCTCTATGCCGGCCTCGACCTGTTCGTGTTCCCGTCCCGCTTCGACACCTTCGGCAACGTCGTGCTCGAAGCCTTCACCTACGGCATGCCGGTGGTCGCCTACAACTGCAAGGGGCCGAAGGACATCATCGAGGATGGGAGCAGCGGCTATCTGGTCGACGACGTGGTCGGGATGGGCGAACGCATCACGGGCTTCTTCGCCGACGATGCGGCTCGCCAGGCCATGCGCGAGCAGGCCATGCGCCGCAGCCAGGCCTACCAGGCGGAACCGATCATGCAGCGCTTCCTGATCGATCTGGGGCTGGCCGATGCATAAGGCCATGCGCCCACGCCTGCCGAAGCGTCTGCCCCGGCCCAGGCGCTGGCCGATGCGCCGGCGCGGGCCGCGGCCACTGCATGCGCTGAGCTGGCGCGAGCGCATGAATTTCCTGGTGACCAACCGCGTGCCGCGCAAGGCGCTGACGCACTGGATGGGATGGTACAGCGGCATCGAGAGCCCGCGGCTGACGCGCGTGTCCATCCGTGTCTGGCGCCTGTTCGCACGCGACCTGGATCTGAAGGAGTCGAAACACCGCGTCTTCACCAGCCTGCACGACTGCTTCGTGCGCGAGCTCAAGGACGGGGCGCGTCCGGTCGATCCGCGGCCCGGCATCGTGGTCAGCCCCTGCGATGCCATCGTCGGCACCTGCGGCACCATCGAAGGGACGACGGTGTACCAGGCCAAGGGATTCCCGTACGAGCTGGCGGAGTTGATCCCCGATCCCGGGCTGCGCGAGCGCTACCGCGACGGCGTCTACGTCACGCTGCGCCTGAAATCGAGCATGTACCACCGCTTCCATGCCCCGGTGGATTGCGAGGTGCGGGCCATCGACTACATCTCCGGCGACACCTGGAACGTCAACCCGCCGGCGCTCAAGCGCATCGAGAAGCTCTATTGCCGCAACGAGCGGGCCGTGGTGCCCCTGCACGGCGAGGACGGGGAGAACGACATCATGCTGGTGCCGGTCGCCGCCATCCTCGTGGCCAGCATGCGTTTCCATTGCCTGGAAAACGATCTGAACCTGCGGTATCGCGGCCCGAACCGCCTTTCCTGTTATGCGCAGTTCCGCAAGGGCGACGAGATGGGGTACTTCCGGCACGGCTCGACCATCATCCTGTTCGCCACCCATCGCTACGCCCTGTGCCCGCACGTGCACAGCGGCATGCATATCCGCATGGGCGAGGCCCTGTTGACCACAGCGGGGCACGCATCGTGACCAGCTCCTGACATGCGACTGACACCGGCATGTCACATGCCGGGGCGAGCGTTGGCCGAAATACCTTCGGGGGATGACTACCATGGAAATCATGCAGGAACTGCGCAAGCAGCGCTGGGACGACCACCGCTTCTACCACCAGAACCGTATCAATCAGACCCTGCACCTGTGGAGTGCCATGTGTTTTGTCACCAGCTACGTGTGGCTGTTTTTCGATCCGGCCATGGCCGTGCTGTTCGGCTGGGTGATCGGCCAGCTGCCCCGCCAGGCCGGGCACTTCTTCTTCGAGTCGCATGATTTCGACGAGGTCAACCAGGCCACGCACGAATACAAGGAGAGCGTCAAGCCCGGCTACAACCTGAAGCGCAAGGTGGTGCTGCTCTCCATCTGGATCGGGGGTTCGATCCTGCTGTATCTCGAGCCTTCGCTGTGGGGCCTGCTCAGCGCGGAGCAGGTGGCCCAGGGCTTTTTGCACAATCTCGGCATGTACTGGCTGGCCGTGACCGTCGGCGCCCTGCTGTTCCGCACGTTCCAGCTCATGTTCAAGGTGAATGTCCGGCATGGCCTCGCATGGTTCGTCAAGATCCTCACCGATCCGTTCCACGACATCATGATCTACTACAAGGCGCCGTATTACCTGCTGAAGGGCGAGATGTTCGACGACATGAGCCACTGGTACGACAAGTCCCTGCAGACCGGTGTATAAGGCAGTCCTCCGGGGAGGCGGGGCTTGCCGCCTTCCCGACTTTCCCGTCCGGAATCAGCCATGAGCAAGAAGATCACCGTCGTCGGCGCCGGCTACGTCGGACTGTCGAACGCCATCCTGCTGGCCCAGCATCACGAGGTCGTGGTGCTGGACATCTGCGCGGAGCGGGTGGACATGGTCAATCGCCGCCATGCGCCGATCGTGGATGCCGAGATCGAGGACTACCTGCAGAACCGGCCGCTACGGCTTTCGGCGACGCTGGACCGGCAACAGGCCTACCAGGGTGCCGATGTCGTCATCATCGCCACGCCGACCGACTACGACCCGGAATCGAACTACTTCAACACCGGCTCGGTGGAATCGGTGATCCGGGATGTCATGCAGTACAATCCAGAGGCGCTGGCGGTCATCAAGTCGACCGTGCCCGTCGGCTTCACCGCCCAGGCGCGCGCGCGCTTCGGCTGCGAGCGCCTGATCTTCTCGCCGGAGTTCCTGCGCGAGGGCAAGGCGCTGTACGACAACCTGCACCCCTCCCGCATCATCGTCGGCGACGATTCGGACGCAGCCAGGCAGTTCGCCGGCATGCTGGTCGAGGGCGCCATCGACAAGGACGTGCCGGTGCGCTTCACCGGCGCCACCGAGGCCGAGGCGATCAAGCTGTTCGCCAACACGTATCTCGCCATGCGCGTCGCCTATTTCAACGAGCTGGACTCCTACGCCCTGGCGCACGGGCTGGATACGCGCCAGATCATCGAGGGCGTGGGCCTGGACCCGCGCATCGGCGGCCACTACAACAACCCCTCGTTCGGCTACGGCGGCTACTGCCTGCCCAAGGACACGCAGCAGCTGCTGGCCAACTACTTCGAGGTACCGCAGAACCTGATCCGCGCCATCGTCGATGCGAACAACACGCGCAAGGACTTCATCGCCCAGGACATCCTGAAGCGCAAGCCCGGCGTGGTCGGCGTCTACCGCCTGGTCATGAAGTCGGGCTCCGACAATTTCCGGGCCTCGTCGGTGCAGGGCGTGATGAAGCGCATCAAGGGCAAGGGCGTCGAGGTCATCGTGCACGAACCGGTGTTCGGCGATGCGCATTTCTTCCATTCGCGCGTCGTCAACGATCTCGCCGCCTTCAAGGACGAGGCCGACGTCATCATCGCCAACCGCATGGACGCGGACCTGGCCGATGTCGCGCACAAGGTCTACACCCGCGACCTGTTCGGCTGCGACAGCTGAGTCGGCGTCAATCGCTGGGCACGGGACATGAATCGCCCGGGCTAAGGGGGAATTATTCCCCACCCTTCGGCACAGGGTATTCCCTATAACGGGCTGGAAATAAGCTAAGTGTTCGTTCTTACGTGATTTCACGTGTCACATCCGATGACTCGGATATGACACATAAGCCTCCCTAGGTTCGCTAAATCACATCACGCACCTAGGGAGGCCTAGTAATTAGTATGTATCGATCTCTGAAAAAATCAATGCGCACGGCGCTGTTCGCGAGCCTGTGCACGCTTATCGGCGTGCCGGCCGCGTGGAGCGCCCAGTCGTCCGTCGACATCGGCACGGTGCAGGCGACGGCAACCGGAAACGGCAACGGCACGGCCAACGATACCGCGGCCGGCAATGCACCCTCGAAGACCCCGCTGCACGTCTCGCAGCCGACGTCGGTGGTCAGCAAGAAGTTCATCCAGAACAACGTGGTTCCGTCCAGCAACTACGACGAAACGGTCAAGCACACGCCCAGTGTCGCCGCCATCGCCCCCAACGGCCCCGGCCTGATGGAGAACATGGGCATGAGTATCCGCGGCTTCCAGGACGGGCAGTTCAACGTCACCTTCGACGGCATGCCGTGGGGCGACTCCAACGACTTCACGCATCACACGACGTCGTATTTCATGTCGCACGACATCACGCAGGCCTCCGTGGACCGCGGCCCGGGTACGGCGGCCACGGTGGGCGAGGCGACCTTCGGCGGCACCATCAGCCTGCAGTCGCGCGATCCCGGCACCACGACCTCGATCAACCCCTATGCGACGTTCGGCAGCTGGAACACCCAGCTGTACGGCCTCGAATTCGATACCGGCGTCATGCCCAATTACCACGGCATGTCGGCCCTGTTCGACTTCGAGAAGCTGACGTCGGACGGCTATCTGACCAACGCCGGCCAGCGCCGCGAGAACATGTTCATCAAGGCGATGAGCCCGGTCAGCGACGAGACGACCGTCACGGTTGCCGCCATGTACAACCAGGTCAACCAGAACGTGCCGGCCGGCAAGTCGATGGCCCAGATCGCCCAGAAAGGATGGAACTGGGGCCTGAGCAACGACCCGACCCAGGAAAACTACGCCGGCTACAACTACGACAACATCCACACGGATTTCGAGTACATCGACCTGCAGTCCTACCTGGGCAACGAGTGGAACCTGGACAACAAGCTGTACACCTTCGGCTACTATCATAACGGCGCCAACGGCAACGATCCCAGCGGCCTGTCGCGCAACGGCCTGGATACGACCGGCGGCGGCGGTACCGTGATCTACGGCGGCGCCTACGCCAACGACGCCATCGGCCAGAAGATGGAGATGATGTACCGCTCCGTCGGCGATTTCTTCCGCCTGGCCAAGGGCACGAGCATCGGCACCATCAACATGGGCCTGTGGTACGAGCACCAGTACAACGACCGCTACGAGTACGACGTCAACTGGACGCTGGGCGGGGTCCGCATGGCCAACCTCGCGGGTTCCGGTGCCCCGGCATGGAACCGCCTGATGCACGACACCTTCGACAATGCCCAGCCCTACGTGGAGCTGGCCTGGAAGGTCACCCCGAACCTGACCGTCACGCCCGGCGTCAAGTACGCCTGGTTCCAGCGCCACCTGAACGCCACGGTGAACCAGAAGACGGGCGCGCCGCTGGTCTACACCAAGTCCTGGTCCTCGGTGCTGCCGGCCCTGGATATCCACTACAAGATCCAGCCCGGCTGGGTGGCCTACGCCCAGGTGGCGAAGGGCTTTTTGGCGCCGAATCTGAACACGTTCTACGTGACCAATCCGTCCGCCAGCGACTTCAAGCCTGAGCAGACCTGGAACTATCAGGTCGGCACCACGTGGAACAGCAAGCGCCTGACCCTGTCGGCCGACGCCTACTACATCGACTTCAACAACCTGGTCGGCAGCAAGAACGTCGGCGGCGTCACGGTGTTCTACAACAACGGCGGCGTGATCTACAAGGGTCTCGAAGCCGAGGGCACCGTGTATGTCGGCGATGGGTTCAGCGTCTATGCCAACGGCAGCGTGAACAGCGCCAAAACCAAGGATACGAAGCAGTGGGTGCCGTATGCACCGGACGCCACGGCCGCGGGCGGCATCCTGTACGACCACAACGGCTGGAACGCCTCGCTGATGGACAAGTACATCGGCAAGAGCTACGGCGACGTGGGCCAGGCCTATCCGATCAGCGCCTACGGCGTGATGGACGGGACGCTCGGCTACACCCTGGCGGGTGACGACGCACCGGGCTGGCTGCAGAAGGCCCGGATCAACCTGCAGGTCAACAACGTGCTGGACAAGAAGGGCATCAGCACCTTCTTCGGCAACGCAGGGGATTCCGCCGGTACGCCTTTGTACTGGACCATCCCGGAGCGCAGCTACTTCGTGACCCTGTCGGCGCATCTCTGATCGCCGACGAACGCAGGCCGGCGGGCCAGGGCCGCCGGCGATGATGCAACCAGTCCGTCGCTCGGATCGTCCCTGATCCGAGCGGCGGTCCGGTTGTTCATCGGTTCGTGGAACCGGTGAGCCCCTGAATGTTGATAGGAGTACTGCATGACCATCGATCGCTTTATCCATATCGCCTCCGCCTCGGGAGGCATTCTCTATATCATGGCCGTGGTGCTGCTGGTGGCACTGACCGTGATCGTCGAACGCAGCTGGTACCTGAAACGGGTGATCCGCATGGGGGGTGCCATCTCGCACGCCATCTCGTCGCTGCATCATCTCGACAGGAATTCGATCGCGGAGCTGTCGCTGCGTGCGGATCGCTTCCCCCACGGCGCCCTGTTGTCGGTGCCGTTGCGCTATCCCGAGGTCCGCGATCCCAATCGCCTGTCGGAACTGCTGGAAGAGTCCATCCTGTGGCAGGCGCCGAGGATCGATCATAGCCTGTGGCTGCTCGACACCATCGTGACCCTGGCGCCGCTGCTCGGCCTGCTGGGCACGATCATCGGCATGTTCAACGCCTTCCAGGTCCTGGGCAGTGCCGGAAGCGCGCCCACCCAGATCACCGGCGGTGTCGCCGAGGCCCTGGTCGCCACCGCCAGCGGCCTGTTCATCGCCATCGTCGGCCTGGTCTTCTTCAACGGCCTCAGCAACCACGTGCGCCTGATCATCCACCAGCTGGAAACCATCAAGGTCATGCTGGTCAACCGGCTGGCCACACCGCGCAAGCCGATCGGCGTCGAGGCCGGGGAGAGCACGGCCCAGCCGGCCTTCGCCCCGGATGCGGAGGCCGCCTGACCATGCGCTATTTCGAGGCACGCAAGGCGCGCATCGAGATCATTCCGATGATCGACATCATGTTCTTCCTGCTGGTGTTCTTCATCATGATCACCCTGAAGATGATTCCGAACACGGGCATCTCCTCGCAGCTGCCGCAGAGCAGCACGGCCCAGGAGCTGAACCACCCGAAGGTGATCGTCAGCCTGCTCGCCGACGGGGGGATCGAGGTGCAAGGCCGCAAGCTGACGCCGGCGGCCCTGACCGCGCTGCTCGCGGCGGAGCCGGATCCGGCGAAGGCGGTGGTCACCATCGCCGGTGCCAGATCGACCTCGCTGCAGAACCTGCTTGCCGTCATGGACGCCTGCCGCAAGGCCGGGGTGACTGAGATCGGCGTCGCCGCCAGGCAGGCGCACTGAGGTGGCGGCACTGGACGAGGGTTTTCATCACCGGCCTTTCGAGCAGGAGGGACTGCACCGGGCTGCCGGATTCGCCGTGCTGCTGGAGTGCCTGCTGGTGGCCGTCATCCTGTGGTGGATGATGGACGGGCATCACATCGCGCCGGCCGCGGTCAAGGCGCCGATGCGCGTCTCGCTGGTCACACTGCCGCCGGCAAAGCCGAAGCCGACCCCGCCGAAGCCGGTTGTGCCCAAACCGAAACCGAAGCCGCTGCCCAAACCCAAGCCGGTCCAGCACGTCCATGCGAAGCGGGCACCGATGGCGAAGCCGGTACCCAGGCCGCCGCTTCCCACGCCGGTGGTGAAGAAGACACCGCCCCCGCCCCCGCCGCAGCCCGTCGAGGCGGTGGCGGCGAGCCCCGACGAGATGGCGCAGTTCGAGGCCCGGGTCAATGCGGCCGTGCAGGCAGCAGTCCGTTACCCGCCGGCGGCCCGCATGCTGCACCGCCAGGGACGGGTGCGGGTGGGATTCGACTACCTGGACGGCGTCGTCAGCAACGTGCTGCTGGTGGCATCGAGCGGCATCCCGTCGCTCGATACCGCCGCCCTTGCCGCCGTGCAAAGCGCCCGTTACCCGCCGCCGCTGGCGCAGCTGCGGAAGCATCGGCTGCACATGACCGTGTGGGTCCGGTTCCGCGAAACGGATGACGATTGATCGATAGGCATAGAGGAGAGACTTCATGAAGCGGATCTGGATACCGGTAACCCTGCTCGTCGCCATCATTGGCGGCAGTGTCTGGGCCTTGTGGCCACGTAGCCAGCAGGGGCTGGTTCTCTATAACGCGGTGGACTACGGCGCCGACGTGGCGGCGGCCTTTACCAAGGAGACGGGCATCAAGGTGACGGTGATCGAGCTTACGACCGGGGCCCTGCTCGCGAAGATCTCAGCCGAAGGACGCCGTCCGGCCTGGGCGCTGGCCTGGTTCGATGGCGATCTGGCGGCAGCAGCGCTGGATCACGCAGGGCTCGTGTCGCAGCATACCCTGCCGTCGTCTCTGCCATGGACGAAGGAGGGGCGCTCCCTGATCCCGGCCGATGGCAGCTACACACCGACCGGCCTGACTCTGGCCGGTGCATTTACCTACCACCCGGCCGTGCTGTCCAACCCACCGCAAACCTGGACCGATCTGGAGAATCCGGCTTTGCACGGTGAAATCGGCATGAACAATCCCTCTATCTCCGGCCCCATGTATCCGATGCTGGCGGGCATGCTGGCACAGGGCGGTGGCTGGCCCAGGGGGCAGGCGTTTGTCATGAAGTTGAAGGACAATGGCCTGCACGTCTATGCCAAGAACAAGGCGACGCTGGCCGCTCTCAGGGAAGGCGATATCAAGGTGGCGATCACGCAGTCATCGGCCGCCTGGTATCTGGCGTCCAAGGATCCGACCCTGCGCGTGCGCATTCCGAAGCCTGCGTTCGCGCTGCCCAGCGTGCTGGTCGTGGCGGCCGGGATTCCATCGCAACAGAAGGCTGCCGCCGAGCGTTTCATCCGCTTCGCGATGACGCATGACATCCAGAAGCTGCGTATCGGCGAGGGTGAGGGGGACAGCTATTATTGGCCGCTGACCTCCGATGCCCCCCAACCGAAAGCGGGAATGCCAGCCCTGGATACATTGTCGATCAAGCGCCTTGATCCCGAGCATTGGGGTCCGATCGAGCCGCAGGTCAACCAATGGTTTAGCCAGGCGATCATCGGCCAATGAGCATCGTTTCGGTGCATAAGGCCAGGCGGGCAGCTTTCTCCAGCCTGCTGTTCCTGGTGTTTGCAGGCCTGTTCGCCTATCCCATCGCCCGCCTGTTGTTGATGCCGTGGATTCCGGCCCTGGAACCGGTCGGCGGCATCGGTGTGCACGCGTCCACCATTGGGCTATCGGCAGACGCCATCGTCAATACCATTCGCCTGGGGCTGGCCAGCACGCTGGTGGCGGTGCCGCTTGGCCTTGGCTTCGGTTGGCTGCTGGAACGCCGGCATTGGCGTGGCAAGAGCCTGTTTATGCTGACGCTGTGGTTGATCTTCCTGACCCCCAGTTATCTGCTGACCACTGGCTGGCAGATCGTGTTCTCGCTGCCGATGCTGCATCACGGACACCTGGCCCAATTGTTCTTCGGTCAGGCGGGCATCATTGCATTGCTTGGCCTGAAAGGGCTCCCATTCGCCTGCCTGGCGGCGCGCGGAAGCTGGCGCGCCATCGGTACCGAGATCGTCGATGCCGCGCGTATTCATGTTGCCGGCGCATGGCAGCGGCACGGCGTGCTGCTGCGACTGTTGTTGCCGGCGGTCGGCTCCGCCTTCGCGATCGTGTTCATCGAGAGTATCCAGGAATTCGGCATCCCGGCCACGCTGGGGGCACAGATTCACCTGCCCATCATCACCTACGCCATCTATGAGCGCCTGGCCATGACGCCGGTGGATTTCACCCATGCCGCTTTGCTGAGCTGGACCCTGGTCGTGCTCGCGGCTGGTGCCGCCTCCGCACACTTCTATCTCGGCAGACGTTTCGGCAGCGCGCTGGTGCATGGGCGGCAGCGCCAAAGCGTACCGCCAGGCTGCGGTCGCGCGGAAGGCGCCGTCGCCGGCGTCGCGGCCACGGCACTCTTCACCTTCGGTATCGCCATGCCGGGGGCGGCCATCATCCACGCCGCACTGTGGCAAATCGATCCGTATGCGTCCGTGCCGGTGCCGTGGCACACCCTGCTCTATTCGACGCTGTATGCATCCATCGCCGCCCTGCTCGCCGTATCCGTGGCGATGCTGCTGATTTCCGGGCAAAGGCGCGCACGTGGCGGCATGGCGCATATGGCGGACGCGATGACGCTGGGCAACATGGCCATTCCGGGGCTGGTGCTGGGTGCGGCCTACATCATCGCCTTCAATGATTCATGGTTGCCCCTGTACGGTACGCCCACCTTGCTGGTCATCGCCTATGTGGCAGCGCAGGTGCCGGTGCTGGTGCGTTTTCTTCAGGCGCCGATGGGGCAGGTGCACGCCAGCATGTCGGATGCCGCTCGCCTGCACGGGATGCCATGGGTCAACCGGGTCGCGGATATCCAGGCGCCGTTGCTGATGTCACCGTTTTTGTGGGGGTGGACGATGGCCTTCGGCCAGGTGTTCTTCGAGCTGCCGATATCCGAACTGCTGTATCCCGCCGGCCGCGCACCCGTGGGCGTGGCCATCGTCACCCTCAATCAAAAACTCCACTACACGGCGGAGGCACGCCTGGCCCTGGCTGGCATCGCATTGTCGCTTGCCGTAGCCGGTTTCATGGCGCTCATGCTGCGCTTCGCCATGGTTCCGAATATGGCCAAGGAGCAGGCTGCGTGAGTGCACTGTTGGACGTTGAGGCGGTCGGCAAGCGCTATGGCGGCCAGCCGGTACTTGCCGGCGTCGACCTTCGCCTGCAACCCGGCGAATTTGTCGTGCTTATCGGTGGTTCGGGATCGGGAAAGACCACGCTACTCAGGCTTGTGGGTGGTCTGGAGATGGCCGATCAGGGTGTCATCCGCCTGCGCTCCCAAGTCGTGGACGCGCCGGGTGACGGCATCTGGCTTCCGCCTGAGCGCCGGCGGTTGGGCATGGTATTCCAGGACTACGCGCTGTGGCCGCATATGACATGCCTGGAGAACGTCATGGCGGTGCTGCCAACGCGTACACCGGACAGGAAAAAGGCCGCCATGACGCTGCTTGAGCAGGTTGGTGTGGCTGTGATGGCGAACAGGAGACCGCAGCAGATGTCCGGCGGCCAGCAGCAGCGTGTCGGGATTGCGCGTGCCCTGGCTGCGAAGCCGGATCTGCTGCTCCTGGACGAACCGCTGTCGGGGCTCGATGTCGATACGCGCGAGCATTTGCGCATGCAGATTCGCAGTCTGACACGCGAGTACGGGGCTGGTGCATTATTCGTCAGCCATGATCCGATCGATGCCTGGCGTCTGGCCGATCGCGTCGTGGTGCTGGAGCATGGCGTCCTGACCCAGGCCGATGCGCCGGAGGCACTCTATGCCGCACCTGCCACTGCCCGTATCGCCCGCTTCACGGGAGCTCAGGGTGGATTCGATGCTCGGCTGCGCCGACAGGATGAATCCCTGGGTATCGATCTGGCCGGGAGCTTTTTCCCAGCTACGCCGGTGGGCGTGAAAGAAGGAGAGATGGGTATCGCCTTCGTTCGTCCGTCCGGCGTGCGCCTGCATGAACATGGGGTGCCGGCGGATCTGGTTCACTGTGCCTTCGAGGCCGGCAGCTACCGGGCTTACTGGCGCATTGCCGGATTGGATGAGCCCCTGTGCAGCCTGGAAGCCGCCCCGCCGGCGGCGCCGACGGCGCAGCTGTCTATCGATCCGGAACACATCTTCATCTATCCGTTGCAAGGAGAAAACGCGTATGTCTGATTGGGGAATATTCCTGGCGACCTTCCTGGCCGCCACCGTCGAATGGGTGGAGGCCTTCACCATCGTGCTTGCCGTCAGCCTGACCATCGGCTGGGCCCGTTCCGCCGGCGCCGCCGCCACGGCCCTGCTGGTGCTGGCAGGGATGACGGCGGCCACCGGCGGTGTCCTGCGCCTGGGCCTGGAGATGCACTGGCTGCAGTTGATCATCGGCGTCTTCCTGCTGCTGTTCGGCGTGCGCTGGCTGGCCAAGGCGGTTGCCCGCCAGGCCGGCCTGAAGGCGATGCATGACGAGGAAGAGGAGTTCGAGGAGACACGGGAGGCGCTGGAGAAGGGCGACCAGCATGCCGCCTGGCTGATCGCCTTCAAGGGCGTGCTGCTGGAAGGGCTCGAGGTATGGCTGATCGTCGTGGCACTCGGCATCAAGGCCCATCATTCGGCCACGGCCGTCGGCGCCGCCCTCGCGGCCCTGCTGGTCGTGACGCTGGTGGGCCTGATGGTGCGCGCACCGCTCAGGCGCGTGCCCGAGAATGCCATCAAGTTCGTGGTCGGTGCCATGATCGTCACCTTCGGCACCTTCTGGACGATCGAGGCGCTCGGTGGGGAGGCGGCCTGGCCGCTGGGTGACTGGAGCCTGCCGGCCCTGGTCGCCTTCTACCTGCTGGGCGGCCTTGGCATGGCCGCCATCCTGCGCCGCCGGCGTGCGCAGGCGGCGTTACAGGAGGAATTGTCATGAAGGCCTTTTTCAAGACGCTGTTCGGTGACTGGCTGAACCTGGGCTTCGTCACCCTAGTCGTGGCCGTCGAGGCGGGCCTGGTCAGGGCCGGTTATGCACATCACGCCGGTGAGGTCACCCCGTTGCTGATCCTGGCCGGCGTGGGCTGGCTGGCCACGCGCTGACCCGGCTGCCGGGTCTGGGTCAGTCGCAGGCCTTGGTGACGGACGCCAGGCGGTCGGCATCGGCGCGCTGGGTGTCGTCGGTCTTTTCCCCCACCACGGCGGCCAGGGTCCGGGCCATGTCGCCGTACAGGCGGTAATGGATCCATTTGCCTTCCCGCCGGGTGTCGACGAGCCCGGCATGGCGCAGCACGGCCAGGTGCCGGGATACGGTGCTCTGGGGCAGCTGCAGGGCGTCGGTCAGATGGCAGACGCAGAGTTCGTTTTCCAGTGACAGCAGGTGGAACAGGCGCAGGCGAATAGGATCGCCCAGCGCCTTGAAGGCGTCCGCAGTCGTCACCGGTGGCTAGTCCCTGGCGAGCGGCGAGATGCGCGGCAGCAGGTTGTGTCCCTTGATCTTGTGCAGCGCCACCATGCCGACATGGCCGATCAGGTAGGCCCAGACCAGGTTGCCGCCGGTGCCGTGGATTTCCTCGATAGCATGCACGAACGGGCTCATGTGGCCGGTCAGCTCGTCCATGCCGAAGAAGATCACGGTGCCGGTGCCGGCCATGCCCAGCACCAGCAGCAGGCCCAGGCCGTGCACGGTGCCGGCCAGGGCGCTTTCCTCGGCCGTCTCGTGCAGCTTGCCGGTCAGCCAGCCGGGGATGGTCTTGATCTCGTCGACGATGGCCCTGCGGCCATCGGCGGACAGGTACGGGAACAGCCGCGCGAATCCCCCTTTCGCGGTGCCGAAGGCGCTCCACAGGATATGCAGCACCACGATGGCGCAGGCGGCCAGCCCGACCCATTCGTGCATCTCGAAGAAGAAGGCCTCGCTGCTCGTGCGGATGCGCCCCAGTTTCGGCAGGCGCATGAACGACTCGCTCAACAGCTGCAGCGGTATGGCCAGGGCCAGCCCTGCGTGCAGCCAGCGTGTCAGGCGATCATATCCCATCGGTGTCTCCTTATGACTCGGTCTGTTTGCCGGCGATGGCCGCCAGGCGAAGGCGCAGGGCGTTGAGCTTGATGAAGCCCTCGGCGTCCTTCTGGTCGTAGGCGCCGGCATCGTCCTCGAAGGTGCACAGGCGCTCGGAGAACAGCGAATTGTCCGATTTGCGGCCGGCAACGATGACGTTGCCCTTGTACAGCTTCAGGCGCACGGTGCCGTTCACCATGGCCTGGGATTCGTCGATCATCGTCTGCAGCATGCGCCGTTCGGGGGCGAACCAGTAGCCGTTGTAGATCAGGCTGGCATAGCGCGGCATCAGCTCGTCCTTCAGGTGTGCGACTTCACGATCGAGGGTGATCGACTCGATGGCGCGGTGGGCGCGCAGCATGATGGTGCCGCCGGGGGTCTCGTAGCAGCCGCGTGACTTCATGCCCACGTACCGGTTCTCGACGATGTCGATGCGGCCGATGCCGTGCCTGCCGCCGATCCGGTTCAGCTCGGCGAGCACCGCCGACGGGCTCATCCGCTCGCCGTTGATCGCCACGATATCGCCTCCCTGGTAATCCAGCTCGATGTATTGGGGCGTGTCCGGGGCCGCCTCGGGGGCGACGGACCAGCGCCACATCGATGCCTCGGCCTCGTTCCACGGATCCTCCAGCAGGCCGCCCTCGTAGGAGATATGCAGCAGGTTCGCATCCATCGAGTACGGCGACTTCTGGCCGCGCTTGCGCTCGATCGGGATGGCATGCTTCTCGGCGTAGGCCAGCATCTGCTCGCGCGAGTTCAGGTCCCATTCGCGCCACGGGGCGATGACCTTGATGTCCGGCTTCAGCCCGTAGGCGCCGAGCTCGAAGCGCACCTGGTCGTTGCCCTTGCCGGTGGCGCCGTGGGCGATGGCGTCCGCCCCCTCGGCCTCGGCGATCTCGACCATGCGCTTGGCGATCAGCGGCCGGGCGATGGAGGTGCCGAGCAGGTATTCGCCCTCGTAGATGGCGTTGGCGCGGAACATCGGGAACACATAGTCGCGTACGAAGGTCTCGGTCAGGTCCTCGATGTGGATCGATACGGCGCCGCAGGCCTCGGCCTTGGCGCGCGCGGCCTCGACCTCCTCGCCCTGGCCGATGTCGGCGGTGAACGTCACGACCTCGCAGGCGTACTCGTCCTGCAGCCATTTGAGGATGATCGAGGTGTCCAGTCCGCCGGAATAGGCGAGCACGACCTTGCTGACCTGTTGTTTCGCCATCTTCAACCCCTGTGTTCGGCCCGGGAGCCGGGCCGCAGTGTAAGCCCAACTCGCGGCAAGACAATGCCCCTATTGCGTGAGCAGGAATTCCATCAGCGCCTTCTGCACGTGCAGGCGGTTCTCGGCCTCGTCCCAGACCACCGACTGCGGGCCGTCGATGACCTCGGCCGTGACCTCCTCGCCGCGGTGTGCCGGCAGGCAGTGCATGAACAGGGCGTCGTCGTGCGCCTCGGCCATCAGGCTCGCATCCACGGTGAAGCCGGCGAAGGCCTGCTCGCGCTCGGTCTGCTCGGCCTCCTGGCCCATCGAGGCCCAGACATCGGTGGTCACGAGATCGGCGCCGGCCGCCGCCTCGAACGGCTGGTCGGACAGCTGGATCTCTGCCCCGCGCGCCCGCGCCGCGGCCAGCAGGCCCTCATCCGGCCGATAGCCATCGGGGCAGGCCAGGTTCAGGCGGTAGCCGAAGGTCACGGCGCCGTTGATCCAGGAATGGGCCATGTTGTTGCCGTCGCCGATCCAGGCCACGGTGTGTCCGGCGATGTCGCCGCGCTGCTCGGTGTAGGTGAACACGTCGGCCAGGATCTGGCACGGATGGGTGGCATCGGTCAGGGCGTTGATCACCGGCACCGATGAGTATGCGGCGAAGCGCTGCAGGGTATCGTGGCCGAAGGTGCGGATCATGATCAGGTCGACCATGCGCGACAGCACGCGCGCCGAGTCCTCGATCGGTTCGCCGCGCCCGAGCTGCGTGGCCCCGGAATGCAGGAACAGCGCATGGCCGCCGAGCTGGAACATGCCGACCTCGAAGGACACGCGCGTGCGCGTACTGGCCTTGTCGAAGATCATGCCCAGCGTCCTGCCTTCCAGCGTGCGATGCGCGGTGCCCTGCTTCTGCATGCGTTTCATGTCGGCGGCGCGGGCGAGCAGCGCGTGCGCCTCGTCCGTCGTGATGTCCAGCAGGGTCAGGAAATGTCTCACGGCGCGTCCTTTACGGCAGGCAGCGGTCCACGATGGCCAGCGCCTCGTCGATCTCGTCCGCCGACACGTTCAGCGGGGGCAGGAAGCGCATGACTTTGGGCCCGGCCAGCAGCAAAAGCAAGCCTGCGTCCCGGCAGGCAACGATGAACGGCGCGGCGTCACAGTCGAGCTCCAGGCCGGCGATCAGGCCAAGGCCGCGTACCGCGCGCACCGCCCTGTGACGTTCGGCGATGGCGTTCAGGCCCGCCAGCAGGCGTTCGCCCTGGGCCCTGGCGTTGGCCACCAGATGCTCGCGCTCGACGGTGCCCAATACGGACAGCGCCGCCGTGCAGGCCAGCGGGTTGCCGCCGAAGGTGGTGCCGTGGCTGCCGGGGGTGAAGGCGGCGGCCACCTTCCCCGTGGCCAGCATGGCGCCGATCGGAAATCCGCTGCCCAGGCCCTTGGCCAGCGACAGGATGTCCGGCAATGCCGCCTCGTGCTGGTAGGCGAACATGGTGCCGGTGCGGCCGATGCCGGTCTGGATCTCGTCGAGGATCAACAGCACGCCCTCGTTGTCGCACAGCTCGCGCACGGCGGACAGATAGCCGCCCTCGGGCATGTTGACGCCGCCCTCGCCCTGGATCGGTTCGAGCATGATGGCGGCGGTATCCTCGTCGATGGCGGCCTCCAGCGCCGCGACATCGCCGTACGGCACGTGCAGGAAGCCCGGCATCAGCGGGTCGAAGCCGATCTTGACCTTGTCCTGGCCGGTGGCGGACAGCGTGTTCAGGGTGCGCCCGTGGAAGGACTGCGTGGCGGTGATGATGGTGCGCCGCGGCGAGCCCTGGTCGTGCCAGTAGCGGCGGGCCAGCTTGATGGCCGCCTCGTTGGCCTCCGCACCCGAGTTGCAGAAGAAGGCCTGGTCCAGCCCGGAGAGCCGGCACAGGGTCTCGGCCAGCTGTTCCTGCTGCGGGATGTGGAACAGGTTCGAGCAGTGGATCAGCGTTTCGGCCTGCCGGCACACGGCCTCGGCCAGCGCCGGATGGGCGTGGCCGAGCGTGTTGACGGCAATGCCGGAGATGAAATCGAGGTAGCACTTGCCGCGGTCGTCCCAGGCGCGGCTGCCCCGGCCCTTGACCAGGCGCACCGGGAAACGGGCATAGGTGTTCATCAGATACGGGCTGTTCATCGTTCGAAGTGTAGGGAACAGGCCGGAAAATGCATCTGTTCCGGCGGTGCGGATGCTCAGCATCCCTCGTCGGGGCAGACGATTTCCGGCTGCAGCGTGGCATGGCTGACACCGAGATCATGAAGCCGTTCGAGCAGTTGCGGCAGGATGGTGTTCCAGTCCTCCATGGCCTCGATGCGCACGTGCGCCGACAGGGCCACCTGCCCGCTCGGCAGCTTCCACACATGCACGTGGTGGCTGCCGGTCACACCGTCGGCGGCGTTCAGGGCATCCTGCAGCTCGTGCACGTGGAAGCCCGCCGGCACCGATTCCATGAGCTCCAACGTCGTCTCGCGCAGCAGCCGCCAGCCGCCCCAGACCAGGATGCCGGCCACCAGGAAGGACAGGATCGGATCGATGGGCATCCAGCCGGTCAGCAGGATCACGACGCCGGCGACGATGGCGGCGACGGAGCCCACGGCGTCGCCGAGCACGTGCCAGAAGGCGGCGCGCGTGTTCAGATCGTCGTCACCATGCAGCCAGCGCAGGATCAGCAGATTGACCAACAGGCCGACGACGGCGATGGCCAGCAGGATGGCGCCCTTGACGGGGTGCGGGGTCGTCAGGCGCTCGAAGGCCTCCCAGACGATCCAGACGCTCAGGAGCCATAGTGCCAGGCCGTTGATCTGGGCCGCGAACAGCTTGGCACGGCCGTAGCCGTAGCTCATGCGGTCGGTGGCGGGACGCTGGGCGATGCGGCTGGCTGTCAGTGCCAGGCCCAGGGCCACGATGTCGGAGGCCATGTGCGCGGCATCGGCGAGCAGGGCCAGCGAGCCGGAGATGAGGCCGCCGCCGAGCTCAACCAGCGCGAACAGCGTCGTCAGCATCACGGCCTTGTTCAGCGGCGCGTGGTGATCGTGCCCGTGGCCGTGCCCGTGGCCGTGCCCGTGGTCGTGATGGTGGGTGCTCATGCGTTCCCCGGCACCGCCTGGTACCAGCCGCCGGATTCGAGCAAGCTCACCGGTGTCTCGAACAGTTCCTCGAGCCTGGCCGCCGTCAGCGTATCGCGCTTGGGCCCGTCGGCGAGGATGCGCCCCTGTCTGAGCAGGATCACGCGTCCGATCTCCGGCGGGATCTCGTGGATGTGATGGGTCACGAGAACCAGGGTCTTGCCGGCCTGCATCAGCGAGCGCATCAGGGCCAGGTACTGGAAGGTGGCGGTCAGGTCCAGGCCGCTCGTCGGTTCATCGAGCACCAGCACGCCGGGATCGTGGATCAGGGCCCGGCCGAGCAGGCAGCGCCGTTGCTGGCCGGTGGACATGTGTTCAAAGGGCGTGTGCGCGAGCCCGGCGATGCCGAGCAGCGCCATCAGCTCGCGGGCCCGTGCCATGTCCTGTTCGCCGTACGACTGATGGGCATGGATGCCGATGCTGGCGTACAGGCCGGACAGGATGATCTCCAGGCCGCGCGCATCCGGCTCGTAATCGTTCTGCAGGTCCTGCGACACGATGCCCAGGTGCCGGCGCAGGTCCCGGATGTCCCAGCGCTCCTGGCCGAACAGGGTCATGCGGCTGTGTTCGCGGTGCAGCGGGTAGAGCTCCCGCGTCATCAGCTTCAGCAGGGTGGACTTGCCGGCGCCGTTCGGGCCGAGGATGGCCACATGCTCGCCGACATGCAGGCTCAGGCTCAGATCCTCGAACACCCGGGTCTGTTCGCGGTTCGCCGCGACATGGCGCAATTCGACGATGGCGGCGGGTGCGGGCATCGGCCCACGCTAGCGCAGAAACGCGGCTGCGAGTAGCGCGGCAAGCCCTTGCTTTGATAGGGTTCGGCGATGGATACGTCCGTCTTGCGGTATCGGACCCGCATCAAGGTCTGCGGCATCACCCGCAAGCAGGACGCGCTGTTGGCGGCCGGGCTCGGCGCCGATGCCGTCGGTTTCGTGTTCTATGACAAATCCCCGCGTTATATCGCACCGGAAAAGGCCGCCGCCATCCTGCGCGCGCTGCCGCCCTTCGTGTCCGCGGTCGGCCTGTTCGTGAACCCGACGCAGGACGAGGTCGATGCCACGCTCACGCTCTGCCCGCTGGACGTGCTGCAGCTGCACGGCGACGAGACGCCGGAGTTCTGCGAGGCCCAGGCCCGGCGCGTGCTGAAAGCCGTGCCGGTTTCGGGGCGGGAGGATCTCAAGCGGGTGCATCGCTTCGACGTGCCGGTGCTGCTCGACGCGCGCGCGCCGGAGGGGGTCTACGGTGGCACCGGCGTCCGTTTCGACTGGGGCCTGCTCGACGGGTTCACGCATGCCCGGCCCCTGGTCCTGGCCGGAGGCCTGGATGCACAGAACGTGGCCGAGGCGCTGGCGGTTCGCCAATGGTTCGCGCTGGATGTATCCTCCGGGGTCGAGGCCTTGCCTGGCATCAAGGATGAGGGGAAGATGCGGGCCTTTTTTGACGCCGTGTGGCGGGCGGAGGAGCGAGCGCAGCCGTGAGCACAGACGAACCGATGTACGACATGCACCTGGCGCACCTGCCGGAGAACGGCCATTTCGGCCGTTTCGGCGGCCGTTTCGCCGCCGAGACGCTGATGCGTCCGCTGGAGGAGCTGGAGGCGGCGTTCTTCGAGGCCTGGGCCGATGAGGATTTCCAGCGCCAGCGACTGTCGCTGCTGCGCGATTACGTCGGTCGGGCCACGCCGCTGTACCACGCCGAGCGCCTGTCGCGGGAGAACGGCGGCGCCCAGATCTATCTGAAGCGCGAGGATTTGACGCATACCGGCGCCCACAAGATCAACAACACCATCGGCCAGGGGCTGCTGGCCCGCCGCATGGGCAAGCGGCGCGTCATCGCCGAGACCGGCGCCGGCCAGCACGGCGTGGCCACGGCCACGGTGGCCGCGATGTTCGGCATGGACTGCGACGTCTACATGGGGCGCGAGGACATGGAACGGCAGATGCCGAACGTGTTCCGCATGCAACTTCTGGGTGCGCGCGTGATCCCCGTCGACTCCGGCACGGCGACGCTGAAGGATGCGCTGAACGAGGCCTTGCGCGACTGGGTGGCCAGCTGCGAGGACACCTTCTACATCATCGGCACCGTGGCCGGCCCGCACCCGTACCCGCTGATGGTGCGCCAGTTCCATGCCGTGATCGGCCAGGAGGCCCGCGCCCAGTGCATCGAGCGGACGGGGCGCCTGCCGGACGTGGCGGTGGCCTGCGTCGGCGGCGGTTCCAACGCCATGGGCCTGTTCCATCCACTGCGCGACGATCCGGTGCGCCTGGTGGCCGTCGAGGCGGCCGGCCACGGCCTGGACTCCGGCCAGCATGCGGCCTCGCTGGCGGCCGGCCGTCCGGGCATCCTGCACGGCAACCTGACCTATTTGCTCGAGGATGCCGAAGGCCAGATCCAGGGTACGCACAGCATCTCCGCCGGGCTCGACTATCCGGGCGTCGGGCCGGAGCTCGCCGCCATGTTCGAGGACAAGCGGCTCGAGCTGGATGCCGCCACCGATGCCGAGGCGCTGGCCGCCTTCCAGCAGCTGACGCGCACCGAGGGCATCATCCCGGCGCTGGAGTCCAGTCACGCGCTGGCGGCAGGCCTGCGCATCGCCGCCGCAATGTCCCCGGACCAGACGGTGCTGATCAACCTGTCGGGCCGCGGCGACAAGGACATGGGCACGGTCATGCGCATCCTGGGTGAGACCGGAGGCCGGGCATGAGTCACACCGATCGTCTCGCCGCGCGCTTCGCCGCCTGCCGCGCCGCTGGCCGCGCCGCCCTGGTCGGCTACCTGACCGCGGGGGATCCCGATCCGGCCGATTCCGAGTCGCTGCTGACATCGCTGGCGGCGGAGGTCGACGTGCTGGAGATCGGCATGCCGTTCTCCGACCCGATGGCCGACGGACCGGTGATCCAGGCCGCGAGCGAGCGGGCGCTGGCCGCCGGCACGCACATGGACGACGTGTTTCGCCTGGCCGAGGCGGTGCGCAAGGCGCAGCCGGACATCGGTATCGTGCTGATGGGTTATGCCAACACGCCGTATGCCATGGGCTTCGAGCGCTTTGCCGAGCGTGCCCGTGAATGTGGCGTCGACGGCGTGCTGCTGGTGGACATCCCGCCCGAGGAGTCGGCGCTGTGCCGCGACGTGCTGCGCTCCCGCGCCCTGCACCAGATCTTCCTGCTGTCGCCGACCTCGACGGACCGCCGCATCGATCTTGTGGCTGAAAACGGCAGCGGCTTCATCTATTATGTATCGCTGACGGGCATTACCGGGGCCGAGATGGGCGAGATCGGGCAGGTGCGCGACAGCGTGGCACGTATCCGGGCGCGCACCGAACTGCCGGTGTGCGTCGGCTTCGGCATCAAATCCCCGTCGCAGGCGGAGGCGGTTGCCGCGTTCGCCGATGGCGTGGTCGTGGGCAGTCATTTCGTCACGCAGGTGACGGCCCATGCCGGCGATGTCGGTGCTGCGGGTACCGCCATCCGGACGGCCGCAGCGGCCATGCACGAGGCCATGACGCGCACGCCCGTCGCAGGAGAGATGGTTTGAAGATCAAGGTGCTTGGATGCTACGGGGGGCAGCTGCTCGGGTTTCACCTGACCTCGTTCCTGGTCAACGAAACCATCCTGCTCGATGCCGGCTGTCCGACGGAGGCGCTGAGCCTGGAGGAACAGCATGGCATTCGTCACCTGTTCATCTCCCACACGCATCTGGACCACATCAAGGATATCGGCTTTCTGGCCGACAACCGCTCGCTGAAACGCCTCGGCGGCAACGCCGACAACCGCTCCGTGGCCATCTACAGCCTGCAGGAGAACATCGATGTCCTGAAGGCACATTACCTGAACAACAAGGTGTGGCCGGATTTCACCTGTCTGCCGACGGCCGAGGATCCGATCCTGAAGCTGCAGGCGATCGAGGCCGAGAAGACCATCACCGTGGACGGCGTATCCATCACGCCGATCCCGGTTCACCATCCCGTTCCCTGCACCGGCTTCCTGCTGGAGCAGAACGGCACGCAGTTCATCTATACCGCGGATACCGGCCATACCGACCGCATCTGGGAGGTGGCCAACGCGCAGCCGAACCTGAGGGGCATCATCCTCGACTGCTCCTTCCCGAATGCCTATGAGCGTCTGGCGGGCATCAGCGGCCACCTGACCGCGAACGGCGTGGCCACGGAGCTGAAGAAACTGGAGCGCCTGGGCAGGGTCCCGGTCTACCTGTACCACATGAAGCCGGAGACGCTGAATGTGATGACGGCCGAGATCGAGAAACTGAACATTCCGCACCTGCGCATGCTGACGCAGGTCGACGAGCTTCTTCTCTAGGATCAGGAAACACCATCGACATGAACTGGCTTACCCGACTCATCGAACTTCCGAAGCAGGCGAAACCCAAGGAGGCGCCGGAGGGGCTGTGGGTGAAATGCCCCAGCTGCAGCGAGGCCATCTACCACAAGGAGCTGCTGCGCAGCCAGATGGTGTGTCCGAAATGCGGATACCACCATCGCATCGATGCCGGGCTGCGTGCCGAGATGCTGTTCGACAAGGACACCGTCGAGGTGCACGACGGCGAGCTGCGTTCCGAGGATCCGCTGTCCTTCAAGGACAAGAAGCGCTACCGCGACCGCGTGCGTGATGCCGCCAAGAGCGCCGGCACCGACGATGCCGTGCACAACTATGTCGGCGATATCATGGGCCGCACCGTCTCCGTATCCATGTTCGAGTTCGGCTTCATGGGCGGCAGCATGGGGTCGGTCGCCGGCGAGAAGATCGTGCGCGGCATGGAGCGGGCGCTGGAGCGTCGCTGCCCCTATCTGCTGGTCACCGCGTCCGGCGGCGCCCGCATGCAGGAGGGCATCCTCTCCCTGATGCAGATGGCCAAGACCTCGGCGGTGGTCAACCGCATGCATGCGGAAAAGCTGCCCTTCGTCTGCCTGTTGACCGATCCGACCATGGGCGGCGTATCCGCCTCGGTAGGCTGGCTGGGCGATGTCATCCTGGCCGAGCCCGGGGCACTGATCGGATTTGCCGGACCGCGCGTGATCCAGGAGACCGTGGGCCAGGAACTGCCGAAGGGCTTCCAGCGGCCGGACTTCCTGGTCGAGCACGGCCTGATCGATGCCGTGGTGGACCGGCGCCAGCAGCGCGAATACCTGTCCTCGCTGCTGGACAAGCTCTGCCAGCGTCCCTACCACCAGTCCTGATTCCCCGCACTGCGGGAGCCCCATGACGGATAAGCCCGATTCGATCGAGGCGTGGCTGGCCCAGTTGGGCCGGCCGGCCGCCGACCGCGACTACCGTCCAGGCCATGCCCGCATGCAGGCGCTGCTCGCGGGCCTGCCTCTGCGTCGTCCGCGGCTGCGCATCCGGGTGGCCGGCACCAACGGCAAGGGCTCGACGGCGATGATGCTGGCCGCGGCACTCGAGGCCAGCGGCTGCCGGGTCGGCCTGTACACCTCGCCGCATCTGCGGCGCTTCAACGAACGCATCCGCATCGACGGCGGGGAGGCGGACGACGCGTCCCTCGCGGCCTGTCTGGAACGGCTGATGCCGCGGGCGCTGGCCGTCGGTGCCTCCTATTTCGAGGTGGCCACGGCCATGGCCCTGATCTGTTTTTCCGAGGCCGGGGTGGATGCCGAGATCCTGGAGGCGGGGGTGGGGGCGCGCCTGGATGCCACGACCGCCGTGCCGGCCGATGCGGCGGTGCTGACCCCGGTCGGCCTCGATCATCAGGGCTGGCTCGGCGATACGCTGGAGGCGATCGCCGGCGAGAAGGCCTGGGCCATGGACGGATGTGCCGTGGCGCTGTCCTCCCCCCAGGCCCCTGCGGTGATGCGCGTATTGCAGGCCCAGCGGCCGGACCTGGCCGTGCTCGCTGCGGACGAGGCCGAGGCCCTGCCGGAACTGCGTGCGGCGGGTGCCCATCAGCGGCTGAATGCGGCGCTGGCCTGGCGCATGCTCCGCCTGCTGTCGCAAAAGGGGATGCTTGCCCTGCGTCAGGCGGAGGCGCTAAGCGCCATTGCGGCGACCGACATCCCGGGGCGGCTGCAGCGCATCGACTGGGGCGAGCGCCGGATCTGGCTGGATGTGGCGCACAACCTGCCTGCCGTCGAGGCCCTGGTGCCGAGCCTGGCGGGGCTCTGCGACCGTTTCGAGGCCATCGTGGTGCTGACGCGCGAGGACCGCGATCTTCAGGACGCAGCGCCGCTGCTGCAGCCTCTGGCCGGGCGGCTGGTGATCGGCCGCGGCAACGACCGCGAGGCGGTGTTCCGGGTGCTGGATGCCCAGATCGGGGCCCAGGGCGCGGGGGATTATCTGGTGATGGGCTCGTTCGTCACGGTGGGGCTGGCCGGCGAATGGCTGGAGCGGATGCGCGGGTCCGGCGCCTAGCTGTCGACCGTGAAGCCGCTGGCACCTCGACGCATGCCGACCGGGCCGGTGCGCGTCATCTCGATGACGCCGAGCGGGTCAAGCATGCGCAGGAAGGCCTCGAGCTTGTTGGCCTTGCCGGTCAGCTCGACGGTGTAGCTGGCCTCCGAGACGTCGACGACCTTGGCACGGAACACGTCGGCCATGCGCAGCACCTCGGCGCGGGTGTCGTCCGTGGCGCGCACCTTGACCAGCAGCATCTCGCGTTCCATGTGCGCCGTCTGGGAGATGTCCTCGGCCTTGATCACCGGGATCAGCTTGTTCACCTGCTTCTTGATCTGCTCGATGACGGTCTCGTCGCCGCGCGTGACCAGGGTCATGCGGCTGACCGTCGGGTCCAGCGTGGCCGCGACGTTCAGGCTCTCGATGTTGTAGCCGCGCGCCGAGAACAGGCCGGCCACGCGCGTGAGCACGCCGAACTCGTTCTCGACCAGGATGGTGATCACATGCCTCATGCCAGCACCATCTCGTTCAGCGCCGCGCCGGCCGGCACCATCGGGTAGACGTTCTCTTCCTTGGCCACGACGAAGTCGATGACCGTGAAGTCGTCGCGGTTCTTCAGGGCCTTGGCGATGACCTTCTCGACCTCCGCCGGCTTGGTGACGCGGTAGCCGGTACCGCCGTAGGCCTCGGCCAGCTTGACGAAGTCCGGCAGGGAATCGGAATAGGAGTGCGAGTAGCGCGACTCGTAGAACATCTCCTGCCACTGGCGGACCATGCCCATGTAGGAGTTGTTCAGGATGGCCACGATCACCGGCAGCATGAACTGTTTGGCGGTGGCCAGTTCCTGGATGGTCATCTGGATGGAGGCATCGCCGGCCACATCGATGACGATGGCGTCGGGGTTGCCGATCTGGGCCCCGATCGAGGCCGGCAGGCCGAAGCCCATCGTGCCCAGGCCGCCGGAGGTGATCCAGCGTCCGGGCTTCTTGAAGCCGTAGTGCTGGGCCGCCCACATCTGGTGCTGGCCGACCTCGGTGGTGATGATGGCATCGCCCTTCGTCAGCTCGTGCAGCTTCCTGATCACGAACTGGGGCTGGATCGGGCCGTCCATGTCCTGCTCGAAATGCAGGCAGTCCTTGGCGCGCCATTCCTCGATCTGGTGCCACCAGACGGCCAGCGCCGCCTCGTCGGGCCCGGATTCGCGGCGCTCCAGCTCCTTCATGATCTGGCCGAGCACGACGCCGACATCGCCGACCACCGGCAGGTGGGCGAACACGTTCTTCGAGATCGACGACGGATCGATGTCGATGTGGACGATCTTGGCGTCGGGGGCGAAGGCATCGAGCCGGCCGGTGACGCGGTCGTCGAAGCGGGCGCCGACCGAGATCAGCAGGTCGCTGTGCGTGACCGCCATGTTCGCCTCATAGGTGCCGTGCATGCCGAGCATGCCGAGGAAGCGCTTGTCGTCGTATGGGAAGCCGCCCAGGCCCATCAGGGTGTTGGTGACCGGGAAGTTCAGCTGGCGGGCGAGCTTGGCCAGCTTGTCGGCGGCACCATGCGAGCCGATGACGCCGCCGCCGGTGTACAGCACCGGCCGCTTGGCGTTCAGCATGGCCGTGACGACCTTCTTGATCTGGCCGTGGTGGCCCTTGGTGACCGGCTTGTACGAGCGCATCTCCACCGTTTCCGGGTAGACGAACTCGCAGACGGCGGTGCTGACGTCCTTCGGGATGTCGACCAGCACCGGGCCGGGGCGGCCGGTGGTGGCGATGTGGAAGGCCTTGCGGATGGTCGGGGCCAGCTCCTCGACCGACTTGACCAGGAAGTTGTGCTTGGTGGCCGAGCGCGTCAGGCCGACGGTATCGGCCTCCTGGAAGGCGTCGTTGCCGATCATGTTGGTCGCGACCTGGCCGGAGAAGCACACGGTCGGGATCGAGTCCATGTAGGAGTCCACCAGCCCGGTGACGGCGTTGGTGGCCCCCGGCCCGGAGGTCACCAGCGCCACGCCGCACTTGCCGGTGGAGCGGGCATAGCCGTTGGCCGCATGCAGGGCCGCCTGCTCGTGGCGCACCAGCACATGCTTGAACAGCGGCTTCTGGAAGATCGCGTCGTAGATCGGCAGCACGGCACCGCCGGGATAGCCGAAGATGGTATCCACGCCCTCGCGCTTGAGACATTCGACAAAGATTTCCGCGCCGGTCAGTTTCATGCTGTTGTGCCTTTGATGTCCACGAAATGCAGACCGGCGAACATAGGCAGGGGGTCAGGGCGTGTCAAGCGCGAGGGCTTGAAACTAAACGTTTCCATGGGATTCCCGTGCGGACGTAAGCGGGCGCATCATCAGCATGGCATCCTCCCGCCGGGCGCCTCCCGACAGGGGCGGATAATACTCGCGCCGGTGGCCGGCGATGCGGAATCCCAGCGAGGCATACAGCTGCTGGGCGGGCACGTTGGAGGCGCGCACCTCCAGGTAGACCGCGGACAGGCCGGCCTTGTGCGTGAATAGCGCGCGGCCGAGGCGCGTGGCCAGGCCCTGGCGCTGGAAATCGGGATGGACGGCGATCTGCAGCAGATGCACCTCGTCGAGCATGTCGTGGCTGAGCAGGTAGGCGATGATGCGCTTGTGGTGCTCGGCCACGATCAGTTCGTGCCCGGATGCCAGGGCGTGCAGGATGCTTGTCTCGGACCAGGCCTCCGGCAGCAGCAGCCGGTTCAGCGCATACACGGCCGGCAGGTCGGCCTCCGTTCCCGGCCGGATGCGGATCACGCGTCCTCGGGTGGGGCGACCTGCTCCTTCCAGCCACAGCCCTCATGGACGCAGATGTGCTCGGTGCCGCGGCGCTTGGTGATCTTCTCGGTCACGAAGGGCGCGCCGCACTGGGGGCAGGGACGGTCCACCGGCTTGTCCCACAGCGCGTTCTTGCACTTGGGATAGCGCGAGCAGGAATAGAAGACCTTGCCGCGCCGGGATTTCTTCTCGAGGAAGGTGCCCTGGCCGCAGGCCGGGCAGGTGATGCCGGTGTCCTTGGGCTTTTCCAGCGGCTGGATGTTCTTGCATGTGGGGTAGTTCGAGCAGCCGAGGAACGGCCCGAAACGGCCCTGCTTGATCTCCATCGGCGCACCGCATTTGTCGCAGACCTGGTCGGTCAGCTGCTTGGGCTGTTCGCCGGCCGGCTCCCCCTTCTTGGCCAGCGGACGGCTGTACTTGCATTCGGGATAGCCGGTGCAGGCCAGGAAGCGGCCGAAGCGGCCGAGCTTGATGGCCAGCGGCTTGCCGCATTCGGGGCAGGTCTCGCTGGTCTCCTCGTGCGTGACGTCCGAGCGCTTGACGTTCTCCTGGGTGTCGTCGACCTTGGTTTTGAACGGGTTCCAGAATTCACGCAGCAACGGTTTCCAGGCCCGCTCGCCGCGGGCGACGGCGTCGAGCTTGGCCTCGACGTCGGCGGTGAAGCCGGTGTCGACGATGTCCGGGAAATACTGGGTCAGGAAGCGGTTGACCACCTCGCCGGTATCGGTCGGCACGAAGCGCTTGCGCTCCATTTCCACGTATTTGCGTTCCCTGAGCACGTTCAGGATCGAGGCGTAGGTCGACGGCCGGCCGATGCCGTGTTCCTCCAGCTCCTTGACCAGCGTGGCCTCGGAGTAGCGCGGCTTGGGCTCCGTGAAATGCTGGCTGGCGTCGGCCTGGCTGATGGTGATGGCCTGACCCTCCGCCAGCGGCGGCAGCATCGACTCCTGATCCTTGTCCGCCGGCTCGTCCCGGCCCTCCTCGTACAGCTTGCGGAAGCCGGGGAAGGTCAGGGTGGAGCCGTTGGCGCGCAGCATGACGCCGTCGGCCGAGGCGATGTCCGCACGTACCTGGTCGATCAGCGCCGGCGCCATCTGGCAGGCGACGGCCCGTTGCCAGATCAGGGCGTACAGTCTCCAGGCGTCGGCATCGAGGACGGCGCGCATCTGCTCGGGGGTGCGCAGCACCGACGTGGGCCGGATGGCCTCGTGTGCCTCCTGCGCGTTGCGGCTGCTGGTCTTGAAGCGGCGCGGCTTGGCCGGCAGGAAGTCCGGATCGAAATGGCCGTGGATGTAGTCGCGAATCTCGGTGATGGCATCCTCGGCCAGGGACACCGAGTCGGTTCGCATGTAGGTGATCAGGCCGACGCGTTCGCCGCCGACATCCGCACCTTCGTACAGGCCTTGGGCCAGTTGCATGGTTCTGCGGGCGGTGAAGCCGAGCTTGCGCGAGGCCTCCATCTGCAGCGAGGAGGTGATGAACGGCGGGGAGGGCTGCTGCCGCTTCTGGGTCTTTTCGACCGTGGCGACGGTGTAGCTTCCGGCCTGCACGCGGTTGGCCGCGGTGTGGGCGGAAACGCCGTCGGAGAGATCGAACTTGCCCAGGGCCTTGCCGTCCAGGGCATGCAATCGGGCGGCAAAGCGCTGGTCGCCGGCCGCGCAGGCGGCCTCGACCGTCCAGTATTCCCGGGGCTGGAAGTCGCGGATGTGCTGTTCGCGCTCGCAGATCAGGCGCAGGGCGACCGACTGCACGCGCCCGGCGGACAGGCCGCCTCGGATCTTGCGCCACAACAGCGGCGACAGCGTGAAGCCGACGAGGTAGTCCAGGGCGCTGCGCGCCTGCTGGGCATCGACCAGTTGCGTATTGATCTGGTGCGGGTGGTGGACGGCCTCGTCGATGGCCTTTTTGGTGATCTCGTTGAAGGTGATGCGCTGGATGCCCTTGCCCTGAAGGGCGCCGCGCTGGCCGAGCTCGTCGGCGATGTGCCAGGCGATGGCCTCGCCCTCGCGGTCAAGGTCGCTGGCCAGGATCAGCGTATCGGCCTGCTTCAGGGCCTTCTCGATGGCCGTCAGGCGCTTTTCCTTGTCGGCGATGACCTCGTAGGTGACGGCGAAATCGTGGTCCGGGTCCACTGAACCGTCCTTCTTCGGGAAGGCGCGGACATGGCCGTACGAGGCCAGGACCTTGAAATCCTTGCCCAGATATTTCTCGATGGTTTTGGCCTTGGCCGGTGATTCCACCACGACGACTGCGCGCATCAAATCTCCTGAATGAGCGTATACCGATCGCCGGGCAGTCTGTCGATCACGCCCCGAAGTTCAAGGGCGAGTAATATCGGGGACAGCTCCGGCAGGCTCATCCGGCATTGCTCGGACAGCATGTCGACATGGGCGACGCCCCGTCTCAGAACGTCCAGCAGCATGGCTTCAGCCTTGGATTCCGGCTCGTAGCGGGGAATCGGGCTCCTTGCGGCGGCCTCCCAGCCAAGCGCCTCGCTCACGGCGGTGGCGCTGTCGGCAAGCCCCGCCCCGTCCCGGATCAGGTGGTGGCAGCCGGTATGGTTGCCTGCGAGCACGGAACCCGGCACCGCGAATACCTCGCGCCCGTAGCCGAGGGCCTGATGAGCCGTGATCAGGCTGCCCGAGCGCCGGTCGGCCTCCATGACGACGGTGGCCGGACTCAGGGCGGCGATGATGCGGTTGCGCCGCGGGAAATGCTCGGGCCGGGCCGGGGTCTCAGGCGTGAACTCGCTGATCACACAGCCGCGATGCATGATGGCCTCGATCTGTCGCCGCTGTTCGTCACTGTCGATGGCCAGCAGTCCGCAGCCGAGCACGGCGACGGTGACGCCTTCCGCTTCCAGCGTCCCGGCATGGGCGGCGGCATCGATGCCCTGAGCCATGCCGCTGACGATCACCGCGTCCTGATGGGACCAATGGCGGCACCAGCGGCGGGTCAGCAGCCGTCCTTCGCGGCTGGCCTTGCGTGAGCCGACGACGGACAGCATGCGCGGCCGTCGCAGTGTCGTCATGTCGCCCAGGCCGTACAGCACCAGCGGCGCGTCCACGGCGGCTGCCAGGCGTTCGGGGTAGTCCGGGTTGTCGATGCCGAGCAGTCCGATGTGGTGGCGTTTACATGTGTCGATGATGCGGTCGGCCTGTCGTGCATCGCTGGAGACCAGCGCCTGCACCAGCTTCGGTCCGATGCCCTCCTGTGCCGCCAGCTCGCTGGCCGTGGCGGCCCACAGGGCACGGGCCGATCCGAAGACCCCGACGAGCTGCCTGCCGGTGACGGGGCCGATGCCCGGGACCAGGCTCAGGCGCAGCATGTGCCGGATGTCCTCCGGCATCGATGGCGCCATGCCCGGACCGGATGGATCGTCTATCGGTGTTGACCTATGGGCGTGCCTGGTTGCGTACGGTGTCGCCGACGTTGATCGGGTTGGTCGATTCCGTGACCAGGGCGATGGACGCATCCTCTTGCGGTACCAGCACGACGACCTCACCGATCTTCTCCTCCGGCAGGCGGATCTGCTTGCCGGTCACCGGGTCCGTGACCAGGCGGCCGGCCTTGTGGATCGACAGCACCGTTCCCGCCTTCAGATGCTCGCGCAGGCCGAGGTTGATGCCGATGATCTGATGCTGACCGGCCTCGGCGGCGTCATTGCGAAGATACATGACCTCGCCGACGAGGGGCGTCTTCGGGTATGACGGTACGATGCGGGTATTGACGACATGCGCCGGCTTCAGGCGGTCGCCTCTCGACATCTCCTCGAACGAGGTCAGGACGACGCCGCGGTAGATGTCGCCGTCGTGCGAGGACACCTCGACCTGTCCGAGATCGTTGATCAGGTAGCCGACGAGCTTGCCGGTGCGCGGATCCCTGACCGGATCGCCGGTGCGGAAGACGTCGTACACCTCGCCTTCGTTCGGCGGCGTGTTGAATTTCAGGTACAGGTGGTCATTGGCGCCGTAGTTGATGCGCTGATCGGAGGAATTGACGATATAGCCGACGCCCTTGATCGCATCCGGCTGGATGAAGTCCTGTCTGGCCAGTGCCGTGAGCAGCAAGCTGGGGTCGATCTTCGGTTCCAGATGCTCCGCCGGTTTGACGATGATCTCCGGACGCGGCCGGATGGTGCTCAGGCCGCCGGTGGCCTTCTGCTCGGGGTTGAACCAGATCTTGTTGCCCGGGTAGATCAGGTCGGGATTGGTGATGTACAGGTTCCGTTCCCAGATCTTCATCCATTTCTCCGGATCCTTGAAGAAATGGGCGGCGATATCCCACAGGGTATCGCCCTTTTTGACGACATAGGGCTGGGGAAAGTTCGGTTTCAGGTCGTCCTGCGTGACGCCGGCGGGCATGCTGACCGCAGCCGCACGGGCCTGCAGCGGTACGGCCGCAAGCGCACAAGCCAACATAAGGGCGGCAAGGCCTTGAAGTTTCATGCGAACCTCCCAGCGTAAGCCATGAATAAATCAAAAGATGGCATAAGTCTATGAAGCCCGCAAGCGACGGTCGTCACGCTTTCCGACCTTGGGCTCCTCATGCCGGAGCAGGCGGGCGATGTTCGCGCGGTGGCGGATCACCGTCAGCAGCCCCAGGGCGCCGGCGGTGGTCACGAAGGCGGGATGGCTGCCCAGGGCCCAGGCGAGCAGGGGCATGCTGCCGGCCGCGAGCATCGACGACACCGAGACATAACGCCAGACCCTCAGGCTCAGCAGCCATAGGGCGAAGGCCAGCACGGCGATCCACGGTTGCCATGGCAGCACGACGCCGAACATGGTGGCCACGCCCTTGCCGCCCTTGAATGCCAGGTACACGGGGAAGCAATGGCCGATGAACGCGGCCAGCGCGATGCCGGTCGTCAGCCATTCCGACGCCTGCCAGTGGATCGACAGCCAGACGGGAATGGCGCCCTTCAGCAGATCGGCGATCAGGGTGAGGATGCCCACCGCCTTTCCGCCCGTGCGCATGGCGTTGGTGGCGCCGATGTTGCCGCTGCCGTGCCGGCGGGGGTCCTTGCCGGTCAACAGGCGGCTGAACACCAGCCCGAACGGGATGGCGCCGACCAGGTAGGCGGCGACGATGATGGCGGAAGCGGTGGCGATCAATCGGGTCGGTGCCTGTTCAGATGCCGGATGCGGCTGGCATCGAGCTGGTGCTGCAGGCGGGTGGGCTGGTCGGCGGCGACCAGTCCAGGTAGCACGGATTCGAGGGCGGCGGGGGCACCGAACAGCGATGGGAACGGTTCGCCCTCGACGACATTGTCGTGACCGAGCAGCACCAGCTGATCCCGGGTCAACGGCGGGGTGGGCAGCAAGCGCCCGAGGGCGGCGATGATGGCGGCGGCCGCATGGGGGACCGGCACCAGCATGCGCCTGCGTCCGAGCGCATCCATCAGCATGGCGATCAGCTCCCGCAACGTGTAGATGCGGGGCCCGCCGAGCTCGAACACCTTGCCCGCGACATGACGGTGGTGAACGGACGTGATGAAGGCCCGGGCCACATCCTCCACCCACACCGGCTGGAATCGGGTGTTTCCGGCGATCACCGGTACGACGGGCGAGATCCTGACGATGTCCCTGAAGCGGCCGAAGAACGAATCGCCGTGGCCGTAGATCACCGAGGGGCGGAAGATCGTCCAGTTCAGGCCCGACTGGCGCACGCGGGCCTCGGCCTCGCCCTTGGTCCGGGCGTAGCTGCTGGCCGGAATGCGGCCGGCACCGAGGGCGCTCATGTGCAGGTACTGCCCCACCCCGGCGCGGCTGCACGCGGCCAGCACGTGTTCGGTGCCATGGACGTGCGCCGCCTCGAAATTCTGGCGCCCGCGTTCGAACAGTAGCCCGACGAGATTGATGACCACGTTGGCATCCCTGACCGCCTCGTCCAGCCCGCGTCCGTCCGTGACGTCGGCGCGCACCAGGCGCACGCCCTGCACCAGCATATCGCGCGCACGTTCGGGATGGCGGCAGGCCACCGTCACCGCGAATCCCTGGTCGCTGGCGAGTCGCACCAAGGCGCGGCCGACGAATCCGCTCCCCCCGATCATGCAGACGCGCGTGTTCATTGATTCCTCCCTGCCCGAGCACGTCAAATTAGCAAGGGCCGGGCGAGATGGTCAATGCGATGCATCGGGAATGACGCCGGTTCTTGCGATGTGGGGGGCAACGTCTAGGCTAGCGATGATACATGCGGACGGGGGGGAAAGCATGGCGTTGCGATATTTCAATGTGGATGAGGTCGTGGCTGCCGCGCGCAGCGCCCTGCGCCTGCGCCTGCTGACCACGATGGCGGCGACGCTGGTGGTCGCGGTGGTGATCTATGGCGTCTTCAGCATTGGCGGCCCGGTTCATGGCTTCGGCTCGATCCTGTTGCGCTTTGTCGGCGGCGTCGGCTGCCTGTTGTGGACGCTGTTCGGCCTGACCGCCCTGGCGCATCAGATGGCGATCGCGCACCAGGGTGGCGAGATTCCCGGTCCGGTCGAGGCGGCTGCCTTCGCCTGGGGACGCATCCTGCCCCTGCTGGTGGTGCCGGCATGGGCCGCGGGCCTGCTGCTGGCCCTGCTGCTGGCGGAGATGCTGGTGGTGCTGTTCGCCCGCATCCCCGGTCTCGGGGGGATATGGCTGGCCGCGGTGGCGGTGCCGCTGCTCCTGTTCAACACGCTGGTGGCCCTCGGCCTGCTGCTGGCCCTGTTCAACATCGCCGTACGCGTGGCGATCTCGACGCCGGACAGGGATGCGTTGAAGGATACGCTGTGGACCCTGTTGCGGACCCGCCTGCCGGAGTTGCTGATCTATAACCTCGGCGGTGTACTGGCGGCCTGCCTGGTGGCCGCCGTCGTGCTGTCGCCGTTGTGGCTGGGTTGGCAGATCACCCACGGCATCGTCGGTTACGTGGCGGGGGGTACCCTGAAGACCGTGCTTGGCGCCACTGGCTTCTGGGGCGGCATCGCCCATGTCGTGGGGCTGGTGATGGTCGGCATCCTGGTGGCTGCGGTGGCCAGCGTGCCCTGCATCGTCATCACCCACCTGACCCTGATGATCCACAAGGAGCTCGATGCCGTCTCCCAGCCCGAGCCTGCCGCCGAGGTGGCGGCGAAGCAGCAAGCGCCGGCAACGAAAGCGCCCGCCCGGCGAGCGGCCCGCAGTGCCGCACCCCGTACCTCGAAGGCGAAGGCCGCCAAGACCGCGGAGAAGCCGGTACCGGCCCGCAAGCCCCGCAAACCGAGGGCGAAAAAGACCGCCGAACCGGAGGAGTCCGCTCCGAAAGGCGAATGAGCACTGACGTCCATTGAAGCAGAGCCAACTCCAACAACTGCGCATGGCGCAGCATCTGCCCGGGGCCATGTTCTCGATGGCGGCACTGAACCCATCGCACCCGGCGCAATGGTATCGCGCGGCCGAGGCCTATCACCCCCTGTCCTATGCCCAACTCGCCTCCCGGACGCGGCATGTGGCGACCGGGCTGATGGTGGCCGGGGTGAATGCGGGCGACCGCGTGGCACTGCTGATGGAAAACCGGCCGGAATGGGCGGTCACGGATTATGCCGTGCTGGCGATCGGGGCGGTGACGGTGCCCCTGTACTGTTCCTATCGTCCGCAGGACATGGCCTATGTCATCAACGATGCGGGCGCGCGGGTGGTCGTTTGCTCCGGCGGCACGCTGCTGCAGCACCTGCTGAAGGCCCTCGGGGATTGTCCTCAAGTCGAGGCGGTGTATGTGCTGGAACCGCAGGAGGCGCATCCGCAAGTGCGGGCCTTCGCTGAGCTGGAGGCCCAGGGCATCGAGGTGGCGGCCGTGGAGGCCCGCATGGCCGCCATCGATCGCGCGAGCCTCGCCACCATCGTCTACACCTCCGGAACGACGGCCGCGCCCAAGGGGGTCATGCTGTCGCACGGCAACCTGCTGGCGGTGGTCGAGGCCGCCTGCGACGTCATCGATTTCCAAACCGACGACATGATGCTGTCCTTCCTTCCCCTGGCGCACAGTCTGGAGCGTCTGGCCGGTCATTTCCTCGTGTACTCCGCCGGCCTGTCGGTGGCCTTTGCCGAGCGGCCGGACACGGTGGCCAAGAACCTGGCTGAGGCCAGGCCGACGCTGCTGATCTCGGTTCCGCGCATGTTCGAGGTGGTTCGCAGCCGCATCCTCGGGCAGGTCGCCAAGCAGCCGGCCTGGCAACGGCGGCTGTTTGAGACCTATGTGTCCCTGGGCCAGGTGACCTATCGCCAGCAGGCGACGCTGTTCGGGCGCCTGGCACATGCCACGCTGGACCGGCTGGTCGGACGCAAGATCCGCCAGCGCTTCGGCGGGCGCCTGCGTCTGATGGTGTCCGGCGGGGCGCCGCTGAGCACCGAGGTCAACGAGTTCTTCGAAGCGATCGGCATCCCGATCCTGCAGGGGTACGGCCTGACGGAATCGGCGCCGCTGATCAGCGTCAATCCGCCGGAGGATCGCCGTACGGGCTCGGTCGGCAGGCCGGTGACCGGCGTCGAGGTGCGCCTCGGCGACGATGGGGAGATTCTGGCCCGCGGCGCCAATGTCATGCTCGGCTACTGGCAGCTGCCCGAGGCCACGGCGGAGGCCGTCATCGACGGCTGGCTGCATACCGGCGATATCGGCGAGATCGATGCGGACGGCTATCTGCGCATCACCGACCGCAAAAAGGACATCATCGTCACGTCGGGAGGGGAGAACATCGCGCCGCAGCGCATCGAGACATTGCTGATTGCCGACCCGATGATCGATCAGGTGGTGGTGTTCGGCGATCGGCGCCCGTATCTGGTGGCCATCGTCGTGCCGAACGAGGAGGGCTGCCGGGTCTGGGCCGCCGGCGCCGGGCTGCCCGTCACGGACTGGCCTTCCCTGTCTGGCTCGAAGGTGCTGCGCAAGGAGCTGCAGAACCGCATCGCCGGGATGCTGAAGCCGCTCAATCCCTTCGAGCAGGTCCGCCGCATCCATGTGCGAAGCTCGCCGTTCACCATTGAAAGCGGTCTGCTGACACCGACGCTGAAGATCAAGCGCCGGCAGGTGTCCGACGTGTTCAAGGGCGAGATCGAGGCGCTCTACGAGTAGGCCGCGGCGCCTCAGTCCCGGAAGTTGGAGAAGGAAAGCGGCCGGTCGGCCTTGATGCCGCGGATCAGGGCGATGGCCGACTGCAGGTCGTCTCTGTTCTTCCCGGTGACCCGGACAAGCTCGCCCTGGATGGCGGCCTGGACCTTCAGCTTGCTGTCCTTGATCGCGCGGACGATCTGCTTGGCCAGTTCCTTGTCGATGCCCTGCTTGACGGTAATGAGCTGGCGCAGGGTATCGCCGCTGGCATGCTCGGCTGCTGCGAAATCCAGGCATTTGGGATCGAGGCCGCGCCGGACGATGCGCGCCTTCAGCAGTTCATGGATGGCGCCCAGCTTGTACTGGTCGTCGGCGATGACGGTCATGACGGCATCGCTGCGTTCGATGCTGGCCCGGCTGCCCTTGAAATCATAACGCGTGGCGATCTCTTTCCTGACCTGATTGACGGCGTTGTCCACCTCTTGCAAATCGGTTTCCGATACCACGTCGAAGCTCGGCATGATGGCGCCCTCCCTGATGCGTTTGCCGGCCATCGTGCAGCAGCGGGCTTTGACATTCAATGGGTTGGCGACGATCATGCCTATGGAAAGGGAGCGCCATTGCCACAGGATTTCGCCCATCGCCACGACCCGGACCGGACCCTATGGGAGCCGGGCCGCCCGCCGTCGTCCCGCCGGCGGATGCTGTCGATCCTTTCCGTGACGGGCCTGTGTGCCGTGGCCGCCATCGCCCTGGTGCTGCTGGGTGGCGGCCAGCAGGTCAGCGCCAATACGTCACCGCTCAAGGAGGAGTGGCTGGCGCCCGAGATGCCGGGCCCGGCCAGCCTCGGCAAGGAACAACGGGTCACCCTGCGTTCCGGCGACACCGCCATCTCGGCACTGACCGAGCTGGCGCTGCCCGTGCCGGAGATTTTCCGTGCCGTGGATGCGGCGCGTTCCGTGTACCCGCTGAAGGATGTCCATGCCGGTCACGTCATGACCCGCGTGGACGATGCCGCCGGCATGCACCTGTATTACGATATCGACGCCATCCAGCGCCTGCGGCTGCAACGCGGTGCCGACGGGCAATGGCAGGCGTCGATGGAAAGGCGGCCGCTGCGCAGCCGCCTGGCACAGGCCGATGGGCAGATCGAGGACAGCCTGTTCGGGGCGGCCGAGAAGGCCGGGCTCGACGATACGACGACGATGAACCTGGTCGATATCTTCTCGTGGGACATCGATTTCGCCCGGGATATCCGGGCGGGCGACAGCTTCCGCGTGCTGTACCAGGAGCATTACGACGCCAAGGGCAGGATGATCGGCTCCACGATCCTGGCCGCCGAATTCACGAACCAGGGCCGGACCTACCGGGCGGTCAGGTACCAGACGGCCGACGGCCGCTACGATTACTTTACGCCGGACGGCAAGAGCATGCGCAAATCCTTTCTGAAGGCGCCGCTGAAATACACGCGCATCTCCTCGCGCTACACCCTGCACCGCATGCACCCGATCCTCGGTTATACGCGGGCCCACCGTGGCGTCGATTATGCGGCCCCCATGGGAACGCCGGTGCATGCTGTGGGTGACGGCGTGATTACGTACTGCGGCTGGCGGGGCGGGTACGGACGCTTTATCGTGATCCGGCATACCGACGGCGTACATTCGACGGCCTATGCCCATCTGTCCCGTTATGGCCGGGGAATCCACGGCGGCGCGCACGTGCGCCAGGGGCAGGTGATTGCCTATGTCGGCATGAGCGGGCTGGCCACCGGGCCGCATCTGCATTTCGAATTCCGCGTCCACGGTACGCAGGTCAATCCGCTGACGGTCAAGCGTACGCCGGCGGACCCGGTGCCTCAGGCGCAGATGGTGGCGTTCCGCAAGGAAACGGCGCCGCTGCTGGCCCGGGTTGAGGTGCCTCAGTCCATGCTGGCCTGGAACTGAGCGCCGATGCCGGATCGGTCCCCGGGACGCATAGACATCAACTGAAATAGGACACCGACAATGACGGGCGACGTGATCGACGATGGACAGGCACAGGAATGGCTTGGGCAGGCGCGGAAGGTTCTGGATATCGAAACCGATGCCCTGCGGCTGGTGGGCGAATCCCTGGACATGGCCTTTGTCCGGGCCGTGGCATGCATCCTGGGCCACAGCGGCCGGCTGGTGGTCTTGGGCATGGGCAAGTCCGGCCTGATCGCCAAGAAGATCGCCGCCACCTTCGCCAGCACCGGTACCCCCGCCTTCTTCGTGCATGCCGCCGAGGCCAGGCACGGGGATCTGGGCATGATCACCGATCACGATGTGGTGCTCGCGTTGTCCCATAGCGGGGAAACCGAGGAGGTATCGAGCCTGCTGCCGACGATCAAGCGTCTCGGGGCCTCGCTGATCGCCATCACCGGCAACCCTGCGTCCACGCTCGGGCGTTACGCCGATATCGTATTGCATGTACCGGTGCACCAGGAGGCCTGTCCGATGAATCTGGCCCCGACCGCCTCGACCACGGCCGCGCTGGCGCTCGGCGATGCCCTGGCCGTCGTGACCCTGAAGCAGCGCGGCATCGACGAGCGGGACTTCGCCCGCGTGCATCCGGCCGGCAGCCTGGGCCGGCGCCTGATGCGGGTGGCCGATGTGATGCACAAGGGCGGGGAATTGCCGATGGTGGACCGTCATGCCAGCCTGCGGGAGGCGATCATGACCATGAGCAGCCACCGGCTCGGCATCGCCGGCGTGGCGGAGGACGGGCACCTGGCCGGCTGCCTGACCGATGGGGATCTGCGCCGCATCCTGGAGTCCGGGCAAGTGGACCTGGATGTGCCGGTGTCCGGGGTGATGCATGCCAAACCGCGTGTGATCGGCGAGGACCGCCTGGCCAGCGAGGCCGTGCGCATGATGGAGGAGTACAAGATCACCGTGCTGTTCGTCGTCGATGGGGCCGACAAGGTGGTCGGTGCCGTGCACATGCATGATCTGCTGCATGCGGGTGTGGCATGAGTAGCCCCCATGGTGACTTCCCGTTCGCGCTGGCCGAAGGCGTTCGCCTGCTGGTGCTCGATGTCGACGGGGTGCTGACCCGGGGCACGATCTTTATCGATGACCATGGCGATGAAACGAAGGGCTTCCATGTCCGTGACGGCCACGGCATCAAGATGCTGCAGCGTGCCGGCATCGGTGTGGCCATCCTGACCGGGCGTACCTCGGGCGTCGTGGAGCACCGGGCCAGGGATCTCGGCATCGCGCACGTGGTTCAGGGCAGCCTGCGCAAGTCCGAAGGGCTGGACAGGCTGTGCGCCATGGCCGGCATCCCTCCCGAACTGTGCGCCTACATGGGCGACGATGTCGTCGACCTGCCGGCGATGCGGCGGTGCAGGCTGGCTCTGGCGCCGCAGGATGCCCACCCTTCCGTACGGCGCACGGCGCACTGGTGCGCCTCGTTCGACGGCGGCGCCGGCGCGGTCCGCCAGGCCTGCGAAGGCCTGATCCTGGCGGCAGGGGCCTGGCCCGAGATCGTGGAGGCGGCCTACGGCGTTTCCCCGGCGGATTGCGGCTGGGTGGTCTGATTTGCCGCGGCAGCCGCGATGAGCCAGCGTTTCTGGACATGGGTCAAATGGGCAAGCCTCGCGATCTCCGTCGGCAGCATCGGACTGGCTGTTGCCCTGATGGTATTCAAGGATCACGGCATCCACCTGATGCGCGCCTCCGGGCCGGAAAAGGGCGGGCAGACGCGGGTGGAGAAGCCACTGATCGTCGAGCGCAAGGGGGATCGTCTGGTGTGGCGACTCAAGGCGGACAAGGCCGAACAGCAGCTGCAGGGAAAACTGCTGTTGACCAGGCCGGTGCTCGAGATGTTCACCGCCAACAACGAGATGGTGACGGTCTCGGGCGCGCGGGCCCGGTTCGATCCGCTGCGCCGCAATATCGCCTTCGACTCGCAGGTCAAGGTGGTCTATCGGCATTGGAAGCTGAGCTGTGATTCGCTGGTGTACGTCAGCAGCAAGGACGAGTTGACCGTGCCGGGTTCCTTCGTGGCCACCGGCGACAAGCTCGTCGCCAAAGGCAAGGGCCTGCGTGTGCAGCGGGAGACGCAGCAGCTGTGGGTGGATCACGGCATCCGCATCGAGGACCGGGGCTCAGCGTGGACGGGGGGGCAGCCGTGATCTGGCGTGGTCTTGGCCTGCTGATGGCCAGCCTGTGGCTTCTGGCCCCGGTGTCGGCATGGGCTGCCGGGGCCCCGACCACCATCACCGCGGACAGGATGATGGTGCAGCAGTTGAAGCAGACGGCGGTGTTCGAAGGGAAGGTGGCCTTGCATCGGGAGCAGTTCGAGCTGACATGCGACCGCCTGGTGGTCCATTATGATCCGAAGAAGAGCGGGGAGCTGCGCCAGGCCGAGGCCTACGGACATGTCAGGATCAAGCACGATCAGACCAGTGGCAGCGCCAGGGAGGCCCGATACGATCAGCAGGCGGGGGTCGTGACGCTGATCGGTGATGCCGAGCTCACGGAGCCGGGGCGGACGGTGCGCGGGGAGCGAATCGTGCACAATCTGAGAAAGCAGTCGACTCAGGTGCAGCAGGGCGACAGCGGCCGGGTGCGCCTGCATATCGATTCCGACAAGGGTGCCGTTGAACCGGCGCCGGCGCCTTCCAGCGGAGGGAAGCCATGAATGAGACAAGGCATCACCTGTCCTCACGGGAGCTGTGCAAGCGATACCGCGGCAAGCAGGTCGTCCATGGCGTGGACCTGGATGTGTACTCCGGTGAATGCGTCGGCCTGCTGGGTCCGAACGGCGCCGGCAAGACCACCAGCTTCTACATGGTATGCGGCCTGGTGCCGGCCGACGGCGGCGAGGTCAGCCTCGATGGCGAGTCGCTCACCGCATTGCCCATGCATTTGCGTGCCCGGCGCGGTATCGGTTACCTGCCCCAGGAGGCCAGTATCTTCCGCAAGCTGACGGTGCGCGAGAACCTGATGGCGATCTTCGAGACGCTGGATATCCCGGACATCCAGGTCGAGGAGGAACTGGAGGGCCTGCTGGTGGAGCTGGGCATCGAGGGCGTGCAGCACCAGAAGGCCTATACCCTGTCCGGCGGCCAACGGCGGCGTACCGAAATCGCGCGTGCCCTGGTGACCAAGCCGCGCTTCCTGCTGCTGGACGAGCCCTTCGCCGGCGTCGATCCCATCGCCGTCGAGGACATCCAGGCGATCATCGCCGACTTGCGCTCCAAGGGCATCGGTATCCTGATTACGGATCACAATGTGCGCGACACGCTGTCGATCTGTGATCGCGCCTACCTGATGAGTGCCGGCGAGATTCTGGTGCACGGTACGCCGGAGGAGATCACGCAGCATCCGGATGCCCGGCGCCTGTATTTCGGCGAACGCTTCAATATGTAACCGGTGGGCTTTGACGCCGACCAGGAAAAAGGTTCCAATGCATCTGTGGATTTGTTCGAAGATCAGCTGACCCTGGCCATGACCGGCGCCTCCGGGGCCGCCTACGGCCTGCGCCTGATCCAGCGCCTGGCCATGATGCCCGGGGCGCTGCGCCTGCACGTGCTGATCTCGGATGCCGCCCGGGTCGTGCTCGACCAGGAACAGGACCTGCTGCTGCCGGAGGATCCCGAGCGCATGGGCGCGGCGCTGGCCGGGCATCTGGGGATCGGTGAGGAAGGTCTGAGCTGCTACGCCCTGAACGACTGGTTCTCCCCCTGTGCCTCCGGTTCGGCCGGCATTCGCCATATGGTCGTCGTCCCCTGCTCCATGGGCACGCTGTCGCGCATCGCGACCGGCACCTCCGACAACCTGATCGAGCGTGCCGCCGACGTGATCCTGAAGGAGCGGGGACAGCTGATTCTGGTGCCGAGGGAGACCCCGTTGTCGAGCATCCATCTCGAGCACATGCTGTCGCTGTCGCGCTTGGGCACGCACATCATTCCCGCCATGCCCGGCTTCTACCATCGCCCCCAGAGTGTCGATGACCTGGTCGATTTCGTCGTGGACCGCATCATCGACCACCTCGGCATATCGGACGGAAGGATTCGCCGATGGGGCGAGTGATCGCGGTCGGCCTGCTGGTCGTTCTGTCGGGCTGCACGGCCTTGGCGACGGTCGCGGCCATCCCGGGTGTGGTTGTCGATGGCGTGGTCGACATATTCCATGGCCAGGAGCGGAGCCTGCCGGTGGACATGCGTACCGCCCTGGTGGCTGTGCAGAAGGGCCTGCGCGCGACACGCCTGGACGTCGATGTGCTGGAGCCCGTGAAGGGCGGCTATGCCGTCGGATTCGGCAACGAAAAGCTCGATGGGACGTTGCGCTTGACGCCGCAAACGCCGATGCTAACTACCATGAACATCAAGGTGCGTCACGGCATCAGCCGCGAGAAATCGGTGGAGAAGACGTTGATGGACGAAATCCAGGATGCCTCCGCCCATGTGTCCAAGTGGCAGTACTTTGATTACAGGGGCTACGGCGAGATCCGCGCCAAACCGGACAAGGCGTCCAAGCGCCTCGGATGGTATCGGCTCCAGGCCAAGCTGGAGATCGGGGCATCGCGGCAGAAGGGGTGGGTGACCATCAAGATGCCCAATGGCGACAAGGGGTTCCTGGAAGGCGCCCTGCCGTCGAGCGCCAGCAATTAACAGGAATCGGAGGCGGGTATGGCTGTGGATCAGGCAATTCTGGATGACATCGCCGGCAAGATCGCCGGCGGACTGCGGATGCTCGGGGGGGTCCGCCAGGAAGCGGAGTCCCAGGTGCGCGCGGTGGTGGAAGGGGCCTTTGCGCATTTCGATGTGGTGACGAACGAGCGCATGCAGGTGCAGGAGGCCCTGCTGGCCAAGGCCCGCGAGGACATGGCCGCGCTCGAGTCCCGGATCAAGGCGCTCGAGGCCAAGCTCAAGGATCTCGAGTCCGGCGGCTAAGGGATGCTGTCGCGCCTCCTCTCTGCCTCGCTGCGCGGATTGGAAGCCGAGGCGGTGGATGTCGAGGTCGACCTTTCCCGCGGACTGCCCAGCTGGAACATGGTGGGTCTGCCGGATGCCGCGGTGCGCGAGGCGCGGGACCGGGTGCGTGCCGCCCTGCTGAACGGCGGCTTCGAATTTCCGCTGCGCCATATCACCGTCAATCTGGCCCCCGCCGACCGGCGCAAGGACGGTTCGCATTTCGACCTGCCGGTCGCCGTCGGGCTGCTGCTGGCATCCGGCCAGTTGTCTCCACCGGAACACGCATCGATGCCGCTGCTCGTCGGGGAGCTGGCGCTGGATGGACGGCTCAACGCCGTGGCCGGGGTGTTGCCGCTGGCGCTATTCGCGCGCCAGCAGGGGGTGGAGGCGATCGTGGTGCCGGCGGACAACGCCGCCGAGGCCTCGGCGGTGGATGGCCTGACCGTCTATGCGGCGCCTCATCTGCTGGATGTGGTCCGGCACCTGTCGGGCAGGGACACGCTGCCGCGCTTTACCCCGCCGACCGAGGGCGAATCCGCCCGAGCGACCCTGCCCGACCTGGCGGACATCCGCGGGCAGCATCAGGCGCGCCGGGCGTTGGAAATCGCTGCGGCCGGCGGGCATCACCTGCTGTTGATCGGCTCTCCCGGCGTGGGCAAGAGCATGCTGGCCAGCCGCCTGCACGGGATCCTGCCGCCATTGACGCCAGCGCAACGGCTCGAGGTGGCCCGCATCTACAGCGTGGCCGGGGAGAGCGGGCGCACGCCGGTGTCGTCGGCGCCGCCGTTCCGGGCC
>Ga0307440_1000048_pt1 | contig 46365 bp, 41 predicted proteins | sample SalMarWE160410MG_FD_202150 | JGI IMG/M metagenome (GOLD analysis project Ga0307440, IMG submission 202150) | Salt marsh sediment microbial communities from the Plum Island Ecosystem LTER, Massachusetts, United States - WE1604-10 | ecosystem: Environmental > Aquatic > Marine > Intertidal zone >...
TGCGCTATGCCTTTCCCAGCCGCATGCACAAGCTCATGAACGGTTATCCGCGTATCGAGACCGTGGTGGAGGCCGTGACCGACCGGCCACGTATAGCCTCGTACTTGTCTTCGGGCCGGCGCCTGCCGTTCAACGAGGACGGAATAGTCCGCCACTACCCGGAATTGGACGCATAAGGCGCTTCAAGCCCATGGCCGCTGCATGACTGCACGGCCAAATACCGCAAAAAAACAACCTATATTCAACTGGTTGAGAAAATTTACGTGTTTTTAGCAATGTCATACCTTGCTATTGTGAAGTTTACAATATAATCTCCTACACAGTACGGTTCATTAGGCAAGTGACATGGCAACTCCAGAGGAAGACCTTCACTTGAAGAAATTCCAGAAGGAGCTGAATGCGGGCATCGTTTCTCTCGTGCTGTTGGCGACGCTGGCGGCAGCCAGCGAACCGCTGTACGGATACCAGATCGCCAAACTGCTCGAGCCCGACAATGATGACGGCGTCCCTGTGAAGCAGGGCACGCTTTATCCGGTGCTGCGCGCGCTGAGTGGTGCGGATCTTCTGGCGAGTCATGTCGAGCCTTCGGTCTCCGGGCCGCCGCGCCGTTATTACCGGATTACGGATGCAGGCCGGGCCGTACTTGTCGAATGGAAGCAGGCATGGGCCAGGACCCGGGATTTTGTAGATTCTGCCTTGGGAGAAAGCAATCATGAATGACCGTGAATTACCACGAACTATCAGTGAATATTTGAAACAGCTCAAACGGGCGCTGCAGGGGGCCGACAAGGCCCTGATCCAGGATGCGCTTTACGATGCCGAGGAATACCTGCGCAACGAGTTGCGCGAGAATCCCGACAAGACCGAGACGGAGTTGCTGGCGAATATTGCAACCACCTATGGCGCACCCGCGGAAGTGGCCGATGCCTATCGCCAGACCGAAAAGACGGTGCAGGCGGCGCTGCGTACGCCACGCCGCCGGGATAGGACGTCTGTGCTCGGGCGGTTTTTCGGGATTATGGGCAATCCCACGGCCTGGACGGCAATGATCTATCTCCTGCTGGGCTTGCCTGTGGGCGTGTTTCTGTTCATTTGGGCCGTGACCGGCCTGGCATTGTCCGTAGGTTTGTCTGTCCTGATCATCGGTCTGCCGTTTTTTCTGCTATTCCTGGCCAGTGTCCGACTCCTGGGCTTTGTCGAAGGGCGCCTGGTCGAAGCCTTGCTGGGCGTGCGCATGCCCAGACGGCCGGTACACCCGGGTGAGTCGAAGTCTTACATCAGGCGCATCATTGATATGTTGAAGGATGGCCGCACTTGGTCCACGATTTTTTATATGTTGCTCAAATTGCCGCTCGGCATAGCGAGTTACGTCATCGTGGTGATCGGCGTGGCGGTTCCGGTAAGTTTCATCCTTTCGCCGATCTCGCAGTATGGCTTCGACAATTCCGGCATCTGGATCAATGGTCCTGTACATTTGCCTTGGTTCGCAGAAGTTGGCCTGGTGATTGCCGGGATTCTCTTGTTCGTCGCCATGATGCACGTGTATCGCTGGCTCGGCCTCGCACTGGCTCATCTGGCCCGTGCGCTGTTGGTCAAGACCGCGGAACCGGCACCGCTAAATGGTGATTGACGATGATACTTCCCTGCAGCCGTTGCCGCGTGCCTTTTATGCGCGCCCGGCAATCGAGGTTGCGCCGGAGTTACTCGGGCGCTACCTGGTGCGTACGGTCGACGGCGAAAGGCGTGTGGGTCGCATCGTCGAGGTGGAAGCCTACCTCGGTTCGCATGACCGGGCCGCGCATTCATCAAGGGGTGTGACTCCGCGCACGCGCGTCATGTTCGGCCCGCCGGGCCATGCCTATGTGTACCTGATTTACGGTTTGCATCACTGCATGAACGTGGTTGTGGATCAGGAAGGCGAGGGCGCCGCCATACTGATTCGTGCCCTGGAACCCGTACATGGCATTCATGCCCGCACGCAGGGCCCGGCGTTGTTGTGCAAAGCACTCGATATCGACCGCCGCTTGAATGCATACGACCTGTCCGGCCCGGAACTTTTCGTGGCCGAACCGGAGGAGATGCAGCCTTTCAAGATCGTGCGACGCCCGCGTATTGGCGTGGACTACGCGGGGGCCTGGGCCCGGCGGTTGTTACGCTTCTATATTCAGGGGAATTCCTGCGTCTCACGCCGCTGAGAATCCGTTCCATAATGCGTGCCTGCTGCTATATTCAAATGCGTCATCCGTGGAGGGCGCAGCATGCGTGGGTTTTTCAAGGAATTCCGTGAATTCGCCGTCAAGGGCAATGTGGTCGACATGGCGGTAGGTATTGTGATTGGCGGTGCCTTCGGCACGATCGTCAAGTCGTTCGTCTCCGATGTCATCATGCCGCCAATCGGACTGGCTATCGGCCATGTCCAGTTCAGCAGCCTGTTCTGGGTCATTGCCGAAGGCAAGCCGCGTGGGCCGTACAACACGATCGCCGAAGCCCACAAGGCAGGGGCGGTTACGTTGAATTACGGCACGTTCATCGACAATATCGTGAGCTTCCTGATCATTGCCTGGGCGGTATTTCTGTTTGTGCGCCTCATCAACCGAGTGCGGCGCGAGTTCGAAGCGCCGGAGGCGCCGGCAGAGCCGAGCACCAAGGAGTGTCCTTACTGCGCTTCGACAATTCCCTTGCAAGCAACGCGCTGCCCCAACTGCACATCGGAGCTGGGCCTGGCCTAGAACGGTCGGGCCGTGGTCACGCTCGTGGTCCGTGTTTTTTCGCGCAGGATGTCGGCGTAGTTGCGGATGCGCCGCACATAGCGGACGGCCTCGAGTCCGCGTGCATAGCCGTGGTCGAGATCATGGTAATAACGTTTCTCGCCCAAGAGCGGGAGCACGGTGCGCAGGGTGCTCCAGAGGTCCGGATTCTTGCCCAGTTTGCGGGCAAGATCGCGCGCGTCCCGCAGGTGCGCGAAGCCGATGTTGTAGGCCGCGAGCGCAAACCAGATCCGGTCTTTTTTGTGGATATCGCCACTTAGACGGCTTTCCATATGAGCCAGGTAGCGGGCACCGCCATTGATGCTGGCGCGGGCGTTGAGGCGATTGTGTATGCCGAGGGAGCGGGCGGTCGAGAGCGTCAGCATCATCATGCCGCGCACCCCGGTGGGGCTTTTTGCATACGGGTTCCAGTGCGATTCCTGGTAGGCCTGTGCGGCAAGAATCAGCGGCGGCAGGTCGTGTGATTGGGCTGCTTTGCGGAACAGGGTCCGGTAACGTGGATAGCGGCTTCTGATGCGGCGCACGTAGGTGCGGATATCCACATAGTCGAATACCTGGACATGCGCGTAGTAGTGTTGCATTACGCGATGCAACTTGCCTTGAGCCTTGTACTGCTCGAACCAGTTCTGCATGGCGTCTTCCAGTCCACTGGCACCGCGCGGTACGACCCAGGCGAGCTTCTGTGGCTTGCTCAGGTTCATGGCTACGACGAGGTTGGGGAAAAAGCGCCGATTGATGTCCACGATGTCGGAATCGGCCACGGTGCAATCGAGTTTGCCTTTCCAAACCCGGCGCAACAGCTCTTCGGTGTCCGCGTTTTTCGCGATCTTCCAACGCAGGCCGGGGTGTTTGGCTTGCAGTGCCTTCAGGCGTTCTATGTAGCTGCTGTCCGCGATCACGTTCAGCTCGACATCGGAGAGCTCGTCGATGGAATCCGCCCGTTTGCCGCCGCGCTGGCAAACGACCTGTTGTGTCACGGTTTGGTAAGTGGGGCCGAAACCGAAAGTTTTTTCGCGCGGCTGGGTGCGGGTGATGCCGCCGGCCACCATATCGCCTTTGCCTTTGGCGAGATCGTGCAGCATGCCGGCAACCGAGTCCACGATCACGAATTTGGCCTTGACGCCGATCGATTTCGCAAACGCCACCGCCATATCGTATTCGGGACCGGTGGGCTTGTCGTTGTGTCCGATGTAGTAAGTGGTGGGGGCATTGCGTGTGAGAACGATAAGAGTGCCGCGTTTCTTGACCGCGCGCAGATGCGCATCGTCATGGCCGGAACAGGCCCCAAGCATCAATGTTGCAATGGTTGCGAGAAGGCACCCTGCGGGTGCGCCGAATTGCATCCATTTCGTTCGATGATCGAAGCCGCTATTCATTGATCGTTGGTCGATTCCGGCGTGATATGCAACTCATGGTGCCATAAAGCCGTATCCTGATGTCTAGTAGATGAACCGATAAAGGGAGATTATGCGTACCTCCGATCCATTACGCCTGGGAATGAGCGTGCGGTTGGGTGCCGTGGTACTCCTGCTGGTGGCCCTCGGTCTGTTGTTCTGGGGATTGACGCTGCCGATACTGAAGGTGAGCAAATTCTGGATCTTTGGCGACACGATTTCTATCTTCTCGGCCATCAAGTCGCTGTATGGCGCGGACGAGATATTTCTGGCGACCGTATTGCTGGTGTTTTCGATACTGTTCCCGGTCGGCAAGAATCTGGTAATGCTAGCCGTATTGATCAAGAGCGCCTGGATTGGTCGTTTCAGTCAGCGGTTGCTGCGCGTGGTCGCTGTGCTCGGCAAATGGTCGATGCTGGACGTGTTCATCGTGGCTATTTTGGTGGCCAGCGTAAAGCTCGGCATATTGGCCCATGCGAACGTGCTCTCCGCACTGTATTTCTTCGCCGCCTCGGTGTTGCTGACCAATCTTTTGTCCACTTGCGTGGACTGGTATGCCCGGCGTCGGGAAGATCGGAGGCAGTGAAGCGCCGATCAGACTCTGTCTTCAGTCCGGGTAGGTTTGCCGATACGGCGGTTGTGGCCGGCGGTGTGTGCGCTGTGTCAGACGGCGCAGGTTTTGTTCGATGCGCTTTTGAGCGTCACTCGAGATCGGGCGAGGCCCCACGGCTTTCGCGGTATAGCCGGCCGAGATCGCCATCATCAATGGCGTACTCATTGCCGGCGGGAAGGCGAATACGTCGGTGGGTCCGGTAGCGCTGCTGACGGTACGCACAAAGAACGGGAACGGATCGGTGCCATCGGTGGCGAGTCCCTGGTAGTCGCCAAGAAATAAACCTTCCGCATCCGGTGCAAGATCGAGGTCGAAGAGCCCCGACACATGGCGTTCATGCCAATTTTTGCCGTCGGTGGACAGGGTTTCCCATAAATCGGTGGCCAGGGTCTGTGGGCTCGAAGTGTCATGGCGGAAATCGTAGTAGGTCACGGCCAGGGTGCCATTGGACAAAACGGTCACGCTGGGCGTGAAAGCCTGAACCGAGGGTACGGCGTTCACCTCGACAGGCGTGGACCAGGTCAGGCCGCCGTCGCTCGATTGGCTCAAGGCAATGCCGTCGAGTTTTCCGTTACTGAAGCGGGCATCCTGCCACACCACATACAGATTGCCTGCGGGCCCGGCGGCAATATCGCCGATGCCGGAGCCGGTGCGCACGGCCTGGCCGGTTTGCGGGTCGCGCGTGCCCACTGATTGAACGGTTGAGATCGTGACCGGCGCCGACCAGCTCGTGCCATGGTCGGTCGAACGGATAATCTTGAGCGACGCCCTGTAGCTCCCCGAAACGTAATCGATTTCGGTAAACAAGTTGACCAGCGTGCCGTCGGGCAGGACCACGATCTGGTTGCCGAGGGTCTGATTGCCGTTGGTCGGGTTCTGCCCCGGGTCGTAGATCAACCTCGGTGCGTTCCAGGTCTGCCCGCCGTCGCTGGTGCGGGAGAACCATGCCGGGCCATAGCCCTGATTGTTTATCCGATCCCATACCGCATAGACATAGTTCGCATCGGTAGGGTCGGCGGTGATGCTTTCCTTGTCGTTGAGAACCTGAGTGGTGTCGCGGATCAATGTTATGGGATCGCTCCATGTGGCGCCGCCGTCACTGGAGCGCGTGACCAGCATTGCACTGGTGCTGTTGCTGTCGTTAAAAGAGAGCGATATGGCGTAGGCAATGCCGGTCGGAGAAAAACTGACCCAGGGGTCGGAGGCGCGCTCGTAGTCGCCACCGTTGACGGAGGTGCCGCCTGCGCAGCGCGAAGTCGGGAGCGGTTGCCGGTTCCAACTCAAGCCGCCGTCATAGGACGCGCCCGCCATCAACCCTTGTGCTCCTCCGTTCGACCAACGATCCTGTTGCCATACGCCGAGGACGTTGAGCGTGTTGGTCGGGTTTATTGCCACATAGGGTTCGACCGCAGCCTGTCGATAGAGCGTCCCGGTTTGTGGCGCGCCGTTACAAGTTCGTGAGAAGGGGGTAGACGACGAAACCTGGGACAAGGATGCAGATGGAGGCGGGAAAACTGGAGAGACGACGTTCGATGATGATGATGACGAGCCGCCGCAGCCGGCGAGAGCTATGAGTGCCACTGTTCCGACTAAGCCCACCACCTGTTTTACTGATATCAACATGCGTCACCCACCAGCAGTATGACTAATACCAGTATATGTAATTTGAGTGAGGCGGAGCATTGGTGAGAGCTCGCGGTTACAATTCGAAGTGGAAAACAGGCATGGCATGGAGCGGGAATATGCAGCAACAAGACGGGAACGACGTCACTGAAGTGCTTCCGGCCCGCCTGGATCGCAATTTCTGGTGGCTCGTCAGCGGGAGCTTCGTGTCCATGCTGGGCGACCAGTTCACGCTGGTGGCGCTGCCGTGGCTGGTTCTCAAGCTCACCGGCAGCGCCCTGGCGTTGGGCACGGTGCTGATGGTTATGGCCTTGCCGCGGGCGGTATTCATGCTGCTAGGCGGCGCATTCGTCGACCGCTTTTCCCCGCGCCGGGTGCTGCTCGTTGCCCGTTCCGCCAACGCCGTTTTCATTGGCTTGCTGGCCGCATTCGTCTGGACGGGCAATATCCAGTTGTGGTGGTTGTATCTGCTGGCCCTGGGTATCGGCTTCGCGACCGCTTTTGTCTATCCGGCAGGCAGTGCGATTTTGCCCCAGTTGGTGGCGCCTGCGAAACTGACCGTGGCGAACAGCATCACGATGGGCCTGCGCACCTTGAGTACATTCGTCGGTCCGGCGCTGGCCGGTGTCGTGGTGGCGTTGTTCGCCGCGCCCGGCATCCATGCGCCCGGAGCGGCCAGGGTGCCGGACGCCACGGGCCTGGCCGTGGCATTCACGATTGATGGATTGAGTTTCCTGGCATCGATCGTATCGCTGCTGATTATCCGCATGCGTCCCGCCGCGAAACATGAGGGGCGTCCGTTGGCGGGCGTATTGCGCTCCATCGGCGAGGGAGTGCGCCAGGTGTGGCGCGATTTCCCGTTACGCGCTTTCATCCTCTACGTAGGTGCCGTGTCGTTTTTCGTCGGCGGCCCGCTGCAGGTCGGATTGCCCGTGTTGGCCGATCAGCGGCTGGACTGGGGTGCAGCCGCCTACGGTGCTTTGATGTCAGCCAGTGGTGCCGGTGTTTTCGTGGGCAGCGTGTTCGCAGGCGTCGGCACACGCCTGTTCGGCAAGCGCCTGGGTTTGATTGTGTTGCTGGCCGATTCGGTGGGCGGACTGATTATTGCCGCATTCGGTTTCGTCCATCACACCGTGGTAGGCATAGGAATGTTGTTCACCTGGGGCATTGTGGGCGGATTTATCCAGATCGCATTGATCACCTGGATCCAGCGCCGCGTGGCGCCGGAAATGATGGGGCGCACCATGAGCCTGCTCATGTTTACGTTCATGGGAGTGGGGCCGCTTGCTGCAGCCCTGGGCGGCGTGGTGCTCCATGCGACCAACGTGACGACCCTGTTCGTCGGTGCCGGCTTGTTGCTTACAGCTATTGCGTTGGCATCCATGCTCAACCCTGCAATACGTTCGATCAAGGCCGGTGACGCGGCACCACCCGCAGTGCCTGCTGCCACGGATTGAGCCGGGCGCATCCCTTACACTATAACGGTACGCCATTGGAATACCGTCTCATGACAGAGCCTCAGATGGTGCCGCTAGGCACCTACCGGGAATATGCCGAAACAGACATGCTCGAGCGTGCCCGTGAATTCCGGGCGGAGATGGAACGGCGCCGTACCGTGCGGATGTTTTCCGACCGGTCCGTGCCGCGTGCGTTGATCGAGGACTGCATCGCTACCGGTGCGACCGCGCCAAGCGGCGCCAATATGCAGCCCTGGCATTTCGTCGCGATCTCCGATTCCGGTATCAAGCAGCGTATCCGGGTTGCCGCGGAGGCCGAGGAAAGGGAGTTTTACGAACATCGCGCATCGCCGGAATGGCTGGAGGCGCTGGCGCCCCTGGGAACGGATGAACACAAGCCCTTTCTGGAAACCGCCCCCTGGCTGATTGCCGTGTTTGCGCAGAAATATGGCCAGCTGCCTGACGGGCGCAAGGTCAAGCACTATTACCCGACCGAATCCGTGGGCCTGGCGACCGGTATGCTGATCACGGCGCTTCACCATGCGGGCCTTGCGACGTTGACGCACACCCCGAGCCCGATGAAATTCCTCAACGAGATATTGGGCCGGCCGGCCAACGAACGGCCGTTTCTGTTGCTGGTAACCGGTTATCCGGCAGCCGATACGCAGGTGCCCGACATCATGCGTAAGCCCTTGGAAGACGTCGCGGACTTCGTCTGACCGGCGCAAATAGGCATTTCATGTGTACGCGCCGAGTTCTGCAAATACTTGCATTCATCTCGGCCACGCTCGTGATTTCAGCCTGTGCCGGCGTGCCGTTCTCCACCCTTTGGCATTACCGCAACTTCGGTCCGAAGGATTTTCTCAAGACCGAACCCTCGGCGCTGCGCGTAGCCATTCAGTTGGACGATGGCGTCAGTCTGGGGCGCAAACCGCCGGAGTTAAAGGCCATCATGCAATACAAAGGGGAAGCGGAACAGACATTCTTGATGCCGCTCAAGGTGCTCGAACAAGGTCCCTGGGTGGATGCCGGCACCGGTGGGGCGGAAAAGGGTAAGCATTGGTACTTGTTGGCGTTGTCCGACGAGGGAGTCAAGAACTACAGACGCCTGCAGGCGGAGTTGGCAATAAATATCGATGCTTCGGGGCACTTCGAGAAGCACGGGCAGTTTACGATCAGGGTGAGCACCGGGAAACTGGAATACACGGATGCCGCGCGGGCGCGCCTGGACAAGACCCGGCGTCAGTTCACGCAGATCCGTTTGGAGCTTTCTTCCAAGGATGGCTTCCATACTCTCTACAAGGGTGAAGTCAAAGTATCCCCTGAGATGACCCGCAAGTCGGCGGGGAGCGGATAGGAAGTTGGAATCCGAGGGCAAGGCCGATCGGATAAACTCTGATCGATAGACATATCGGAATTAGTCCATGAAGCTGTCCCGTCTGTTCTCCGCGACTGTCGTCGCCAGCGGCATCGTATTCTTCGCGACGGCTAATGCCGCAACGCACGTCGTCCCGGAAGCCAGTTTTACCCAGCCGAGCGTGAGCCCGGACGGCAAGCGCATCGCTTTCGTGACCGACGGCGCGATCTGGGAAGTGGCCGCAAGCGGCGGCACGGCGCAGCTGTTGGTATCCGATTCGGCGCCGGATTCGCGCCCGCTGTTCTCCCCGGACGGCAAGCACCTGGCGTTTGTCTCAGACAAGACGGGGCATGGCGATATCTACCTGCTCGATCTGGGCGACGGTTCGCTCAAGCGCCTGACGTGGAGCGACGTGGCCGATGTCCCGAGCGGTTTCTCCGCCGATGGGAAGTGGCTGTATTTCACCAGTGGCCGCGACAATATCGCGCACTTCGGTGCCGTGTATCGCGTGCGCACCAAGGGCGGGACGCCGATGCCGGTGTCGCTGGAGCTGTATCGCAACGAGGAGGCGGGCGTACCTTTGCCCGACGGCAAGCAGATCGCCCTGGTTGGGCAGGGTTGGGGCTCCACGCAGTGGTGGCGGCACGGCCACGCGCACATCGATGAGGGCGCGATCTGGCTCTTGAAGAACGACGGTTCGCACGACTACCGCCGCCTGACGCCGGACAATGCCCGCGCCCTGTGGCCGATGTGGAACCCCGACGGGCAATCCCTTTACTACATGAGCGACCGCAGCGGCACGGAAAACATTTGGAGCGTGAGCCTCGACGGGAGCGAGCATGCCGTGACGCATTTCACCGGCGGCCGCTGCCTGTGGCCGACGCTGGCCGTCAACGGCAAGACGATCGCGTTCCAGCGCAATTTCCATGTCTGGACGCTCGATACGCAGACGGGCAAGGCGCAACAGGTTCCGATCCGCCTGGGTGGCGCGGTTGCCGGGCCGGGCACCAGCGAGAAGCACTTCACCTCGCACTTCCGTGAGCTTGCGCTGTCGCCGGATGGCAAGAAACTCGCCTTCATCGTCCATGGCGAGGTGTTCGCTGCGCCGGCCAAAAAGCCTGGCCCGGCGCACCAGATCACGCATACGGCCGCGGCCGAATTCGATTTGCAGTGGGCCCCGGACAGCCGCCGCATCGTTTACGTGTCCAACCGCGACGGCGCCGATCATCTGTTCGTCTATGATTTCGCCACAGGCAAGGAACGCAGGCTTACCGATACCGCGGGCAACGATCTGACGCCACAGTTCTCGCCCAATGGCAAATGGGTCGCCTTCATCCGCAACGGCAAGCAGCTCGACGCGGTGAACGTGAAGGACGGCAAGACCCGCGAACTGGCCGCGGGCGAACTCGACCTGAACCATCCTCTCGAGTCGGCGCGTCCCTTTGCCTGGTCGCCCGACAGCCGCTGGGTCGCGTTCCTCGACTGGGGGCCGCGCATGTACCGCAACGCGGAGGTGGTATCCCTGGACGGCGGCAAGACGCGCACGGTGAGCTTCATGGGCAACACCTTCGCCGACAGCCTATGGTGGAGCCCGGACGGCAAGGCCCTGTATTTCAGCTCCGGCCAGCGCACCGAACCGGGGCAGATCGCCCGCGTGGACCTTGTCCCGAAAGCGCCGCAATTCCGCGAGCAGCAGTTCCTCGACCTGTTCAAGCAGTCCTCGGCTCCGGGCGAGTCGCATTCGGCGTCCGCTTCCGGCAGCAAGGGCAAAGGCGCCGAAGCCGGGAAGAAACACAAGGCGGTGCACGTCAGCGTGGATTTCAAGCACATCGCCCGCCGCCTGCACATCCTGCCCGTCGGTCTCAATGCCGGTGGCATCGCGCTCAGCCCGGACGGCAAGACGCTTTTGTTCAGCGCCGAGGTCGGCGGCCACGTCAACCTGTACACCTGGTCGCTGGACCCGCTGGCGCTCAAGCCGCCGGTGGCGCACCAGATCACCTCGACGCCGGGCATGAAGAGCTCCGCGCAGTTCTCGCCCGACGGCAAGACCGTGTGGTACCTCGACGGCGGGAAGATCAACTCGGTGCCTGTCAAGGGCGGGTCGCCGAAGCAGTTTGCTACTTCGGCTTCCATGGATGTCAACTTCCAGGCCGAGAAGGAAGTGGCCTTCCACGAGGCGTGGCGGTGGCTTGCGAACAATTTCCACGATCCGCATATGAACGGCGTGAATTGGGACGCCATCAAGGCCCGCTACGCGCCGTTGGTGGCGGGCGCGGGAACGAAGTCGGCGCTGCAACGCATACTCAATCGCATGGTCGGCGAACTGGATGCCTCGCATTCCGGGGTGCGCTGGCACCCGCAAGCCAAGGACATCGTCGGACGCATCGGTCTGCGCTTCGATCCGGCGGTCTACGAGCGCGGGGGGCGTTTGCGTATCAGCGAGGTCATCCCGCAGTCGCCGGCGGCACTGGCCGGGCATATCGCGGTGGGCGACTACCTGCTTGCGGTCGACGGCAACGCCGTGGGAGCCGACACCAACTTCGACGCCTTGCTGGCGAACCGCATCGGCAAGCAGACGGTGTTGACCGTCGCCGACAACGCGCGCGGGCTGCATCGGCGCGAGGTCAAGGTCAAGCCGGTCGACGCCGGCGCCGCCGAGCAGCTCATCTACAAGTCCTGGACGGAGCACAACCGTGAAATGGTAGCCAAGCTCAGCGGCGGGCGCCTGGGCTACATCGACCTGCCCGACATGTCGATGCATTCCCTGCAACGCCTCTACCAGGCCATCGATGCTCGCAACGGCGACAAGGAAGGTGTGGTGATCGACGTGCGCAACAACTTCGGCGGCTTCGTGAACGCCTATGCGCTGGATGCGCTGGTGCGCAAGCATTACCTCAACATGACCTTCCGCGGCATGAAGCGGGTCAGTGCCCGGCCCTTGCTGGGTCAGCGTGCATTGGAGCGCCCGACGGTACTCATTACCAACCGCATCACACTGTCGGACGGCGAGGACTTTACCGAAGGTTATCGCGAGCTCGGCCTGGGCAAGGTCGTGGGCGAGCCGACGGCCGGCTGGATCATCTATACCTCCAACGTGCACTTGAGCAACGGCTTCGTGGTGCGCCTGCCGTTCATCACCGTCACCACGGCAAAGGGCAAACCGATGGAAATGCATCCGCGTCCGGTCGACGTGCCTGTGGCCGAGCCCTTGGGCGAAAGTTACCGGGACGAGGATGCGCGCCTGAAGACGGCGGTCGAGGTGTTGCTCAAGCAGATCGGGAACCGGCCCGGGCACTAGCCGGACCGGTGCTACCCTTGACGGCTAAGCCGACGGACATTCGAGGCGGGAGCGTGGAGGCATCGTGACGAGCAGTTATTTCGACACGGCGCATTGGGTCACCGTCGGCGTGACGGCCGGCGTCGTTCTGACCTGCGTCCTGTTGCACTACGAGACGATGAGCATGCTGACCAACTGGCTGCAGAAGCTGGGCGGCATGCGCCGGCGCCGGATGCTGGTCCTGATGTTCGTGCTGCTTACGGCTCATGTGGTGGAAATCTGGATCTTCGGCGTGGGCATGTTCGGGTTGGCCCGGATGCACGGGACCGGTTGGGTAGCGGGAAAGGTGGCACACGGCCTTCCCGACTACATCTATTTTTCGGCCGTGGTTTATTCGACGTTGGGGCTCGGCGACCTTGTTCCGTTCGGCGCCATACGGTTCCTGGTGGGAACCGAGGCCCTGACCGGTTTCGCGCTGATCACCTGGTCGGCGTCGTTCACGTTCCTGGAGATGCAGCGCTTCTGGAAAGTCCCCTAAGCGCGAGACTATAGGGCGAGCAGGCGGGGGATGAAAATGATCAGGCCGATGGCGGCGGCGGCCAGTGCGGCGATCAGTACCGCGCCCGCCGCCAGATCCTTGGCTTCCTTGATCAGGGCGTCGTGGTCACGGCTGACGCGATCGGCGAGCGTTTCGATGGCGCTGTTGATGCCCTCGGCCGTCCAGACGCCGCCGATCGCGAGGGTGATCCACAGCCATTCCGCGCGCGATAACTTCAGCCAGAGGCCCATACCCACCACGATCACGGTGGCCAGGAGGTGTATGCGTGCATTGGGGCAGGTGCGCAGCAGCCGGTAGATGCCGCGAGTGGCGTCGGCCAGGCGGTGGGGCAGGCACGCGAACTGGAACGGATCGGTCACAGGGCCTTCTCATGTGCGTTCCCGGCATTATGCCTGTCCCGTTCCGCGAGGGCATGGACCGTGGCGAGCGTGACGCTGCCCACGATGCGCAGACTGCGTGGCGAGAGTTTATCCAGTGTATCCTTCGGCGTGTGCCAGTATTCGTTGAACGGCCCGTAATCGAAATCGATGATATCGGCGGCGGGCATTCCCGCGTTGCGGAACTCCGTATCGTCATCGCCCACTGCCATGCTGTACTTGCAGAAGTCCGCGCCGGCGCCTATGCGCTGCGCCTCGTTGCACACCAGATCCATGAGCCAAGGCGTGGCGTCGGTGTCGCGAGCCACATCTAGGTGCCGGTCGCCGATCATGTCGAGGTTGAGCATCGCGAGAATGCGCAATGCCGTCCCATCCTTTTCCCAGTGCTCTGCCAGTGTGCGGCTGCCGTAGGTGTGATCGTTGCCGACCCATGAGCGGATCGCTTCCTCGCCGTCTAGCCAGACGATCCACACACTTGGGCCGTGAGGTGGGTTGTCGTGGAAATGATCGGCCAGCGCCAGGAGGATGCCCGTCGAGGAGCCACCGTCGTTGGCCCCGACGAAATCGGGTCGGTGGGAGAGCGTGTCGTAATGTCCGCCGATGACGATCACCCCGGGGCGCGTGCCGGGGAATCGCGCGATCAGATTGGTCATCGGGATCGGGCCGTCCGGTGTGTGGGCCGTGAAAGATTCCGCCGACCAGTTCGTGCCCTCGAGTTGGTGTTCCAACCAGGTCACCAATCGTGCATGGGCCGCGCTGCCCGGAGACCGCGGGCCGAAATGCGTCACCGTCGCCGTGTAGCGGTAGGCAAGATATCCGTTGAAGGCCGGGGCCGAATCGTTGAGGGCGACGCCGTCCAGTGAATGAGCGCAGGCGGCGAGAAGCAACGGCGCCGCAACGAGCAGGCCGTTCCGAAGGCTGCGCATGAGCCTGGCGGGGGAGCGGCGAGGAGTCGAATCCGTAGAATACACAGTCACGTCCTTATTGAAGAACGCCTTGATGCGACGTATTGTCCCGTATTTGGTGCTCCTGGTGATAGCCCTTGGGCTGGGCTTTGGCGGGGGGTACTGGTTTTTTTCCGCCAATGGAGGCGGGCAGTCCCGTTTGCCCGTGATCGGCAAGGCGCCTGCGTATACGCTAACCAACCAGGTCGGACAAAAGGTCGATTCGGCGAGCTTCGCCGGGAAGGTCCAGGTGGTGGCTTTCCTGTTTCCCTACTGTACGGACTATTGTCCGTTGATTGCCGCCCATCTGGTTGGCCTGGAGCAGGCCCTGAAGGCGGCCGGCCTGGACGGGCGCGTGCAACTGGTGTCCTTCAACGTGGACCCGGCGCATACCGGCCCACAGGTAATGGCCGGTTTCATGCACCAGTATGGCTGGAACCCCCACGACACCCGCTGGCAGTACCTGACGGGAACGCCGGACGAGGTGCGCCAGATCGTGACCGGCGGGTTCCACATCGACTACGAGCAGGTGCCTGAATCCCTGGCCGACGCCCAGGCCGAGAAGGCAGAGAAACAGGGCCTGTATACGCCGCCGCCGGAAGTGTCGAATGCATTGGCGGCCGCTGCGCGCCCGGATTACGACGTTACCCACAACGATTCCCTGATCCTGGTGGATCCACAGGGACGGATACGGCGCATCTATTCCGAAGCCGATCGGGTCCCCGATTCGGAGTTGATTGCGGATATCAGCGCGTTGCTGAAGCGTTGATCCGGGGTTTATTTTCCGGCGAGCGGCAGTAATTTGACGGCCGGTGCTTGTTGGCTGTAATAATCGGCCAGCTTTTTCATCTGTGCCAGGCTCAGCCCGGAAGCCATGCCGTTCATGATGGCGTTCTTGCGCTTGCCCGATTTGTACTCCTGCAACGCACGGAGCAAGTAGTCGCTTTCCTGGCCCGCCAGCGACGGGTATTGCGGGTTGGTGCTCACGCCCCGGGCGCCATGGCAGGCCGCGCAGGTGGTTGCCATGGACGGTGGCTTGGCCTTGCCGTTGGTGGGTGCGGGCGTGGGCCCCACGCTGGCAAACCAGGCGGCGATGTCACGGATCTGCTGATCGGTCAGGGAAGCGGCCTGCGCGTGCATCGTCGGGAAATCGCGGTTTCCGCTGGCGTATTCCTTGAGAGCCGCGACGATGTAGGCGGCGTGCTGCCCGGCCACCAGCGGGACATGCATGGTCGGATAGGGCACCGTGTAGTCCTTGATGCCGTGGCAGAACGTGCAGGTCGAGGCCAGGGTCCGGCCCTCGGCCGCGTTTGCCGTCGCTTGCGCAGGGGCCGGGTTGGCCGCAAAAGCGGGCAGGGTCGAGAGGGCAAGCAGGATGGTGGCGCAAGCGCGGACTGGACGCATCGTGACTCCTTACACAGTCTGGACAGCTCCGTGAAGGGGCCATTTTACCGGATACTTGGCGTCAGGTCGCGAATGCGCTTGACCCGGGCTGATGGTTTGCTAAATTGGTGTCATTGAATGTGCGCTTGGCGCAACCGAACATGTCCCGATTATTTGTACTACTACGCTATGCGGGTGCCGCGGTACTTGCCGGCGCCCTGGTGTTTTTCGGCGCCGGACTGCTTGTCCACCATTTTGCCGGCCACGAGCCCGCCCAGACGGTCGGGTTGACCATGATCCGCGGGATCAAGTTGATTACCAAGGTGCCCGGGCAGGCCAGCAGTGCCGAATCCGATAAGGCGAATCAGCAGACCATCAAAGGTTTTGTCCAGGTCGGATTCATCGTCGGCCCCGACGGCAAGCCCCACCATATCCACATCATCGCGGCTCAGCCGCCCGGACTCAACGAGGAAGCCGCGCGCGAGATCATCGCCTCGCGGCAGTTCAAGCCGGTACCGGCGGGGAGCAAGCAGAGCGGCGTGGAACGCAGTGAGGTGGTGCACTTCCAGGTACCGACCTCGGTGCTCGCGAATTCCGGCAAGGGCGGCGGCTGATCCGCTGCTAACCCAAGCTTTTCTCAGTTTCTGCGGAAGCGGCGGTTCCCATCGCGAAGAATTGTTTATTGGCCCTCCCGGCGGGGTGACTTTTGTTTCGCTAAAAGTCACCACCATTTCGCAGGACAGCGGAATAGGACGTATGCAGCACGCCTGAAGGGTGCGCGCCATGGATGGCGTGCATCAAAAGCATTGCGCCGGAAGTCGCGGCCCCAAGGCCTGTGGCCTTGGGGCTCCCCTGCGATGCTCGCCCGCAACGGGCCGGTCGGAACTCGGCCTACGCGATATATCGCTCCGGCCTGGGAACCTCTCTCCCACCAGCGAGTGAGCCGCGTTGCTGACCTGCCTGCGTGCCATCAAGGCGCGCCGTGCAGCGCGTAGCACGGCTACGGGCAAGCGGCGCAACGCCGAGGGCGCGCAGGCAGGCCGCAACCCGAAGGGACGGGCCGGATGGCCCCCGCGGCTTTGTCGCTCCTCGCTTATTGGGAGTCACCCAACCGCACTCGTCGTTTCGCGCCCCGGAGGCCATCCGGCGCCGTCGTGGCCACGCGGTGGTGGGAGAGAGGTTCCTGACATGCCTCCCTGTTCCCCGTTGCGGGCTGCGCTTCTCGGCGCGACTAACGGTGCCCCGGATCAACGTTGAGAGCTTGGGGCGGCTGGCATTAATGCAATGACCGTGGTGCGCTCAGCGGTCCTTGAGCAATGGTGGGTACAGGCTGTAGCGGCCCGTCACCTCGGCGCGTGCCAGCACGTGCCCGTCGAGTGCCTGTTCCACGTCGGCGCCTCCGAACGAGCCTTCGACTGGGCAGTGTTCCAGGTCCGTCGCCAGGAGCACGAAGTGGTAATGGTGCATGCGCTCGTCGTTCCAAGGCGGGCACGGGCCGTCGTAGCCGAAGTACTGGCCACCCATTTCGGGATCGTCGCCCATGAAGCCGGTGTAGTCATTGAGACCCTGGCGCGCCTGTCCCGGTGAGGGCGGGTTGCTTTTCCCGCCCGGGGTCACGCCGTCGCAGACGCTGCCTTCGGCGATGGATTTGAGATCGGGGGCGATATCGACCATGACCCAGTGATAGAAACGCACGCGCTCGAAATCCTCGGCGATGGTGCGGTCTTCCTGGTTGACGTCGTCGGGACGGGCCGGCACGTCGTCGTCGTAGCACAGCAGCACGAGCGAAGTGGTGCCGTCAGGCAGGTTGTTCCAACTCAAGCCCGGGTTGCGATTGCCGCCGAATTGCATGTGCTGTTCGGCGTGGGGGATGCCAAATGCAAAGCGTTCGGGAATCCAGTCCCCTTCATTGAAGCCCTCGATCCGGAGTTCCATGTATGCCTTTCCTGATCAAAGCCCAAGTGTAACAAGCCCCGGAGGATAAAATGGCCCCTGATCGAAAAGATGGAAACGGCATGGCGCGAAGTGCGATCGAGCGCGAAACACATCTACTCGAGGGTCCGGCGGGTCAATTGCAGGCAGTACTCGAGTACCCCCGCGACGCGGCACCGGTGGCGGTGGCGGCCGTGTGTCACCCGCATCCGCTGTACGGTGGCACGCTGGATAACAAGGTCGCCTTTACGCTGGCGCGGGCTGCGCTGGAGGCAGGCGCTGCTGCGTTGCGTTTCAATTTCCGCGGCGTAGGCCAAAGTGAAGGCGAGTTTGATCATGGCCGCGGTGAAGCCATGGACCTGGAAGCCGCGGAACAGTGGCTCCGCGGGCGTTGGCCCGAATTGCCGGTCTGGCGCCTGGGTTTTTCGTTTGGTGCCGCCATGGCGCTCAAACGCACGGCGGAAGAGTCGTGTTCGATATTGGTGACGGTCGCGCCGCCGGCATCGCATTTTGCGGATTACGGGTTCAATGCCGATGCTCCGCGTGCTGCGCACTGGTTGCTGGTGCAGGGGGACGCGGACGAGGTTGTCGATCCGCAAGCCGTATTGTCATGGGCGCGCGGCCTCGAAAGCCCGCCGATGGTCGAGGTTGTGAAAGGCACAGGACATTTTTTCCACGGTCGGCTCACTGCGCTGCGTGAACGAGTCGTCGATTTTCTCGCTTCATCGGTGTCGGCATCAGGCGCGGAGGTAACGTAATGGAAGCAAGTTGGAGTATTCGCCTGCGCGAGTGGTTCTCGGTTTCGGTGTCCGAAACGGACGCCGTGCCCGATCAGCATCTGGCCCTGGCCGCCTTGCTGGTCGAGATGATGCGGGCGGACTATCGCGACAAGGGCAGCGAGAGAGATACGGTCATCCACATGTTGGCCAAATGCTGTGGCCTTGATAATGGGGAGGCCGAGGCTCTGCTGGAGCGTGGCGAACAGGCTTCGAATCAGTCGGTCTCTTTATTCGAGCATACCCGCACGCTGGATGTCGCGCTCAGCGAGCGGGACAAGTTCGAGGTGATAGCGGCCCTGTGGGAAGTGGCGTTTGCCGATGACGTGCTCGATGGCAAGGAAGACTATCTGGCGCACCGCCTGGCCGATTTGCTGCATGTGCGCCATTCCGATCTCATGCGTATCAAACACCAGGTACTCGAGCGCAAGCAGGAAGGCTGATCCCGCTTAGCCCGCGGGTATGGGCCGCTTGTTCCGCGTCGTCTTATTCGGTGGTGGTTGGATAGCCAAACCGGAGACAGCGCCGGCACTCCCCGAAGGGAGGTGCCGGCGGGCGTATCGATTTATTTGGGTTGCATCCGGATGCCGCCGTCGAGGCGGATCGTTTCACCGTTGAGCATGACGGTCTCGCAGATCTGCTCGACCAGTTGGGCGTACTCATCGGGCTTGCCGAGGCGCGAGGGGAAAGGCACTTGGGCGCCGAGGGACTTCTGCACTTCCTCGGGCATGCCGGCCATCATCGGCGTCCAGAAGATGCCGGGGGCGATGGTCATCACGCGGATGCCGAAGCGCGAGAATTCGCGCGCGATCGGCAGAGTCATGCCCACGACGCCGCCCTTGGAAGCGGAGTAGGCGGCCTGGCCGATTTGGCCCTCGAAGGCGGCGACCGAGGCCGTGTTCACGATTACGCCGCGCTCGCCGTCCTCGCGCGGGTCGTTGTTCTGCATGACGTTGGCGGCGGCCTTGATCAGGTTGAAGGTGCCGATCAGGTTCACGTGGATGGCCTTGGCGAAGTAGTCGCTGGCCATGGGGCCTTCGCGGCCCAGGGTGCGGCCTGCGGCGAGGATGCCGGCGCAATTGACCGCCAGGTCTAGGCGGCCGAAGGCCTTGCCGGCCTGCTCGACGGCGGCGTTGACCGCGTCTTCCGAGGAGACGTCGGTCTTGATGAACAGGGCATTTTCACCGAGTTTGTCCGCCGCGGCCTTGCCCTGTTCCTCGTTGAGGTCGAGGAGCGCGGCCTTGCCGCCCGCCTTGATGACACGTTCGGCGGTCGCCAGGCCCAGGCCCGAGGCGCCGCCGCTGATGATCGCGTGGATGCCCTTGAATTGCATGTTCGTTGCTCTCCCGTACTTGGAAATGAGGCGCGGGTGCGCGTGGCGGCCATTATAAGGGCCGCCTACATGCCTTCCCGCTTCGTTTCCTGCTCGCGACAGGAAAGGGAGCAGATCTCTCGCTACGGCGCTCCGGCGCAACAAAAAAAGAAATCTCGCCAAGACGCAAAGACCGCTAAGGGAAAACGATATAACTCTCCCCTTTGCTCGCGCAGCGAGGAAGGGGGAGCCGGAGGGGGATTCGAAAGACAATTGCGGCGAGGACGCCGCTCTCACAAGAGGCTGCGCATAACCCAGCGGAACGCAAGTGACGCCGGTGTTCTCCAAATATTCATCTTTGCGATCTCCGCGCCTCTGCGAGAGATCTTTCTTCGTTGCGCCGTAGCGCCGTTGCGAGCGCTTTCAGCCCGCGTGGGCTATAAGAGATCGAAGCCGCTCCGGCCCAGAAGGGCAGGAATGGGGCTTTACCGTTAGAATGCGGGGAAGGCGACCAGCATTGAAGCTGGTGCCGAGGAGAGGACTCGAACCTCCACGAGGAAACCCTCACTAGCACCTGAAGCTAGCGCGTCTACCAATTCCGCCACCTCGGCTCAGGCGCGCATTTTCTTCATTGGGAGACTTTTTGTCAACGCAACGCAAATCCAGGAAGCCATCGGGCCGTAGTTCCGGGGGCCGCCAGCGCGACTGGCGCCGCTGGCAGGAGTTCGATCCGGAGCGTGAGCGCCAGGCCGCGCGCTACGACCAACCCATCCCCAGCCGGCCGCTTTTGCGCGACTATTTCGAGCAGCGGGCCAAACCCCTGGCGCTGGACGCCGTCGCCCACGACTTTGGCCTGGGCGGTGCGCAGAAAGAGGCGCTGGGCAATCGCCTGGGGGCCATGTGCCGCGACGGCGACCTGGTGTCCAATCGGCGCAACCAGTTCTGCCTGACTCGGCGCCTGCCGATCAAGACCGGCATTGTGCTGGCACACCGGGACGGCTTTGGTTTCCTGTCCCCGGACGATGGCAGCGAGGATGTCTTCCTGCCGCCGCGCGTGATGCGCTCGCTGATGCATGGCGACCGCGCTTCGGTGCGGGTGCAGACCAATCACGATGGGCGCAACGAGGGCCGTCTGGTCGATGTGCTCGAGCGCGCGCGTACGCACGTCGCCGGGACCTATTTTCGCGAGCACGGACTGGGCTTCGTGCGTCCCGCCGACCCGCGTATGGCTGACGATGTGGTGGTGCCGAAAGAGGATGCCGGAGATGCCAAACCGGGCCTCCTGGTGACCGTGGAGATCACCGCGTTCCCGGACGCGCGTTCCCCGGCGGTAGGCCGCGTGGTGGAAGTGCTCGGCGAGCGCGGCCAGGCGGGCATGGCCAGCGAGCTGGCGATCCGCAACCACGACCTTCCGCATGTGTGGCCGCGGTCGGTGCTGGGAGAGGCGGACGAGTTGCCGACGCATGTACGCAGCAGCGATTATGCCGGCCGCGAAAACTTGACGCACTTGCCGCTGGTCACGATCGACGGCGAGGACGCGCGTGATTTCGACGATGCCTTGTACTGCCGGCGCGAGCGCAACGGTTTCCGATTATTCGTCGCGATCGCCGACGTCTCGCATTACGTCAAGGCCGACACGGCCCTGGATGCGGAAGCGGTCAACCGCGGCAACTCGGTGTATTTTCCCGACCGGGTTATTCCCATGCTCCCCGAGGCGTTGTCCAACGGATTGTGTTCCTTGAACCCGGGCGTGGATCGGTTGTGCATGGTGGCTGAAATGCGTGTCACCAGCGAAGGCAAGGTGACACGCAGCCGTTTCTACTCCGGCGTGTTGCATTCGCATGCGCGTCTGACCTACACCGAGGTCGCGGCGATCCTGGTGGACAAGGATGCGCAAGCCCGGCGCAAGCGGGAGCCGCTGTTGGAGCATCTGGAGACCCTGCATGAGGTCTACCGGGCTTTGGCCAAGGCTCGCGCACGACGCGGCGCCATCGACTTCGATTCGGTCGAACCGCGCTTCGAGTTCGGCGTCGACGGGCAGGTGACGGGGCTCAAGCCGTTGGTACGCAATGACGCGCACCGCCTGGTCGAGGAATGCATGATCGCGGCCAACAGCGCGGTCGCGAAGCATCTCTCGCATAAAAAGATCCCTGTGCTGTATCGCGCGCACGAGCGCCCGCCGGCGGACAAGCTCGCCGACCTGCGCGAATTTCTTGCCCTGCATGGCCTGTCGCTGGGCGGCGGCAGCGATCCGCAGCCCTCGCACTACGCCAAGTTGATGAAAGCGGTCAGCCAGCGCCCCGACCGGTTGAGCATCGAGACCATGCTGTTGCGCTCGCTTGCCCAGGCGGTGTACGAGCCCGAGTCCACGGCGCACTTCGGACTGGCGCTGGAGTACTACACGCATTTCACGTCGCCCATCCGCCGTTATCCGGATTTGTTGGTCCACCGTGCGCTCAAGCATCTTTTCGCGAACAGGACGCCCGCAAAGTTCCGCTACAGCGAAGACGACATGCAGGCTCTGGGCCGGCGCTGCTCAATGACCGAGCGCCGCGCCGACGACGCATCGCGCGAAGTGTCCGATGCGCTGAAGGCCGAGTACATGAGCAATCGCGTCGGTGAGGAATTCATGGGCGTGGTGACAGGCGTGACCGGCTTCGGCTTGTTCGTGCAACTCGAAGGCCTCTACATTGAGGGGCTGGTGCACGTCACGGCGTTGAGTTCTGACTATTACGAATTTGACTCGGGTACGCAACGGTTGAACGGCACACGCAGCGGCGTGAGCTACAAGGTGGGCGATAAGTTGCCGGTGAAAGTCGCACGCGTGAGCATCGAGGAGCGCAAGATCGACCTGGTGCCCGCGGAGACGGAAGCGCCTGTGCCGCAAAAAGCAAAGCCCCCCGCGCGTGCCAGGCGCCCCAAGGGCGGCAAGAGCGGCAATGACGGCAAGCGCCAGGGCACTGGCAAACGCCAAAAGAAGCAAACACGTCGCCGATGAGCAATCGGGTCTGCGGTGTTCACGCGGTGCGTCTTGCCCTGGAAGGAGGGCAGGTGCGGCGCCTGTTGTTGGATCAGCGGCGCAAGGACCGGCGGCTCGACGAATTGCGCGCCCTGGCCTCGCGACATGGTGTTGCCGTCGAGGAAGTGACTGCCGCCGAGCTGAAGCGTCTTGCGGACGGTGTCCGCCACCAGGGTGCCGTGGCCGAGATCGCTGGCGCTGCGCCGCTTACTGAAAACCAGCTCGAGGCCTGGCTGGCCGAAGCCATAAATCCGCTCGTGCTCGTGCTTGACGGAGTGGAGGATCCGCGCAACTTGGGCGCCTGCCTGCGCGCCGCGGACGGTGCAGGGGTAGACGCCGTGGTGATTCCGCGTCGCCGCGCGGCCGGGCTCACACCAGCCGCGCGCAAGACGGCTGCGGGCGCGGCTGAGGCATTGCCGGTCTATACCGTGACCAATCTTTCCCGTGTACTCGAGACCATGGGCGCTTTCGGGTTGCACAGGGTGGGAGCGGTGTTGACCGACGAGGCCAGGCCACCATGGCTGTGCACGCTCAGTGGCCCCCTGGCACTGGTTTTGGGCGCGGAAGGCGAGGGTATGCGTCGGCTCACGCGTGAGCACCTGGACGAAATGGTGTACCTGCCCATGCACGGGGTGGTGGAGAGCCTCAATGTCGCAGTGGCTTGTGGCGCATTGCTCTACGAAGCCTGCCGGCAACGCGTGTCGAACGCTTGATCCGGTAGATTCCGGACGGTGCTGAATATACTTCTCAAAAGTACCGAGTATTCGTGGTGGTGCCGGTGAGAGTGCCGGATGAGGCGTTCTGCGGTGCGGGCGACAGGCCGCAAACGGTTGCGGATCCCGATCCCCGTGCTTGGGGAAACAGCCGCAGTGGCAGGTGATCCCCCGCAGTTGAGCCGAGGCTTACAGCAACCAGGGCGAAATTCAGGTACTGCGGAGAGTTACCGGACACGTGGAGACCGCGGACACGGTACTTGCGGGAGCTGCGGTCATCGTAGCCGCCATGGCCTGCGTGAACGATAGGGCGATGAGAAAACCGCCAGCCGCGATGGTCAGCCAGAGTCGCGCTTTCAGCAATCGGGAACGCTGCTGCAGGAAATGTCCCAGCACAGGTTCGCAGTCGGGTTTTTCCTCGCGTCGTTCGTTCATGTTCGATCTTTCGGTGTTTCCGGAGCGCCCCGAATCAAGAGTATAGACAGTAATTTGCCACAAAGAGCCATTAAAGGCGCTATCTGGTAATAAATTGCCATGTGGTGGACAATACCACCATCGACAAGGCCTTCCTGCGATTTTGACCCGGGAAGCCATGGACTGGAGAATGACGGCTTGAGCTGTTTTCACCTCTTGTCTGCCTGGACAGGTGCCTCTTCCCCAGCTGCTGTGCGTGCGGCTTGGGTGGTTGCTGGTATCAGACGCCCCGAATGCTGGCCAATGAACGATCAGGATGTATTGAATGATTGACATGCGACGCGAATACAAACCTGGCGAGCTGCCGGATTTCAAGCCCTTGTCCGCCTATGGATTGATCGGCGACAGCCGGGCGGCGGCTCTCGTGGGGGAAGACGGCTCGATCGACTGGGCCTGTTTGCCCGATTTCGACAGTCCGGCGGTATTTGCCGCGATCCTGGATCCCCAAAAAGGCGGACGTTTCGCGATCCGTCCGCGGGAGTCTTTCCGTGCCTCGCAAAGCTACGAACATGGCACGAACGTGCTGGTTACCCAGTTCGTGACGGCAAGCGGCGTTTTCCGGGTGCGTGATTTCATGCCGGTCATGGCGGAACGCCGATTACCGGCCTCGGAGATTCATCGCTGTGTCGAGGGCGTGTCGGGCACGGTCCCCGTAGAAGTCGTGTTCGCGCCGAGGTTCGATTACGGCGAGGTTTTGCCGGCGATCGAGCGAGGGACTTATGGCGTACTGGCCCGCCATCCTGACGATGCCGGTCAGATTCTGACGCTATCGAGTCCGGTTCAGGTGGAGATTGACGATAAAAACACCCTCGCACACAAGAAATTCGAAATAGAAAGTGGCGAGCACATGTGGTTTGTAGCGGATTGGGACAGTCATCTCACGCAACCCGTTGCCTCTTACCGGTCTGAGCGCCGGATCGGGTTGGCGCGGGCCTACTGGCGTGACTGGGTATCGCACCTGTCTTATCAGGGCAATTACCGCGAAGCAGTAGAACGCAGTCTGCTGACCTTGAAGATGCTTACCTATGGAGCTACGGGCGCCGTGGTGGCAGCACCGACAAGCAGCTTGCCCGAGTGGTTGGGGGGGAAGCGTAACTGGGACTACCGTTATACGTGGGTGCGTGATTCCGCCTTCATCATGCAGGCCTTGTTTGCGGCCGGCTATATCAGCGAGGGAACCTCCTATTTCGACTGGTTGCTTGAGCGTTGTTTACTGGAGGGCGAAGGACTGCAGGTTATGTACAGCGTGCGTGGCGATGCCGATTTGCCGGAGCGTGAATTGGACATGCGCGGCTATGAGGACTCGCGCCCGGTTCGAGTTGGCAACGCGGCAGCGGGGCAGCATCAGCTCGATATCTACGGCAGCCTGATTAGTGCAGCACTGCATTACCAGGAAGCGGGCGGCGTACTTACCATGGTCGAGGCCGAGCGGCTTTCTGCGATCATTACCCATGTGGCCAAGATCTGGCGTGAACCGGATGATGGTATCTGGGAAGCCCGCGATGGACGCCGGCACTATACCTATTCCAAGATTTGGGCCTGGGTCGCACTGGACCGGGGTGCCAAGCTGATCCGCGAACTCGGCATGGACCTTCCCTGGGAGAATTGGGCCACTGAAGCGGAAGAGATTCGCAATGAGGTTCTGGAGCGCGCCTATAACAAGAAACTGGGCGCTTATGTGCAGTCCTACGACAGCGATGTGCTTGATTCGGCAGTACTGGTCATGCCGCTGACCGGCATCATTTCCGCCACCGATCAGCGCTTCAGGTCCACCCGCGAGGTGATCTGTGAGAAATTGGCAGCTGGGCCTTATCCGCTTCTGTATCGTTATGATCCCGAATTGGCCAGTGACGGTGTGGGTGGACCCGAGGGAGCGTTTCTCCTGCCTTCTTTCTGGATGGTGGAGGGGCTGGTGTTGGCCGGGTTGCACAAGGAAGCCCGGGCCGCGTTCGAGGCGTTGTTGCGCCACGGTTCCGCGCTGGGACTTTTCAGCGAAGAGATTCATCCCGAGAACGGCAGGCTCCTTGGCAATTTCCCGCAAGGGTTCAGCCATCTGGGGCTGATCAATGCGGCGCTCAAGATCGAGCGCGGTCCGGCCGTGCATATCGGCTAGCGGATTTCTTCTAAAGGATCATTTGCAGGAGCGGCGGTCCCCGCCGCGATGATCCTCTCGCAGAGACGCCGAGACCGCGGAGTACAAGATTTCTTGCGATGGCGCTAGACGCAACGAACAGGATGGAATGGCACGCCCTTCCTCGGCCAAACTGCAAGAGTGTTCTGTGCGTGTAGAAATGGCGGTTTCGTAGGAGCGGACGTCCCGGCCGCGATCGTTTCGGTTGGCTCCGTTTTTCGCGACGGAGACCGTCGCTCCTACAAGATTCTCGCCATTCCGGCCCTTGCATTGCTGCGGTCTTATCGTTGTGCCGTGGCGCCTCCGCGAGAGTATTAAAAAAGAACGCCGACAGAATGTCGGCGTTCCTGCAAATGATTGCGGTGACTCAGGAGCGCGGATTCGATGTTTTCGGCACCGGCGCTTCGCGTGGATGCGTCAGCACCGTGTGAATGACTCGGCTACGTTCGAAGTAGACGATGAAATCAGCATATACCCAGCGCACGATGGGCGGCTTCAGTGGCCCCTGAGCGGTGCTCGGCGTAGGCGCCAGCATTTTTTGCGGTGCGCCGAATTGAGTGCGAACCTGTTTCATGGTCATGCCGCGGGTCGGGTGGGCCGGTACTGCGGCACTGGATGAATTGCCCGCAAAAGCGGTTGCGGACAGGGGGATCGCTGCGAGACAAACGCTCAAGGCGATAGCGCGGCAGTAATTCATAAGGCAAGGATCCATATAGTCATAGCCGGGAATATAGCATTAACTGCCCTTTGCGGGTGTAGGAAGAAGCCGGTACTGTCGATTGCGGCCGGTTCCCGTAGAATGCGTTTCTTTATCTGCGCATACACTCGATAACCGGGAAAACGGGGATTTCGATGTTTCGACCTTTGCCGCTGGCCTTGGGATTGCGATACCTGCGTGTGCGGCGGCGTACACGGTTTGTATCGGTTGTCGCGCTGGTTGCCGTGTTGGGTGTCATGCTGGGCGTGGCGGCACTGATCGTGGTGCTCTCGGTCATGAATGGGATGGCCGACACGCAGACGAACCAGATATTGGCCCTTACGCCCCCGGTCACGATTAAAGCTCCGGAGGGCCAGCCGCTGCCTGATCAGCAGCAGCTGCTAAGCAAGATTCGCACCCATCCCGACGTGACCGGGATCCGGACATTTGCCGAGCGTGACGTGGTTCTCGGACAGGGCGGAGCTTTGTCGGGCGCGCGCCTCCGGGGTGAACGCATGGACACAGATGCCTCGAACCGGCGGCCCGGTATGCAGATGCTGGTAGGCTCTCTGGATGCGTTGGCGAAGACGCCCTGGGGCATCGTGCTGGGACGGGATCTCGCGTTGAACCTGAACGTGTTGCCGGGCGACAAGATCACCGTGATGCTGCCGTACGGTCTGGTGACCCCGGTCGGCTTCGTACCGAGGACGCGCCGTTTCACCGTGGTCGGTATTTTCTATTCGGGACAGGCCGAATACGATTCGGGGTTGGCGCTCGCACGGTTATCGGATACCGAGCGTCTCTTCGGCCTGAGTGCGCCCAACGGTCTGACGTTGAAGCTGCGGCATCCGTTTGATGCCGATACGCTGGCGGCCCGATTGCGAACGCAATTGCCATCCACGCTGCAAATTCACACGTGGCAGGAAACACACCACAGTCTTTTTTCGGCCTTGGCGAATGAGCAGAGAATGATGTTTATTCTCGTTGCCCTGGCCGTATTGATCGCGGCATTCAACATCCTCGGCGTATTGGCCGTGCTGGTCGCCGACAAGCGTGCGGAGATCGCCGTGCTGGTCGGCATGGGCCTGGCTCCGCGCCGGGTGTTGACGGTCTTCTTGAGTCTGGGTGCCGCCATCGGTGCCATCGGCATTTGCCTTGGGCTGGCTGTGGGCCTGGGCGTGGCTTTCAACGTCAATGCGATCGTGGAAGGCCTCGGCCATCTGATCGGGCACGCTCTGTTCGCTGCGGGGGCATTGTCGCTGCCGGGGTTGCCGTCGCGTGTGGAGCCGCTGCAGGTGACCTTGATCGTGGTCGTGGCCGCGATACTCGTCCTGGTTGCAGCCTGGGTGCCCGCACGCCGGGCATCGCGCCTGCCGCCGGCTGCGGCACTGAGTGGAGAATGAAAGTGAATCAGGATTTGTCGATTCCCGTCGTCGAGGCGCGCGGACTGGTCAAGATCTATCGGCAGGGTGGCGTGGACCAGCGTGTCCTGGACGGTGTCGACGTCACGCTGCAGTCCGGTGAACGGGTTGCCTTGCTGGGCGCTTCCGGCAGCGGCAAATCCACCCTGCTGCATTTACTGGCCGGGCTCGATGTGCCTACCGCCGGCGAGGTGGTCCTGGCCGGCAGGCGGCTGGATACGCTGGGGGCGGCAGAGGCGGCACGCTTGCGCAACCAGGCCCTCGGTTTCGTGTACCAGTTCCATCACCTGCTGATGGAGTTTTCCGCGGCCGAAAACGTCGCCATGCCCTTGCTGATCGGCGGTGCCGCGCCGCGCCGCGCCCGGCGCGAGGCCTGTGCCATGCTGGAGCGGGTCGGACTCGGCAGTCAGGCCGACAAGCGCCCGGCGAAGCTGTCCGGCGGTGAGCGTCAGCGGGTGGCAATCGCCCGGGCACTGGTCACCCACCCGGCTGTGGTGCTTGCCGACGAACCGACCGGCAACCTGGACGAGGCCACGGGTGCCGAAGTGTATAAGCTGATACTTGAGCTGAATCGCGAGGCGGGAACGGCGTTTCTCGTCGCCACGCACGATGTGGCGCTGGCGCATACCGGCGACCGGATTCTTCACCTGGAACGCGGCAAGCTGGCGGCCCATGCAGATTAGGCTTGCCTGGCGTTTGCTGTTCGTGCGCGGCCGGTTGACCACGCTACTGGCCGGTGTTGCGGTCGGCGGCGTTACGCTCGGCGTATTGGTGCTCACCACCGTATTGGCGGTGATGAGCGGATTCGAGACCATGCTTTCGCATAAGCTGGTCGCCTTGGGCGCAGCGGTTATGGTGACGCCACCGGCTGCCGAAACGAACTGGCAGGGACTGGCCGCGCGTCTGGAAAAATTGCCTGGAGTGGCGGCGGCGGCTCCACGGCTGGGCGGCGAAGCCCTGTTGATGAGTGGCAGCCGGCTGGAACCGGTCGCCATCACCGGTATTGATCCGGCGGCCGAGTCGCGGGCGACGGACCTCAACCGTAGACTCGCGAGTGGACATTTGCAGGATCTCAAAGCCGATGGTCAGGGTCTGTTGCTGGGGGCGGCATTGGCCAAGGCACTCGGTTTGCATCACGGAGACACGGTTACGGTATTGACGGCCGCCGGCAATGGACAGCGGGGCAATTTGAGTTTCACGCCGACCCTGCATCGTTATCGGGTAGACGGCATATACAGTCTCGGCATTTACCAGGTCGAAAAACACCAGGTCTACACCGATCTTGCCGATGCCCGCCGCCTGTTTCCGGGGGCGGGCGCTCCGCAGCTGGCGCTGCGCTTGAACAAGCCGCTCCTGGCGCCCGCTATCGCCAAGCGTCTGCAGGAGCGGCTGGGTCCGCGTTACGGTCTATCGGACTGGACCGAGCGCCAGGCCAACCTGTTTGCCACCATCGGGCTGGAAAAACGGATGCTGTTCATGGTGCTTGCGGCGATTCTGGCCGTGGCGGCTTTTACCGTGGTGGCAACCTTGATTGTCGCGGGACTGGATCGTGAGGCGGACATCGCCGTACTCAAGACGTTGGGTATGACGCCACGGCGTATCGCCGGCGTGTTCCTGACCCAGGGGCTGCTTCTCGGCGTGACCGGTGTGGTGCTTGGTCTGGGCCTGGGTGCCGCGCTGGCGCTCAACGTCAATAATCTTTTGCGCGGACTGGATCACCTGTTCCATACGCAGATACTGCCGCCTTCGATTTATCTGATTACCGAACTGCCGGCACACTTCCGCTGGCAGGAAATGACGGCCACTGGCGGGGTTGCGCTGCTGCTCTGCCTGCTTGCGGCGGTGTACCCGGCCGTGCGTGGTTCGCGCCTGGCGCCGGCCGAAGCCCTGCGCCACGAATGACCTCGGGGCCAAGTTTCACCCGGTTGCCGCGATAAGGAGGACTGCCGGCACATTCAGCTTGAGGAACCATGGATTGGATTTTTTGGGGAAAAGGAATTCCCCACGCACAAAATCAAGCGAGACGGATTGTTCCACGCCCGGGGGGATTGGCCCTAGCCTGGGTGGCCGGGGCAACGCTGTCACTCGCCGGGCATTCGCTGGCGCCTTTATGGCTTCTGACGTTGACCTCCGGTTTGGTCTTGCTTGCCGCGGTGCGCTGGCGGCCTGTACTGATCCTGGCAGTGGGCTTGGCAGGAGCGCTTTGGGTGACTTTCTTTGCCTCCCAGGGGCTCGCGAGCCGTCTACCGAAAGCACAGGAAGGCCGGACGCTCATAGTGACCGGCCGTGTCTCCGGCCTGCCGCGCAATGAGCCGGGCCGCGCGCGCTTCGGTTTCTCCGTCGAGTCCGCGAGGACGCTGAACGGCAAAGCGGTTTCCGGATTAGGGCGCGTAAATTTGAGCTGGTATCGTCCACCGTCGGTGACGCCGCACGCCGGCGAACGCTGGCGTTTCCAGGTCCGGCTCAAGCGTCCGCGTTCACTGGCCGATCCCGGCGCATTTGACTATGCCGGCTGGGCCTTCGCGCACGATATCGATGCCGGAGGCTATGTCTATCACGGTCACGGAAAGCGGTTGGCAGCGTCATCAGGCGGGCTTTCGCCTTTGCGAGCGCGCATGGCAGGTGCCGTCTACAAGGCTTTGCCAGGCAGCCCCTGGGCGGGCTTGGTGGCCGGACTCGCGGTAGGTGCCCGCGGCAGGATCAGCAACGCCCAGTGGCAGACTTTGCGCACGACAGGCACCTCGCATCTTCTGGCCATTTCCGGCCTGCACCTGGGACTGGTTGCGACCCTGGTATTCCTGTTGACCGGTTTCTTCGTGCGCCGTATTCCGAGGCTGGTGCAACGCATCCCGGCACGGTTGATTGCCGCTACCGCGGGCATGCTCGCGGCAATCGCCTATGCGGCGCTGGCTGGTTTCAGCTTGCCGACGCAACGCGCGTTGATCATGCTTGCCGCGCCACTCGCGGCATTACTATGGCGCCGCCGTATCGGCGTAACTACCGCCTTGGGGCTTGCGGCATTTGGGGTAACTCTGCTCTCGCCGCTCGCGGTCATGACGGCCAGTTTCTGGCTGTCTTTCGGTGCGGTATCGGTTCTCGCCTGGGGATTGGCGGGTTGGCGCGGACGGGGTTGGCTGCGCCCGCAGTGGGTTGTGTCACTGGGACTGGTGCCGCTGGTGGCACTGTTTTTCGGCCGCATTACCCTGATCGGGCCGTTGGCGAATCTCGTGAGTATTCCAGTGGTGGGTTGGATTGCCGTGCCCCTGGCGCTGACGGGGACGGTTGCGGAGTTGATGCATCCCGGCTGGGGGGCGCCATTGTTCCACGGGGCGGCATTTGTGTTGGCTCATCTCTGGCCGTTTCTCCAGTGGTTACAGGCCCGGGCGTTTGCCTCAGTAAATGCAGCGCCGTCATGGTGGGTGTTTGCTGCGGCAGCCCTGGGCGTTCCCCTATTGCTGGCACCGCGGGGACTGGGGGTTCGCATCGCCGGCGCGGGTTTGTTGGTGCCATTGTTTTTTCCGCCGGCGCATGTGCTTGCATTCGGAGCTTGCCGGGTGACGATGCTTGATGTCGGACAGGGCCTGTCCGCAGTCGTGCGGACGGCGCATCACGTCCTGCTGGTAGATACAGGGCCACGCTGGTGGCACGGCAACGACGCCGGCCGCAGCGTGATCGAACCGTACCTTCGAGTCCGGGGCATTTCGCGGCCGGACCGGATTCTGCTGTCGCATGCCGATTCCGATCACTCGGGTGGACTGGCGACTCTGAAAAAGCGTTGGCCGGATATTTATGTGTTGTCAGGCGTACGCGGGGCCAAGCATCCCTGTTATCGCGGTGAGCGTTGGCGCTGGGACGGCGTGACGTTCCGCATCCTCGGTCCGGACAGGGGAGCGCGGGGGTCGCGCAACGACCGGGCATGTGTTTTGAAGGTCAGTTCGCCGGGCGGGAGCATCCTGTTTCCGGCCGATATCGAAAAGGCGGGGGAGCGGGCCTTGCTGCATGATGGCGCCGGCCGTCTGGCGGCCCAGGTGCTGATCGCGCCACATCATGGCAGCAACAGTTCCTCAACGCCGCCGTTCGTGCAGGCCGTGCATCCGCATTACGTCGTGTTCTCGACCGGTTACCGCAACCGTTATCACTTCCCGCGCCCGCGGGTGGTGCAACGCTATCGGCGCATCGGCGCGCGCCTGTTGAACACCGCCTATGCCGGCGCGATCACCTTTGTCGTCGATTCAAACCGGGGTGTCAGACTGGTCGGGCGTTACCGGATTGCGCACGTTCACCCCTGGACCGATCCCTGATTGATTGAGTGGCGCTCTGCGCCGCGTGTTATTCGATTGGATTCCGGCCTTCGCCGGAATGACGATGATTCCTAGACTCAATATTGACTCCTCCGTGCGCCGTTAGTCGCGCCGAGAAGCGCAGTCCGCAACGGGGGAACAGTGAGGCATGTCTGAGGCCGGAGCGATATATCGCGCAGGGCGAGTTCCGACCGGCCCGTTGCGGGCGAGCATCGCAGGGGAGCCCCAAGGCTGTGCCTTGGGGCCGCGACTTCCGGCGCAATGGCTTTGCCTACTTTCGCCGAAACGAAAGTGGGTCCGCCGGAAGGGCCAATAAACAATTCCTCGCGGCGCGGACCGCCGCTCCTACAAGAATCCTGTGGGATTGCGGGAAGGGCTTCAGCGTTCGGCGAGGAGGGCGGCGACGCGCTCGACGTCGGCTGGCGTGTCGACTGACGCGCTCGGGATCTCATCTACCACCTCGACGCGGATTTTCATCCCGAGCCACAGGGCACGTAGTTGTTCGAGTGACTCCGCCTGCTCCATGTCACAGGGCGCTTCGTTCGCCAGCCGCCGCAGGGCGCCGGCGCGAAAGCCGTAAATGCCGACATGCCGCAGGGCCTCTCGCGGCATGTCCATGCCGGGGTCGCGCGGCCAGGGAATCGGCGCGCGGCTGAAATAGAGTGCGTGCCCGTCCTTGTCGAGGACCACCTTGACGACATGCGGGTCCCGGAAGACGTCTTCCTCGAAGATGCGTGACGCTAATGTGGACAGGCCGGCTTCAGGATCGGCAGCCAGCGTTTCGGCCACCGTGTTGATGGCGCTGGCGGGCATCAGCGGCTCGTCGCCTTGCAGGTCGACGACCAGGTCGTCGTCACCCCAGCCTTCCCGCGCGGTGACTTCGGCTATCCGGTCGGTTCCGGAAGCATGGGTCGCGGAGGTCATCGCGACCTGCACGTCGAGCTCGGCGCACGCTTCTGCAATGCGTTCGTCGTCGGTGGCCACCCATACTTCGCTGGCATTGCTCTCCAGCGCCCGCTCGCAGACGTGACGGATCAGGGGCTTGCCCGCGATGTCGACCAGCGGCTTGCCCGGCAGCCGGCTGGCATCATGCCGGGCGGGGATGAGAACGCGGAAGTTCAATCCAGTTCCTCCAGGGTGACTTTGCGCGCTTCGTCTTCCAGCATGATCGGGATATCGTCGCGGATCGGAAAAGCTAGACGGTCGGCGCGGCAGATCAATTCTCCCGCCTTGCGGTCGTATTGCAGCGGGCCCTTGCACAGGGGGCAGACCAGGATTTCCAGAAGATGTTTGTCCATCGAATTACTCCGTTCGTGCGTCGCCGCGTACCCGGGACAGTAGCGTCCCGGCATCGTCAGCTGAAAATGCTACCTCAAGCGGGACCTGCCAGACATGTGGCGGCGGGTCGGCGATCTTTACCGCGTCCTTGGTGGTGACGAACATGGGGCGGTCCGCACCGGCGCCGACGATAGCCTCAGTGACCGGGGCGTGATCGGCAAGGGGAATTCGCTTGATTTCCAATCCTGCCGCTTCCAGCGCGCTGAAGAAACTTTCGGGGTTCGCGATGGCAGCCAGGGCATGCAGGGGGTGCCCGCGGAATTCGGACAGCGGGCGTCTTGTGCCGTCGCTCAGGCGTTCGGCATATTCGAGCGAGCAGCGCATGCGGACACAGGCGACCGCTTTCGGTACCGGCACGTGGCCTTCGCCCTTGAGCACGATGACGTCCGCCTTTGCCAGGCGTGCTGCCGACTCGCGCAGCGGCCCGGCCGGCAGCAGTGCGCCGTTGCCCAGGCCGCGCTGGGCGTCTATGGCGATGACTTCCGCATCGCGTCCCAGCCTATAGTGCTGCAGGCCGTCGTCACTGAGAACGATATCCAGCGTGCTGTCGGCGAGGAGGCTGCGTACGGCAGCGACACGGTCCGAACCCACGGAGACAGGTACGCCGGTAGTGTCGGCCAGCCAGCGGGCTTCATCACCAACTTGTTCTGCCGTTGTCTCCGGCGTGACGAGGAGAGGCTCCGCCTGCTGCCCGCCGTAACCGCGCAGGACGATGCCGACGCGTAGCGACCGGCTTTGCAATTCGCGGGCCAGCCAGGCGACAAGCGGGGTCTTGCCGCTTCCGCCGACAGCGAGGTTGCCGATGACGACGACACGAACCGGTAACCGGACCGGCCGGACCCAGCGCTTGCGTAGTTGTGATACCAGTCCGAACAGTAAACCCAGGGGCAGGAGCCAAGTCGGTGGGGTGCTGCGTTCGTACCAGAGTGTCATCAGCAGACGGGTCAGTCGAAGTCGCAGGTCAATCATGATTTCGGGTGCCGCTCCCTGATTCGCTACTCACCCGGTGCGGCGGACCTGCAACTGGTGCAGGTTCGTGTAAAGGCCGCCTTTTTCGAGCAGTTCGGCGTGCGTCCCGCTTTCGATCACGCGACCCTCATCGAGAACGAGGATGCGGTCGGCACGCTCGATAGTGGACAGGCGATGTGCGATCACGATCGAGGTACGGCCGCGCATCAGTTCGTCCAGTGCCAATTGCACGCGGTGTTCTGATTCGCTGTCCAGTGCAGAAGTTGCCTCGTCGAGGATCAGGATCGGCGCGTCCTTGATCAGGGCGCGTGCTATAGCGATGCGCTGGCGCTGGCCGCCGGAAAGCAGGGAACCCTGTTCGCCGATTGGCGTGTCGAAACCTTGCGGCAGGGCTTCGATGTCCGAAAGGATTTGGGCGGCCCGTGCCGCATTCCGGATGGCCTCTTCGGTGGCTTCGCCCTCGACGCCATAGCCAATGTTGTGCGCCACCGTGTCGTTGAACAGCACCACGTCCTGGGTCACCATTGCAATCTGCCGGCGCAGATCCGAGAGCCGTACTTCGCTGATGTCGTGGCCGTCGATCAGGATGCGCCCCTCGTCGGGATCGTAGAAGCGGGGGATGAGGCTTGCAAGAGTGCTCTTGCCGCTGCCCGAGCGCCCGATCAGCGCGAGTGTCTCGCCCGGTTCGACATGGAACGATACCTCGTCGAGGGCCTTCTTCTTGCGTGCGCTGTAGGCAAAGCTCACCGACTCGAATTGGATGTCGCCGCGGACCCGTTCCAGCGGTTTGCCCTCGTCGCTTGGCTCTCCCTCGAGATCGAGCAGTTCGAAGATGCTGTGTCCCGCAGCGATGCCGCGCTGCACGGCAGCGTTGACGTCGGTCACCCGGCGCAGCGCGGGCAGCAGCAGCGTGACCGCCGTCAGGAAAGAGGTGAAGTCGCCCACGCTGCGCCCGGGCCCGGGGGGCTGGAGAGTCAGCACGTAGATCACCAGCGCCAGGCCGAAGCCGGCGAAGAGCTGGATCAGGGGATTGGCCGCCGCTCGGGTGAACGCCATCTTGACGTTTTCGTGCCGGTTGTACTCGTTGGCGGCGCCGAAGCGCTCGCTTTCGGCGGCGGCAGCGTTGTAGAGCTTGACGATGCGCTGCCCGTTGATGATTTCCTCGGTGGTGCGCGTCAGTTCGCCGACGCTGTCCTGGATGCGCGTTGACACGCGGCGGAAGCGGCGGCTGACATAGCGCGTGAGCCAGGCGATTATCGGGACCACCACGAACACCAGTACGGTGAGGAACCAGTTCAGGTACACCATGTAGGCCAGCAGGCCGAGCACCGTCAATGAATCGTTGAGCACCACCTTGAGCGAGTTGGTGGTCGACTCGGAAACCTGTTCGGTATTGTAGGTAAGCTTGGAAAGCAGTACGCCTGTGGCGTTGGTGTCAAAAAATCGCGCGGGCAGGTTCAGGAACTTCTGGAACAGATCGTGGCGCAGGGATGCGACCACCTTTCGCCCGAGCCAGCCCATCGAGTAGTTGACGACGAAGCTTGCGATGCCGCGGCCGAAGAAAAGCAGGACGATCAGGATCGCACTGTCGCGGATGACATGGATGTCCTGGTGCACGAAACCTTTGTTCATCAGCGGCTTCATCAGTGCGGCGAAGGCCGTCTGGCTGCCCGAATAGGCCAGCATCGCGACCAGGGTGACGGCGAAGATGTACCAATACTGGTGCACATAGCGCAGCAGGCGCGCGTAGACGCTCAGTGCCGCGCGGTCAATTGTCGCCTCGCTCAAGAACCGCCTCCATGCGTGGTCATGATATTGATATGCGAAAAGCCGAGAGCGCCTGCTACGTCCATGACGGTCACCATGGATTGCGTGGTCGCATGGGCATCGGCGCGCACCATTACTGCTTGGTCACGCTTGTCTCCTGCAACCTTGAGTAGCGCGGCGCGCAAGGTTTGCGAGCGTGAATTGACCAGGGCGCGGTTGTTGACGAGGAAAGTCCCTGTGCGGGTGACCGTGATAGTGATCGCGGCCGGCTGAGGTACTGCCGTGGCACTGGCGTGCGGCAAACTGATACGGATGCGCGAAGGATGCACGAAGCTGGTCGAGAGCATGAAGAAGATCAGCAGCATCAACACCACATCAATCAGGGAAATGATGCTGACTTCGGGTTCCTCGGCGCGGCGCGGGTGGAGATTCATGCGGCCTGGCGACTCTGTTTGTCTTTGGTGTCGACGGCTTCGACCATCTTGATGGCATCGGCTTCCATCCTTACCACCAGATCGTCGACCTTGCCGCGGAAGTAGCGGTAGAGAATCAGTGTGGGGATCGCAATTGCGAGTCCGGCCACCGTCGTGATGAGTGCTTCGGCGATGCCGCCGGACAGGGCCTGTGTGTTGGCTGTGCCCTGTGCGGTGATCACGGCGAATACGCGCATGATGCCCAGGACGGTGCCCAACAGGCCAAGCAAGGGGGTGATGGCGGCGATCGTGCCAAGCGTGTTGAGGTAGCGTTCGAGTTCGTGTACGACGTGGCGACCGGTGTCTTCAATGGCTTCTTTCATCAGATCGCGGCTATCGTTGCGGTGCTGCAGTCCGGCAGCGAGAATCTGTCCGAGGGGGGAGTGGCGGCGCAAGGCCTCCATTTTCTTGGGTTCGGTACTGCCGGTTTTGACCCAGGGCCAGACCTCGGCCAGCAGGTGTTCCGGACAGACGCGTTTGACGCGCAGGCTCCAGAACCGTTCCAGGATGATGCCCAGGGCGATCACGGAGCACAGGATCAGCGGCAGCATGATCCAGCCACCTTCGCGCACAAGCTCGATCATTGAGTTCCCGAGAGTCGTGTAATTCGCCTTATTGTAGGCGAGAGACGGCGAATGCCAAGAATGGTTGTCCGGGCGGGGCCACTGGGGTACTGCGTTGGCGGACTGCCGGTGTTATCCGGCAGTCCGCTGGATGCAGGGCTTATTTGCCGTAAGGCCCGAGCCGTCTCATTCCGATCCTTGCTTGTCGACGTTGTTGGATGCGGTGCCGTTGTCCTGTTGCTCGCGCGAGTAAAGAGCTGCCAGGCGCGGCGTTTCGCTCGTCGGGGGCGTCGCGGCGGCTGGTTTGACAGGCGTCCCGGTCTGTTCGCCGGCTGCATCGCGGCGCGGTTCGTTTGCGGGGGGCTGGTTGGCGCGAGCAGGCGTCTTCGGTGCTTCATCGGCCGGCCGGCTGTTCGCCTGTTCGTTGCCCTTGTTGCTGCCGCCATTGTCATTGCCGTTATTGGCGTTGCCGCTCTGGGTGCTCTGGCCGCCGGAGCGCCGCCGACGTCCGCCGCGCCGCCCGCGACGGGTACGTGAACGATTGACGCCCGTTCCTGTCTTGGTACGGGTGTCGTCATTGCCGTTGCCGTTTTGTACCGGTTCAGCCGACAGTTTCTCTTCGTTGCTTTTAGCCGCTTTTGGCTCGGTCTGGGCTGGCTTGCTGCGTGCCTGGGATCTGCCATTATCGCGACGGCTGCGGTTGCCGTTACCGTTACGCGAGCCATCGCCACTGCTTCGCCTGTTGCGTGATCCGGATGATTTGCCGCGGCTTGAACTGTTTTGCTGTTTGCGCTCTGTGCCGCCCTGGGAGCGGCTGCGTGACCGGTTGTTGTCTCGTGACCGGGCGGGCTTGCGCCCACTTTCGGCCTTCGGCTTGCTGCGAGCCGGTTCCGGGCTTTTGTCCCCGTTGCCGTTGAGAGCGCCCAGGAGGCGTGTGAACCAGCTGCGCTGGGGCTTTTCCCCCTTGCCGGGAGCGCTGGTCGGCATGGGCGCGGCAGGCCGCAATGCAGCCACTGCAGGGGCCGCCGCTGGGCGCGTGGTCTGGGTGTTGGGGATGTCCACATTCGGGGTCGCTACGACATGGTGCGAAGCGGTGGTATGCTCGCTCAGTTGGTCGTTGCGGATGCGCTCGATGCTGAATGCGGGAGTGTCCATGTGCGGATTGGGAACCACGACGACCGCAACCTTGCACTGGGATTCAATGTTGAACAGGTTCTGCCGCTTTTCGTTCATGAGATACGTGGCGACCGGTACGGGTGCTTCCACCAAGACGCGGCCCGTCTTTTCCTTGATCGCTTCTTCGTGGATCAGCCTCAGCAAGGATATCGACAACGACTCGACCGAGCGGATGTTGCCCTCGCCCTCGCAACGTGGGCAGCGTTCGAGTATGGCTTCGTTGAGGGAAGGGCGCAGACGCTGGCGTGACAGTTCCAGTAGCCCGAAACGGGAGATACGCCCCATCTGCACGCGTGCGCGGTCGCTGTCAAGCGCCTGGCGCAGGCGATTTTCGACTTCACGCTGGTGGCGGTTGGAGTTCATGTCGATGAAATCGATCACAACCAGGCCGCCGAGGTCGCGCAGTTTCAGTTGGCGCGAGATTTCCGATGCCGCTTCCAGGTTGGTGTTGAAAGCGGTTTCGTTGATGTCGCTGCCTTGGGTGGCGCGTGCCGAGTTGACGTCGATCGAGACCAGGGCCTCGGTCGTGTCGAACACCAGGGTGCCGCCCGAAGGCAGGCGCACGCGGCGCTGGTAAGCCGCATCGATTTGGCTTTCGATCTGGAAACGCGTGAACAGCGGTACCTTGTCCTGGTAGTGCTTGACGCGGTTCAGATGCTCGGGCATCACCATCTCAACGAAGGCGCGGGCATCGTTGAAGATGTTCTGTTCGTCGATCAGTACTTCGCCAATGTCATTGGTGAAATGGTCGCGCAGGGCGCGGATGATGACGTTGGATTCCTGGTAGACCAGGAAGGGCGCCGGACGTGATTCTGCGGCCTGGATGATCGATTCCCACAGGCGCCGCATGTAGTCCAGATCCCAGTTGATCTGCTCCAGGCTGTGTCCGACACCCGCGGTGCGGATAATCACGCTCATTCCTTCGGGAATGGGCAACTGTGAAAGGATGTCGCGGATCTCGGTCCGGTCCTCGCCTTCGAGCCGCTTGGAAATACCGCCGCCGCGGGGATCGTTCGGCTTGAGAACGAGATAGCGGCCGGCCAGGCTGATGAACGTGGTCAGTGCGGCGCCCTTGGTGCCGCGCTCTTCCTTTTCCACCTGCACGATGATTTCCTGGCCTTCGCGCAGGGCGTCGCGGATGGACTGATGCTCGCCCGGTTCGCTGTCCTTCTTGCGGTAGCCGGGTGCGATTTCGCGCAACGGCAAAAACCCGTGGCGTTCGGCCCCGTAATCGATGAAACAGGCTTCGAGGCTGGGCTCGATGCGCGAAATGCGGCCTTTGTAAATATTGCCTTTCTTTTGTTCCGCGCTGGGGACTTCTACGTCGAGGTCATATAGTTCCTGGCCATCGACCAGGGCGACTCTCAGCTCCTCGGGCTGGGCCGCGTTGATCAGCATACGCTTCATTGTGTTTGTACCCGTCTGTACGGGCGCTCGCACCGCCTGATGCGGTTGGTTATAAGCGCGGGGGCGAGAACGATTTATGCCGGTCCTTTCCGGCGGTGCGGAGGGTCGTATCAACCACCCGCGAGAGGAATCGGCTCCGCCTGATTCAGCGCTTGGCAACCATGTCGGACATGGGAGCGCCATCTATTCACTTCCCGCCGGCTCGAAGAGCCGTCGGACTTGAAACCTTGCCGAAGCGTTGAACTCGGGATCGAGATCCCGGCTTCCGCTCCCGGCACGCTGCCCTCTGGACAGTGTGCATACTATATCAGTTACCTTCACGCGAGTACAGGCTTTTGCCGGATAAACAACCGCTTGCAAGCGCTGGAAGCAGCCCGGAAGTGCGGTATCTGAAAGTGGCTGAGGACTTCGCCGGGCAACGCCTGGACAACTTCCTTGCCCGTGAACTCAAGGGCGTGCCGCGCGGACACATTTACCGGCTCATGAGGACCGGTCAGGTAAGGGTGAACGGGGGGCGCCGCAAGCCCGATTACCGCCTGGAACAGGGCGATGAGATTCGCTTGCCACCGGTGCGGGTCGCCGAGCGGACCCAGCCGACGGGCCCTATACGGCGTGGCAATGCCGTACTTCAGGGCGGCATTCTTCATGAAGACGAGAGCCTGCTGGTCGTGAACAAGCCTTCGGGACTTCCGGTCCATGGGGGCAGCGGTCTGGATGGCGGTTTGATCGAGGTGCTGCGGCGGCTGCGTAGCGAACCGGGGCTGGAGTTGGCGCACCGGTTGGATCGCGATACTTCGGGATGTCTTGTCATTGCGCGCAGGCGTTCCGCTCTGCGCGCCCTCCATGCGGCCTTTCGGGAGGGGCGGGTGGACAAGCGCTATCTGGCACTGGTGGCGGGCAAGGTGTCGAAGTCCTTTACGAGTGAGGCACCGCTCGAGCGTTTCGTGAAACGCGGTGGGGAGCGCCATGTTGCCGTGACTCGGTCGGGCCGCGCGGCCCGTACCCGATTCCGGCCGCTAGCCAAGGGCGATGAGTTCACTCTGGTAGAGGCTTTGCCGGATACCGGGAGAACCCATCAGATCCGCGTGCACGCCACGCATGCCGGGCATCCGATAGCGGGCGATTCCCGCTACGGCGATAAAGACCTGAACCAGAAGCTGCGCCAGCTCGGTTTGCGCCGGTTGGCCCTGCACGCGGCCGGCCTTGCCTTCGAGCATCCCAAGACCGGCGAGCGGCTGAGCTTCACCGCGCCGCTGCCCGATGACTTGTTGCCGGCAGTGCAAAAACTCACCGGTTACGAACCGAAGGATTGATGTTGCGCCCGGGACTGCAGGAGCGGCGGTCCCCGCCGCGATTCTTGTTGCTCGATTGCCCGCGGCTTGCGCCACTCGCCCTTCGGGCCATGCGCCAAGCGCATGTTGTCTCTGGCCTTCGGCTTTCGGTTTTTGGCGCCGGCCTTCGCTGGAATGACAAAAACTCCCAGTCTCAACGCTGGCACCTCCGTGCGCCGTTAGTCGCGCCGAGAAGCACAGTCCGCGACGGGGGAACAGGGAGGCATGTCTGAGGCCGGAGCGATATATCGCGCAGGCCGAGTTCCGACCGGCCCGTTGCGGGCGAGCATCGCAGGGGAGCTACAAGGCAGTGCCTTGTGGCCGCGACTTCCGGCGCAATGCTTTTGGCTACTTTTGGCGAAACAAAAGTAGCCCTGCCGGGAAGGCCAATAACAAACATCGTGGCGGGGACCACCGCTCCTGCAAATCAGGGGATGGCGATACCGAGGGTGCGGAGAAGTTGCGCCGTGGCGATCAGCGGCAAGCCGATCAGGGCTGTCGGATCGCGTGTTTCGACGGATTCGCACAGGCTGATGCCAAGCCCTTCGAGCTTGAGGGCTCCCGCGCAATCGAGGGGCTGCTCCGCTTCGACGTAACGCTCGATTTCGTCCAGCCCGAGCTGGCGCAGCCGTACCTGGCTCGTATCGACATGAACCGCGCACTCATGCCCGGCTCGGCATACGGCTACTGCCGTGCTGTATACGATTTCACGTCCGGCCATGGCCTGGAGTTGGCTGATTGCCGCTGCCAGCGTCCCGGGTTTGCCCAAAGGTTGTCCTTCCAGGTCCGCCGTCTGGTCGCTGCCGATCACGATTGCGTCCGGATTGTCGTTGCCTCCCGCTTCCGCCTTGGCAACAGCCAGGCGCTTCACCAGGTCTGCCGGCTTTTCGCCGGACAGTGCTGATTCATCGACACCCGGCGCCACGGCGTCGAATTGGATCCCCAAGCGGGCCAGCAATTCGCGGCGATAAGGCGAGGTGGAAGCGAGTACGAGGCGCATGGGTTGGTTCCTGGGGGCAGGGCGTCTACCATACCCTTTTTAATCGTTTGCATACCCGCATGAGTCTCGAACTCCACCATCAGTTGCCCTGGAATGCACTCGCTGCGGAGAACGCCGCGCTGGCCGGCGAGATCGACGCTTCCAAGTTGGCGCCGCGGCTGGGGGAGGCCCTGGCCCTCGAACGCCCGGCAGGTGTGGTTCGCTACAAGCTTCATTTTTCGCAGGGGTCAGAGGGCAGAGTCCGGGTTGGTGGGCATCTGGGCGCGGAATTGGATGCCATTTGCCAGCGTTGCCTGCAGCCATTCCGGTTACCGTTGGAAGTGGAAGTGAACGTGTCGGTGGTGGATTCGCCAACGTCGGCAACGGATCATCGATCTCCGGGTCCCCACAATGTCTCGGAGCAGGACGAGGCTGACGCGGATGGGATAAGCAGCCTGGCCGAGTTGATCGAGGAGGAGCTGCTTCTTGCTATCCCCTTTCTGCCACGGCACGAGTTATCCGCGTGTCCGGCTGCGGGTCATGAGACCGGGCAGGAGGCCGGGGAAAGTGGGAGCCGCCGCCCGTTCGCCGGGTTGCGCGAGGCAATGGGCCGGTCCCGTGAGGACGAATCAGGCTAAGGTGGGTCCGATTGGCATCGGGTTGCGGTTCAAAGGGGTGGAACTTGCGTCAAATTCCGATACAATAGGCCGGTTTTCAGCCCGATACGACCATGGCCGTACAGCAAAATCGCAAGACTCCTTCCAAGCGCGGAATGCGCCGTTCTCATGATGCGTTGAAGGGCCCGACCCTTTCGCGTGATGCCACGACGGGTGAACTCCATCGCCGCCACCATGTGGGCGTCGACGGTTATTACCGTGGCCGCAAGGTGGTTGACGTCATCAATCCAGAGGATTGAACGACATCCGTGAATCCGCGCTGAACGCGCAGGATTCGAGCCGCGGTGCCGGTGTGTCATGACTCCAGCAAACACGTGCCTCGCTATTGATGCGATGAGCGGGGATCACGGCCCGTCCGTGACCGTACCCGCCTCCCTGGATGCGCTATCACGCCATCCCGAGGCGAGCATCTTGCTGGTAGGCGACGAAACCCTGCTGCAGCAGGCGCTGGAAGAGGCGCCGCAGGCTTTGCGCGAGCGCATCGAAATCCGCCATGCTTCCCAGGTGGTGGCCATGGACGAATTGCCCAGCCAGGCTTTGCGTGGCAAGCGGGATTCGTCTATGCGGGTTGCTATTAATCTGGTTAAGTCCGGCGAGGCGGGGGCCTGTGTGTCGGCCGGGAATACCGGCGCGCTCATGGCCACGGCGCGCTATGTGCTGAAGATGCTTCCCGGCATCGATCGCCCGGCCATCTGTTCCGCAATTCCCGATCTGGTCGACAAGACCTATGTGCTGGATTTGGGCGCCAATGCCGATTGCGAAGTCGAGCATCTCGTCCAGTTCGCTGTCATGGGCTCAGCCCTGGTGTCGGCCCTGGACAACAAGACCGCGCCCAGCATCGGCCTGCTGAACATTGGCGAGGAGCAGATCAAGGGCAACGAACGCGTGAAACAGGCGGCGCAGCTGCTCCAGGAGTCCGGTCTCAATTACAAAGGCTACGTGGAAGGCCATCATTTGAGTGCCGGTGTCGTGGATGTCATCGTGACCGACGGCTTCAGCGGCAATGTCATGCTCAAGGCTATCGAGGGCACGGCGCACTACATCGGTCAGAAGATGCGAGAAGAATTCAAGCGTAATTTGTTCACGCGCCTGCAAGCGTTGGCTGCGATGCCGTCACTGAATCGTTTGCGTCGAGGCATGAACCCACAGCGCTACAATGGAGCCAGTTTCCTCGGATTGCGGGGTATCGTGGTGAAGAGTCACGGAGGCGCGGATCGTCTGGGTTTTGCGACGGCCGTCCATGCCGCGCTGATCGAGGCCGAACAGGGGGTGCCGGATCTGATCAGCCGCACCCTGGAGAAAAATCTCGACCACGGGGTCCGCAAATGACATACGCTCGAATATTGGGTACCGGCAGCGCACTGCCGAAGAAAATACTGACCAATCAGGATCTCGAGCGCATGGTCGATACCAGCGACGAGTGGATCCGCACGCGTTCCGGAATCGAACGCCGCCATATCGCCGGTGAAGGCGAAACCACGGCCACCCTCGCCGAGGAAGCTTCGCGCGCTGCCCTTGAGGCGGCGGGCGTGGAGGCCAAGGATCTCGACATGATCGTGGTCGGCACCACGACACCGGATTACATATTTCCCAATGTCGGCACCATCATCCAGGACCGGTTGGGCGCGAATGGTTGTGCCGCGGTCAGCTGCGAGGCGGCCTGCAGTGGATTCATATACGCACTATCAATTGCCGAGAAATTCATTCGTCTCGGCGAAGCAAAACACATACTCGTTGTGGGTGCGGAAACATTGTCGCGTTTCACCGACTGGACCGACCGCTCCACCTGTGTATTGTTCGGCGATGGCGCAGGCGCGGTGGTACTGGGACCCTCCGAGGAAACCGGCATTATCAAGACGAATCTTTACGCTGATGGCAGTCACCGCGCCAAGCTGTATTTCCCCTCGGGTGTGTCCAAAGGATTCGATGACCTCAAAGCCGGTAAGGACTTCGTCAAGATGCGCGGCAACGAGGTCTACAAGTTCGCGGTTCGTGAGTTCTTCAACGCCGCGGAGAAAATCCTTGCCGACACGGGTGTTACGGTCGACCAGATCGACTGGTATATTCCGCACCAGGCCAACCTGCGCATTATCGAGGCCGTGGCCAAGCGTTTGGACCTGCCCATGGAACGTGTCGTACTCACGATCCAGGATCATGGCAACACCTCGGCTGCCTCCGTGCCTCTGGCACTGGACACGGCGGTGCGGGACGGCCGCGTCAAACGTGGCGACATGTTGCTGTTTGAAGCTTTCGGCGGTGGCTTTACCTGGGGCGCGGTCCTGCTTCGCTACTAGGGTTTGCTGGAGGGGGTGGACAGGTCCTAACGGCACTTTCCCGACAGCCTGTTTATTAGCATCGGCCGTCGGGTCCTGATGAGGTAAGGCTGGCGTTTTCAAACGCAAGTGTTGACATGTGGATCTACCGGTGCACGCGCGACCTGGCAGGTTTGTGCGTGATATGGCGGCGGGAAACCTTGTGCTGGTGGGCTAAAATGGCTGGAATTTCTGCGATCGAGAGTCGCTAGCCCGATGCAATATCAGCACATCAACATTCCCGATGCCGGCGATCCGATCACGGCCAATCCCGACGGCAGCCTCAATGTGCCCGATCAACCGATCATTGTGTGTATTCGTGGTGACGGCATTGGCATGGATGTGACGCCGGTCATGCAAGCTGTGGTCGAGGCCGCGGTGAAGCAGGCCTATAGCGATCGGCGGAGCATCGTGTGGGCCCGGGCCTATGCGGGCGAGGAAGCGAGCGCACTCTACGATGGAGAGTATCTGCCCGAGGAGACCCTCGACGCGTTGCAGCGTTACGTGGTTTCCATCAAGGGCCCCCTTACCACGCCGATAGGCGAGGGCATACGTTCGCTCAATGTCTCGATCCGCCAACGGCTCGACCTGTATGCGTGCGTTCGGCCGATCCGTTATTTCCCGGGTGTCGATTCCCCACTTAAGCTTGCCGACAGCACCGATATGGTGGTGTTCCGGGAAAACACCGAAGACATCTATGCCGGGATCGAGTGGCCGGCGGGCAGCGACGAGGCGCGCAAGCTGGTCGCCTTTCTGCGCCGCGAGATGGGCGTGACGGGCATCCGGTTTCCGGAGAGTTCCGGCATCGGTATCAAGCCGGTTTCGCGCGAGGGTTCGGAGCGCCT
>Ga0307440_1000049_pt1 | contig 46297 bp, 41 predicted proteins | sample SalMarWE160410MG_FD_202150 | JGI IMG/M metagenome (GOLD analysis project Ga0307440, IMG submission 202150) | Salt marsh sediment microbial communities from the Plum Island Ecosystem LTER, Massachusetts, United States - WE1604-10 | ecosystem: Environmental > Aquatic > Marine > Intertidal zone >...
CCGCCGGGCGAAGCAAGGCTCCAGGCTACATCCCGGGCCCGGGAGGTCTTCAGCCTCGGGGATCCTCGCCGACGCCGGCCGAGCTGGCCGCGGCAGGTACCGGCGGAGAGAACTGGCTCTACCACACAGGCGACTACGCGGGAAACCGCTATTCGGCGCTGCGACAGATCACGGCCGCGAACGTGACCAGGCTCGGCATCGCCTGCCGCTACACCTTCAGCGAACAGGGCGGCATCGAGACCGGCCCCATCGTGTACCGGGGCACCATGTACGCCACCACCGTGCACGAGACCGTCGCCATCGACGCCGCCACGTGCGCCCAGCGCTGGAAGCACGTCTGGGACGCGCCGGCGGGAGACGTGTGGCGCAACAACCGGGGCGTGGCGGTGGCATCGGGACGCGTGATACGGGCCACGTCGGACGGCTACCTCGTGGCCCTCGACGCCGAGACCGGTGCCCTGCTCTGGGCGCGAAAGGTGGCCGACGCCGCGGCGGGTGAGACGATCACCATGGCGCCGCTCATCTGGAAGGATCTGGTGCTGGTGGGGCCGGCGGGCAGCGAGAACGCGATCCGGGGATGGGTGGGCGCCTTCTCTCTCGAGGATGGCACGCCCGTCTGGAAGTTCAACCTGGTGCCCCGATCCGGTGAGCCCGGCTACGACAGCTGGAGCCACTCCAGCGGATTCCGTATGGGCGGCGGGGCCATCTGGACACCGATGTCGATGGATGCCGACGCCGGGATCGTGTTCGTGGCGGCGGGCAATCCCTCTCCCGACTATCCCGCAGCTCTGAGAGGTGGTGACAACCTGTACACCAACTCCGTCGTGGCGCTCGACGCCCGCACGGGAAAGCTCGCCTGGTACAAGCAGCTGGTGCCCTCGGACGAGCACGATTGGGATCTGACCCAGGTGAGCCCCGTGTTCTCGGGCACGGTGGCAGGCCACCCCAGGAAGCTGCTGGCCACCGTGGGAAAGGACGGGCTGCTCCGCCTTCTCGACCGGGACACGCACACGGTCCTCTGGGAGACGGCCGTGACCACCCGGGAGAACACGGATGCGCCCGTGACCGCGAAGGGGACGCACGCCTGCCCGGGCACTTTCGGCGGGGTAGAGTGGAACGGGCCGTCCTACAGCCCGGAGACCCGCATGCTCTACACGCCGGCCGTGGACTGGTGCGGCACCTTCTTCGCGGCCGACACGGTGCGCTACGTGCCTGGAGCGAACTACCTCGGTGGAAGCTATCTGGCCGATGCAAAGGCCCGTGGGTGGCTCACGGCCATCGACGTCGCGTCGGGGAAAGTCGCGTGGCGATATGCTTCCCCGAAGCCGATGGTCGGAGCCGTGATCTCGACGGCGGGGGGCCTGGTGATGGCGGGCGAGCTCACGGGGGACCTGATCGCGTTTCAGGCCGGCACGGGAAGGGAGCTGACCAGGGTCGCGACCGGGGAGCCCATCGGGGGGGGTGTCGTCACCTACATGGCCAACGACCGACAATACGTGGCGGCCGCCATGGGCCGGCCGTCCCATTGGTGGTCAGGGGCGGACGTGGGACCGCCCACGATCGTGGTGCTCTCCCTCCAGAGACGGGGCTCCTGAAGGGACGAGCCCCGGCTGTGAACCGGCGTCACGTTCTGGTCACGGAGCGCGCCCGGAAGGAGTCGAACCCTCAGCCTCCGGATCCGAAGTCCGGCGCTCTGTCCAGTTGAGCTACGGGCGCGAGAGGTCGCTCATCCTATGGGTGCGGCCGAAGCTCTACAAGGTCTCCCAGCGCAGGCCGCGGCCGTCCAGGACTGCCCGTAGCTCGGCCGGCGGCAGGAGCCGCACGGGCGGCTGCACCCCGGCTGGAGGCCGTGAGCCGCTCGCTCCGTCCCTCCCCGCCAGCCGCTTCGCCCCCGCCGTGATGATAGCCGCGGTGAGTCCGTAGGGATCCTGCCCACTGACGGCCACCGTCCGCGTCCCCCCCTCCCGGCCCGTGGCCCGGGCCACGATCTCGAACTCGCCGCTCTCCCGCTCCGCCCGCGTCGGGCCCGGCGCCCCGCCCCGGGCCCAGCGGTCCAGGAGTGGCAGGAGCCACCGAACCAGGTGGGGCAGCGCGGGCGACAGGAGGGCGGCGGCGCGCGCCGTAGGGCCGCCGGTTACGGCCCAGCCCCGCACCTCCCGCACCTCCATGTGGCGTGGCACGGTGACGATCTCTCCCGTGGGGAGGGTGATGGCCGGCCGCCGGCTCCCATCCGGAAGCTCGAGCACCGTGCGCCGCCGCGCCGCCCGCTCGGGGACCCAGGCCCCGTTCCGGTAGGCGAGGCCGGGCGCGGCCAGGATGCGGAGGATGCTGGCCCGGGTGCCCCGCGAGGTGGCGGCGGCCCCGCCCCGCCACCCGTAGATCAGCTCCACCAGGCGCAGGGGCCGCGCCAGCTCGCCGGCGGCCAGCTCGGCCGCCGCGTCCCCGAGGGCGTACTCGAACGCCATGGCGTTCACGACCGTGACGCCGGCCTCCCGCGCCGGTCCGTCCCAGCGCTCCACCACCCGCTTCATGAACCGCTGCTCGCCCGTCGTGTCCAGGTAGTGCGCCCCGGCCTCGACGCAGGCGCGGATCACCGGCTCGCCCAGCTCCAGGAAGGGGCCGGCGCAGCTCACCACGACGTCCCCCGACCGCAGGAGGCGCTTCAGCGTGTCGGGCCGGGTGACATCGACGACGGCGGTGGAGGGCGGCCCCGCAGCGGTCTCCGACGCGACGCCGCCGGCCTCACTCGCACGCCCCGACTCGGACAGGGATTCGGCCAGCCGCTCCAGCTTCCCGGTGTCTCGTCCTGCCAGGACGAAGGGGACGTCGCCCGCCGCCAGCTCGCCGGCCACCAGGGAACCGGTGTAGCCGGTCGCCCCTACGACGAGGATGCGCGCTGGGTCCACCTTCACCTCCAGTCTACACGCGCCGGCGCGGGCCGCCCGGCTCTTGGTCCGAACGCGCACGTCGTACACGACGGACCGACCCAGGTAGGAGGTTCCCCATGTGCGGAGCCCCGGCGGTTACGGACCCCGAGGCCGCGCCGACCGCGATCGCCTTCGCCTCAGTAGGCCGGGTGGCCCGTGATGTCCTGTCCCAGGATGAGGCCGTGGACGTCGTGCGTGCCCTCGTAGGTGTACACGGACTCCAGGTTGGCCATGTGACGCATGGACTGGTATTCGACCAGGATCCCGTTGGCGCCCAGCAGCCGCCGGGCCTCCCGGGCACACTCGCACGCCATGTTCACGTTGTTCCGCTTGGCGAGGGACACCTGCTGTGGACGCATGGTCCCGGCGTCCTTGAGGCGCCCGAGGCGCAGCACCAGGAGCTGCGCCTTGGTGATCTCGGTCAGCATCTCCGCCATCCGGATCTGCTGGATCTGGGTGGCCGCGATCGGCTTGCCGCCGAACTGCACCCGGTTCTTCGAATAGCTCACGGCTTCGTCGTAACAGGCCATGGCGGCCCCGACCGCGCCCCAGGCGATCCCGTAGCGCGCCTGCGTGAGGCACATGAGCGGGCTCTTGAGGCCGCCGCTCCCGGGCAGGAGGTTGGAGTCCGGCACGCGCACGTCCTGGAGCACCAGCTCGCTCGTGTCTGAGGCCAGGAGGGACAGCTTGCCCTTCTGGTCCCTGGCCGAGAAGCCCTCCCGGTCGGTCTCGACGATGAAGCCCCGGATGGACCCGACGTCGTCGACCTCGCCCGTCTTGGCCCACACCACGGCCACGTCGGCCATCGAGCCGTTGGTGATCCACATCTTGGCGCCGTTCAGCACCCACTCGTCTCCGTCCTTGACGGCCCGGGTGAGCATGCCGCCGGGGTTGGAGCCGAAGTCCGGTTCGGTGAGGCCGAAGCACCCGATCTTCTCGCCCGACGCCAGGGCCGGCAGCCACGTCTCTCGCTGCTCCTCGCTCCCGAAGGCGTGGATCGGATACATGACCAGGGCGCCCTGCACCGACGCGAACGAGCGAAGCCCCGAGTCGCCTCGCTCCAGCTCCTGCATGATGATGCCGTAGGCGACGTTGTTGAGGCCGGCGCACCCGTACTTCTCCGGCAGGTTGGCCCCCAGGAAGCCGAGCTCCGCCATCTGGGGGATGAGCTCGGAGGGAAAGGTCTTGCCGACGTAATGCCGCTGGATGATCGGCATCACCTCCTCCTCCACCCAATCCCGAACCATGTCGCGCACGGCCCGCTCCTCGGGCTCGAGCATGCCGTCCACGTCGTAGTAGTCCACACCCTGGAAGCTCATCGGTCGGTCGATCTCCTGTATGGTGGTGCGATTCGGTGCCGGGAGGCCCGGCGCTCGAGCGCGGCCGGTCGCTGCGCCCGCCCGCCGCCGCTCCGCAGTGGGGCGGCGCCTCAGTCCGGGTCGGAGGGTCCCCCCCTCTTCACCCGAACGTAACCCCGCATGACCTCGCGGCCGATACGGTAGCCCAGATAGTAGGCGGCCCCCAGGGGCAGGAGCCAGGCCCACATCGGCAGGACGCCGCTGCGACCCTCGAGCAGGATCCAGACGGCGAATGGCAGGGTGACGAGGAGCGCGGCCGCGTGCCGTCCCCATCGAACCCGTCGGCCCAGGTCCTCGCGGCAGGAGGGACACCACAGCTGCCGGTCCAGGTCGCTGTGGGGATACAGCTCCCGGCACGACGCGCACGGCTTGTGATCGTGCCCGGTCTCGGGGGCCTCCGGCTCGGCCCGATCACGCACGTCAGACGGAGGAATCATCTCGTTCCAGTCGGTCGATGATCGCGCGCGCGAAGCTCTGCGTGGTGCCGGTCCCGCCGAGGTCCGGGGTCAGCCCCTCGTCTCCGCGCAGCACGTCGACCACAGCCGACCGGATTCGCTCGGCCACCTCGTCCTCGTGCAGGTGGTCGAGCATCAGACAGCTCGCCAGGATCATCGAGCACGGGTTGGCGATGCCTTTGCCGGCGATGTCGGGAGCCGAGCCGTGCACGGGCTCGAACAGGGCCGCGTCCTCGCCGATGTTGGCACCGGGAGCAAAGCCGAGTCCTCCGACCAGACCGGCCGCCTCGTCGGAGAGGATGTCACCGAACATGTTCTCGCTCACGATCACGTCGAACTGGTGCGGGTCGAGGACCAGCTGCATGGCCGTGGCGTCGATGATCCGCTCGTCGAACGTGACGCGGCCCTCGTACTCCTCGGCGATGCCGCGTCCCACCTCCAGGAACAGGCCCTGGGTGCACTTGAGGATGTTGGCCTTGTGGACGAGGGTGACCTTCTCCCGGTCGTGGGCCAGCGCATACTCGAACGCGTATCGTACGATGCGCTCGGCCCCGAACCGGGTGACCAGCATCACCGACTCGGCCACGGCCTTGGGATCGTCCTCCATGCCGATGAAGTGCTCGATCCCGATGTACAGCCCCTCCGTGTTCTCGCGCACGATGACCAGGTCGACGTCCTCGTAGCGCCCGCCGGAACGCAGGGTCTTCACGGGGCGCAGGTTGACGTACAGGTCGAAGTGCTTGCGCAGGGCCACGTTCAGGGACCGGAAGCCTTCGCCGAGGGGGGTCGTGAGGGGGCCCTTGAGGCCCACCCGGTGCTGCTCGATCGACGCCAGCGTCGCGTCGGGCAGCGGCTCCCCGCCCTCCTCCATCGCGGAGGTGCCCGCCTTCTGCCGGTCCCACTCGATCGGGGCGCCCGCGGCCTCGAGCACCGCCTCGCACGCTTCCGTGATCGCCGGTCCGATCCCGTCCCCCGGAATCAGGGTCACCGTGTGGCTCATGCTCCTCCCTGACGGGGTCTCGATCTCTGGATCACGAGGGCTTCAGGTAGCGCGGATCGTAGTGGAAGGTCGTGTGGTCCTCCCCGTACTGCACGAGCTGGTCCAGGTAGCCGGGCTTGTCCGTGCCCTCGGTGCGCGCGCTCGTCACGCGCCGAAGCGCGTCCTGCCAGGTCACGCTGGTCAGCTCGTCGCGCAGTAGCGTGGCCCGGGCCACCAGGTGCCCCGACGAGTCCAGCGTGGTCACGCGCACGGCCGCCACGCCGTCGAACTCGCCGAAGAGCTTCTGCGTCTGGGGAGAGAACAGGTAGATGTAAGGGCCGACCTTGGCCCACAGAACGCCGCCCCTCCTGAGCTGGGCGGAGGACTGTCGAACCTGCACCGTGACGACGTTCCCGTTCAGGTTCACGTCGGCCGAACTTCCGTACAGTCCCTTGATCTCGCTCTGCTTGGGCAGCTTCAGCGTCTTGCCGCCTCCGCAGGCCGCCACCAGCCCCACCAGGACGGCCGCCAGGATCGCCTTCCTCATGGCGATAGCCATCCGACGAGCCGTCCGGCCAGCCCCGCCAGGAGGCCCGGAGCCTCGGCCCGGGAGGGCGGACCCGGAATCCAGCCACGCCACAGCACCTCGCCGGCCCGTGTGTCGATGAGGGCCACGCGTAGCGCGGCGTGGCCCAGGGGCGCTCGGTCCGAGCTGTCGGACGGCACCTCGCCCGCTGCACCGAGGGAGTCCGCCGGCACGTAGATGAGCCGGAGCGGCAGCGCCACCACCCGGGTGTCCAGGAGCGCCGACAGCGAGCGAAGCTGGCTGTGCAGGGGCTCGTAGATCACGCCCTTGAACTTCTGGTCCTCGCTCCCGTCCAGTCCCTCGTAGGCCAGGCGCTCGGGATCCACCTTGAGCAGCGGGTTGCGACGGACCCGCTTGACCACCGTCCCGGGACCGGTCCACTCGCCCGTGCTCCGATGCTCCGACAGGGCGAAGTCGACCTCGGCGTCGAACGCGTCCACCAGACCCTGGAGAGAGGTCGAGCCCCCGGGCCAGGCCCCCGACGGGACGGGACGCGCGCCCTGGAGGGGCAGCACCGTCACGGGCACGCCTACCGCCAGGGAGGGCATCCTGTCCTGGGCGCTCGCGCCCACCGGCACGGCTCCGGCGGCCGCCACGGCCACCAGCGCCACCGCTCCGGCGGTCGCGCCGCCCGGTCTCCAGCCTCGGCTCCTCACTCGGTCCGACCTCCGCCTCGCGTTCCGATCTCGGGGACCCCGTCCAGGCACGCCCGGGCCTCTCGTACGTCGTTGGTCACGATCGCGTCTACACCCCACTCGGCCAAACGTAGCATCACCGCCGGCTCGTCCACCGTCCACGCCTGAACCGTCCGTCCGGACCGGTGGACCGCTCGCACGAACCCCGGCCGCACGACGGGGATCCCGGCCCGGCGAAGGGGCGTGTGCACGACCTCCGGGAAGCCCGCCGCGGGGACGCCCGGCAGCCAGCGGGCCAAAGCCAGGAACAGGGCCTGCCGTGTCGAGGTGGCGCGCGATCCCGCATAGCCATGGAAGGCAGGCAGGCGGGTGCCGTCCTCGACGTACAGCGTGGTCTCGGACGTCCGTCCGAAGCGGACGATGAGCTCCACGACCTGGCGGGTGGCTTCCGGCTCCTTGACGTCCACCGTCATCGGCAGGTCACGGTGGAGCTCGAACACCCGCTCCAACGACGGGACTCCGAGGCCCTCGAGCTCGGCCGCCGTCCGCCCCGACACCGCACCGGTCCGGCCCATCGTCCGGTCCAGGGTGGGATCGTGGATGACTACCAGCCGGTCGTCCAAGGAGCGCCGGACGTCCAGCTCCAGGCCGTCGGCTCCCAGCTCGGCGGCGAGCGCGAAGGCCTCCAGCGTGTTCTCGGGCGCCTCCGCGGCGGCCCCGCGGTGGGCCACCACCCGGGGAGGGCTCACGCCGGCGTCACCGGCGAGCCAGCCCGGCCAGGCCTCCGGCCGCCGCGGCCACCCCGGCGACCGCCGCCGCCACGGCCAGCGCTCCGTGTCCCGTCGCCGCCAGCCCCGGTCCGGAGAAGGCGAGCGTGAGGCCCCCGAAGCACACCATCAGGGGAACCAGGCCCCGCATCGGACGCCTCCCATGCGCGCCAGCATGCCGGTCCGGCACGGGATCGTCCGCATCACGGGCCGGGATGTCGGCGGTCACCGTGGTCTCAGGAGACGGATTGGACGCGGTCGATCTCGGCGAGGATCTCGGCGTCGGTGAGGGTGTGGTCGCTCCGCTTGGCCAGCTCGAACAGGGCGGTGGCCAGCGCGTCGTCCCCCGGATCGTGACCGTGGCTCTCCAGCCAGTAGCGGACGTTGCTCAGCCCCGACACGGGCGAGATCTCGATGCGCTGCTCGAGGCCGAACTCCGACGCCGGCACGCCACTGTACACGCGGTCGACCAGCCAGGGATCGCCCTTGCGGAGCGCCTTGATGATGGCGGCGGCGTGGACGCCGGTACCGGTTCGGAAGGCGTCCTCCCCGACGACCGGGTAGTTGTGCGGGATCTCGACCCCGCACATGTCCGCCACCAGCGCGCAGTACTCGGGCAAGCGCGTGAGGTCGCGGTCGTGCACGCCGAGGAGCTTGAGGTTCACCAGCAGGAGGTCCATCTCCACGTTGCCGACCCGTTCCCCGATGCCCAGGGCCGTGCCATGCACCCGGTCCACACCCTCCTCGACGGCGGCCAGCGCGTTGGCCAATCCCAGGCCGCGGTCGCGGTGGCCGTGCCAGTCGAGCTTCACCTCCTCGCCCGACGCGTCGACCACCTCCCGCGCGAACCGCACCAGGGCCCGTACGCCGTCCGGAGTGGCGTGGCCCACGGTGTCCGCCAGGCAGATCCGACGGGCGCCGCACGCGATGGCGGTCGTGTACAGCTCGCGCAGAGTTTCGGGACGCGACCGGGTGGTGTCCTCGGTCACGTACATGACGTCGAGCCCCTCCCGGACCGCGAAGCTCACCGCGTCCTCGGTCGCCCGCAGCATCATGTCGGGCTCCCAGCCCTCCGCGAAGCGCCGGATGGGCGAGCTGCCGATGAAGGCTCCGACCTGCATGCGCAGGCCCGTGGCCTGCGCGATGTCCACGATCGGCTGGATGTCGGCCCGGACGGTGCGGGCGGCGCAGTTGGGGGCCACCGGAAGACCCTGCTCGGCGATCTCGCGGGCCAGGGCCAGGGCCGCCTCGCGGGCGCGAGGGCCCGCTCCCGGGAGCCCGATGTCCGCCGACTGGATCCCGAGCTCCGCCATGAGGTGCAGGAGCTCGAGCTTGCGCTCGATGGGCGGATCCAGGACCGAGGGGTTCTGGAGACCGTCCCGGAGCGTCTCGTCGTCCAGCTCCACCCGGACGCCCGCGTAGTCGAAGGCGCCCTCCACCCGGTTCCAGTCGTAGATCAGGTCGCTGCTCGCCACCTCGCCCTCCACGCTACCGTGTGCTTCGGCCGCCCAACGACCGGGTCAGGCGTCGTCCTCGCGGACGGGGCCCTCGACCGACGAGTGGTCTCCGACGTTCAGCCGCCCCGCAACCCGGCGGACCTCGGCGTGGTCGCCGACGATGGAATCCCTCAACCGACTGTCCTCGACCACGGCCCCTTCGCCGACGATGGAGTCGACCAGGCGGCTCCTCCGCACGACGGCGCCGCTGGCGACGCTGACGTTGGGACCGATCTCCGCCTGATCGAGTGTGGCCCCCGGCTCCACCCGCACCGGGTCGTGCACCACGACCCCGGTGCCCTCCGGGTGATTCGCGAGTCCGTGCTCGAGCAGGATCCTGTTGGTCTCCAGCAGGGTCCCCGGCTTTCCGCAGTCCCACCAGCCCTCGACCTCCGCCGTCCACAGCCGGTCGCCGCGGTCGATCATGTACTGGAAGGCATCGGTCAGGAAGTATTCGCCCATGGTGGGCTCCCCATCCATGACGTGGTGGATGCCCTCGAACATGAGGTCCACGTCGCGGATGAAGTACACTCCGATGTTGGCCAGCTTCGAGATCGGCTCCGTCGGCTTCTCTACGATGCGCCGCATGTAGCCGTGCTCGTCGGTGACGATGACGCCGAAGCGCTGGTAGTCCTCGACCTCCTTGGCCCACACGATGCCGTCGTCGTCCGGTCGACGCTGGATGACTCCGAGGTCGGCCTCGAAGATCGTGTCCACGAACACGATGAGGACGGGCCCATCCACGTAGGGCTCGGCCAGGCGGATGGCATCGGCGGTCCCCAGCTGGTCCACCTGCTCCACGTAGCGCCGCTCCAGGTCGGCGTGGCGGGTGTCCAGGTAGTGCCGGATCTGGTCCTGGAGGTGGCCCGTGATACAGATCACCTCGTCCACGCCGACGCCCTGCAGGCGCTCCAGCACGTGGTCGAGCACGGGTCGGTTGGCCACCCTCACGAGCGGCTTGGGGCGGGAGTGGGTGTGGGGCCGGAGCCGTGTACCCTTTCCGGCCAGAGGTATGATAGCTTGCATTCGTCCGTGGATGCGCGTCTACTGGTGGCCGTATGGCCGTCGAAACGTACCCGCGGGGATGGCGGGTAGCAACTTCAATGCCCCCGCCCCCCGCTGCGGTCCGCACTCCTGCGCGGAGATCGATGGGCGAGACCTGGAAGGCCACCCTTCGGCGGTGGCTCACGGAGAACCGGGCCGACACCCGGGGCGCCGGTGCGCCCTCGGGCGGCCGCTACGCCGCGTCGTTCGCGCGCGTGTGGGACGAGATCGTCGCCTACGCCGGCGGCCAGCCGCGCTGGCGCATCGTGCACTCCGACGAGACGAGCGGCATCCTCACCCTCACCTGCCGCTCGCGGGTGTTCCGCTTCGTGGACGACCTCACGGTGTGGGTGTCGCTCGACCGCGAGGGGTTCACGCGGGTGGAGGCCCGATCCCGGGCGCGGATCGGGCGCGGCGACCTGGGCGTCAACCGTCGCCGCGTCGAGCGCCTGATGGCGCACCTGGACGCGACCTTCGGGCAGGTCTAGCCGGCCGACCCGGGATCGACCTCAGGCTGCAGGCCGGGCCTGCCTTCCCCCGCTCCGCACCTGCAGCGTCTCCCCCTCCGAGCGGGCCACCACCGCCGCCGCCGTGAGGTCACCGGTCACGTTGACCGCGGTCCGGCACATGTCCAGGATCCGGTCCACGCCCAGGATGAGCGCGATCCCGGCCGCCGGGTCCACCGAGGCGGGCAGGGCCTGCTTCAGCACGACGATGAGGATGATGATCCCGGCCGACGGCACGCCCGCGGCGCCGATCGAGGCCAGGGTCGCGGTCGCCACGATGCCCAGCTGCGTGGCCAGCGACAGGTGGCCCACCAGCACCTGGGCAATGAACATGGTCGCCACCGCCTGGTAGAGCGCGGTCCCATCCATGTTGATCGTGGCCCCCAGCGGAAGCACGAAGCTCGACACCTCGGGGCTCACGCCCACCTCCTCCTCGGCCGTCTCCATCGTGATGGGCAGGGTCGCGTTGGAGCTGGAGGTCGAGAAGGCGATGAGGGGCACCTCCCGGATCCGCCGGAAGAAGTCGATCGGACTCACGCGCGCCAGGAAGCGGAGCGCTGACGTGTAGGTGAGCCCGACGTGCAGCGCCAGTCCGAGGAGGACCGTAACGGTATACACGAGAAGGCTCTTCAGCACGTCCGCGCCGAAGCGGGCCAGCACCGCCCCGATGAGGGCGAACACGGCGTAGGGGGCCAGCTCCATGATCCAGTGCACCATGACCATGGCAGCCTCGTTCACGCCGTCCACGAACTTGATCACCCCGTCGCGGCGCTCCTCGGGCAGCACCGAGACGGCCGCGCCGAAGAAGATCGAGAAGAAGATGATCGGCAGCATGTCCCCGGAGGCCATGGCCTGGATCGGGTTCCGCGGGATCATATCGAGGATGACGTCCTTGAGGCCGGGGCTCTGCTGGGCGATGCTAACCTGGCTGGCTCCCTCGGCCAGGTAGGTGCTCCGCAGGTTCTGCAGCGCCGTGGGGTCCATGTGGCTGCCCGGCGCCAGCAGGTTCGACAGGAGGAGCCCGATCGACACGGCCACGGCGGTCGTGCACAGGTAGTAGACGACCGTCTTGCCCCCGATGCGGCCGAGCTTGGTGATGTCGCCCAAGCTCGCCGTGCCCACGATGAGGCTGGCCATGACCAGGGGCACCACCACCATGGTGATGAGCCGGATCCACGCGTTCCCGATCGGCTCGATCCACACGAGCGCGTCCCGCAGCCAGGTCTGGCCCGTCCCCGAGGCGAGCAGGTGCGCCACCACGCCGGCCACGGCACCCAGAACCAGGGCGAGAGTGATCTTCGTATGGAGCTTCATCGGCGACCCGTTCACGGAGGTGAGCGGCCAGGGCGGGAGTCTGGATCGAAGATAGGCCGGCCCCGACCCCGGCGGTAGAGTCCGGGGGACCGTATGTTGGCGGGACGGAGCCACGATCGACGCGAAGGGAGGAGACGGGAAGGCATGCTCAGAGGCGCGGTGCGACAGCTCCGGTGGAGGCCTTGGACGCGGGGCGTTCTCGCCGGCGCGCTCGCCCTCGCCTCGGCCTGCTCCGGAGGGGAGCCCCCCGCGAACGGGAACGAGACGCTGCCCCGCCCGGCGGCCTCGACCCCGGTCGCGGTCACTCCGGCCCGCTACGTGACCGACCTCGCCTTCGCGGGCTTCGCGGCTGCGGCGCCGTCCGCGCTCCTACGCTTCCGGAACGACGTCAGCGCTGGAAGCCTCGCCCGCCGCTACCGTGTCTGGGTGGGCCGCGGCGGCCGCTGGGACACCGCCCTGTCGGTGTCCGACAGCCTGCCCGTGCCGCGCGCCGCGTGGCGGATCCTGCCCGGCCACGGCCTCAGAGTGCTGGCTGCCAGCGGCGGGGAGCTGGCGGGCCTGGTCTTGCGCGGCCAGGGCACCGCCTTCCAGATCGAGCCGGGCAAGGTCCTCGATGAATGGACCAGCCCCACCGGCCAGCGCTCGCGCCTTTTGCTGGCCTCCTGGGCCGAGGGAGACGAGCCCGCGACCGGACTCCTGTTCGAGCGCCGGGAGGCGCGGCCGTTCGAGGCGCCGCCTCCCCGGACGCTGGAGGAGGCCTTCCTGGCCACGGACGCCGCCGGCAACGGCGTGCTGGTCCTCAGGGACGCGGGGGACGAGAACCCCGACCGCGCGGCCACGACCGTGTACACGTGGCTGGATGGCCGGGAGGCCCGCTGGCCCGAGAGCCGCATGGACGTCCGCGCCGCACCGGGGGGCTCGGGCTGGTCCATCCGGATCGCGGAAGCCGGCCTCGACCTCTCCCTGACGTACGGGCCGCGCGTCGTGGACGACACGGTCGTGGCCGACACGACCTCGGGGGGCGCCGGCGTCAGGCTGCACGCCCTGCGCGGCACCCTGCGGCTCGCGGGCCGGGCCCGGTCCGCGCACGGCCTGGCCTTCCTGGTCCGCGGGCCGTGAGGCGTCCGGGAGGATCGTCACCGTGAACTGGCCGCGAGCCCTGCTCACCGTGGCTTTCGGGGCCCTGGCGGGCGGCGTGACCAACCGGGTCGCCATCTGGATGCTCTTCCACCCGTATCGGCCCCTCCGCCTGCTCGGAGTGGAGCTGTCGTGGCTCCAGGGGGCCGTCCCCAAGAACCGCGAGCGTCTGGCCCGATCCATCGGCCGAACGGTCGGAACCCGGCTCCTCACGTCGGACGACCTCGCGGAGGCCCTCCGGACCAGCCACCTGCGCGAGGCCTTCGAGGGTCGGCTCCGGGACGTGGTGCGCGAAGGTGTCTCCCGGCCGCGGCCGTCGCTGAGCGCCATGCTCCCGGAGCCCGCGCTCGCCGAAGTGCGGGGTGTGCTCACCCGGGCCGTCGAGAGCGGCCGGGAGGGCCTCGCCGGCCTCCTGGGGTCGGAGGAGTTCGGGCCCGCCGCCGCCGACCTCCTGGCGGCGGTGGGGACGGCCCTGGACCGCGACGCCGGGTCGTCCGAGGGCTCCTCCGAGGCCGCCGGCGTCCGGGTGCTCCGCCGCCGGCTGGGGGACTGGGCCGCGCAGGCCGTCGAGACGGACGCCTTCGAGGTGGCCCTGCGCCGCCAGCTTCGCAGGGCATCGGCCGAGCTTCTCCGGCCGGGGCGCACGCTGCGCGAGATCGTGCCCGCCGGCGTCGCCGGAGCGCTCGAGGGCGCCGTGGCCGACCACCTCCCGGCCCTCCTCGAACGGCTGGGCAGGCTGCTCGAGGACCCCGCCGCCCGCGCCCGCTTCGAGTCGGCCGTGCACGAGCTGCTCGAGCGCTTCATGCGGGACCTGCGGTTCCATCAGCGAGTGGTGGCCCGGCTGGTGGTCACCGAGGAGACGGTGGACCGGGTGATCACCACGCTGGAGGCCGAGGGCGCCGAGCGCCTCGGGGAGCTGCTGCGCGAGGAGGAGGTCCAGGCCGCCATGGCCCGCAGCGCGAACCGCTCCCTGGAGGAGCTCCTGGACCGCCCGGCCCGGGAGGTGCTGGGAGGCTCGGACGGCACGCGCGTGGATCGTGTCCTCGACGCCCTCGCCGACTGGCTCCTGCGGATCGCCCGGGACGAGGGCACGCGGCGCTTCGTGCTGGACCGAATGGAGGCGGCGGCCCGGGCGCGCGGCCGCGCCGGGTGGGAAGATCTCCTGCGTCAGGTCCCGGCCGACCGCATCGGACGGTGGCTCGGGTCGGCGCTCGAGTCCGAGGCGGGCCGGACCCTGTGGGAGGAGGTCTCGGGCCGCCTCGTGGACCGCCTCCTGGAACGACCCATCGGCGTCCCGGCCCGCTTCCTGGGTGCCGGCGGCTCCGACCGCCTGTGCGAGATCCTGGCTCCTCCCCTGTGGGAGTGGATCGCAGGCGAGATCCCGTCCGCCGCGGCCCGCGTGCGGATCGACGAGCGGGTGGAGGAGAAGATCCGCGACTTCCCGCTCACCGAGCTCGAAGCCCTGGTCCGGACGGTGACGCAGCGAGAGCTCGACCTCATCGTGCGCCTCGGCTACGTGCTCGGCGCCATCATCGGGGGGTTGCTCGTGGTGGCCAACGCGCTGGTGGGCTGACCGGCCGAGCCGACACGGGCCCGGAAGGAGCGATCAGCCCACCCCCCAGGCCGAGCGGGCGGCCTCCCGCTCGGCGGCGTCGCCGGCGGCCACCCGCACCGTGCGGCCCTCCAGTCCCTCCACCCAGGTCGAGAGGAGGGGGCGCATGAGCCGGCACGCCGTTCTCGGCTCCAGCGCCCCGGGGCCGGTGCCGAGCACGGGCGTCGTGAGGGTGCGCACGTCCCACTCGGTCGCCCTCCGGAGAGCGTTGCGGAGCGCGTCCGGGACGTTCCGCGAACCCACCGGCTCGTCCCTGGAGCATACGGCCAGGTGGATCACGAACTCGCACGCCAGGCCCCCCGGGTCGGTGATCGCCGCGGAGCCGACCGGCAGGGGGCCCTGTGCGGACCAGCGCTCGAGCCAGCCCGGGCCCGCGGACAGGTCGAGGGCGCGGACCTCGGGCGTGGTGGGCGACCAGTCGGACCGCGTCGGCCGCAGGACCGCCCCGACCGACACGTCGGCCAGGCCTTCACCGACGACCACGATCATCGGACCGGCGGGCGCCGACGCCGCGAGCGGCGATGGGCCGGGACGTCACGCATCCGCGACCTCTCCGGCGACCCACGCCAGGTAGGAAGCCGACCCCCCTGCCGCGGGCACGGCGACCACCTCCGGCTCCTCGTAGGGGTGCAGCGCCCGGATCCGGGCCGTGAGCTCCTCCAGCCGGGCCCCGGTCGTCTTGAGGATGGCCAGCGCCTCTTCGGCCTCCTCCACGGCCCCGCCCCACCGGTAGACCGAGCGCACGCCATCGAGCACGTTCGCGCAGGCGGCGAGATGCTCGTCGACCAGGGTCCTGGCGAGCGCGAGAAGGACATCGGTATCGGGGCCCGTGACGAACACCACACACACCCAGGGCGTCGGCGCGGATCCCGGCGGACCCCCACGGCCCGGCTCCCGGGATCCCACCGGCTCAGCCGCTCTGGCCGGAGGCGGCCTCGGCCACGGTCACGCCGGGCCCTTCCCCGCCCTGGTCGCGCCGCTCGTCGGCCGCCCGGTAGGCGCGGTCGATGGCCCCGGCGTAGCGGTCGTCTATCACGCGCCGCTTCACCTTGAGGGTCGGCGTGAGCTCGCCGGTCTCGACGCCGAACACGTCCGGCACGAGGAGGATCCAGCCCGGCTTCTCATGGTGGTCGAAGTCTTCCGTGCGGCCGTGGACCTGCCTGTCGATGAGCTCCTGGACGGGTCGGGCGGCGATGAGCCCGGCCGGATCCGTCGCCTCCACGCCGCGTCTCCGCGCCCACTCCCCGACGTTCTCGAAGGCCGGCTGCACGACGACGATGGGGAAGTTGCGCTTGTCTCCGACCAGGACCGCGTGGGCCACGAAGCGGGAACGCTCGACCGCCCGCTCCACCGGCGCGGGGGCGACGTTCTTGCCGCCCGCGGTCACGAGGAGCTCCTTCTTGCGATCCGTGATGCTCAGGTAGCCGTCCTCGTCCAGGCTGCCGATGTCCCCCGTGCGCAGCCAGCCGTCGGCCGTGAACGCCTCGCGGGTCGCCTCTTCGTTCCGGAAGTAGCCCTTCATGACCTGCGGTCCGCGGCACAGGATCTCGCCATCCTCGGCGATCCGCAGGGCGGTCTCCGGGATGGGCGGACCCACCGTTCCGAGCTTGGTCGCCCCCGGAGGGTTGACGGTGAGGACCGGCGACGTCTCCGTGAGGCCGTAACCCTCGAGTATGGGCAGGCCGGCCGCCCACATGAACCGGGCTACGGTGGGGGACAGCGGGCCGCCGCCGCTCACGAAGTAGCGCAGCCTCCCTCCGGTGCGCTCGCGGAGCCTGGAGAACACGAGCCGGTCGGCGAGCCTGTAGCGGAGCCCCAGCCACACCCCGACGTCGGCGTGCGCCAGCACGCGATCGGCCCGTTCCTCGCCCACGCGACGGGCCCACCGGAAGATGGCGAGCTTGAGCCCGCCGCCCTCGTGCGCCGCCTTCTGCGCGCGCTCGTAGATCTTGTCGTACAGGTAGGGCACGCCCGTGGAGATGGTCGGGCGCACCTCGCCCAGGTCGCGCACGATCGTGTCGACGGACTCGGCGTACGACACCGACACGCCCCTGTGCCACATGACGTAATGGCCTGCCGTCCGCTCGAAGATGTGTGAGAGGGGCAGCCACGAGAGGTGACGATCCTCTTCCGACAGGGGCAGGACCTCGGCGCACAGCAGCGCGTTGCTGTACAGGTTGTGATGAGTGAGCATCACACCCTTGGGCGTCCCCGTGGTGCCCGAAGTGTAGATGAGGGTGGCGAGGTCGTCGGGGCCCGTCGCCCGCGCGTAGGCCTCGTAGGCGTCCAGGTCGGCCTCTCCGGCATCTCCCCGCGCCACGAGGTCGGAGAGCCCCTGCACCGGGAGTTCGGCCGCGGCGTCGACCGGCTCGAAGGAGAACACGCGCTCGAGACGGGGCAGCTCCGGGCGGGCCTCGACGAGCTTGTCGTACTGCGACTGGTCCTCGGCGAACACCGCCCGCACGCCGGCGTCGCCGAGCACGTAGGCCACCTGCTCGGACGGCAGGGACGGGTACACCGGCACGCCGACCAGCCCGGACATGATGAGTCCGAAGTCGCACTCGGCCCATTCGGCGCGCGTCCGGGAGAGGATGCCCACCCGCGCGCCACGCTCCAGGCCGAGGGACCGGAGTCCGAGCGCCAGGGACCGCACGCGCTCCTCGACCCGGGCGTGCGTCCGCTCGTCCCATTCCCCGGCCCCGCGGCGGATGCGCATCGCCACGGCATCCGCGTGCCGGTGCGCCCCGCCGAGGAACAGGTCCACGAGGGTGCCGGGCTCGAGACCGAACGAGGGTCCGGTCGACTCCTGCACGCGGCTGCGTCCTCCCCCGTCCGGTCCCGGCGTCCCGGCGCTGACCATGGATGGTCTCCTAGCTAGTTTGAGCCGTCCGGCTCCGCGTCCGAGACCTCGGGCCCTTCCCCGCGGAGCCGGGCCAGGGTCTCGCGCGCGTGTCGGACGTGCCGCTCCGCGTCGGGCTCCGACGGCCGGGCCTGGAGGAAGGCCGCAAGATGGCGGGCGGCCTCCTCCTCCAGTCCACGGTTGAGAAGCAGGTAGCCCACCCCATAGTGGGCGGCGGGCCGGTCGGGAGCCTCGTCCAGGACGCGTGTGTACGTCCTGAGGGCCTCGTCGGTCATTCCGATGCGGGTGTAGACGACCGCCATCTGCTCGAGCGTGGACAGGTCCCGCGGACGCTGTCGCAGGGCGAGGCGGAACGAGGTGAGCGCCTCGTGGAATCGCTCCTTCCGGGCCAGCTCGACTCCCTCGGCGTAGTAGTCCGGCCGATCCCCGGACTCGTTGTCCCCGGAATTCCAGAAGCGCCACCAGCTCATGGCGAACCCCTCCTCACCACCTCGGCCCGCCTCACTCGTCGACCAGGGGCGGGGGAGGCACCAGGGCGAGGTTGTACAGGAAGGCCAGCGCGCCGCCGATGAAGAAGCCGTACGCCCACGCCCACAGCGCGCCCACGAAGGCGCCGGGCAGTGTGGGGGCGTAGCCGAACAGGAGGCCGGACAGGGGTGCGAGGCGCGCCGGATCGCCGGGGCCGACCAGGAACAGTACGGTCACGGCGAACACGACCGCGCTCGAAACCGCCGCCGACGCTGTGGCCAACGCCCGGGTGTTGAGCCGCATGTCCGTCTTCCCGAGGAGTGCGAGTCGCTCGCTGACCCGGCCGCCCGCGAGCCGGGCGCGTGGCAAACTAGCCGCGCCCATCACGGGCGGCAACGCACCACGGGGCCCCTCCGCTCAGCGCCGGAGGGCCACGATCGCGGCTTCCTCGGCCGCCACCACCTCGAGCGGGAGATCGGCCGTTGCTTCGAGGGTCTCGGACGTGGGCCGAAGCACGATCACCCGCCCGCCCGGCCGCACCGTCCGGGTCGCCTCCGCGAGGGCCTCGGTGCCGCCGCCCCGAAGGGCGGCACCCCGCAACCCCAGGTCGCGCAGGGGGAGGCACGCCTCCGACACGCCGACCGCCGAGCTCACGCGGGGCGCGGAGACGACGGCCTCCCGGGCGTCGACCAGCGCGAGCAGCTCGACGCCCGGAGCCAGCTCTGCCGTACCCGCGGCCGCGCCGGACAGGCCCTGACCCAGGAGCACGAAGCCGCCCCTCTCCCGGAGGTCGAGCAGCGCCGCCAGGCGCAGGGCATCGTCCGAACCCGCCCCGCCCCCGCCCCCGGCCCCTACGGCCGCTCGGTCGGCCGCGGCGGAGCGGGTGGCCGAGGTCTCGGCCGCGGCTTCCCCTTCCGGAACGGACTCCGTCCCGAAGTCGATCACGCCCCCACGGATCGGGAACCGCGACTCGCACGTGGGGCAGGACAGGAACCCCTCCAGGACGCGGCGGCGCTCGATGCGGTCGACGGACACGACCACCCCGTGCCGCGGTCCGCAGGAGGGGCAGGCGAGCAGCTCGGAAAGCTCCAGGTGCATCAGCCGATCCGACGCGCCGCTCGGGGCTCCGGGGTCCGGGTCAGGAGATGAACTGCGGCGAGAGAACGAGCCGGAGGAACTCCTCCCTCGTTCTCGGATCCGAGCGGAAGTTGCCCCGCACCGCGCTCGTGATCGTCTTGCTGTTCTGCTTCTCCACGCCGCGCATCATCATGCACAGGTGGTACGCCTCGACGATGACCCCCACGCCCCGCGGGGCGAGGGCCTCCTCCACGGCTCCGGCGATCTGCTCGGTGAGGCGCTCCTGGACCTGGAGCCGCCGGGCGAACACCTCGACCAGGCGGGGGATCTTGCTCAGCCCGACGATGCGACCATCCGGAATGTAGGCCACGTGCGCCTTCCCGAAGAAGGGCAACATGTGATGCTCGCACAGCGAGTAGAGCTCGATGTCCTTGACGAGGACCATGCTGTCGTGCTCGTCCTGGAAGATGGCGCCGTTCACCGCGTCCGTGACGCTCATCTCGTAGCCACGCGTCAACCAGCGCAGCGAGCGCGCCACCCGCTCGGGGGTCTTCTCGAGGCCGTCGCGCTCCGGATCCTCGCCCAGCTCGCGGAGCTGGTCCCGGATCAGCGCCTCCAGCGGATCGGCGCCCCCCGCCCTCTCATCTCGTTCACTCACCTCGATACTCCACGTAGTTGCGCTGCGTCTCGAACAGCCGGACCGACACCAGCCGCCCACCGTCCAGCTGGCCGTCGAGCCTGCGCCAGATCTGTACCGCGAGGTTCTCCGCCGTGGGATTCACGCCGCTCATCCAGGGCACGTCCACGTTGAGGTTGGCGTGGTCCACGTCCTCGATGACCATCTCCCGAACCAGGTCCCGCAGCCTCTTCAGGTCGATGACGAAGCCGGTCTCGGAATCCACCTCGCCCTCCACCGTGACCTCGAGGTCGTAGTTGTGGCCGTGCCCGGTCGGGTTGCTGCACGCCCCGAACACCTCGCGGTTGCGGGCCTCGTCGTAGGACGGATTGTGGAGGCGGTGACCGGCCGAGAAGTGCAGCCGGCGGGTGACGCGAACTCTGGGCATGGTATCGAGCTCCTCGGTGGGCCGAACCGACCGCCGGCGAGGCCGCGTCGGACCCCGTGCGGGCGCTGGAACGCCGTGCGGAAGATCGGGGTCCCGCGTGCAAATGAAGAGAGGGTGGCGCGAACGCCACCCTCCCGGTCGCATGCGAGGGGATTTTTCGAGACCCGTCTCTCAGTTTGTGTCTCCTCCTCCCGGCTTGCCGCCTTCCCTCGAAGGGCGTGACGTCCGCCGCGAGATCGGAGAGATCGATCTCAAGTGTTGGCTCAAAATACTACCTCACACCAACCACGTGGACGCTAGCATCGCGGCGTGGCCGAGTCAACGGCGTCCTAGAGCATGAGCCAGCCGCCCACGACCGCGAAGCCGAGGATGGCCACGCCCGCCACCGTCAGCGCGTAGGGGAGCTGCGTGCGCACGTGCTCGATGTGATCGCAGGCGGAGGCCAACGAGGCGATGATCGTCGTGTCACTGATGGGGCTGCAGTGGTCGCCGAAGATCCCGCCGGACAGCACGGCGGCCAGGAACGGGGCCACGGGGGCCGCCAGACCGGCGGCCATCGGAACGGCCACCGGCAGCATGATCGCGAACGTGCCCCAGCTGCTCCCGGTGGAGAAGGAGATCGTGCCGGAAACGGCGAACAGGAGAGGAAGGAGGACGGGCGGGGGCACCCGACCCACCACCGCGCCGGCCACGTAATGGCCGGTCCCCAGCACGCGGGTCACCTGTCCCAGCGCCAGGGCCAGCAGGAGGATGAAGGCCATCCCCACCAGCTTTCCCGCGCCTTCCAGGCTCGCCTCGCCCACCCTGTCGGCACTCAAGCGCCCCCGCGCCAGGCTGACGATCCAGGCCGCCGCCAGGCCGGCCAGGACGGCCCACAGGACGCTGGTCGACCCGGAGCCCTGGATGAGGTCGCCGTGGCCGGTCACCAGCATCCCGATCGGCATGGTCGCCACCATGATGCCGATCGGCAGGAGCATGTCGAGCGCCCGCGGCCCGGCGACGGCTCGGCCGCTCCGCTCTCCTTCGCCTCCCGCGCCGGTCCCAGATCCCACGTCGACCGTCTCTCCGAGGACCGCTCTCAGCTCTCGGTCGCCGACCCCACCCCCGGTGGCGGGCCCCGGTCCGACCGCGCCCTCCGCCGCGGCCCGCTCCGCCCTGCGCATGGGGCCCCAATCGAGTCCCAGCCCGGCGCTCAGGGCCGCCAGGGTCAGGGCACCGAAGGCGTAGAAGTTGAGCGGCAACGCCTCGGCGAACACGGCGATGGGGTGGTCCACCCCCAGCCCCCCGAGCAGACCCAGCACGTAGGCGCCCCACGCGTTGAACGGAACGAGGATGCACACCGGCGCGCAGGTCGAGTCCACCAGGTAGGCGAGCTTCTGTCGGGAGACGTGGAACCTGTCGAACAGCGGTCGGCAGACGGAACCGGTGACGAGGATCGAGATGTTGGACTCGATGAACAGCGACAACCCCACCGCCCACGCCAGGAGCTGAGCGCTCCTCCGTCCCCGGATCCAGCTGCGGCCCTCGGCCCAGTGCACGAAGCCCCGCACACCGCCGTTGGCCTCCACGACCGCGACCAGCGAGCCGATGAGAAGCGTGAACACCAGCACCCGCGCGTTGTCGGCCACGCCGAGGACCGCGATGGAGGCGTCGATCGCCCTGGCAAGGCCGGCGAGCGGGTTCCAGGAGGCGGCGATCGTCCAGCCGAGCCAGATGCCGGCGGCCAGCGACAGATACACGCGGCGACTGTAGATGGCCAGGCCGATGGCCAGGAGGGGCGGGAGGAGGGACGGAAAGCCGACCGCGTGGACCGTCACGATCCGTCCAGGGCTTCGCCCAGCACGCGGCGGAGGTTCCTGCCCAGAAAGGCGCCCAGGTCATCCGCCGACCATCCGGCCCCGGCCAGCGCGGTGGTCAGCTCCGGGAGGTCGCGAACGTCCCGAAGGCCCCGGGGCAGCGCCGGCACGCCATTGAAGTCGCTCCCCAGGGCGACGCCCGCGGGACCGGCCACGCGCCTCACCCACTCCACGTGCTCGACCAGGCGCGAGAGCGGCGGCGGGTTCAGGCGCTCGCGCACGGCCCGGTCGAAGGCCCGCCGCCTGTCGCGGGTCGAGAGATCGCTGCCGAGCTCGGCCCGGAGAGCCCCGAAGGCCCGCCCGTAGGCCTCGTCCAGATAGGCCGGAAAGAAGACCACTCCGGTGACGCCTCCCGATGCCGTGAGCGCCTCGATCAGCTCATCCGGTAGATTCCGCGGATGGTCGGCCACGGCGCGGGCCCCGGAGTGCGAAGCCAGCACACCGCCGCCGGCCACCTCGATCGCCGCCGCGGCGGCCCGGTCGGAGGCGTGGCTCACGTCCACGGCCATCCCGAGCGTGCGGGCGCGCTCGACGACCCTCCGCCCGAACCGCGTGAGTCCGCCATGCACCGGCTCCGGTCCGGCCGCGTCGGCCCATGCCGTGGGACGCATCCAGGTGAGCGTCAGGCAGCGGGCCCCGACCTCGTGCATACGGTCGAGCGCCGAGAGATCGTCCTCGATCCCGTAGCCTCCCTCCACGCCCGGGACCACGGCGACCTCGCCCGCCTCCCGGGCGGTGTCCAGGTCGGCGGCACGCTCCACCCGGCGCACCCCCGCGCTGCGGTCGGCCCACTCCCGCAGGGCTTCGAGACCCGCGAGGGTCCGCCTCAACGGCTCGCCGAGCGCCGGGTCGATCCACACGGCGAATATGCCGCCGTCGAAGCCGCCCTCTCGCATCCGCGGGAGATCGAGATGCCCCCCCTCGAGCCGATCGGCGGGATCCTCGCCCTCGAGCACGCGCAGGGCGAGGTCGTTGTGACCGTCCAGCACGAGGGCATCCCGGTGAAAGGCCCGCGCGTCGAACTCGGGTGCGCTCACCGCCGGGAGACCCAGTCGTTGCCGTGCTCGTAGAAGCGAAGCTCGAGGTTCGCCGCCTTCGAGATCCCGACGCGCGTCGTGGTGACCACGTCGGCGTCAGCCACCGGCCGCTCCCCGGCCAGGATGCGCAGGGGTGCTCGCTGCAGTGGGTGCCGCTGGAGCTCCGGGCCGACCCCGAGGGCCTCGGTCAGCCGGGCGGGACCGTTGGTGAGCTCGGGGCGCCCGCGGCGCCGCTGCATGATCTCCAGACCCAGCGTGGGCTCCAGGGCGCGGATCAGCACACCGGCGGGACGACCCTCCGCCGTGGTGACGGCGTTGAGGCACCAGTGGATGCCATAGTTCAGGTGGATGTAGGCCGTTCCGGGGGGACCGAACAGCGGGTCGTTCCGCCGGGTGCGCCCGATCGACTCGGCTGCGTGCGACGCCGGATCCTCGGGGCCCGTGTAGGCCTCCGTCTCCACGATGCGACCGGCCGTGCACTCCCCCCCGGCGTCGGACAGGAGCACTCGGCCGAGAAGGTCGCGCGCCACCTCGGCGGCGGGTCGAGCGTAGAAGTCCGGAGGCAGGACCCGGTCCGGGGGCCGCCGGACCGCTCGACCCTCCGCCGGGGCGCCGGAGCTCACACCTCGTCCGGCGACCCGGCGTCGTGGCGCTCCGCTTCGCGAGCTTCGATGACCGCCTGTGCCCGATGCTCCGGGAGCACATTCGTGATCCGATCAGGCTGCTCGTCGATCACCGTGAACACCTCGGGCCCGAACGCGTCCACCAGCGCCTCGGCGGTCTTGCGGCCCACGCCAGCGTAGTTCTTCACCATGTGCTCGACGACGTCGCCGCCCTCCGACGATCCCGCGCCGGAGTCGCCCGTCGTGTCCGCGCCCGTGGAAGCGGCGTCCCGTTGCGACGCTTGCCGCTCGGGAGCCGGGGCGCCCCGACGTCCGCCTCGTCGGCCCAGGCTGATGCCGCGCCGCTCCCGACCGCTCCCCGGCTCGGAGCTCGAAGCCGTCGACGCCTCGGCGGCCGGAGCCGGCTCCGTCGCCGCGTCGGCCTCGTCCGCCCCGGACGCCCCGGAGTCCACCGGCCCCGGAAGATGCGTATCCGAGCCACCATCGGCGCTGCCACCGCGGCTTCCACGCCGGAATCGCCCGAGGCCACGCCCGCGGCGTCCGCCACGGGCCGGCTGATCCTCCCGCCTCTCCTGGCTCTCGGGGGCGGCGGAGGCTGCCTCGGTCTCCTGCTGCGCTTCCCCGGGAGCCTCGGTGCGCGACCTCGCCATCGACTCGGCCGCCGCGCTGGCCGTCGTCGGCTCGTGGCGCTCACCGTCCGCCTCGGACTCCGCGGCCGGCTCGGTGGGCTCCGGCCTGGAGGCCTCCGCCTCCGCGGGCGCGTGGCGCTCCCGCTGGCCTCGTTCGCGCTGCTCCCGCTGGCCGCCCCGTCGATCCCGCCGACGGTGCTGGCCTTCGGCGCGAGTCCGCCCCCCCCGGCTGTCCCCGGCGGAGGGCCCGCCGGAGTCCGGTTCGCTCGTGCCGTCGGTGCTCACGTGGTAGTTGCCGTCTTCATCCGTCTCAAGGTCCACGACGCCTTCGTCGCTGGCCTGGCGCAGGAAGCGGCTGAACTTGCTGAAGCCGAGGGACGCCTCGTCGAAGCGCTCGTTCTCTTCGAGGAGGGCGCGCTTGACCTCGGAGTCGCGAACCGAGCCTCCATCCTCGGACAGACGGGAGACCACGTCGCGCAGGAGGTCGTACGCCCGCTTGAGGGCGGAGGCGTCCACGACGTCGTCGCGGGTCTCGGAAGCCGACGGCGCCGCGGCACGCTCGGATGGTTGCGAGGACCGGGACTCCCCTCGACCGCCGCCCGAGGTGCGCTCGCGCCCCCCGCGGCGACCCCGACGGCCCCTCTCACCACTCCGGCCGGAGCTCCCGCCGCTGGCGGAGCCGCTCGACCGTCCCGAGCCGCCCCGCCCGTCGGCCGGGCCGACTTCGTACTGTCCGTTCTCGATCCTCTGCAGACGAAGGAGCCCCTTCGAGCTGGCTTCGGCCAGGAACCGGTTGAACTTGCTGTAGCCGTATTCCTTCTCGTCGAAGCCGGAGTCGATCTCGAGCATCACCTGCTTGAGCCGGTCGGAGCGCATGACGTCGTCCCGCTCCACCATCTTCTTCACGGCCATCGCGACCAGCTCCCATGGGTCGTGGCTGATCGTCTCGAGCTGGGAGGCCTCGGTCAGGCCCGAGAGGCTGTTGTAGCTGTAGTACTCGTCGCAGTTCTGCACGAGCAGGTCGGAGGTGGACTCCTGCAGCCCCACCCCGATCACGTACTTGCCGTACTCCTTGAGCTTGAGCACCAGGCTCGAGAAGTCGGAGTCGCCCGACAGGAGGATGAAGGTCCCGATCTCGGGCCGCGTGAACACGAGCTCCGTCGCGTCGATCGCCAGCCGGATGTCGGTGGCGTTCTTCTTGGACGAGCCGTAGGCCGGAGCGAAGATCAGGTCGATCGACGCCTCGGAGAGCGGCACGATGTACTGCGGGTACCGGCGCCAGTCGGCGTAGGCCCTCTGGACCGACACCTTGCCGCGGATGATGTCGGAGTTGAGGAAGTTGCGGAGCTCCTGGCCCAGATTGGACCGGATCGCCATGGTGACGTTGTCGAAATCGATCATGAGGGCCGCGTTGGGGGATGACCCGACGGGCCCGGTCGAGCGCCGGTGAGGCGCCCGGGTGTACTGCTCGTTCATGGTACCTCTCGCATGATGACGTGCTTGTCAGTGCGTGCCCCCGGGGCGGACACTCCGCCCGGGAGGGCGAGAGGCTTCCCGACCTCGCCTCCGAACTCCGGTCCGTCCGAGGACGGTCCGGCGGAGGGGACGGTACGGGAAGACCCCCGCTGCATCGAACTCCGGCGCTCCACGGTCTTCGGACCGTGAGCGCTCCGTCGCGCCGCCGCCCCGAACGGGCGATGGCGGGCGACCGCCGCGACTGTCCGGAGCTTCCGACCCGGAGGTCGAACGCTCAGGACCGCCCCTGGGCCTCGGCCCGAACCATCCGGGCGATCTCCACCCTGCGGGGCTTCCCTGCCGCGGTCATAGGGAATACATCCATGAAGCGTACGAGGTCCGGGACCTTGTAACTGGCCAGGGCCGAACGGCAGTAGCCGCGCAGCTCCTCCCCGGTGATGATCGCGCCCTCCACGGGCCGAACGCACGCACACACGAGCTCGCCGAGCACTTCGTTCGGCACGCCCACGACGACGGCGTCCAGCACGGCCGGATGCGAACGCAGGTGGTTCTCCACCTCCCGGGGATGGACGTTGTAGCCCCCCCGGATGATCACGTCGCTCTTCCGGCCGACGATCTGCAGGTAACCCTTCGTGTCCCTTCGCGCCAGATCGCCGGTTCTGAAGAACCCGTCCCGCGTGAAGGAGGAAGCCGTCTCGGCGGGCTGGCGGAAGTAGCCCCGCATCACGTTGAAGCCGCGGATGGCGATCTCCCCGACGGCGTCTCCGGACATCGGCTGACCCTCCCCGTCCAGGAGCCGGACCTCGACCCCCTCCAGCGGCCGGCCCACGCTCCCGCTCCGGCGCTCCTCGTCGTCGCCGGGCCTCGTGATCGACACGGTGGGTGACGTCTCCGTGAGCCCGTAGGCGATCTCGAGCTGGGGGACGAGCTCCCGCCGGACCCTCCGGACCAGCGCCTGACCGACCGGAGCGCCCGCGATGATCCCGGTGCGCAGGCTGGAGAGGTCGTGGTCGGCCAGTCCCTCCTCCCTGAGGAGCATGACGAACATGGTGGGCACGCCGTGGAGCACCGAGATGCCGTGCTCGTCGATGAGGTCCAGCGTCGCCTCGGGCTCGAACCGTTCCTGGAGGACGAGCCGCGCGCCCGCCACCAGCGAGGTGAGCAGGGCGGTGCCGAGCCCGAAGATGTGGAACAGCGGAACCGTGCACAGGGTCGCGTCGCCGGGCTCGAGGCCCAGGGCGCGCGCGGTCGCGACGGCCGTCCTCACCAGGTTCGCCTGCGAGAGCACGACGCCCTTGGACTTCCCGGTGGTTCCCGGCGTGTAGAAAATGGCGAACGGGTCCTCGTCGGGATCCACCTCGAACGCCGGCAGGTCCCGGCCCTGGCCACTCGACACCAGGTCCTCGAACTGGAAGATGCGGTCGTCGTACCAGAGGTCCTCTTCGCCGACCGTGACCAGGTACTGGAGGTCCGGCAACTCGAACAGCATGCTCTCGAACAGCTCCAGGTAGTCGATCCCCTCGAAGCGCTCGGCCGCGACCACGACCGTGGCTTCCGAGTTCCGGAGCATGAACTGGAGCTCGCGGGACGTATAGCCCGGGTTGAGCGGGACGATGATCGCGCCCAGACGCGCCGCCGCGAACACCGAGATGACGAACTCCGGCCAGTTGGGCAGGTCGATGGCCATCCGGTCGCCGGGCTCGACCCCCAGCTGGTGGAGCCCGGCGGCCATCGCATCGGCGGCGGAGGCGACCTCCTCGAAGGTCCACGCGCGGTCGCCCGCCACCAGGAAGGGCTCCTCGCCCCGGTGAGCCACCTGCTCACCGAGGGCGCGGCCGACCGAGCGGATGTCCTCGAAGGTGTCCGTTTGAGCTGACATGGAGTTCCCGGCAGCCTGCATCACGCTTCCGGTACCGATTCGCGCGTCGGCGACGTGCGCCGATCCCGGAGGGTCTCGAAACCGGAATCTGCACCCTCGCTCGCGCCCCGTAAAGCGTCGGCCAGCGCCCCGGTCGACCGGGGACCGACGAGGGGGTGCGTACAGGCGCCGTCGGAGGCGAGAGCCACGCGGCCGGGCTCGGCCAGGAGCACGGTGCGAACGGCCCCGGCGCGCCCCTTCTTGTCCGCCGTCGCGGCGACCAGCACCTCCCCGGCGCGGTGCGCCCGCTCCGGGCGTGAACGATGCCCGCAGGCGTCCAGGAGCCCGGCGAGCCGATCGGTCGTCCCGGGCCGAGTGACACCGAGGAGCTCGCCCAGGCGCGCCTCGACCCGCATGCCGGCCGCGACGGCTTCGCCGTGCAGGAGATCGTAGCCGGAGAGGTGCTCGAGGGCGTGCCCGACCGTGTGCCCGAAGTTCAACACCGCGCGCCGACCCGACTCCTCGGGATCTCTGCCGACGACCTCCCCCTTGAGCGCCACGCAGCGCTGCACCAGCGTGCCGATCGACGTCGGTTGGGCCCGCAGGAGGTCCGCGGAGCGCTCATCGATCCACGCGAGCAGATCGGCGTCGGCCACGGCGGCCGTCTTCACGGCTTCGGCCAGGCCCGCGGTCACGTGCCGCGTCGGCAGGGTGGCGAGGACGCTCGGATCGGCGACCACCACGGCCGGATGATGGAAGGCTCCTATCAGGTTCTTGCCGGCGGACGCGTCGAGCCCCGTCTTGCCTCCCACGGAGCTGTCGACCATGGCCAGCAGCGACGTGGGCACCTGGACGATCGGCACTCCCCTCAGGTAGGTGGCCGCCACGAAGCCCGCCAGGTCGCCGGTGACCCCGCCCCCCAGCGCGACCACCACGCTGTCACGACCATGTCCCGCCTCGAGGAGTGCGTCTGTCAGGGAGGCCCACGTGGCGCGGGTCTTGGACGACTCTCCCTCGGGGAAGACGTGCAGGTCGGCATCCAGGCCCTCGCGGACGAACGCGGCCAGGACCCGCTCTCCGTAGAGCTCCGCCACCCTGGCATCCGACAGGACGGCATACCGGTGCGCCGGCGCGGCCACGCGGCACTTCTCCCCCAGACGGTCCAGCAGCCCCTCGCCGACGAGGACCTCGTAGAAGGCTCCGGCACGAGCGGGAACCCTCACGGCGAGCCGCTCTTCGTCGTCCCCCGGGCGTTCGCCCCGGAAGCGGCTCGACGTGTTCGTCACGAGCCGCCCGCCAGCCGGAAGCGGGCAGCCGCCCGGATCGGCGCCGCGTCGACGCCCAGCGGACGATCGATGACGAGCACGGTGGGCCGGCCTTCCGTGGTCTCCCGGGAGACGGTGATCACACGCCCCACACCGGGAATCGTGTCCGCCGCGGAAAGGCCGCCCGGACCGGAGCGCGACCCCGCTCCACGGCTCCCGTACCGGGCCGCGAACGCCTCGCCCACGGCGGCGGAGAACGCGGCTGCGGCTTCGGGCCCGTCCCACACGCTGGCCCACACGAACGCCTCGGCACAGGGGGGAGCGGCCGAACCGGCTCCGCCCGTGCGGCTGCGGGCCGCGCATCGGCGCAGCAGGCGATAGCGGTCGCCGTCCCAGCCCCTCGCCGCGGAGCGCGTCCGGGCCGTGTCCCCCAGAAAGGTCGACAGGAAGAAGCGCGTCTCGAACTCGCCCAGGTCATCGGTGTGTGCGTCCCGCCAGCCGCCTTCCAGGGCCGCCGAATCGGCCGTGAATCGGATCTCGGTCGGCACGTCCCGGGCATCCGAGAGAAAGTGGGCCGGATGGAGGACCTGCTCGGTGGAGGTCGGCATGTCCACGCCCAGCGGTGCGGGACGGCCCGGGTGGCCCTCCCACAGCGCCTGGATGAAGGACAGCCCCGCCTGGTACGGAAACACCAGTGACGCCCGAATGAAGGGCGGGGCGGCAGCCAGCTCGGGCATGCTGGACGCGCCCGCCGACAGGAGGTCGGTTCCCGAAACCATGTCCACCAGCGAGCGCATGGTCGTGAGGTCGACGTCCGCGCCGGTACGCTGGCGAAGGAGCCACTCGAGCATCACGTAGGTGGCCTGTCCCTCCAGGGCCGCGTGCGCCGCGGTCGAGGCGTCGTTGTCCTCCTGGCGCGCCCGCATCAGGGAGTCGAGGTCCATGTGCTCGTCCTGGAGGGCGTGGGTCATCTCGTGCACGAGGACAGGCCGGAACTCGGCGTCGGCCACGCCCTCCCGGACGTACAGCGTGTCCCGTCCGGGATCGTAGTAGCCGACGACCTGCTCCAGATAGAGCTTCCGGAGGAAGGTCGGGAGGTCCAGGCTGTCGGGGAGCAGGCCGAGGCGCGCGTAGGTCTCCTCGACGGCCCGGGCGCGGGCCGGGGGAAGGGCTTCCTCGAACTCTCCCAGCATGTAGGTCTCGAGCCGCTTCCTGGTGGTGCGCGCCACCGCCAGCGGTCGCGTGGCGGCCAGGCCGCTCTCGCGCTCCACGGCGGGAAGCACCTCACGGGCCACCCGAACGAGGGCCGTGTCCCCGCCTCCGACCAGGCCGGCGGTCGCGGAGTCCGATCGCGCGGCGGCCATCGTGTCGGTGGCCGCGGGGGCGGCCCGGACGCCGGTCTCGCCGCCGCACGCCGCGAGCAGCGTCGCCAGGACCAATCCGAGGACGCTCACGGGTCGACCCGCCGGACGGGCGCGCCCGTCCGGGTGTCGCTCAGGGCGACGCATCGTCCCTCTTCCTCCACTTTCCCCTCGACGAACCCGTCCCCTCATCCCCGTTCTCCACGGTCGGCGGAGCGTCACCGAAGCGCCGCACTCCGCTCGCGTCCACGCCTTCGGTCAGCTCGGCGACGCTCCGACCCAGCACCGGGTGCCGCCAGTCCGGCGCCAGGTCCCGGAGCGGCACGAGCACGAAGGCCCGCTCCGCCATGCGCGGATGCGGCACCTCCAGGTCGGCGTCGCTGAAGACGCTGCCGCCATAGAGGAGCAGGTCCAGGTCGAGCGTCCTGGGCCCGAAGCGCCGCCCCGTCCGTCGCCGGCCCGCGGTCCGCTCCACGCGCAGCATCGCCTCCAGCAGGGTTCGGGCCGGCAGGTCCGTGCTCCCCACGCAGCACAGGTTGAGGTAGTCCGGCTGTCGCACGTCCCCGAACGGGGTCGTCTCGTACACCGGAGACACCGCCATCTCCGAGAGGATCCGGCCCAGGGCCCGGAGGCCCCGCGCCAGATGCCGTTCTCGGGCGCCAAGGTTCGAGCCCATGCCGATGGCGACCTGCACGGGCCCAGCGGCGCGCGTCCTCATCGGGCCCTCCTGGCGGCGGCGCCGCCGCCGCCCGCGCGCGTCGTCGCCTTCGACACCTTGTCGCGCGTACGGGAAGGGCTTATGCTCACCGACCACGCGCAGTAAGCAGACACCCCCCCGGAGGGATCGGGATGGGTGTACCCTACTCGCGCACAATGCGTTATCTTTGGCGCATGCTGCGACTTGGGTTCCTTGTCGGGCGTCCAGTGCGGGGCCGGTCGGGCGCTCACCATCTTTGACAGGAGGAGAGGAGGGCAGCCGAACCATGTCTAAAACCAAGTGGTTGACGGGCGTGATCGTCCTCGGAGCGTTGGGTCTGTCGCTGTCGGCAACCCGGGCCCGGGCGCAGGACAACCGAATCACCGTGGATCTCCGCGGTGGCTATGCGATTCCAGTCGCCGACGCGCATGTGCTCTGGAAGGCCGGCCCCAACGCGGGCATCGGTGTGGCCTACTGGCTCAACCCGCGGCTGGCCGTGCGCGCCGACGGGGAGGCCGACTTCCTGAGCGGCAAGAGCAGTGCCGACCTGGGGGCCATTTCGGGTGGGTTCAACGTTCCCAACCTGAAGATCTACCACTTCGGTGGCGGCCTCGAGTGGCTGGCTCTGGACCCCGACAACACCATGTGGCGCATCAACTTCAACGTCGGGATCGGTGGCAGTCACCTGAAGACCGACAACTACCCGGCCGGGTTGACGGAGCCAACGCCATCGGCCGCGAACCTCAGCAAAACGTACTGGTCCGGATACGGCGGTGGCCGGATCGGCTACCAGTTCCACCCGAACATCGAGTTCTCGATCGGCGGACAGGTCCACTATATCCTGACCGACCACAATGACTTCGTGGCCTTCGGTCAGTTCATTCCGGGCGGCGCCGCCCAGTGGAACGACCTGTGGACGTTTCCGATCCAGGGCGAGTTCACCTTCCACTTCTAGAGCGAATCCTCCCGGCCGTGACGGCCGGAGATCGTGCGAGGGGGGCCGGTCACCGGCCCCCCTCTTTCTTTTCGGGGTCCCGCCACCACGCCGCCCGCTCACGCACGTCCGAAGGGATCTCGACCCGGAAGGCTGCCAGGATCGGCGGTGTCGCCCCACCGGGCGCCAGGAGAGCGTACAGGTTTCCCCCGGCGAGGTCGTAGGCGACGATCCTGCCGGGTACGTCCACGGTGGCCAGATACAGCCCGGCGCGCGTCAGAAGGTCGAGGCGCGCCGTCCCGCTACCGCCCAGGAAGGCCGGCGTCTGCCGCAACAGCGCGTATAGCCCCGAGGCCGAGTCGAACCGTACCCCCCGGTAGACGTGCTCGACCCGCTGGAGGCGCACCTCGCGCTCCACCATCGCGTCGAGGACGCTGCCCTCGAGCTTCGAGTCCATCTCCGCCGCCCTGGCGCGATACAGTCGGCGCAGGGTATCGAGCTCCGCCGCCGAGGCCGTGTCGGCCGCACGTTGGATGCCGAACTCCGAGAGCATGGCGCCCGTATCCCCTACGGCCATGACGACGGGACGCGTGCACGCCAGCACCAGCAGACGTCCGCCGCCTCCGTCCATCTTCCAGCAGTCGAAGTCCATGACCTCCGGGGCGATACGAGAGTGGACGTCTCCCGGGAGGAAGGGATGGCCGATCGTGTCCGTCACCACGTAACGTCTCCACGCCACCCCGCCGCCCCCGGCTTCGAGCGAGAGGACGGTCGTGTCGTCGAGCGGAAACAGGCTGCGGCCGTCGGCGTCGAGGCGGATGCGGTGGACTTCGTGTCCGTCGGAAGGGTAGACGGCCAGCTCCTGGTGCGATCCGACCACCACCCGACCCGGGAGGGCCAGCAGGGTCACGAGCGAGTCCCTGCCGCCGGGCGCCGAGGTCGGCCAGCCGCCTCGGGTGGCCCCGTCGCCAGCGTCGAACACGTCGACCCGGCCGCCGCGACGATCGAGGAGGTAGAGCCGGGATTCGTCCACGGCCAGGGAGGGGTCCGGGTTCCAGACCGGCCCCTCGAGGAGCGAATCCGGGAGGGAGTCCCTCCACACCGGGGCGAGCCGGATGGCTCCCGAATCGAGAACCGGCGTCGCCGGGCTGCGAACCACCGTGACGCCCCCCACGGTGTCGACCGTGCCCTCCCAGCGGGGTCCCCCGAGCTGGGAGATCATCCGACACCCCGACGCCACCACCCCGGCCAGCAGGACGAGGATCACGCCCCGGCCCGGAGCTCCCGGCCCTCCGCCCCCGATCACCTCAGTGGTGCCTGCCGTCCCGGGTCCACACGATGATCGTGGCGCACTGACCGGTGAAGCCACGGTAGACGAACTGCGGTGGCGTCTCCGAGCCGCTGCGGTAAATCTCCATGGCGAGGATGGCCTCGGGGGACAGGTCGTCGATCGCGAGGTTCGGCATCGGCTGGTTGTTCACCCAGATGAAGGGCGTGCACCAGCGCTGGCCCCGAGGCACCCTGATGGAGGTGTGACCGACGGTCGACTCTCCGACCGAGATCCCCGGGAGTCCCCGGAGCAGATCCGCCGATTTGTTGGCGCGCTCTCGCTTCCTGTCGACCTCTGCCGGCGTCAGGAACACGCCCTGCCGGGAGCGGCGCCGGTTCTCGAACCCCGCCAGCCGGTCGATCGGGAGCATGTGACGCACCGTGACGTGGATGTCCTCGAGCTGGAGGACCGTCTCGCTGAGCATGAGCGTCGCCGTCGTGACCCGGTTCCCCTGCAGCGAGATGGGCACCGATTGGTTGGCGAAGCCGATGAGCCGGACGTGCAGCGTGTCGGGGCCCGCCGGCACTCCGGACAGGACGAAGTGGCCCGTGCTGTCCGTGTACGTGCCGACGCCCGCCTGCAGGAGCGAGACCTGCGCGTTGTGCAGGGGCCCGCCCGTCATGGCCGACACCACCTGCCCGCGAAGCACCGCCGTCGTGTCCTTCTCCGCAGCGGCCCCCTGGGCGACCATGTCCCTGGCGCCCAGGAAGATCGCGGCAGCCGCCAGGGCCGCGCACAGGAGGTAGCGCCCGGGTCCGGGCCCGGCCCGGACGATCGTCGTTGAGGTGCCCATGCGTACGCTCATCTCGACTGCCAGGCTCCGGAGGGTCGCGCGGTCCGCGAGGGGGCTCACATCGCCTGCAGCTAATATGGTCCTCGGCTCCTCCGGGTTCCCTGATGCACGAAGCGGGGATGCCGCCACAAAGGCGACACCCCCGCTCCGGTCCGGGCCGCCCTCCGGCCCCGAGGGGTCGGAGGGCTCACGCCGGCGCTCAGTCCGCCCGAAGCCCTAGGGCTGCGAGACGTCGCACATGCTGAGCTGGTAATTCGTGTTGTTCTGCTCGTTGAACGCGATCTGGAAAGCCACGTCCGTCCCGAACGTGCCGCCCTTGTAGTAGGGCCCGGACGGGAACACGTCGGCCTCGTTGCGCCCGTACTGCCGGATGAGCCGGCGCAGGTCGCCGAGCCGGTGGCCCGTGGCGTACAGCCAGAAGGCGCGCTCCCTGAACATCGTGTCCACGCGAGCAGCCGGAGTCCCTGGATCGGTGATCGCAGGCAGGCTCGTGGCCGTGACCTGGTTCGAGAACCCGAAGTCGTTGGGCTCGGGCGGATCGTAGCGCGCCGCGAGCAGGTTCTGAACGTCAGCGCGCAGGGCATTCAGCTTGCTCAGCCACGTGCCGGGGTCGCCGTTGTTGAGTGCCGCCTCGGCCTCGATCAGACGGGCCTCGATGCCATCGGCCAGGACCACGTTGGAGCCCTGGAGAGGATAGCGGAGGCCCACGTACTGCGGAATCGTCTGGTCGAAACCGCCGCTCGGATCCTGCGCCCACGGCACCCGCGGGTCGTTGGCCGACCGGAAGTTCAGGCCATTGCCGCCCGTACCGTCCGGGTCCGCCACGGCCGTACCCGCCTGACCGTTGGCCACCGAGTAGCGGCCGTTGCTCATCAGGTTGAAGATCGGGTTTTGGTCCGCGCTCACGGCGGCGTTGTGGTAGATGAGGAAGATGAAGTCGGTCGGCACGGACGACACCGCGGCCGCCGCCCCCGCGTAATCCCCGTTGTCCAGCAGCGCCCGCGCCTTACCGACCATGGCCAGGTATTTCCGCTGGTTGTCCTTGGCCGCCGAGATGGCGGCGTCGAACGTGTCCGCGGCGGCCGAGAACATCTGGGCCGTCGTCAGCGGAGTGCCCAGGTCGGTGGGCGCGAAGTTCTCCGTGCTGCTGAAGGGAATGTTGGAGCAGAAATTCTCGCCCATGGCCGTGTAGTCGTAGCCGATGTAGCTCTTCAGCTCGCTGATCCGCGGATCAGCGGCCGACGCGTCGGCCATCAGCTTCTGCGCCGACACGGCCGAAGCGCGGGCGATGTGCAGGTTCCCGTACGCCGCGTCCGTCGTGTTGCCGTTCTGCGGCGTGAACTGGTCCCTCTGGTCGGTGTGCGTCCGGGTGCTGAACGTCCCGGACGAATACATCTCGTCCGTGAAGTCGGCCACCGTCGAGAGGATCTCGTCATCCAGCCCGTGGCCGCTGTAGGCCTGCTGGAAGTCCGACAGCGCTCCCGCGAACGCCACATCGGGCGTCAGGTTCGCCGGGGTGGCGCGCTCGGGATCGACCACCTGGAGCGCGTTCCCCTTGCAGGCTCCCGCGACGAGCGGGAGCCCGAGAGCCAGGAGCCAAACCATCGGCAACCCGGCCCGGCCGTTATTTCGTGAAAGATATCTCATGGCTCTATCGTCCTCCTGCCTCAGAAGCTCACGTCGACGCGCGCCGTGAAGATCCGCGGAGCGGGCTGCGTGTTGAACTCACCCTGGTTGAACTGGGTGTTGCCGCCCTGCTCGATGATCTCCGGGTCGATCCCGTTGTAGCCCGTGAACGTATGGAGATTCCGGGCCGCCAGCGTCAGGCTCAGGCCCCTCGTGAAGGGCATGGCGCTGGTCAGCGACTGCGGAGCGTTCATGCGGATCGACAGCTCCCGCCACTTCATGAACGCGGCCTTGCCCACGTAGCCGGCGTTCGTCCCGAGGAATCCGTAGGCCGCGAAGCGCGCCTGGTTGGCCAGCGGCGCGTTCGGGTTGTCGGTCTCGGGGCACCCGCGGCGGTTGCTCAGGAAGCTGTTCACGCAGTCGAACTCGGTGGTCAGGTCGAACTGGCCGTTGCCACCACGGGCCTCGAACAGCGTGTTGACGTGAATGAAGTCGAACAGGCGGAGGTCCGCCGAGATCGAGCCCTCCCACGTGGGCAGGCTCTCGTTGATGAACGTCGACGAGTCGCCGAGCGTGATCTCGCTCGGGACGATGATGCCGTCGCCGTTGGCATCGCTGTAGGTGTAGGGAATCTGCTTGTACGAACCGAGCGCCAGGCCCTCCTGCACGCTCTGACCGGAGCGTCCGACCACGAAGGACGGCACGCCACCGAGGCTCAGCACCTCGTTGTGGTTCGTGCTCATGCTGACGCCGAGGTCCAGACCGACCGCGCTCTGGTCCAGTGCCGTGGCGTTGAGGCTGGCCTCGAAGCCATAGTTCTGGACCTTACCGATGTTGTCGAACACCGTGCCGGTCAGACCGTAGGACGGCGGCAGCGGCTTGGCCACCAGGGCGTCCTTCGACGTCTTGTGGTAATAGGTGAGCTGCAGGCCCAGGCGCTCGTTGAGGAAGCCGGCGTCGAAGCCGCCCTCGTACTCGGTGATGCGCTCGGGCTTGAGGGCCGGGTTACCGGTCGAGTTGATCGTGACGCCCGTCGTCTGGGAGCCGTTAACGATCGCGACGACCGAGCTGAACAGCGTCTGAGCCTGGCGGAACCCGGGTCGCAGACCCGACACGCCCCATCCCGCCCGCACCCGGAAGCTGCTCAGGACGCTGGACTTCGGGAACCAGGGCTCGTCGGACATCACGTAGGAGAAGTTGGCGCTCGGATAGTACTGCGCGCCGATGTTGCCGCCAAACGCGCTGTTGTTGTCCACCCGGAGGCCGAAGGTCAGGTACATCCGGTCACGCCAGGACAGCTGCTCCTGACCGAAGCCGGCCACGGTGCGCAGCCGCGAGAAGTTCTCGTTGACGAAGAACCCCTGGCTCGTCGCGTCGCAGGACGCCAGTCCGGGCACGATCCCGTACCCGTAGCACTCCGTGACGCCCGTGCGGCTCTCCTCGTAGTGGGCACCGAGCAGCGTGGCTGAGGTGAAGTCGTTGCTGAGATCGAAGGTCGCCTGCACGGACCCGTTGGCCGTGTAGTTGTAATTGTTCGTGCGCGCGTTATCGCGGAAGCCCAGCGCATAGCTGGTCGCGATCGGCAGCAGGTTGGGCTGCAGCGTCGAGCTGCCGTTGATGTCGTTGAGGTCCAGACCGCCGTTGGCGTGCACGAGCAGCCACGACATCGGGTTCCAGTCCATGTTGCCGCCGATGGTGAGGCGGTCGACGTTGTGGACCTGGAGCAGGCTTCTGAGCTCGTCCGGCGAGAAGAAGAAGCCGTAGTTGAGATACGAGCCCATGTTCCCGCCATAGGCACCGGTGCCGGGCAGGTACGCGGCCGCGCCGTAGATCCCGTTGAGGATCGGGCTGAAGATGTCGTTGTCGTTCTGCGGGAGGATCAGCCGGTTGGCCAGGTACATCACGTTCATGCCGACGTTGAACTTGTCGTTGGCCTGGACGTTGAAGGTGGCCGTGGCCGACGTACGCGTGTTCACGTTGTAGCTGATGACGTTGCGCTCGAACTGCCGGTCGCCCGACAGGAAGTACGTCACCTCGTTACCGCCCCCCGTGAGGCTCCCGCCCAGCCGGTCCTGGTGGCCCAGCGTGAAGGGCGTGGTGCGCGGATCGAGCAGCGGGTTGAAGGTCAGCATCACGTCCTGCGTGCACGCACCCTGTGCGGCGTAGACGTTGGGGCACGAGGTGAACGCGGAAGCGTTGATGCCGCCGTTGGCGCCCGGGGCGATCACCGGGCCCGGACCGATCCGCATCAGCGAGGACACGTTCGGCGGGTAGGAGGTCATGTCGTTCATGTTGCCGAGCTCGCCCCAGAAGTGGAAGCGCGTCTCGGCGTTGGTGCCGTGCTTCGTCGTGATCAGGATCACGCCGTTGGCGGCGTTGGACCCGTACAGGGCCGCGGCCGCCGGGCCCTTGATGACCTGGACGTTCGAGATGTTCTCGGGGTTCAGGTCGTTGAGCGCCGAGGGCTCCTGTCCGCCGGTGCCGCCGGCTACCACCGGCTGGGCGCCCGCGGCCACCCGCACGCCGTCGATGTAGACGAGCGGCTCGTTGGAGAGCGAGATGCTGTTGGCGCCACGGATCCGGATATGCTGCGCCGTGCCCGTCGTGCCGGAGACGTTCTGAACGACGACGCCCGAAGCCCGGCCGCTGAGCAGGTCGTTGAAGCTGCTGACATTCGTCTGGTTGACCTGCGAGGCGTTGATGTTGGCCGCGTTCGTGCCGATGTCGCGCCGCTGCTGGCGCACCCCGGTGACCACGTTCACGACCACTTCTTTGAGCCCCACCGCCGACGGCTCGAGCTGAAGATCGACCGTGGTGGTCTGCCCGGCGCGGACCGTTACGTTTCGGCTGATCACCTTGTAGCCGAGGAGTCGGACACGCAGCTCGTGCGTGCCAGCCGGGACATCGGGAATTCGGTACTTACCGTCCTCTCCAGCCAGCGTCCCCAGGTTCAGGCCCGGAATAAAGACCTGTGCACCGGAGACCGGCTTGAGCGTGGACGCGTCGGTGACCGTTCCCGAGATCGTGCCCTGCTGCTGTGCCCGGCCGGCCGTGGACCAGCCGAGCGACAGGGCCAACCCCGCCGCGAGAACGGCAGCGACGCGCCCTGCGCGTCTGAACAACGTAGCGAACATGGATCACCCTCCTGTGGCTTCGGGAGTGCTTCTCCGGCGCCCGCCGCAGGCGCTGATGCGCGCGACGAGCCGCCACCCACCCCTGTCTCTCGAGCGAGCCGAACCAACGTAGGTCGGCGCACCGCATGGAGCTAGGGGACAGGCCCGGTTCGTGTTAGGCGTTGTGGGGGATCGACGACGTCTGGTGCGTCAGACCGCTCCTCCTGGTCGAAGGGGTGGTGGACGGCGCCCCGAACGAAGACCTGGGGCTCGCGGGAGTCCAGCATTGTGATTAACCGCCGGCCATACCCATGTCAAGCGCTTTGCGGACACCGCGTCACCGAATCGTTACAGGTCGCCGGCGTGAATCGGGGCGCCAGGCGTCTGCCGGCAAAGGATATCGCGGGGCCTCTGCAAACCGGATGCGGATATCGGGCGACCAGGCCGCGCCCCGGCTCGTCTCACGGGATACAGGGTTCGTCGAACCATGGCGCCGTCCGTCGCACGTGGAGCGCACCCGCGCTTCGAACCTCCCTAGCGTGGCGACGGCCGCGTTGCCGGGCTCCGACCCGGTGGCTACCTTTTCCTGCGGTCGCACAGACACTCGAGGTTCGATGAAGCCGTATCGGAACCGGACCGGGTCGGACCCGCGCCCCTCTCGAGCGCTCCCGAGCCCGGTGGCGTTCGCCCCCGCCGACGGCCCCGCGCCGCCCCGTCGAAGTGTGCTCCCGTCGCCGGTCCCCGGTCGTCGCGCGGCCCGCCGACGGGCGCTCTTCGGCTTCCTGCTCCTTGCATCCACCCTGCCGACACCGGTCGTGGCCCAGGCGGGCTCGGCCACCCTGCGCGGCTGGGTCCTCAGAACGGGCACCGACACGCCGCTCCCCGCAGCCCGGGTCGAGCTCGTCGGGATGAAGAAGGCGGCAGTCACCGACTCGGCGGGACGCTTCGAGGTGGCCGGGCTGCCGTCCGGCGTGGTGGTGGTGCAGGTACGGTACCTCGGGCTGAGCGCCCAGCGCTGGAAGGTGCCGCTGCACACCGACGCCGCCACCGCGATCGTGTTCCGCGTCGGGCTCGGCATCATTCCCGTCCCGGCCATCCACGTCTCCGTGAAGCGCGTCGTGTGGCCCAAGATGCGGGGCTTCGAGAGCCGCATGCAGCGCAGCGAGGGGACCTTCATCACCCGGGACGAGATCCAGCGCCGCCAGCCCCAGGAGCTGAGCGACCTCCTCCGCACCGTACCCGGCCTCACCTTCGCACGTCCGTCCATCGAGTTCGAGGATACTCGCGTGGTGATGGGTCACGGACGCCTGCAGTGCACGCCGACCCTGTACATGGACGGACACCGGGTCTCCGCCTTCCGCCTGGACGACTTCGCTCCCGAGCACATCGAGGCCATCGAAGTCTACACGCGCATGTCGCTCGTCCCGGGCCAGTATCGGATCGGTCCGAACCGGTGTGGAGCGATCCTGCTGTGGAGCCGCGATACCTTCTAGGAGCCCTGGAATCCGGGCCACGTCCAGGGAAGGTCGGAATCGGGCCGCCGGGAAGCGGCCCGGCGTTACGGCTACTTGCCGGCCGGTGGCGGCTGTCCGCCGGTCGTCCCGCCACCACCGGAGCTCAGGACGGCGGCCGCGGCCAGCGCCGCCCCGACCACGAAGCCTCCGGCCAGGATCGTCTTGATCGCGGAGAACTTCCGGATCTCGATCCCGGCGACCGCATCCGCGGGGACCCGCGCCGTGCGACCGCCGACCTGCTGTTGGTAGCCCGAGCGTGCGGTGGTCTGGAAGACCGACACGACCAGGGAATCGCCTTCCTCCCCGACCATCTCGGCATCGAGCTCGACGACGTCGTTTGCGCCGATCTCTCCCATGCGGACGTCGATGGGCCGGCCGAAGTGGATCTTGAGAGCGGTACCCTGCTGCACCCGTTCCGGCGCCCCCTGCAAGGGCACGTAGGTGTAGCAGCCGGACAGGTACATAGCTCCGCTCGAGATCACGAGCGCCCACACAGGCCGGAAATACCTCCGCATCGTGGTCAGTCTCCTCCGATCGTGAGGCCGTTGCTCGGAAGTCGCCAGTGGACCACCGCACCCGGCACGAGATCGAAGGGCTGGGAGACGAAGCGCAGCCGGTTGCTCCGATCGCCCGCCGCCAGGCGTCGCTCTCCCGAAATGTCACGCGATTGGTATTCCAGCGTGCCGGTGGTGTGCGGCGACACGGTGCCGAGGAAGGAGCGCTCACCGTCGAAGGTGAGGAGGTAGACCGTCAGTGGCTCGCTCGGTGTTACGTCGTTCTCCACCACGACGGTGACGCCGGCCCGCGCCGTGGAGTCGGCGGCCGTCCCCCCCGATGTGGAGACGGGCCCTCCCCTCCCGGAGGCACACGCCAGGAGCGTGACCACCGGGAGGAGGGACCCGATTCTCCTCGAGGCGAACCGGAGAGGCCTCAGTCGGCCCCTCCGGGTGCGCGCGGCGAACCGCTTGTCACTGAGTGCAGGAATCCCGCGGGTCGTCGGGTACTGGCGATGAGTTGTTGCCCGTGCCCGCCTGGTCGATGTTGGTGTTGTTCTGCCTCTCCGCCGACGGATAGAACACCCGGTCGGGGATCTTCTCGCCGTTGTAGGGCGTGATCGCGGGCTGGCAGGTGCGCAGCCAGTCGCGCCATGTCTCGTGGTTGAGGAAGTCCGCGATATACTTCTGGGTCATGATCTCGTTGAACAACGCCGTGCCCGTGAGGGTGGCGATGTTGGTCTTGAACGAGCTCAGGTCGATGGGATACCCCAGCGACGCCCAGTAGTCCTCCTGACAGGTGAGCCCGTCCTGGGCCGCCTGCTGCGCCCCCGCCGTGTTGCTGGCCTCGTACTGGGCCTCGGCGATGATGAACTGGGTCTCGGAGCACGTGAGGATCGGCATCGAGTAGTCGGCCTGCCCCGGCACGTTGAGCTGCGAGGCATACGAGCTCGGATCGCCCGTCGGCGTGCCCGGAGGTGAACCCTGGTAGCCGCCGCCCACGCTGGCGTCCGCCTCCGTGAAGTAGATCGGCAGGCGAGGGTCGTTCATGGCGTTCAGCGTGTCGACCAGGAACGCTCCCGACGAGATGTAGCCGGAACGGTCGCTGTTGAACTGGAACCAGATGTTGTTCTCGGTCTTGGTGCTCGAGTTGATGGCCAGCCAGTTCCCGGCCGGATCCGAGATCCCCTGTTGCGCCTCGGTCAGCGCCTTGCCGTAGGCGGTGGGGTCCGTCGAGGCCAGGTGCATGTAGATGCGAGCCTTGAGGCTGTGCGCCACGGCCAGCCAGCTCTGGACATCGCCGCCGAAGTTGAAGTCGCTGGCGCCGGGGCCACCCCCACCCTGCTGTAGATTGGCGATGGCGTTGTCCAGCGTCGTCTCGAGCTCGGTGTAGACGTCCAGCTGGCCGTCCAGCGGAGCATCGGCCTGCAGCGCCTGGCTGTAGGGCACGTCACCCCACGTGCTGGCCGCGAGCTCGATGTCCAGGGCCTCGTAGATCTGCAGGATGCCCTCGTAGGCGAAGCGCCCCGAGGAATCGGCCAACGCCTCGGCCTGCCTGAGGTCGACGAGCCCGCCTCCCTGGTAGATGCGCGCCCATTCGTTGTCGCCGGGCTGGTTCGCCTCGCTGATGTTGTACGCCGCGTACGTCGCGTACTGGCGGTCGGTGCCATCCATCTGCTGCGTCCAGATGGCGGCCATGCGGCTCAGATCACCTTCGTTGTCGAAGAACGTGCCCACCTGCGAGCTCACGAACAGCTGGTCAATCGTCGCGTTCGGAACGGCGTTCGGGTTCTGCGTGGTGGGGTTGATGTAGTCGCACCCCGTGAACGCTCCGGCCAACACGGCGACGGCCAGCGCGGGCCCGGCCCATCGCTTGATCGTCATCGTCGTTCGCTCCTTCATATCCCTGAGGCGTCGATTCGGAGTCATCGTCTCGGCTCGCATCCGTCTAGCGGACGTAGCTGACGGTGACGATCCAGGAGCGGACCTGCGGGTTCTGGAAGTAGTCCAGCCCGCGGCCCGTGGACTGCCCGGTCAGGTTCGTCTCCGGGTCGATGCCCGTGTAGTTGGTCCAGGTCTTGAGGTTGCGGCCGCTCAGCGCCAGCTCGATACGGTTCGCACCGAGCTTGCTCACCCAGTCCTGATTGAAGGTGTAGCGGACGGTGACGTCCCGCAGCTTCACGAAGCTCGCGTTCTCCATGAACTGCGAGGCCGGGCCCGTGAACCCGCTCCCGAGGTTGTTGAGCGCCCAGTCGGGCGTGAGGTTGACCTGCATCCCGGCTCCCGGGCCGGCACCCTGGAACGTGAAGTTCTGCCCGTCGCCAGGACATGGCGGAGCTCCACCGCTCTGGCAGTGCCACCCCGCGGTAGCGGCCGGCTTGCCGAAGTAGGTCAGCGCGCCTCTCGTCCCGTTCCACATCATGGCTCCGTGGGAGACGTCGACGAGTCCGGTAATCGTGAGGTTGTTCATCACGTGGAACGTGTTCCGGAAGCTGGCCGTCCAGCTCGGGTTGGGATCACCGATCGTCCGGAAGCTCGGGTCGTAGACCGGGTACCCATCGGGGCCGATGTACAGCTGGCCGGGCTTGGCGTTGGGGAAGGCATTGTCGATGTTCACACCGCCGACGGTGATTCCCCGTCCGAAGCGGACGAAGTCGTCGCCGTAGATCTCGCCGAACGGGCAGGGATCGGTCTGCGTCGGACCGCACTGGTTGGCGAGCACCGCCGCGTACGGATCCGTGAATCCGGCCAGGAAAATGTTGCTGGCCCCGGGCAACGCCAGGACCTGGCTCCGGTTCCGCGACCACTGGGCGTTGAGCTGCCACGAGAAGTCGCTCGTCCGGATCGGCGTGAAGTCCGCCGAGATCTCGATGCCCTTGTTTCGGAAGGACGCCGCGTTCTCGTATCGGGCGGAGTAACCCGAGCTCGGAGCCAGGGGGACGCTCAGGATGGCGTCGGTGGTCTTCTGGTAGTAGTACGTCCCGCTCAGCGTGAGACGGTTGTCCAGGAACGAGAGGTCCAGTCCGCCCTCGTACTCGCGGGTGCGCTCGGGAGCGATGTCCGTGTTACCCAGCGTCCCCTGCGAGATGACGCCCGTCTCGCCCCGGTAGATCGTCTGCAGGCCCGAGGAGACCCAGCCGTCGCCGTAGCTGCTCGTCTGGAACGCGTTCACGTTCGAGTAGATCGGCGGCGCCTTGGCGGCCTCGCCGTAGGCGAAGTGCAGCTTCCCGTAGTTGAGCCAGCCCACGTTGTCGAAGGCCGGGAGCTTGGTGAACTCCCACGCCAGCTGGGCCGACGGGTAGGTGAAGCGCTTCCCGTTGCCGCCGAAGGTCGAGGAACCCTCGTTGTTGACGCTCCCCGTGAGGAAGAGCTGGTTGTAGAGGTCCAGGTGGCCCTCGGCGTAGTACCGGTCCGCGCGTGTCTTGGCCACGTAATCGTTCGGGACCTGCTTCACGGTCGACTGAAGCTGGTCGGTCCCGTAGATGAGGTTGTTGCCCTCGATGGCGAGGTTGTTCGTCTTGCTCTGGTGGATGTTCTGACCGAGCGTCAGGCTCGCCGACACATCCGGCGTGAAGTCGTGCTGCAAGGTACCGGTCAGGATGTTGTCGACATCGAAGGCGTTGTAGTTCGCCTTGATGACGCCGCCATCCAGGTAGTTGTCGGAGCTCTTCGGAAACAGCTCCAGATCGCGGGTCTGAGAATAGTCCGCCCCGAAGGTCTCCGAGAAGGTCAGCCATGGGAACGGATTGTAGTCCGCCCGGATGTTCCCGAACGTGTGCCCCACGTTGGACGTGTTCCGGATCACCTTGGCGATCCAGAACGGGTTGTCGTACCCACGCGGCTCGGTCAGCGTGGTCGGGTCCGGGTTCCGGTAGGACCGCTGTAGCCCGCCCGCCGTCAGGTAGTTGGCGTTGTTGAACTCGGGCGGGGTCCTGAGCGCGGCCAGCAGGAGGCCGCTGATGTTCGAGCCCTGCTGCACGAGCGACAGGTCCTGGTTCGTATAGGCGAAGTTGCCGCTCAGGGTCAGGTTGTTGATCACGTTGTGCGACGCCTTCAGCCTCACCGTGGCCTTCTTGGCGCTGTGCGGGCCGATGATGTAGGACTGATCGTCGTTGAAGCCCGCCGACATGAAGTAGGTCGTGGCCTCGCCGCCGCCCGACAGGGTGATGTCGTTGTCGAACCGGTTGGCGGTCTGGAAGAGCTCGTGCGCGTGGTCGAACACGTCCTTGCCCACGACGCAGTTCGGCGCGCAGGCCAGCTTGGGACCCCAGCTCGTGCTGCCGAGCTGCCCGAAGGACGTCTGCAGCGGCGGCATCTTGTTGACCTGGTCCCACGTATACGTGCTCTTCACCGTGAGGCGCGTCGCGCCAGACTGCCCGGACTTCGTCGTGATGAGCACGACCCCGTTGGCGCCATCGGAACCATACAGCGACGTGGCCGCGGGACCCTTGAGGATCTGCACGCTGGCGACGTCATTGGGGTTGATGTCGGAGGCGCGGTTCTGGGTGACGGTGCCGCCGACACTTCCATTGACGAAGTCGGGGTTGCTCGAACTGTTGTTGATCGGCGTCCCGTCCACCACGATCAGCGGCTGGTTGCTGCCGTTCAGCGTCCTGAAGCCGCGGATGTGGATGTAGGTGCCGGCCCCGGGCTCTCCGCCCGAGCTCGTCACCTGCACGTTCGGAGCCTTGCCGGCCAGGGCGTCGATGATGTTGGTCGCCCGGCTGTTGACGATCGCGGAGGAGTCCACGGTGTTGATGGTGGCCCCCACGCGGGCTCGCGTGGTCTGCGTGCCCTGGCCGGTGGCCACGATCGCTTCGAGCTGGAGCGGGCTGAACGCCAGCGCGAAATCGTGCGAGATCGTGCCGGCCTGCAGCGTGATCGTCGCGGAGACCGATCGGTAGCTGAGTAGCGAGGCCGTGACGACGACCGACTGGCCCTGCACGCGCGATGCCGGGATGGTCAAGCTGTAGTTACCGTCCTGGTCTGCGATCGTGCCGAGGCCCAGCGATTTGATCTGGATCGTGGCACTTGCGAGTGGCTTGCCGTTCTGGTCGGCCACCTTGCCGGTGATGACCATCGCCTGCTGCGCGTGCAGCGGCGCGGTCGTCCCGACCGCGATTCCGGCGGCCATGAGGACGGCGAGCGCCGCCCCCAGCAGGCTCCGAACGCGGTTGGACAGGTGAGGACACATCGAGCACCCTCCTGTGGCGTGAGACACTGTCGGGTCGGCGGCGAGGCTCGCTGTCCTGTGAGCGGGCCCCGAACCGCTACCCGTACTGCGAATCTTCTGGCGCTGTCACCGCCCGCCAACGCGGCGGGACGGATCTTCGGGGAGCCGTTCGCTCCTCGGCCGTCAGTGCCAGTCGGACGGATCTCCTTGCGACGCGGTCAGTTTCGGTCTTC
>Ga0307440_1000050_pt1 | contig 46157 bp, 46 predicted proteins | sample SalMarWE160410MG_FD_202150 | JGI IMG/M metagenome (GOLD analysis project Ga0307440, IMG submission 202150) | Salt marsh sediment microbial communities from the Plum Island Ecosystem LTER, Massachusetts, United States - WE1604-10 | ecosystem: Environmental > Aquatic > Marine > Intertidal zone >...
CTTTCGGGAATTTTAAGATGCTGGGCCACCATTTTTAGGGCTTCGGGAGGAAGATAGGCCAGTTTGCTTTGAACCATCTGAAGGATTGGGATTAGATCTCCTCTTTGTTTTTCAAAGGCTTCCAGTTTTAAGGCGACCTGCTTTAAAGCGTCTTTTTCATCCTCGGTCAACTCATGATTCATGGAGAAATCCTGTGCGGCGACATGATATTTTTGTCATCCTTTCCAACATCTTCGGCTGTCTGGATGCCGCCGATCCGAATAAGACATAAAAAATTAAATCCAGTCGGCTGTTTTTATATCATAAATCTTGAAATGTCAAATGCTATGGATCGCAACAATGTCAAACAGCGGGGCTTTATGGACGGTTTTGGGCATCTTGAATTCGGCCAGACGTCCTGTCCAGCATCTGGGAGCATTTTAAGAGAATCCCTCCGCCAAGTGCAATGAAGCTGCTCATCCTGAAAAGTGTGAACGATCCAAGTGTTTCAAACAGATAACCGTTAATGAAAAATCCAACCATTAAACCGAGTCCGTAAGTTACCGCATTGTTGATTGCCTGCCCCAGAGTTTTTGCTTCGTTCGGTGTCGATGCGTCGATATAGAGAATGCTGGCTACATGAAACATGGCGTAGGTTACCGAGTGAAAAACTTGCAAAAACAGAATGAGAACCGGGGATGTTGCAAAAGAAAGGGCGATCCATCTGAATGCCGCCACCATGAATGAGAAAAACAGAACATTGTCCAGGGAAAAGCGTTGAAAGATGCTGTCGGATTTTATCATCACAATGATTTCGGCGGTGGAGGCCAGTGCCCATGCGATGCCGATAAATGTCTTGTCGTACCCCAGGTTTTCAAGATGAATGGAATAAAAACCGTAGTATGTGCCGTGGCTCACCAGCATTAAAAAGGCACAGAATAAAAATATAACCACGCGCCGTTGTAAAAGCACTTTGGTTTTTGAAAAAAGGGCGGTTTGTTTTTTGATTTGAATATCGGGGATCTTGACGGAAATCAGGGCCTGGGCCAGAGAGCCGAAAAAGATAAGGGACAAAATGATTTCAATGGAATAAAGATCGATAATCTTTCCCAATACGATAACGGTAATAATAAATGCAATTGACCCCCACCCTCTGAGCTTTCCGTAACTTTTCTTTTCCGTATCCAATACATCCATGGCAAAGGCTTCCAGAAAAGAAATGATCGGAGAGTAAAATATACCGTAAAAAATCGTAATAACCAGCATCACCCAAAAATCTGCGGTAAACAGGTAAAATGCCCATATGCCGGTACTGATGAAACTGCATAAAATATAGATGGGTCTTCTGAATCTAAACCGGTCGGCCATCGACCCCCATATCAGCGGGGTTAAAATCAAGGCTACGGATCGAATCGCCGACAGAATCCCGATTTCGAAGCCGGTGAACTTGAGATGGTAGCAGTACAAATTGAAATAGGGTAAAAAAACACCCATGACCCCGAAATATAAAAAGTACTGGGAGCTGATAATCCATTTGAACGATTGGTTGCGATCCTTTTTCATGGGTTCTCAATCAATATTGCATTTGGGGCAAAAACACAATTTCTATATTATCGTCCGGTGCGACACAACTTTACTTTACAAATACAAATTGAAATGTTAAAAATTAAGACTTAAAATATGTGTTTATTGTTTATTTGAGACGGTTGCAAGTAGATGTAATTGCAACGTTTATCAGCCGTACGATAAAGACGATCTCTATATGGTGAAAATAACAAACCGTCGGCGTTAATAATGAGGAGCTTTAAAATGGATTATATCAAAATACGATTCACCAAAGATTTCGATCAAATCGGTTCCAAGTTCGAAAAAACATTCGAACATCTCTTTAGATCCATAAACCCGATGATTACGTTTACTGAACGGCGTTGGAGACCCCAAATGGATATTTATGAAACCCCTGAAGAAATTATTATCATGGGTGAAATCGCCGGAGTCAGCAAAGAGGACTTGGAACTTGAAATCAGCAGTAAAGCGGTGAGGATTCAAGGAAACCGCACACAATCCCCTCGAATTGATAACGCGACTTACCGACTGGCGGAAATTCAGTACGGTAATTTTGAGCGCATCCTGTATCTCCCTGCGCCCATAGATCCCGAAGTTGTTTCAGCGTCCTACGCGAACGGCTTTCTCCAGATTCGACTCGCAAAGCTCGAACTGGACAAAACATATCAAGTTCCAATTATAGAATAATAGTTGTCGGCGGGTTGATTTGATCCGTCGCCGAATGTGAAGTTATTAAACCGACCGTAATTTTCGATTTCGATTCATTGATGCCGGATCGAATTTGATGCAGATTAACTGGAGATTCCCATGACTGAACATCAACCATCATCTGAAATGACAGCAGAAAAGATTCCCGAAGTTCTTCCCATCCTGCCATTGTTCGACGCCGCCCTTTATCCCAAAATGGTATTGCCTCTTGTTGTGATGCAGCCGGACTCGATTCAACTGGTTGATAAAGCCATGTCCGGAAATCGGCTCATTGGTCTTGTTGTTGCAAAGAAGTCGATGGAGGGAAATGTGGATATGCGCGAGCATCTGAACGAGATAGGGACCGTCGCATTGATCCTTAAAATGGCGAAAACAGAAGACAGCAAGCTGCAATTGCTGGCACAGGGGCTGGGGAGATTTAAGATTAAAGAATACACGCAAGTCAAACCGTATCTCAAGGCCCGCGTCGAACACATCAAGGAAATTGAAATAAAGGACAAAGAGGTTGAGGCGCTGATGTCCAATATGATCGGTCAGTTCTCGAGGGTTGCCGAGCTTTCCCCGGGCCTGCCCCAGGAAATCGTGGCGATGGCCAAATCGATACAGGATCCCGGTATACTGGCCGATATGATTTCCTCTACCATCAACTCCACCATTAAGGAAAAGCAGCAAATCCTGGAGACGATTGATGTCAAAAAGCGGCTGAAGGAAGTGACGCGGCTGTTAAACTATCAATTGGAAATTCTCGAACTCGGTAATAAAATTCAATCCCAGGTTAAAGGGGATATGGATAAAAGGCAGCGGGAATACTATCTGCGCGAACAGCTCAAAGCGATTAAAGAAGAGCTGGGTGAAAAAGATGAAGCGACCGTAGAAATTGATGATTACAAGGCAAAGATCGAAAAAAAGAATCTTCCCGAGGAGGCGCGAAAGGAAGCTGATCGGGAACTCAATCGGCTTGCCCGGATGCATCCGTCTTCAGCCGAATATACGGTGGCATCCACATACCTGGATTGGCTGACCGCACTTCCCTGGAATGACAGCACCAAAGATAACATGGACATTGCAAAGGCCAGAAAAATATTGGACCAGGATCATTTCGGTCTGGATAAGGCCAAACAACGAATTCTGGAATATCTTGCGGTACGCAAGTTAAAACCGGAGTCAAAGGGGCCCATTCTGTGCTTTGTCGGCCCCCCCGGTACCGGAAAAACATCCCTCGGACGTTCTATCGCCAATGCCCTGGGCCGAAATTTTTTTCGGATTTCATTGGGCGGCGTGAGGGATGAGGCTGAAATACGGGGGCACCGGCGCACTTATGTCGGGGCGCTTCCCGGCCGGATTATTCAAGGAATTCGACGAGCGGGATCAAACAATCCGGTGTTTATGCTGGATGAGATCGATAAAGTGGGCAGCGATTTTCGTGGAGATCCATCATCTGCTTTGTTGGAAGTGCTCGATCCGGAACAAAACTATTCCTTTTCCGATCATTATCTGGATGTGCCTTTTGACCTGTCAAAGGTTATGTTTATCACCACCGGCAATATACTGGATACCATTCCTCCGGCGTTGTTGGACCGGATGGAAGTGTTGAAGCTTCTCGGATACACAACTGAAGAAAAGCTGAAGATTGTCAATCGTTACCTTATTCCTCGCCAACGTGACGCCCACGGACTCAACGCGGGCCAGATCAAATTTACAAACGGCGCGATCAAACATATTATTTCCGGCTATACCCGAGAGGCCGGGTTGAGAAATCTTGAACGGGAAATTGCTAATATTTGCCGGGGTGTTGCCGCAGGTATCGCTGAAAAGAAAATTAAATCCGTGACCATTAAAGTTGAAAATATCTCCAAGTATTTGGGGCCTGAACGGGTAGCGCATGAAGCTAAAGCCAGAACTTCGATTCCCGGCGTCGCCACAGGCCTTGCCTGGACACAAACAGGGGGCGAACTTCTTTTTGTGGAAGCCACTTCCATGAGAGGCAGCAAGGGGTTGACCTTGACCGGCCAGCTCGGAGATGTTATGAAAGAATCTGCGACCGCGGCACTGAGTTTCATCCGGTCCAACGCCGTTTCCATCGGCATTCCCGATGATTATTTTGAGAAACACGACATACATATACACGTTCCCGCGGGTGCTATTCCAAAGGACGGGCCATCCGCGGGTGTTACCATGCTGACCGCCCTGGCATCGCTGCTGACCAATAAAACCATTAAAAATGATCTTGCCATGACTGGTGAAATCACGCTAAGAGGGCAGGTCTTGCCGGTCGGCGGCATAAAGGAAAAGGTGTTGGCCGCACACCGCGCAGGTATAAAAACCATCATTCTTCCAAAGTTGAATGAAAAAGACCTGTATGATATTCCCAAGGAGATTCAACAAAAAATACAGTTTAAACCTGTGGAAAAGATGCAGGATGTTTTAAATATCGCATTTGAAAAAAGGTAATGATCATTCATTTTTTTAAAAGACACTACCGGGCTGTTTATCGATTCATTGTTTTTTGCAGTATTTCAGGATTTTTCCTTTATGGATGTTCAACCGTAGCACCGCCCCCTACTGTTCCGCCGGGTTATCCCAAACCATATAAAATGGGAAGAAACTGGTACACCCCCCTGCCCCATGCCGGAGGCTTCAGCCAGTATGGCAGGGCATCGTGGTACGGCAGGGAATTTCACGGAAAAAGAACGGCCAACGGTGAAATTTACAACATGTACGATATGACGGCCGCCCACAAAACCCTTCCTTTCGACACATATGTCAGGGTGCGGAATTTAAAAAACAACAGAACAACCGTTGTCAGGATCAACGATCGCGGGCCCTTTGCCAGAGGCAGGATCATCGACCTCTCTTATTCGGCGGCCAAAAAACTCGGTATCGTCGGACCCGGCACAACGGATGTCGAAATTGTTGCGCTGGCCGGACCCAATGAGACATACGGGAGCGCCGGAAAGCCAACGTCTTATCCGGTTACCGATTTGTACCAGGGAACCTTTACGGTTCAAATCGGTGCTTTCGGGGATCGGCGCAATGCCGAAAAGCTTCGCAATCAGCTTGCCCGAACATATCAACGTGTCTACATTACTTCCTATTACAACGGAAGAGATACCGTTTACAGGGTTAAAGTCGGCAGGTATTCAAACCTTGCCCAGGCTAACAGGTTTGAAAGCATGATGATCCGAAAGGGGTATAAGGATGCATTTGCCGTGGCGGAAGATACCCAGTGAGCATCCGCTAATCTGATGACCGGACATAAAAAAAACCCCATCGTTGTCTTTTTGGACCGGGACGGCGTGATTAATCGCGATTCTCCGGGTTACATCAAAAGCTGGTCCGAATTCGAGTTTTTACCCGGCAGCCTCGAGGCATTAAAAAAGCTGACGGTGAATGGATTTGCCGTGATCGTCATCACAAACCAGTCGGTCATTCATCGGAAAATGATATCGTTAAAGGCCCTCGATCATATCCATGACATGATGAAAAAAGCCGTTCTGTCGAGCGGCGGTGACATCAAAGATATTTTTTTTTGCCCCCATATACCCGAAGATGAATGCGACTGCCGTAAGCCGAATACCGGCCTGATTCTGAAAGCTGAAGAAAAGCATCGCATCGATCTTAAAGCATCGATCATGGTCGGAGACAGCGCAAAAGATATCGAGTGCGCGCGAAATGCCGGATGCGGCACCGTAATTTTGGTCAAAACCGGCAACGGCGCTCTGGCCGAGAAACAATTAAAAGAAAAAATGATCCGTCCGGATGTTATTGTTCAAAATCTTTTGGAAGCCGCTCATTGGGTCATCTCCCGCAATCCGCCGGCACCTTCTCCTGGCCGCTCGCAATCCCATGACTAGTTCTGACCCCACAACCACCCTTGAAGGAGAGCTGGAAAGAATCACTTTCTTCAATGCCGAAAATCATTATACCATCGCAAAATTAAAAACCAGCAAAACCAACAGCCTGGTTACGATCGTCGGTACAATGACGGCGGTCAAAGCCGGGCAATTTCTTAAAGTTGAGGGGACTTGGGAAACCCATCCCAAGTATGGACAACAGTTTAAGATTCAGTCCTACAAAGAAACGCTGCCAGAAACCATTGACGGCATTAAAAAATATCTCAAATCCGGGATTGTCAAAGGCATCGGGCCATCAACGGCCGACAGAATGATCAACCACTTTAAGACCGATGTTTTTAAGATCATAGAGAAATATCCGGATAGACTCGTAGAAGTCGAAGGCATCGGAACCGCTAAAGCCGCAACGATATGCAGTGCCTGGAAGTATAATCACGCGGCGCGAAACCTGATGGATTTATTGCAGGAGGCAGGCGTTAAAACATCCTATTGCGCAAAGATGCTCAAACATTACGGTACGAATGCGGTGGATATTATCAAAAATGATCCTTTTCGCCTGGCCTCCGATATCCAGGGAATGGGCTTTTATCTGGTTGACAAAATTGCATTGAAGCTGGGCGTTTCGCGGGATGATCCCAAGCGCATAAAGGCTTGTGTGGTTCAAGTCATGCAGCAGTCCATTAATGAAGGACATGTATTTGCCTATGAGGAGCAATTGTTTGCGCATTGCAGCCGTTTTTTTGGGTTGGACGCCGATATCGTCAACCATGCGATCGAAACCTTGGTTGACGAAAAAAAACTGGTGATTGAAAATCAAGGGGAATTTTCCGACAAAAGAGCCGTTTACCTGGAAGAATTTTATGAAGCGGAAACCGGGATATCCGACCGCGTAAAAGCACTGTTGTCTGTTCCGGTCATACCGCCTCCCATCGATTCGGAGCGTATCTCAAGGGAGGTGCAAAAAAAATTGGCCATTGCCCTATCCGGAGAGCAAATTGACGCCCTCGAAAAAATACTCTCCCATCGGGTAAACATCATCACCGGGGGTCCCGGAACCGGCAAAACAACGTTGATCCGGTCCATCAGCGCCATATTCGAGGCGCTGGGGAAACAGGTGCTCCTTGCGGCGCCGACCGGGCGAGCGGCCAGACGCTTGTCCGAGGTGACCCGGAGGAATGCAAAAACCATCCATCGATTGTTGGGGATTAATTTCCAGGACGGTGCATTTTTAAAAAACAGGGACAATCCCCTTGATGGGGATGTGGTGATTATCGATGAAGCATCAATGGTCGATACCCTCTTGATGTTTCATCTGACGAACGCCCTGCCCGTTACCGCTGTATTGGTCTTGGTGGGAGATATTTTTCAGCTTCCCTCCATCGGACCCGGCAACGTGCTTAAAGACTTGATAAAATCCGCCCGGATTCCTGTTTTTTATCTGAAAAAAATATTCAGACAGGCCTATCAGAGCCCGATTATATTGAATGCCCACAGAATACGCAATGGTGAGGCCCCGGTTTTCAGGCCGATGGACGAATCAGACAGGCTTTCAGAATTTTATTTTTTGGAAGAAACGGATCCGGCCAAGGTGGTTTCCACCATCGTTGAATTGTGCATAAAAACAATGCCGCGGGATTTTTCTTTGGATCCATTGCAAGATATTCAAGTTTTAACGCCGATGCACAAAGGTATTGTCGGCACCACACATCTCAATCAGGTGCTGCAAAAGGTATTGAACCCGAACCCGGTTGTGCTTGAAACCACAGGCAGTGCTTTTAAGATCGGGGATAAAGTAATGCACCTTAAAAACAACTATCAAAAAGAGGTATTTAACGGAGATATCGGGACCATCCGGACAGTGGATCCCAAAGGAGAAAATTTTTCGGTGGATTATTACGGAAGGACGGTAAATTACGATTTTACGGAAACGGATGAAGTATCTTTGGCCTATGCCATATCGGTTCATAAATCCCAGGGTTCGGAATACCCGGCCGTTATAATGCCGCTGATGACCCAGCATTATATCCTTCTTCAGAGAAACCTCTTATACACGGGGATTACGCGGGGGAAGCGCCTGGTCATACTCATCGGCACAAAAAAAGCCATGACAATTGCTTTAAAAAACGATACACCTAAAAAGCGGCTCTCCGGCCTTGCATTCAGATTGTCGCATAGTTAACTGTAAATGTATATGAAAGATCTTGACAATGTATATCATTTCAATTAGTTAAACTTCAACTTTTGTCAAGGTGGATATGAGATAAGTAGTTAAATAAAAACAATTAATTAGGTGATTATTATGGCAGTTCCAAAACGTAAGAAGTCAAAATCAAAACGGGATAAGCGACGGACTCATCAAAAAATTTCAGCTCCGAAACTGACGAGCTGCCCCCAATGCGGTGATGCCAGGCTTCCACACCATGTATGCCCCAGTTGCGGTACATATAAGGGGCGCACGATCATCGATGTCGAATAATTTTGATTGTTTCGAGCAAAATGATTTTTAAATCGATTTGCCGGCATTCTTTTGAGTTTGTAAAAAAAAATTCGCTGTTAGCAGGGCACACAAGGTGGTAGTATGGTCGGGAAAAAAACATCCATGGTTATCGGCAGCGATCATGCCGCGTATACTTTGAAAGAAAAGATTAAAGATTATCTGGTAAAAAGATCCATCGATGTCGAGGATGCCGGTTGTCATAGTGAAGATTCGGTGGATTATCCCGATTTCGGGATCAAGGTCGCATCGATGGTTTCAACGGGTAAATTCGAAAAAGGCATACTCATGTGCGGCACCGGAATCGGCATGTCCATGGTGGCCAATAAATTCCCTCATGTCAGGGCAGCGCTGTGTGGCGGTCTATTTTCCGCCATGATGAGCAGACGACACAACGATTCCAATATTCTGGTTATGGGAGCGCGTGTTATCGGAGAATCCCTTGCCATGGAAATCGTGAAAGTTTGGTTGGAGACCCCTTTTGACGGCGGGCGGCATCAACGGCGATTGGAAAAATTTGATCGAATAGACTAAGACTGTTCCGATAATGAAAAACACATTGGACTTTATCAGCGTTATCGAGAAAGCAGACCCTGAAATTGCCCGTGCAATTTCCATGGAAATCGGCCGCCAGGCAAACACACTGGAGCTTATCGCATCGGAAAATATTGCCAGTCCCGCAGTCATGGCTGCTCAGGCAAGTGTTCTTACCAATAAGTATGCAGAAGGTTATCCTGATAAACGTTACTACGGCGGATGTGAATATGTCGATGTTGCGGAAAAGCTGGCGATCCATCGGGTAAAAAAACTATTCCATGCAGCGTATGCCAATGTTCAGCCGCATTCGGGCTCCCAGGCCAACATGGCGGTGTATTTTGCCTTGCTGGATCCCGGAGATACGGTCCTTGGCATGAATTTGTCCCACGGCGGGCACCTTACCCATGGAAGTCCGGCCAGTTTTTCGGGCAAGCTTTATCATTTTGTTCATTATGGCGTAAATGCGGATACCGGGACCATCGATTATGAAGAATTGGCACGATTGGCCAAAGAGTATCAGCCGAAGCTGATTGTTGCCGGCGCCAGTGCGTACCCCCGTATTATCGATTTTGAAGCCTTTGCAAACATTGCATCGTCGGTAAATGCATACCTGATGGTCGACATGGCGCATATTGCCGGCCTGGTAGCTGCCGGGCTTCACCCGTCTCCCGTACCGTTTTCCGATGTCATCACGTCCACAACGCACAAAACACTGCGAGGGCCTCGAGGCGGTTTAATTCTGGCAAGGACCGACTATAGCGTCAAACTGAACAAGCAAATATTTCCGGGCATCCAGGGCGGACCGCTGATGCACGTCATTGCCGCTAAAGCGATTGCTTTCAAAGAAGCCCTGAGCGAATCTTTCAGGGCCTATCAGAAAGATATCGTAAACAATGCGAGGGTGCTTGCCGATCATTTGATGGACAGCGGTATCCGGCTCATTTCAAACGGCACTGATAATCACATGATGATTGTCGATTTGCGGAATCTGAATATCACCGGCAAAGATGCCGAAGATGCCTTGGGCCGCGCCGGGATTACCGTCAACAAAAATGCCATACCGTTCGAGACGCGGGGGCCGATGTTGACCAGCGGCATCCGGATCGGAACCCCTGCGGTGACCACCAGAGGCATGAAAGTAGCCGAAATGGAGACCATTGCAAGGCTTATCGTCCAGGTGCTCCAAAACCATTTGGATGAAAATATCATTGCGGCAACGAAGAAAAAAGTTTTCGAGATTTGCGAAGCGTTTCCGTTGTATCGCAGCTTGAACGAAGAGGAGGCTTAAAATGACACCGGAGATTGACCGCCCGTCGTGGGAAGCCTATTTTATGAATATCGCATTTCTTGTTGCCAAAAGAGCGACATGTCTTCGTCGCGCCGTCGGTGCCATCATCGTCAAAGATAAAAGAATTTTGTCGACAGGTTATAATGGCGCGCCGGCCAATATCAAACATTGCCTCGAGACCGGATGCCTTCGGGAGAAATTGAATATCGCCTCGGGGAAAAATCACGAACTTTGCCGCGGCATACATGCCGAGCAGAATGCGATCATTCAGGCCGCATATCACGGTGTCACCATAAAAGGCGCAACACTTTTTTGCACCAACCTCCCGTGTTCCATATGCGCCAAAATGATTATCAATGCGGGGATAACGAAAATTTGCTACGCGTCCGGGTATGCCGATACCATGTCCAAAGAAATGTTGGCGGAAGCCGGGGTCGATGTCGTAAAAATCGATCCGGGTTTGTCCGGGCCGATGAAGAACAATCCGACATCGGATATTGTTAACTAGATATAGGGGGAATTCATGAAATGCCCATTTTGCGGAGAAATTGACAACAAGGTGATTGATTCCAGATTGAGCAAAGACGGGAATGTCATTCGGAGACGCAGGGAATGCATTATCTGCAGTCGCCGGTTTACCACCTATGAACATATTGAAGAAATTCCTGTTATGATCATTAAAAAAGATGGTCGCCGTGAAGTCTTTTCCCGTGAAAAAGTGCGTTCGGGCCTCCAAAGGGCATGCCAAAAACGAAAGATCAGCATGAACGTTATCGAAGATTTCCTGGATGAGCTGGAACGGGATCTCAGAGAGATCGGGGAGAAGGAGATACCGTCTCACACCATCGGTGAAAAGGTCATGGCAAAACTCCATGAAATCGATGATGTCGCATACGTGAGATTTGCATCGGTATACAGGGAATTCAAAGATGTGAATGATTTCGTTTCCGAACTTAAAAACCTTTTAAGCAATCATTAATTGCGATAATTTTATAACCTATCGAATACATACGAGTTCGGGTTATTCGTAACATTTTGACAATTACAGAAGACAAACGTTTTATGAAGATGGCGCTTGATCTTGCCAAAAAGGGGGAAGGCTTTACCTCGCCCAACCCGATGGTGGGCGCCGTCATCGTTAAGGACGGAAGGGTTGTCGGGAAAGGATATCATCAGGCTGCAGGGAAAGCGCACGCTGAGGTCAATGCCCTGGATAATGCCGGCATTCTAGCGAGAAACGCAACCCTTTATGTAACACTTGAGCCCTGTAATCATACGGGACGCACACCTCCCTGCACCGAAAAGCTTGTCAGCGCCGGCATTCGGCGAGTGGTTGCCGCCATGACAGATCCGAACCCGGAGGTTAAGGGCGGCGGATTGGAATATTTAAAAAGCCGCGGCATCCGTGTCACGTCAGGGGTTTGTGAAGCGCAGGCAAAAAGACTGAACGAAGCGTTTATTAAATACGTTGGATCAAAACGCCCCTTTACGATGGTTAAATGTGCCGCGACCCTGGACGGGCACATCGCAACAAAAACAGGTGATTCCAGATGGGTTACCGGAGAAGAGTCCAGACAGTTTGTTCACCGACTCCGCCATGCCGTTGATGCCATTATGGTCGGCATCAACACCGTTGAAAAAGATGACCCCAGTTTAACCACCCGGATCGCATCGCCTGCCAAGAACTTCAAGCCCAAGGACCCGATACGGATTATTCTTGACACTCGCCTTCGTATTTCTGAGAAGGCAAAACTCTTGCGGCTTCATTCCCGTTCTGATACGATACTCGTCATCGGTCCTTCGGTTTCGGAGGATAAAAAAGGCAGATTGGAAAAAAGCGGCGTTAGAATTATTGAAATGCCGCTAAAGAACGATCTCATCGACCTTGACCGGCTGATGGATCGTCTGGGATCATTGGAAGTTACCAGTCTCCTTATCGAGGGTGGCGGCCGGGTAATTGCATCTGCTTTATCCGCCGGGATTGTCGATAAAATATACTTTTTCTATGCACCGAAGATTTTGGGAGGAGATGACGGCATCCCAATCTGCAAGGGACCGGGTGCGGCGGTCATGAACCATTGCATTGCCGTTAAGGATATCCGGGTTCAGCGTTTCGGCGATGATGTCATGATCGAAGGATATATCGGAAACGAATAACTCATGTTTACAGGCATCATAGAAGGGCTCGGGACGATTCGTGAGATACGGCCGCAAGGGCAGGGACGCAACATGACCCTTGATGCGGATTTTGCCCTTGAAGGGACCAGGATCGGGGACAGCATCTCCGTCAGCGGTGCCTGTTTGACAGTGGTGATGATAGAGGATAGACGTGTTCGGGTCGACGTGTCGCCGGAAACGCTTTCCAAGACAACCTTTGGAAAAGCCAGAATCGGTGATCGTGTGAACCTTGAAAGAGCCCTTCGTCTTTCAGACCGCATCGACGGCCATCTTGTTTCAGGCCACATCGATGGAACAGGGACCGTCGCGCTCAAACAACGCAAGGGAAATGCGACGGTGATCGCTTTTAACGTGCCGAAAGCGATTTCCTATTACATCATTAAAAAAGGATCTGTCGCCGTGGACGGTATCAGTCTGACCGTCAACAATTGCGGGATCGATCGTTTTGAGGTCGGCATTATTCCCCATACGGCCAAATTGACGACCATCAGCTTTAAAAAAGTCGGCGATCTTGTCAACATAGAGACAGATATGATAGGAAAGTATGTTGAACGTTTTGTCACCGGAAAACACCCCGATAAGGCAGAAAAAGGATCCGCCGGCGCTTTAGACCTGGCGTTTCTTGCCAAAACCGGTTTTGTTTAACCGGTCTATTTGGCGTTATTCCCATGTCTTTATTATAACAAAATAACTCCGGTTTATCCGGATGAGGAGATCAGCAAAAGAAATGCCGTTAATATCTATTGAAGATGCAATCAAAGAAATAAAAGACGGGCGAATGGTCGTCCTCGTTGATGATGAAGATCGTGAAAACGAGGGTGATCTGACCATGGCTGCAGAAGCGGTTACCCCTGAAGCTATTAATTTTATGAGCAAATACGGAAGAGGGCTGATTTGTCTGTCCATGACCGGAGAAAAAATCGATTCTCTCAATCTTCCGCTGATGGTTGAACACAACACATCAAGGTTTCAAACCGGTTTTACGGTGTCCATCGAAGCCCGATGCGGCGTGACAACCGGCATTTCCGCGGCGGACAGGGCTACGACCATTCTCACAGCCGTGGAGGATGATGCCCAGCCAACGGATCTTGTAAGGCCCGGTCATGTCTTTCCGCTGCGCGGCAGGAAGGGCGGTGTGATCGTGCGTGCCGGTCAGACGGAAGGCTCGATAGATTTGGCGCGGCTTGCCGGCTTAAAACCCGCCGGAGTGATTTGTGAAATCATGGATGAAGACGGGTCCATGGCCAGGATGCCGGCACTTGAAAAATTCAGCGAGAAACATGGTATCGGCATATGCACCATCGCAGACCTTATTGAATATCGTATGCGCACCGAATCCTTTGTTAAAAGAGCGGCGGAAACCATCATCCCAACCTCAATTGCAGGGGAATTCAAAGCCATTGTATATGAAAATGAAGTGGATAGCTTACTGCATTTTGCAATGGTTAAAGGGGAAATTGACCCTGAAAAACCGGTGCTTGTCAGGGTTCACTCGGAGTGTCTGACGGGAGATATCTTCGGTTCAATGCGCTGTGATTGCGGCGAGCAGTTACAGACGGCCATGGAAATGATTGATCAGGAAGGTACCGGCGTGATTCTGTATATCCGGCAGGAAGGTCGCGGTATCGGGCTTGTGAATAAAATAAAAGCCTATGCACTCCAGGATCAGGGCCTCGACACCGTCGAAGCAAATGAGCGGCTTGGATTCCAACCGGACCTGAGAAATTACGGCATCGGCGCCCAAATTCTGGTGGATCTCGGCGTGAGAAAGATGCGGCTCCTTACCAATAATCCCAAAAAAATGGTCGGGCTTGACGGTTATGGCTTGAGCATTGTCGAGCAGACCGAAATCGAAACAGAACCCAATGAATACAATCGTCGATATTTAAAGTGCAAACAACTTAAGATGGGCCACATGTTAAATGTCGATACCGTGTCCTAGCCATCAAGCAAGAATAGGAAAGAGAAAAGAGGAAGTAGGAACGCGCAAGCAGAAGGGAAACCATGGAGGAGGAAAAGATAAATGCCGAAAATTATCGAAGCCAAGCTTCTTGCCGAGGGTAAAAAATTTTCACTCGTTGTCAGCCGCTTTAATGATTTTATTTCCGATAGGCTTCTTGAAGGGGCTTTGGATGGATTGATAAGGTCCGGAGCCAAAGATGAGGATATTGACATCGTCAAGGTTCCGGGCGCTTTTGAAATCCCGCTGATGGCTAAAAAAATGGCCGCAACAAAACGATATCATGCCGTTATCTGTCTGGGAGCCGTCATCAGAGGCGCCACGCCGCACTTTGAATATGTTAGTGCCGAAGTTTCCAAGGGTGTTGCAGCGGTCGGTCTCGAGACCGAAGTCCCGGTGATATTCGGAATTGTGACCACGGACACCATCGAGCAGGCCATCGAACGTGCCGGGACAAAAGCCGGCAATAAAGGATGGAGTGCGGCAATAGCGGCCATTGAAATGGCAAATTTGATCGAGGTCGTCGACCAGGCATAACCATGGGAAATCGTCGCAAGTCCCGAGAACTTGCCATGCAGGCGCTCTTTTATATGGATATGAACTCGAACGGCTCGAAAGAGTTGTTGCTGGAGCGCTTCTGTGCGAATTTCAGCCTTTCAAAAAAGGCCCGCCCTTTTTTTCTCAAGCTGGTAAACGGCGTACTTCAAACAAAATCCGAACTTGATTCAATCATCGAGAATTTTTCCGATCACTGGAAAATCGGTCGCATGGCATGCGTGGACAGAAACATTATTAGAATCGCCGTGTATGAACTGATGTATTGTCGGGACATCCCGTCAAAAGTATCCATCAACGAAGCCGTTGACATCGGAAAAAGATTCGGTACGGAGGAATCCGGCGCTTTTATCAACGGAATCCTCGACAGCATTCGCATGGCCCTGGAGAAAAATAAAATTAAAGTAAGCCTCGACATGGAAGATGAGTAAAGACACAAAGCATAAAAACAGGGATCAAATAGAGCGAAGATGCCCCAGGCTCGGCGGCCAGGTATCCTTCGGCTATTGCCGGACAAGCAGCGACGACCATTCGGTCTGCTGGAAAATACTCGACTGCTGGTGGGAATCTTTTGATGTCGTTCAGTATTTGCAAAATTCTCTTCCCGAAAAGCAGTTTAATCAACTGGCTCATGCAAAGCCGAGACCGAAAATCGTCAGCCTTGTCGAACTTATAGAACAGGCAAAAAAAAGGATTTCGTGAAGCGATGACCTTAAAAGGAGGATGTTTTGATTCTTAAGGAATTGGCCGTCGGTCCGCTGATGGCGAACTGTTTTATTTGTGGATGTTCGGAAACCAAAGAAGCTGTTGTCATCGATCCAGGGGGAGATGCGGACAGTATCCTGCGCTCCCTTTCCGATGACTCATTGAAAGTAAAATATATCATCAACACCCATGGGCATTTCGATCATGTCAGTGCCAACGGGAAAATCAAAGATGTTACCGGCGCCGACATCCTCATTCATCCCCTGGATGCACCCATGCTTTCAAACCTTTCATCAAATGCAGCGATTTTCGGCATATCAGTGGAAAATTCGCCGCCATGCGATCAAACCATCGAAGAAGGCGATACCGTCTCTTTTGGCAATGTCACCTTAAACGTGATTCATACACCGGGCCACACTCCGGGCGGGATCTCTCTATTTACAAACGGTGTGGTGTTCGTGGGAGATACGCTTTTTGCCGGGTCCATTGGCCGTACCGATTTTCCCGGCGGAGACTTTAACACGCTGATATCGAGCATTCAGACAAAACTTTTTAAAATGGATGACACGGTAAAGGTCCTTTCAGGACACGGCCCGGAAACAAGCATCGGAAGGGAAAAGCGATATAATCCTTTTGTGGGGGGAGGTTAGGCAGGCAGACTCAGTCCAAAAAGAAGGTTTCACCATGGCGGATATCGATCAACCGGTCGCTTAACCCTTCCTTTTTCAGCTCTCCTTTCACATCGTTCGGGGGAAAATGGACGGGTTCGTCACCCAGGCGAAACGTTCCCCAGTGTACGATCATCATCTTTCTGGCATCAAGTTCTTTAAATGCGCGAACCGCTTCTTTGGGATTCATATGGCTGGATGCCATGAACCAGCGCGGTTCATAAGCCCCGAGGTAGATGACGACAAGATCGATATCATAATCCTGTCCGATTTCCGAAAACCCATCGAAATATCCGGAGTCGCCTGTGACATAAATCGTATGTCCGGTGGATGTTTCGATCATATACCCTCCCCATAGAGATCGGTTGGGCCCCCGAAATGGATTTCGCATGGTCCAGTGATTGCTGGGCAGAAAGGTGATCGATCGATCATTTTCCCGATACATATCATACCAGTCCATCTGGGTTCGATTTCTCATATTCAAATCCTGAAATACCCGATGATGTCCCAAAGGCGTGATCACGTGGGTGGTTTTATCCAAAAGCGTTAAAGTCGATTTATCGAGATGGTCGTAATGGCCGTGAGTGATCAGAACATGATCGGGAGCCGGGATTTGATTCGTGTTGAATGCAAAAGGTGAAAAATCCTCGATAAACCATGACAGACCGGAAAACATCGGATCCACCAGCAGGAAGGTGCCGACGTCTTTGATCAGAATGCCGGCATGCTTGAGAAAAGTGACGCTGAGGCCATGATGCGCCTGTATGGGGTACCAGTTTACGGCAACCGGACGAACAATCTGATCTTTAAGATAAGGGCTAAACCGGCTTGAGTTGAGCTTCCATTTCAACAATTGCAGGAATCTTCGTTTCCGAAAGGAGCCGATAGGGCTTATGAAGATGCCGTTGCCGTGATGCGCCTTATTCAGTGCCATCTCTCTCAAACTGCGTCCATTCAGGGGCGTATAATGCAAGTGATCATTTTCCATCTAAAACGCACCAAGCTGGCAATCCTTTATTTTGATCCCCATGGTTTCACAAGCACTGCTGACAGCCATCTTACGGATGTTATACCGGAATGCGATCTCCCAGGCGTGCTTGCAAGAGAGTTTTCCTTGGGAGAGCGATTGGGAAATTGCATTTTTCAGATTCTCTTGGATACTGTCCTGAGGCTTAACGATCTTTTTTTGGGGCTGATATCCGAACAATCCCAACTGGCATTTCGTCAACTTGAAATTCATCAGGTCAGCCGTCCTGCCCACCCCTTTTGGCGAAATCCGCAATGCTTTTGCAATGTCAAATGCCGTGGCACAGGGGACTTCATCGCCTTTGGCGCGTTTCAATATTTCATTTTTAATCGAGAGATCAGGCGCTGCATCGGGCCCGTGCTTTTTGGAATAACTTTCACCCTTTTGAAGTTTCATAATGTACCCCTTTCATTTTTCAAAGGTCTCTTTGTATAGTGAATTCGAATTTTTAGAAAATTCATTAATTTTCAGACCTGTCCGAAAACGCCATTTTTCTTGAATTTCAGCGTGCCGTCTGTTATTTATATAATCTGGTATTCAAGAGTACCCTGCAGCTTGTCGGAGCGAAGCGGACGTGACCGCCGAAAATCGTGTGAAGGCGATCCCGTCTCATCGGGCTGCAGGGTACTCTTTAATATTCGGCCTTATACAATGGCAGCATTCAATTTAATTAATATCAGGTCATCATGCCTTTTTCAATAAAACGAAAAAAAACACGCAGAATTAAGGTCGGAAATGTCAGCGTCGGGGGGACTGCGCCGGTTATCGTCCAATCCATGACCAACACGTTTACCCAGGATGTTCAGTCCACCGTAGCCCAGATCCGTCGCCTGGAAAAAGCAGGATGTGAAATCGTCAGGGTGGCGGTGCCCGACCATGAAGCTGCCCTGGCGATTTCTTCAATTAAACGGCAGATTTCCATACCGATAATTGCCGATATCCATTTCGACCATCGTCTGGCAATCGCTTCGGCAAAATCCGGCGCCGACGGTTTGCGAATAAACCCGGGGAATATCGGCGGAAAAAACAAAGTCAAAGCGGTTATCGATTGCGCAAAAGCGGCCAACATCCCCATTAGGATCGGGATAAATTCCGGTTCTCTTGAAAAAGATCTTTTAAAAAAATACCATGGTGCAAGTCCCGAAGCAATGGTTGAAAGCGCCATGCGGCATATTGATCTATTCGCCTCTTTTGATTTTGATAATGTCAAGCTTTCCATAAAGGCCTCGGACGTTCATCGAACCGTAAATTCATACAGACGTCTTTCTTCCAAAACCGATCTCCCGCTGCATGTCGGTGTCACCGAAGCAGGAGGGCTCTATTCCGGGGTCGTCAAATCTTCTCTGGGTATTGGGATGCTTCTTGCAGAGGGTATCGGAGATACGATTCGTGTTTCGTTGACCCGGGATCCGGTGGAAGAGATCCGGGTCGGTTACGAAATTCTCAAGGCACTTGACATTCGCCGGTATGGACCGGATATTATATCCTGTCCGACTTGCGGTCGTTGTAAGATCGATTTGTTTCGTATTCTCGAGCGGGTCGAAAGCGCGTTAATGTTGAACCCTTTGCCCGTCAAACTGGCTATTATGGGCTGCGTGGTAAACGGACCGGGAGAAGCAAAAGAGGCGGATATCGGTGTTGCCGGCGGCGACGGCATCGGAATTCTTTTCAAGAAAGGCAAAGTGATCAAAAGATTTCCCGAGGACAAAATTGTCGAGGTGTTACTGGCTGAAATTGATAAACTTGATGAATCGAGGAATCGTTAAATGGGAAAACAAATCAAGACCGCAATAACGCCGACCCGGGACGAAGATTATCCCCAATGGTATCAAGAAGTGGTCAAAGCATCGGATTTGGCGGAGCGATCACCGGTGAGGGGATGCATGGTTATCAAGCCCTGGGGATATTCTCTCTGGGAAAATATTGTGAATGTACTGGATGGCATGTTCAAAGAAACAGGGGTTAAGAATGCCTATTTCCCGCTGTTTATCCCACTTTCTTTTCTTGAAAAGGAAGCGGAACACGTGGAAGGTTTTGCAAAAGAATGCGCTGTTGTAACCCACCATCGGTTGGAAAAAGGAGTCCATGGCGGTCTTGAACCCGCCGGAAAATTGAATGAACCGCTGATTGTGCGCCCGACTTCCGAAACCATCATCGGAGATTCTTTTTCCAAGTGGGTGGGGAGCTATCGGGACCTTCCCATACTGATCAATCAGTGGGCCAATGTCGTGAGATGGGAAATGCGAACACGCCTCTTTTTACGAACCAGTGAATTTTTGTGGCAGGAAGGCCACACCGTCCATGCCACCCAAGAAGAAGCCGTCGAGCGAACACAACTCATGCTCGGTGTTTACGCAAGGCTGGCTGAAGAATACCTGGCCATGCCGGTGATTAAGGGAAAAAAATCAGCCTCCGAAAGATTCCCGGGAGCTGTCGACACCTTGTGCATCGAAGCAATGATGCAAGATAGAAAAGGGCTCCAGGTGGGCACATCGCATTTCTTGGGACAAAATTTTGCAAAGGCTTCGGGAATCAAATTCCAGACCGATCAGGAAACGGAAGAATATGCGTGGACCACGTCCTGGGGATCATCCACCCGCCTTGTCGGAGGACTCATCATGACCCACAGCGATGATGACGGCATCGTCCTTCCGCCGAAGGTGGCTTCTTCCCATGTCGTCCTGATGCCCATTATCAGAAAGCCTGATGACCGGGCCAGCGTGATGGAATTTGTCGAATCGCTGGGAAGAGAACTGAAGGATAAAACCTATCATCATCGCCGACTTGAAGTGGAAATCGACGACCGGGAGATCGGCGGCGCCAGGGGATGGGAATGGATAAAAAAAGGGATACCGGTTCGAGTGGAAATCGGACCCAGGGATATTGCCGAAAATTCCGTTTACGTCGGACGCAGAGATAAACCTTACAAAGATAAGGCGTCCATAAATAAAGACCGTTTTGTTGCGGAGGTCACCGCTATTTTGGATGACATTCAGGACAGGCTTTTTGAACGGGCTTTGTCATTTAGAAAGAAATACACGGTTTCAATTAATGACAGGGATGAATTTTATAATTTTTTCACACCAAAAAATCAGGAAAAACCCGAAATCCACGGCGGGTTTTCATACAGTCACTGGTGCGGAGAAGATGATTGCGAGGCCCAAATTAAAGACGACCTGAGTGTGACGATTCGATGTATACCTTCAGACGGTATACCTGAAAAAGGAAAATGCATATGCTGCGGCCGTCCCGGCATCGGTCGCGTCGTTTTTGCCAAGGCGTATTGATTCGACATCATGATCCGTATTAACGATATTATCGATAAAATAACCGAATATTACCCGGATGTTGATCTGGACATCATTGATCGCGCCTATATTTATTCGGCCAGGGTTCATGACGGGCAGGTCCGCCTTTCCGGTGAACCCTATTTGTCCCACCCCCTTGAAGTGGCCGGTATCCTGACGGATATGAAACTTGATGCCGTCAGTGTCGCGGCCGGCCTGCTGCATGATGTTGTCGAGGATACACATGCCTCCACGGAAGAATTATATGAAATGTTCGGCAAGGAAGTTACCCATATCGTGTCGGGTGTGACCAAGCTGAGTGTTCTTCCTTTCAGCAGCAGTTCTCAGGCGCGACAAGCTGAAAGCATCAGGAAAATGATCCTTGCAATGGCGGATGATATTCGTGTCATATTGATTAAGCTGGCGGACCGGCTTCACAACATGAGAACGCTGAAATATCACGCATCCAAAAAAAGGGAAATGATCGCCAGGGAAACGCTGGACATATATGCGCCCATTGCAGGCCGCCTCGGTATTTACTGGATAAAAAAGGAACTTGAAGATACGTCGTTTATGTACCTCCAGCCCGAGGAATACCTTCAAATTGAACAACTGGTCAATCAGGACAAGGAAGAAGGTGAAAAGTATATTGAAACCGTCAAAGCGCTGATCAAAAAGAAAATGGATGAGCACAACCTTGAATGCGAAGTTCTCGGAAGGTACAAATATTTTTACAGTATCTATAAAAAAATGATGTCCCAGCATCTTGAATTCGAAGATGTTTACGACATCATTGCATTTAGAATCATTCTCGACACGATACCTCACTGTTATGAAGCGCTTGGGGTGATTCATTCACTATGGAAACCGGTTGCCAATAAATTCAAAGACTATATCGGTGTTCCCAAACCGAATATGTATCAATCCCTTCACACCACCGTTATCGGCCCCTTTGGAGAGCGAATAGAGATTCAGATTCGGACATGGGAAATGGACAAGGTCGCCAAATCAGGGATCGCTGCGCACTGGAGTTACAAGGAAGGTCTTCGCCTCGATGAAGAAACGACCAAAGCTTTTTCCTGGATACAGAACCTCGTTGAAAACCAGAAAAATTTTAAAAATCCCGATGAATTTCTGGAAAATGTTCGCATCGATCTTTTCCCGGATGAAGTTTATGTGTTTACCCCTCGAGGAGATATCAAGACGGTTCCCAACGGCGCTACCCCCGTGGATTTTGCCTATTTAATTCACACGGAAGTCGGGAATCAATGCACCGGCGCCAAAGTGAACGGCCGTATCGTCTCCTTGCAATATGAACTGAAAACCGGTGATACGGTTGAAATTTCTACATCGAGCAAGAGTCATCCCAGTAAAGACTGGCTGAACTTTGTCAAAACCGTCAAGGCGCGTTCCAGGATCAGGCAATGGATCAAGACCCAGGAGAAAGAGCGAAGTATCACTCTTGGCCGGGAAATGTGCGAAAAGGAATTTCGTAAACACCGGCTTAATTTCAATACGCTCTTGAAATCGGAAGACATGGCGAAAGTGGTAGAACATTTTGGCTTTAAACATGTGGATGATTTAATCGCAGGCGTTGGTTACGGAAAAATTACGCCACTGCAGATTATTCGAAGGATTGAGCCGAAACCGGAGGAAGAGCCGTCAGAATCTTTATTGAATAAAATCATCAGCCGTGTCAGAAAGAGAAAGCCGAAAATAGGCGTTACCGTAAAGGGTGTCGATGATATTTTAATTAAATTCGGGAAATGCTGTCAGCCGGTGCCGGGAGATCCGATTACCGGTTACATTACCCGAGGTTTCGGCGTTACCGTTCATCGAACGAATTGTGTCAATGCCTTAAAAATGAGTCCTGAACGGCAAATAGACGTGGATTGGGATATGGAAGCGGCGGATACATATCCGGTAAAGATCATGGTTCGTTCTTATGACAGGGTGGGATTGTTAGCTGATATTACTGCAAATATCAGTAAAAATGGCTCGAATATTTTGAGTGCAAATACGCAGACTCGTGAGAGCAAAATCGTCGATAGCTTCTTCACCATTACCGTTGAAGATACCGATCATTTAAACAGGGTTCTCGCATCCATAAGAAAAGTGAAACATATTCAGGATGCCAGAAGGGTGGACAGATAATCCACCATTTGTTTTCAGGGTTATGATGCTTTAATAATATGCCCCGATTTAATGCAGTTTGTGCATACCATTATCTTTTTGACGCTGCCTTTATACAACGCCTTTACCCTTTGGATATTTGGATTGAAGCGCCGTTTCGTTAAATTATGAGCGTGACTGACGTTATGACCCACAAGCGGTTTTTTACCACATATTTCACATACTTTAGCCATGATGATTTCTCCCTGTGAGACCTTTGCAAAACGCCCCTTTTTGCCCAATTTCTACGTCAGGCTCAAATTTTAATCCTCAAAATACTCAATGTATTCCTGCGGTTAAAATTATCGCCTTCCTTGAACTTGAACAAAAATGAGCATTTTTCAAAGGTCTCCCTATCAATAATAGAACTCGTACTGATATATCATCAGAGGATGAATGTAAAGTTTTTTTTCTAATTTTGAGACTTTTTTGTCAACATATCTTCGCAAAGGGCAACATAACGGAGCGCTTTTTCATGGACGCCGACATCTGGATAATTGGTTAAAACCGACTTGAAACGTATTAGAGCGGCTTTGTAATGCTTGGATTTATAATAAAATAAGCCGACGTAAAAGTCATGTCCCGCAAGGCTTTTAATGCAGACCTTCATTCGTTCCCTGGCCCTGTACGCATATGGATCGTTAGGGAACTGCCGAATAAGGCGTTTGAACGTATCGAGCGCGTTTTTCGCAGAAGTCTGATCCCTGTCTACGGTGTCGATCTGATCATAATAACAGAGTCCGATTTGATAAATAACATAGGGAACGGCTTCATTTCGGGGATGAAGGTTTTCAAATGACTCATAAGCCGTCACGGCCTCTGAATAATCTTCAAGATGGTAATACGCATCCGCGATCTTCAGTTCAGCCAGAATGACGTACTTGCTGAAAGGATACCAGTCCTTCAGTTTCTCAAAGGAATCAACGGCTTTTTTGTAATCCTCGTTGTTGAATTGATCCATTCCGTCACTGATCAGCTCCTGTGCATTCTTTTCTTCCTTGGGTTTACTAAACCATGCACAGCCCGAAAAAACAAACAGCGGAATAAGGATCAAAGGGATGATTCTTTTCATATTATATGATCGTCGAGCCATTTATTGCTGTCAAATTGTTTTGCAACCACTTCCAAGGGATTCCCGGCACCGGCGCCGGAAACCGTCGGAATCGACATGTTTCACTGTCAAGGATTACCGTTAACCTTTTGAAATCATTTCTTCGAGTCTCGATTTGGCAACGATACCGATGATCTTGTCCAGAACTTCACCGTCTTTGAAGAAAATAAGCGTCGGAATGGACTTAATGCCGTACTTGGTGGGCGTTGCCGGATTGTCATCGACATTACACTTTGTGAACTTAACTTTGTCGCCGAATTGTACAGCAAGTTCTTCGACGACCGGTGCAATTGCCCGACACGGTCCGCACCACGGCGCCCAAAAATCGACCAGAACCGGTTTGTCGGCCTGTAAAACCTCAGATTCAAAACTACTGTCGCCTATTTCAAGAATATCTGTTGCCATTAATTTGTTTCCTTTCCTTATTATAAAAGTTATGGATTGATGGTGTCGTATAGATTAGGGAAAATATAGTGGCATGTGGCTGTCTTGTCAACCTGAGACCTTAGCAAAACGCCCCTTTTTGCTCAATCCGCCGGAGGCGGACAAGTTTCTGCGCCTGCCCCGTGAAATGCGAAGCCTATTTCTCTGGGGTCAGGCTCAAATTTTAATCCTCAAAATGCTAGTGGAGATTCCTTTTCGGCAGGGTTTAAGAATAATCTAAATTTGGAGTGACGCTTCGTCGAAGATTTCCAACAATGGCTACCTTGGGCCGTTATTTTTTATCGTCAGCTTAAACTCCCGCAATAAATCAGGCAGTCGTCAATGTTTGCGGGCATGGAGACGGTCCATGTCCGCAAACAATCATCTCGCACCATTCTATAAAATTCCGTTCGGATGAGCCCTCCGCCTAGAAGACGACATACCGGTCACACCATTCAATCATTTCTGCATTTCTCGCCTGCGTGGCAAAATCTTTGAATCCAACGCCCGGTACGTCACCGGAAAGATTGTTTGCCCGAAAACTGACATCGCAAACCGATAGCTTGGCTTTACCAACCAGTTGTTCGAATTCCGGCTTCTGGGTCAAAAGCACCCCTTTGCCGGTAAAAAAAATCCGAACATTTTTCCCTTTATCATGAGCGGCACTGGCTAAAGCAATGACATAATCAAGGTGGTTCGCTGAACAGACAAGAATCCCTAAATTGTCGGCCATAATGTTTGTTCCTTTTTATCCTAAAGTTGAAATCTGATCATTCGATTTCACGTTGCCGATTGTGTATTTCAAAATCCGTACGGTGGTTGATTTTTTAGTCTTTCCCCTCAAATTGAAGCGAATGGAAAACGGCTACCACCAGCATATGACGTTGTCATGGGAAAAGATGTCGTCCACCAGTGCGGGCCAATCGGTGTTTCCTTCATAAAGGACGACTTTTTTTGACCCTTCGTCCTTTGAAAAACCTTCCACGAACGTTTTTGTCGTATCGTCAGGTTCTGTCCGAATAATGTGCAATACTCTCATAATTTTGCCCTCTAAAAAGGAATAATTAAGTCCGCCTCCTTAAGCTTGACCATCATTTCCTCGATGCTTATCGGTTTAAAGCCGTATTTTTCGACATTGGCCGGATTGTTGGAATACCGTTCTCCTTCCATCTCATCGATAAATTCCATGTTTTCACTATAAGCTTCGTCCATATTTCCAATCTCATGATTCAGGACATACATCTGGACAGAAGCGGCTTCAAGAAGCAAACCGAGGCTGGTTCTGAGCCCCTCATATTGCTGGTCCACGTCTTTAATGAGCACAGCGATATTTTCCATTTGAAAAATCACCCCCCTTTTTTGATCAAATATCTTGTATAGCCGGATTCATCCTCCATGCCGAGAAAGTCGTCGCCCTGCTTTTTGGCATAATCGGGAATATCATTTTTTGAGCCCGGATCTGTTCCCAAAATCTCCAGTACTTGTCCGGCCTTTAATTTTTTTAATGCCTTTTTGACTTTGAGCAGCGGCATCGGGCAGCTCAGTCCCCGACAATCCAGTGTTTCATCCGGCGTAATTCCTTCTACCATAACAAAAATCCTCCTTTAAAATTAATGTATCGAAAATTTTATATCTCCACAACAAACTTTTCCGTCTCTTCATTCCAGGTGGTGATGAGATAATATGCCAGCATAATGACAATTATCAAAATCAGGCTCCATTTATAGCTGATGAAGTTCGGCATAAAGACTCTGAAGCCCATGAGCGAGGTGAGGCCTGCCGAGCTTCTGATCCATGCTTTGAACAGCGAAGTGGACAATGCAAAAAAGACCACGGCCAGTATCAGCTTGATTTGACCTTCGCCGGCCCGCCATACGGAACCGCTCCCACATCCGCCTGCTATCACCATACCGATTCCAAAGATAACGCCCCCCACCAGGCCTCCGAACCAAAATGCCTGAGGAACGTAAACATTTTCTCCGCGTACACCCGAATATTTGAGGGCCGCAAATCCGAGAGCACTGATAATAACGGCGACGGCGATCGCTCTTGGCATTTGGCTTTCGCCGGTCATGAAAGGTTCTCGAAATCCCCTGACAAAACAAAACCGGGTTCTTTGAATAATGATGCCAAACGCGATGCCGCACAGCAATAGGCCGCCGACACGCGTATATGCATTCTTGTTGTATATCCATGTACAAACGATGGCGGCAATGAGTACGAGCGCTCCTAAATAGGGCTCTATTTTCAACCAATCAATGCCTTTTTCTTTGGTTTCCGCGACTTTGATGGACCCCGAGGGAAGATGCTCGAGCTCCCAGTACAGATACCTCAGTCCCAAATATGCGCCGATGAGCAGTCCGATCATCATGGCAATGCCGCTGGCGGACATGGCGCTGACGGCTGAAAAGAAACCGCCTACATTGCAGCCGCCGGCCATTGCCGAACCGATACCCATCAATGTCCCGCCGGCAATCCCTTTCCCGAGTTCTAAAGGAGGTGCTTTGCGAATGGCAAACTGCCTGGATAAAAGGGCGGACCCAAAGGCGCCCCACAGTAATCCCAGGGTAAGAATGGAGTTTGTTGAAATCAGCGGCGATTGTGGTTGCTGCGCATAAATCCCCACGGAACTGAAAAACCAGTCGCCCCAGTTTCTCAGCCCTCCGGCAACCCCCCAGGGCCTGGCCCAGGCAAAAGTAATGACACTCATGAGACCGATCAAAATGCCGCCGAGCCACATGGGCCAGTTTTCGTCAAAGACTTTTTGATACCCGCTGATCAGAATTTCGTTAAAAACGCTTGGTTGATTATTATCGTTCATAGTAATTGAAACCTCACAAATTAACTAACATCCCTCGTCATCTAGAATCTTAAATCCACTGTTTTTCTGTTGGCTTGCAGCCGGTTTCGGTGGCGCCGGAGGCGGCGCCGGAGACAACCCGGTTTGTGTTTCCTGTCTGGTTGAGACATCCGGCAAAACCAAATTGGCATTCTTTTCCACCTTTTCAGCCAAACCGAAAATGACAGTCTGATCATAAAACCGCCAGGCTTTTAGGGATGTGGGATCGGCTTTGACCGCTTTTCTGAAATATTCTTTTGCATCCAGGTATTTGCCTCTGGCGTACGCTTCCTGTCCGAATCGGATCATACGGGCGCAAAGCGCTTTGTCCGGCTGGCAAACGGACGCGTCCTGAGCCGTAACATAGGTCAGGGGTAAAAAAATTATGGTAAGCAAAAAAACCATTGCCGTTAACATAGACCATTTTGACTTCACGACACACTCCTTTAAAAAAGTTACCTTTTTCGTAAAACGTTAGCCTTTTACGGTTGATTTGTTTCAAAGGACTAACTTGTTATCCTGATTTAAACTTCAAATGTAATTTTTAGACGAAGTCTTATGAATATGCAACCGCTAATTACGTATCAAAGCACAGCGATATGGTCAAGCACGATTCAGTTTTCATATCAGTGTTCAGTGTTCGGAGTTCGGCGTTCAGAAGGTACCCAAGGGTATAAAGGTTGAATGCTTGAACCCCGAACCCAGATACTGCTGAACACTGAACACTAAATACCAAATACTTGATAGATTCGAGTTTTTACGAATTTATCGATATTGACAATGAAAATATTTTCTTATACAGTACGCTTGGTTTTAGAAGACCATTGTTAAAAAAGGAGTAATAATTATGAACGACTCGGACGGCAGTTGTAGCTGTCGCAAAGAAACACAAGAGACGACACAACAAGATCCTGATGACCCCGGACCTTGGCGGTGGTACCCTGCGGCTCTTGATGTGATCGGTCGGTTCGCCAGCAGCGCATAGCCCACCGGTTCGCCTCTGGCCGCGAATGATCTCCAAACGCGGTTGAAACAGAGGTGAGCTATGAAAACCCCACTCGTTGTTTCCGACCTCCGTAATTTGATTACGTCCGGAAACACCAAATTCCTAAAAACTTTCTGCGAATCGAGCCACCCTGTGGTGGTGGCTGAGATGATCTCCTCACTGACCACCGGTGAAGCATGGGATGTACTCCGGCATGCCGGCTTTCAGACCCGCTCTGATATCTTCAGTCATCTGAATGATGAGCTTCAAGTGGATATCATCGGCGCATTAGGCCGGGGAGACATCGTCCGGCTGCTTGCCGATATGCCTCCGGATGATCGCGCGGACGTGTTCAAACTTCTGCCCGAAGACAGACGTGAAGAAGTTTTGCCCGCCATGGCTCAAGCCGAGCGGGAAGACATACGCCGTTTGTCCGCTTACAAGGAAGGCACGGCCGGTGCGGTGATGACCTCGGATTATGCGACCCTATCTCCGGAATTGACGGCATCGCAAGCCATCGATCGACTCAGGGAAATCGCGCCGGACCGAGAAACCATCTATTATGCTTATGTGGTGGATAGGCACCGTAAATTGATCGGTTTTATATCATTAAAAGATTTGATTATTGCCCGGAAAGAGTCCCGGATCGGGGAGATCATGCACCGGGATGTGATTTGCGCCCGCGTTGAAGATGACCAGGAAGACGCAGCCCGTAAAATTCAGAAATACGATCTTATCGCCTTGCCGATTATTAACGGCAATGAAGCGCTTGTCGGCATTATCACGCACGATGATGCCATCGATATTATCACCCAGGAACAAACAGAAGATATGGAAAAGTTCATGGCGATCTCCGGTCGCCACGAAGCAGCCGCCTATATGAAGACACCGGTCATAAAACATTTCAAAAACAGGGTCTTGTGGATCGTAGTTCTTGCTTTTGTCGGATTTATATCCGGTGCTATCGTCCAGAAATTCGAAGGGCTGCTGCTGCAATTTGCCATATTGGTCACGTTTATGCCCATGCTGGCGGATACCGGAGGAAACACCGGAAGTCAATCGGCGACCTTGGTCGTTCGGGCACTGGCCCTTGAAGAAATTACCCATAAAGACATCGTGCGAATCCTCTTGAAAGAGGCTCAAATCGGACTGCTTCTCGGCCTATTGCTCGGGGCTATTGCATATGGACGCGTTCTATTTTTCGGCGCAGGATCTTCCGTGCCGGCGGGTTTTTCACTCGGCACGATCGGCATCGCTGTTTCGGTCGCCCTGACATTACAAGTGATTACCGCAACCGTCATCGGTGCGTTACTTCCTTTGTTCGCCGCAAGATTGAAACTCGATCCTGCCGTAATCGCAAGCCCGGCGTTGACGACCGTTGTCGACATCACCGGTTTGCTTATTTTCTTTATAACGGCCAAGATCATACTAAATATTTAGCGACACTTGCCGGAATATCACTAAATTTTTAAAAAAAATGAGATTGACAAAAAAACCGCCATAGATTATGAACTAAACGAATATTGCGAAAGGTAATGAAGTCTGCCTGAACTTTTCGTATCTTGCGTAAAGGGGATAGAAATGATGACTTCTACTTATAACGGGTAGGAGTTATTCACCAATATCTGCTTTGCCCTTCGCTGCAGATACAAAGGAGTATAACCCTGCCCGGATTCGAACCGTGCAGGGTTTTTTTTTGTATCTATTAGGCCAGCATATCCGATATATTCTCTACACAGGAGGTGCGTCGTCATGGAAACTCGATTTGCTGTAATGAAGGATCGGATATTAGGTGTTGTCGACGATCTCTCAAAGATGAATAGCAATAGGGATAAAAGACTTGGCGAGATAACCGAAAAACTGGCGTTGGAGCAATTCAACCTGGTGGTAATGGGGCAGTTCAAACGCGGAAAGTCTACGTTTATCAATGCGTTGATCGGCGCCGAAATCCTTCCGACATCCATTGTTCCCTTAACTTCCATTGTCACCATTTTGCGTTACGGACAAACAAGCAGGGCGATTGTGCGTTATTTGGATGAGAAAGAAGAGGAGATTCACCTTCCGGATATTCCGAAATTTGTGACTGAAAAACAAAACCCTAAAAACAAACTGCATGTCAAAGAGGTGGAGATTTTTTATCCCTCGGATTATTTGAAGGATGGGGTGCGGATCATCGATACCCCCGGAGTGGGTTCGGTGTTTAAACATAATACGGATGTGGCCTATGCGTATCTGCCCTACGTCGATGCCGGCGTCTTTATCGTTACGCCGGACCCGCCGCTGGGAGAAGCCGAGCATCGATTTTTAAAGGAAGTCCGGGAGCATGCCGACAAATTTATTTTTGTATTAAACAAAACCGACTTGGTGGAAGCATCGGATCTAAGCGAATCCATGGAATTCACCACCAATCTTATACGAGAAGATCTTGGGCAATCCGTCAATCTCTATCCGGTTTCGGCGAAATTCGCGCTGTTAGGAAAACTAAAGGGCGATACGGACAAATTAAACCGGTCTAATATGTTGGCTTTTGAAAAAGATCTCAAAGATTTTTTACACCATGAAAAGGGAAAAACCTTTCTTCGTTCGGTTATCGGATCTCTTTTAAAATATACCGCCGATGAAACCATGGCTTACAAGATAGAGCAGGAAGCAGCCCGATTATCGGTTGAGGAGTTAAAAGCGAAAATCGCAACCTTTGAAGAATATGCCGATACCGCTCAAAAGGACCGGGATCGCCAAAATTTCATTTTAGAAGGACATATGAGAAAGCTCCAGCAAAAGCTGGATGATGATCTGGCGGGTCTTGTCCGAAAAGATCTGCCGGTTCTTTTAAAAAAAATGGAAGAAAAATTTGCCGAAACAACCGCCCGACAGATCAGCAGTCATGAACTTGAAAAGGAAATGGAAGATTTTGTTTTTAACGAAATCATGGTCACATTTAACAGGGTCAGGCAAAAAGAAGCGGAAAAGATCGCCGGGATCCTTGAGCAAATCTACCTGGATATTGCAAAACGCACCAATGATATCATTGAAAACATCGTGAAGATGACGTCTGATCTGTTCCGGGTGGAACTCAAACCGTTTACCACTGTTGAAAAACTATCCAAAAAAGGTGAGTTCTATTTTTTGTTAAAAGACGATCCGGGCGCGATAGAGCTTATCGGGCTGTCGATCCGTTTTGCCCTGCCGAAATTCATGGCCAAGGGGATTATATTAAAGCGGATGAAAGATACTATTTCCGGTCGATTTGAAAGGCATTGCGGCCGGGTAAGATACGATCTGATTCGGCGGGTCGAAGACACCAGCAGAAACTTTAAAAAAGCACTGAATGAAAAAATCGGCCTGACCGTTTCCACCATCAGGGAAGCTTTGAACCGGGCGATGGCGCTCAAAGATCAGAGTGAAAAAGAGGTTTCCCAGACCCTGTCAAAGCTTTCAGACCGGTTATCGAATGTTGAAGAAATTCGCAATAAGCTTTATTCTTTTCAAAAAGATGTTTCGGCCATGTAATCTGGAGCCCCGGGTTAATCTCAATGGTTTAAAAAAATGTTTAAGGCCCATCGGCATGCGATGAATATGAAATTTGCTTGACATTAAATAATAGAACGTATTTAAAGGCTTGAAAAAAATATAAGGCAATGAGGTCTGCCTGAATCGTCACCAAGCGTTAAGAGACTAATGACTTCTACCTAAAATCGGGTAGAAGTCGTATAATTATAAGATTTCTGCCCCATCCGGATAGACCGGGCGGGGTTTTTGCACTGTTTTAAGATCCTGCCCGGTATGTCTGAGCAGGTTTTTTTATGCATCGTGAAGGGTGTTCAAAATAATTTTTCACAGGAGGTATAGATGGCGGCAAGTCTTTCTTTGATTATCGTTTTGGGATTACTGGCGGATTATGTATTTCGGAAGGTAAAATTACCCGGTTTGGTGGGTATGCTCATCGTGGGAATCCTCGCAGGACCCTATGTCTTCAACCTCATGGCTCCGGATATGATGAGGGTTTCCGCTGATTTTCGAAAAATTGCCTTGATTGTCATTTTGCTCCGCGCCGGATTTGAGCTGCATAAAGACACCCTGCACCGCGTGGGACGAGCCGCCCTTTTAATGAGCTGTATTCCCGCAATTTTTGAAATCGCGGGTGTCATTCTGGTCGCCCCGAGATGGCTGCATATCAGCTACGTGGAAGCCGCCATACTTGGTGCCATCTTAGGCGCTGTTTCGCCGGCGGTGGTGGTGCCGTTGATGATTGATTTCATAGATCGGGGCCGGGGCGCCAAAAAGGGCATTCCCACGCTGCTGCTGGCGGCGTCATCCATTGACGATGTTTTTGTCATCGTTCTCTTTTCGATATTTTTAGGCATGTATGGCGGCGGTACGGTCAATATTTGGGCCAAATTGGGAGAAATACCGGTTTCAATTACGCTGGGGATTTTGGTGGGCGTCATTCCCGGGTATTTTTTATACCGTCTGTTCACCAAATACGACTGGCGGCCGCCCAAACGGACCCTGATCGTTTTAGGCGTCGCCATCATCTTGACCTGGCTGGAGAAGGAATGTGAAAAATGGGTGCCCATTGCCAGTCTTTTAGGGGTCATGGCCATCGGGTTTATTATCTTGGAAAAATCCGAACCCGTCGCTCACCTTATTTCCCAAAAACTTAAAAAGGTCTGGGTGTTTGCCGAGCTGCTTCTCTTCGTTCTGGTCGGTGCCCAGGTCAATGTCAACGTGGCCTGGCATGCCGGGCTTGCCGGGACCCTCGTCATTTTGGTGGGGCTTTTGTTCCGTAGCGTCGGAACCTACATTTGTCTGATCGGGACGCCGCTCAACCAGAAAGAGAGGATTTTCTGCGTGATATCCTACATCCCCAAGGCCACCGTCCAGGCGGCCATCGGTGCGGTTCCTTTAGCCGCCGGTGTGGCTTCAGGAGATCTGATCTTAGCCGTTGCCGTCCTCTCCATTCTTTTGACCGCACCGCTCGGGGCCATCGGAATTATCATTTCAGGAGAAAAGATTTTGGATTACGGCGAACAGTCCCCTTATAAATTCAAAGACCTCCGGGCAAAACACGGGCTGCCGCGTGTGGGCGAACGGGTTCGGAGCAAGCAATTCGGGACGGTCTGGAAGATTATCGAAGAAAAGGAAGTATGGATGGATGGGACGAACGCACATCGTATTCCCGGCATTTTTGTCAAATACTGGCGCGAAGACAGCACTTCGGGTCCCGGTACCGGGAAAACCATGTCATACCGGTACAGTCAGAATGATCCGCCTTTTGAAAATTATTGGGAAATCCTTTACGACTGGTAAATTTTCCCCCGGCCTTGAAAAAAATAATAGGGTTCGTACCTTTTTGCATAAATGATTTTAGAAGCCATCTCAAAAAAGTCTTTTCGTCCGATATCGGCGTTGAGCCCTCGTATCAAGTCCTCGACATACTTGAGTATGCCTGCGGGTTGCTTCTCGGCCTCGCCTTGATCTCGACCGAAAATCCTAATTTTGAGATAGCTTCTATAAACATCAACACCTTATCAAGATTTTTTTAAATGATGTATTTTTTCGGGCGAAAAAAAGAAATATTGGAAATCATCAATGCGTTAAAGAAAAAAAAACATATCGTCATTACGGGAAAATATGGCATCGGCAAAACCGAACTGGCCAAACATCTATCTGACATAACCAAGCAAAGATGGCAGTTTGTCTTTACGGATTTCTCAAAACCGCCGTCAAAGGTATGTAATGAAATCTTATGGAAAGTATCCCCTAAAAGGCCGCCCGAACATCGTCGCAAATATATAAAATATAAAACGGCAAGATCTCTGATTGCCGATCTGACATTAAAAGACAACAGGCAACCTGTCATCGTTCTGGACAATATTTCTGAACTCTCCCATCAGAGACTGGCATTTATTCAGCGGGTCGCTTTTTCTAAAAAACTCCTTTTCATTGCAATCACAGAGGGTTTTTTACCGGAACGTGATCTGTTTCAGCTACGGGCGTGCCTGATGCCTTCTCACTTAATCAAACTCGGAAATCTCGGCATAAAAAATGCCGTTGATTTCCTTCGATATGTTTCCCGAAAAAACAGCCTTAACTGGTCTGAAAAACACATCCGCATGCTGGCCGAGGTAACCGGAGGTTATCCTCTGGGAATGAAGGAGTTTGTGAAGCGGGAAATTAAATAATGACCTTTCGCAGCGGCCAGGCTGATGCCGTGCGGCTGCGCCGTGATGCGGGATGGGTCTTGGCATTTTACTTCGCCACAACAAGGATATTGATCCCATGGATTTTTACAGCATTCTATTTGAAAAAGCCCAAAGCGACATAAAAAAAGAAACACCTGAAGCGCCCGTCTTTTTTGCTGATTTAAATCTCGATCAGATTATAGACGCCATTACCACCGGCAAGGAGGAATATCATTTAAAACCTTTCTTTTATACTTCCTTAAAGGATGCCGGCGCGATCCGGTACCGCCAAGAAATAATGCAGGATCTTGAAAATGAGGTTCTCTTTGAGCATATAAAATCATTCGCGGAAAAAATGCGTAACATGCGTCGATATCTCTCCTTAGCGGATACGCTCTACTACAAATACCATCAAGAAGGATGGTTTTTAGAGGCCCTAAAGATTTATTGCGAAGCAGTGACTTGCCTGCTGCACGATTTAGATCTAGCAGATTTAAAATCGTACGGTCTTTTGGCTTTTCGCGAATATATGACGAACTATGCCGCGTCCCGCCGCTTTACATCACTTATGACGGAAACAAAAAAACTCAAAACCGATTTGGCCACTGTAAAATATTGTTTGATCATAAAGGGCAACCGCATCAAGGTCCGCAAATATGAATCTGAAATTGATTACAGCGCAGACGTTGAAAAAACCTTCGAAAGATTCAAACAGGGAGCGGTGAAAGATTACAGGGCGCAACTTCCAATGAATTCCGGCATGAGCCATGTCGAAGCGGGTATACTCGATTTGGTCGCCAAGTTATATCCCGAGATCTTTTTAAACCTTGATAATTATTGCGCGAACAACCGCAGTTGTCTGGACCAAACCATAGGCGTTTTTGACCGGGAAATACAATTTTACATCGCTTATCTGGAGTATATCGCAAAAATCAAACAAACAGGATTGAAATTTTGTTACCCCCAAATCGCCGTTACAAGCAAGGATATACATAATTATGAGGGCTTTGATCTGGCACTGGCCGATAAGCTCATTTCAGAGAAAGCGCCCGTTGTCTGCAATGATTTTTTTCTGAAAGACAAAGAACGCATCATTGTAATATCCGGACCAAACCAGGGCGGTAAAACCACTTTCGCACGCACCTTCGGACAGTTGCATTATATGGCTGGCCTGGGCTGTCCGGTCCCTGGCAGACAGGCGCGACTCTTTATGTTCGACAAGCTGCTGACGCATTTTGAAAAGGAAGAAAGCATCAACAACCTCAGAGGCAAGCTCCAGGATGACCTGGTCAGAATTTACGATATTCTGAACCGGGCCACATCAAACAGCATTATCGTCATGAATGAAATTTTCACTTCCACAACTTTAAATGACGCGGTTTTTTTAGGGAAAAAGGTCATGGAGGAAATCGTGCAGCTGGATTTGCTGTGCGTCTTTGTAACCTTTGTCGATGAATTGGCATCCCTAAGTGAAAAAACCGTGAGCATGGTCAGTACCGTTGTTCCCGAAAACCCGGCATTGAGAACCTATAAAATTGTGAGACGGCCGGCTGACGGTCTTGCATATGCCATCGCTATTGCCGAAAAGCATGGCGTCACTTACGGCCGGTTAAAGGAGCGACTGATATCATGAAAACTTTTCTGATGTATAAAGACCGTGATTTTAACCTTCAGCAGAAATTGCCGGCCAACGAAGAAGCACTGATGCAAGACCTGGAATTAGAAACCCTTTTCAATGCCATGGCCCTTGGTGATGCATTTTTATTTGAGGTGGCAAAGAAAGCGGTTGTCGGAGGGATGAATACCGATCTTGAAACCATACGGTATCGCCAGAGGATTCTCAAAGATTGCCTGAAAAATTCAGCCACAGTCAGGGACATCTACCAGATTCCCATAGAATCGATGAAAAACAAAAAAAAACATTGGTATAGTATTTTCAGTTCTTCCCCCGGCGCGGTGCTGGCCAATGCGACAGAGCTGATGCAGATGTTTGTCGGTCTGCTGATAAAACTTAGGCATATCGCCGATGAAAACGCAGATAAATTTGAGTCGGAAGGATTTGCGAGGTTTTTTGAAATGATTTGCAAAGAACTGGAAGATGAATACCTCGCAGATATTCAAGATCATCTAAGGGAGCTGAAATTTAGCGAGGGCGTCTTGATCAGTGCTGAACTGGGAGAAGGCAATGAAGGCACCGGTTATATGCTTCGCAAATCCATGGGAAAAAAACAGCGTTGGATAAAGCGGGTCCTGGCTAAAAAACCACCGGTCTATACGTTTTCTATCCATCCTCGAGATGAAGCCGGCGCCAGGACGCTGTCGGAATTAAAGACGAGAGGGATCAATCTGGCAGCCAACGCACTGGGCCAGTCCGCTGATCACATCGACAACTTTTTTAAAATGCTGCAGGTCGAACTGGCTTTTTATATCGGTTGTTTGAATTTATATGAACAGCTTGATCAAATGGACGAGCCGATATCCTTTCCCCGGCCGGCGGCCCTCGATGAACGCAGACATTTTTTTCACGGCTTATACGATGTCTGCCTGGCCTTGACCATGAAACAAAAAATCATCGGTAACGACGTGAACGCCGACGACAAAGACCTCGTCATCATCACCGGCGCCAACCAGGGCGGCAAATCGACTTTTTTACGAAGCATCGGTTTGGCGCAATTGATGATGCAGTGCGGGATGTTTGCGCCGGCAGAGTCCTTTTGTTCCAATATTTGTGATGGCCTTTTCACACACTATAAACGGGAAGAGGACGCTGCTATGGAAAGCGGTAAACTCGATGAAGAACTTGTCAGAATGAGCGTTATTGCAGACAATATAAGGGAAAATTCCCTGTTGTTGTTCAATGAATCATTTGCCGCGACAAACGAAAGAGAAGGCTCGGAAATTGCGCGGCAGATAACTCGCGCATTGGTGGAAAAGCGTATCAAAGTCTTCTTTGTGACGCACCTTTATGAATTTGCCCATGCGCTTTACGAAAAAAATATGGAAAACGCCATTTTCCTCAGGGCCGAAAGGCGAGCCGACGGCACCCGCACGTTTAAAGTCGTGGAAGGTGCGCCATTGGAAACCAGCTACGGCGAAGATTTGTATCGGGCGATTTGGTTTGACAGGGACTCATCATAAAAGATTGAATATCTTTGCTTTCTTTCAATTTTCCTTGATAATTTGAACCGTTGTTGACGGAGGTGTTTTGGCCATTAATATGGTGCCGGCCAACCCCACGATAACGGCATATCCAAAGCCCCATTTCGGGCTTACGGCAGTCCATAATGCACCGACGATAATGCTCGATGCAAAATCTCCGATGCCGTTGATGGTGCCCAAAAGACCAAAGGCTGTTCCGGCAATGGAATCATCCACATAATCTCGGACCGCCACCGCTTCCATGGTATCCTCCCAGGCAATAAATACACCGGCCAGGGCAAAGCAAAGTGCGAACCACGGCACTGAAGATATGGCAAAAAAGAATCCGACGAATGTCACCACGGCGACGGCATACCCGGCCGCCAGATAACGGGTTCTTGAAAATCGATGGCTCAAAGCCCCTATGGGATAAGATGCCGCTGCATAAACAATATTTCTTAAAGTATATAGCAGCGTGGCGAGTTTCATGGCCTTCAAAAGACCGATATCAGGGGCCAGGACCGTCGTCGCCCGAAGAATCATCAAGGTCGGGGCAAAATCGGCCATTCCGAAAACGCCTACAGCGAGAAGAAATATGCGATACTGCTTCGGCATCGCACTCATCACTCCGGTAAACCTGAGCCCGTGATTGGGTGATCGGCGCTTTTCCTTGACCAGAAATGCCATGGAGGCTACGGAGAGTATTCCGGGTACCAGTGTCAGAAGAAAGATAACTCTGAAATTTTTACCTGCCGCGCTTGATAGAAACGGGAAAAGATGTTCCGGAAGTTGAGCGATTTCGGGATGAGAAGTGATTAAACTCAAAAGCAAGAAGGCGACAAGCGGTCCTGCAACAGCGCCGGCCGTATCCCCGGCCCTGTGAAAACCAAACGCTTTGGCGCGGTTTTTCTCCGTTACCGAGTCCGCAAGCATGGCATCCCTGAGGGGGCTCCTTATGCCGCGCCCGAGCCACCCGACAATCCTGCCGGCCAGCAGCAGCGGCCATGCAAAAGCAAAGGCAAAAACCGCCTTGGAAAATCCGGTCAATGCATATCCGATCACCGTCAAGTTCTTGCGGTTTCCGGTTTTATCTCCCCAATAACCCACGCCGAGCTTGGAAAAGCTGGAAATGGCATCCGCAGCCCCTTCGATAAATCCCAAGGCCGCAGCCGAAACGCCGATCGTCTGTATGAATTGAGGCAGCACCGCTGTGGCCATTTCATGACAAAAATCGCTTAAAAAGCTGGTCAGGGCAAACCCTAAAATATTGCGATTCAGCCATTTCCCTGTTGCCGTTGATTGTTTTTCCAATTCGTTGTGCTCCTGATTTATTCGGATATCGGCAAGCCGGAAAATCTTGCAAGGGCCCGGTGCCAGGCTGATTGTTCGCTTCCTTTAATTTCCGGGCGGGCTGTCCAGGCCGTTTTTCTCATGGCTTCTTCGAGCTCCCATTCTAAAAGCGCCAGCTTGGCGGATTCAACCCGGATTAAAAATCCGGCAATTTCATTTGAAGGCTGCATGTCGAGTGCGTCGGCGAGATGTTTGAGGCATAATCCATGGCCATTTTCAAAATCTATACGGTATCGACGCTCTTGAAGCAAAGCAAAAAGCAATTTCAGCGCCCGGTTTTTGGCCGAATCCATCCGGCTGCATAGGGGGCAATAGATGGGGCCCGTGATGGTTTTTTTCGGGTCGACTTTTATAATGCCTTGATTGTTTTGCATTTCCTTTTTCCCTTGTTTCCGGGGTTTTCTCACTTGTTTCAAGTGACGGGCGGCATTATTGACTTTTTCTTGAACGGCTCGAAACGCAGCAAATGCGGCGGCAAATTGGAGCGCAGAATTTCCCAGACGGATGCATGACCAGACATGTGCATTGCAAGTCGGCAAAACATCGCTCACGGCGTCGAAGTTGTCTGCAGAAATGATATTTTTGTCGAGCCAGCAGATCCATTGGCTCAAGGAATGATAAATGTTCAGACAAATCGGGCAGCCGGTATTTTCCTTTAACGATGAGATAAAATCTGCAAGAGGGTCCCGGTTTTCAGATAGTTTGTAAATCCTGGACAGGAGAAGGGGATTGCCGGGATTCTGTTCGCGGCCTACGGTCAGGTTTAATGCATGCCGGATCTGTTCTGATTCCGCCGCAAGTTTCATTTCCTGATGTCTAATTGATTCCAGTTCTTTGGTGGTCGACAACATCGTCGATTCATGACTTGAAAGCAGCCTGGCAAACACTTTTGGCGAGGCGCTGTCGGTGAGACTTTTAAAATGAGGAAAACAGAGTATGCCCGGATAGCCGTATTTATTCAGGCCCTCTTTTTCTTCTATCATCTTTTTAAAAAACCAAAGGGTCCTTTCCGACGTTTCTCCATAGGATGCACAAACCGGACAGGGTGTCCGATCTTTAAATATCCGCCTTAAATCATTTTTTCTTTCAGACAGACCAGCGGCCATCCGCATATTGACTCGTGAAACCGTATACCGGTGAACGGCGGTGATTTGTGACGCCCAATGATTCTGTCGATCCAGGTATGCGCCATGGTTCGCACAGAATCCAAGTGCATGCGTCAGAGATTCAAGAAACGCCGGCATATGGTACTTTTCAATGGAAAACCAGGAAAAATATTGCCGGTCATGGTGTTCGAGTACACTGCACACCGGGCAGCCTTTTTCCTCCAGGCGCCTGTAAAGTTCCAGTTCAGAGATACCAAGATCATTTTTTTTGTTGTGTTTTTCGATATCTTTATTTTTTACGCGCTTTATGAATCGCATGTTCGATGGAACCTTTTTATACCCGCAACCGTCGAAGTGGATATAAAAGAAAACAACAATGATAAGGGGAACTTTCAGGTTGAATCCAAAAAATGTCCGGTATGAGCCGGCACAGCAAGTTGCCGGTTCGTTGGATCCTAAAAAAATTCCCGCCCTGATGTGTGGCGGGAGTTTTGTGCGGTAGTTCTTTATCAAGACTCCCGCCGGAGGATTGAGCATGGCAGGAGTTATCAGCACGTGCGTGCGGTTAATCGGTGAACTCCATCACCGTATTTAAATGCTTATACGATCTACTTTATTTTATCAAGGGTAATTTAAGTTTGATAATTCAAATGTGCATTCTCGTCGTCAATCCATTCGGTAGTCCGACTTCGGGGGAACGCAAAGCACCGGCCGCGTGATGAATCTTAATACTTTTTCCGTCGTGCCTCCGAAAAATATTCTGCCCATGTCGCCGGTCTTTCCACAGCTTCCGATAATGACCATATCCACATTGTTTTCCACAGCCTTTTTGTTGATCTCTATGTAGGGAACCCCTTCGCTGACGATCATTTGGACTTGATCGTTTCCCAAGTTTTCTTGAGACAAATAATCTCGAAGCTTTTCTTTTGCCTCCATAAACAGCTTTTTTTTGATCTGGCCTTCATCACCCAACTCATGGCGGAGGCATTCTGCAATAAAATCATGGTCGATGACGTGAAGCGCAACGATTCGAACGGGTTTTTCGGATAAAAGCGATTTTGCATGACGCAACGCGCCACGGGCACAATCGGAAAAATCGATGGCCACCAGTAAGGTTTGTTCTTCGGATTCACTATCATTGTCGGACGTCATCGATCCGTCAAATCCTTTCTAAATTTTTTCGCGTTGCACATCATTGCCATATCGCTATCCGGACATTTCGTACTTAACCGCCGATGGCCCGCATGGTCCGGTTGGAAGGGTTTATGGGAGCGATATCGTTTAAATGGTGCTGTTGCGGTTTGTTTCGCGCTGCGTGTTTGAACAAATCCGACAGTTCTTGCATAGAGGCGCCTTTTCTCACTGATCCTTTGACATCAATTTCTTTTTCAGAAAAAAGGCAGGTCCTGAGCTTTCCGTCGGCTGTGAGCCTCAAGCGGTTGCAGGTTTCGCAGAAATGTCTGCTCAGCGGCGCGATGAAACCGACCTTGCCCGGCGCTCCGGGAAAGGAGTAGAGCATTGCCGGTCCAAAAGAATGGTCTTTGTCAATGAACTGTAAATTCTCCATCATGTTAATCCGGTCAATCATCTCACTGATGGGCATGAAAAGCGCGTGATGTTTTTCCTTGGTGTGGCCCTGTGTGGGCATGAGTTCGATAAACCGGACATGATAAGGCTTTTCCAGGGTGAGCCCGGCCAAATCTTCAATTTCATCATCGTTAATGCCGCGCATGACCACCGCATTGATCTTGATGGGATTCAATCCGGCCTTTTCCGCGGCTTCAATTCCTTCAAGTACTTGATATAGAAGATCCTTTCCGGTTATCTTTTTGAATCGTTCGGGTTTCAGCGTGTCGAGGCTGATGTTCACCCGCCTGACACCGGCTTCGAAAAGGGGCGCCGCAAACTCTTTTAAAAGCATACCGTTGGTGGTCATGGCAAGGCTTTCAATACCGTCTATATCCGCCAGCATCCGGCAGAGCCGAACCATTCCTTTTCTTTGGAGCGGTTCTCCTCCGGTGATGCGTATCTTTGAAATTCCGGAAAGTACCGCAGCGTTTGTTATCCGGAAAATCTCTTCATAAGAAAGTATCTCGGCATGAGAGAGTCTTTTTCGTCCGCCCAAAGGGGCGCAATACAGGCAATCGAGGTTGCAACGATCGGTAATGGATATTCGCAGGTAATCGATAGTTCTGCCGTATGGATCAAGAAGTTTCGTCATGTGGGACATTTCCTCGTTGATGATTAAGAATTCGGATGCGATCTTCGGGACTGATGGCGCCGCCTTTAAGAACCTTTACAAAGATGCCTTCTCGAGGCATGACACAATCTCCCACCTGTTTGAATATGGCACAGCGATCATGACATTCCTTGCCGATTTGGGTAATTTCAACCACTGCGTTTTCTCCGAGCTTCAGCCGGGTGCCTACGGGCAGGTCCCAGAGCCTGATACCCTCGGTCGTAATGTTTTCGGCAAAATCGCCCGGATTAACGTCAATGCCTTTTTTCCTTATTTTGGAAATACTCTCTATGGCCAAAAGACTGAGTTGGCGATGCCAGTCACCGGCATGTGCGTCGTTTTCAAGGCCGTAGTTTTCGATCAGACTGCCTTGAAGGATGTTTGTTTTTTTGACACCTTTTTTCAAGCTAACGGATACGGCAACGACCCGCCCGTCATGATTTTGTATAACATCGGTCATTTTATTATATTTTCCTTTTTCCGACTATCATTTTCCATCAGCTTCCCTTGCCGAAGGCACAATGCGGATAGGTGCATTCCGGACAATCCTGGCAAAGTCCGCCGTGACCTAAAAAAGCCAGTTCTTTTTTGCCGATTTTTTCTCCGGCCAGAATGCGGGGAAGAACCAGATCCAGAACGGTCGTACGGTGATGCAGACCGCAGGCCGGTACGCCGAGCAGCGGCACTTTCCCGATATACGCCACCAGAAACATGGCGCCGGGAAGCGCTGCAGCCCCATAATGAACCTTATCAGCACCTGCCAGACGAATCCCTTTGCGGGTAACATCGTCGGGGTCCACGCTCATACCGCCGCTTAAAAGTATCAGGTCGCAATCTTGGTCAATATGCGCGCGGATCTCCCTGCGAATAATTTCGGCATCGTCCGGCGCAAAGCTGACGCGATCCACTTCGCAGCCCAGATCAATGAGTTTTCGAGACAGAATGGGTGCAAAACGGTCTTGGATAAGACCACGATACACCTCGTTTCCCGTGATGATCAGGCCGGCTTTTCCCTGCCGAAGCGGGCGAACGGAAATCACGCCGCCGTTTTGAGCGGCTATGGCGGCGGCCCGTTCAACAGGCGCCCGTTTCATGACCAAAGGGATGGCCCGGGTGGCGGCCACCAGTTCACCGGCTTTTACCAGCGTGTGATTGTGCATGGTGGCACACATGACTTCATCGATCATATTGACCGCCGCCAGTGCCGCAACATTGATAGCCAGCAACCCGTCTATATCTGCCTTTAACCCGATTTTTCCTTCACGAGGTTCATTTTTCCAGACGACCCATTTACCGGCCAGGGCTTTGGCCATAATGGCGGCCGCTTCGTTTTCATGAATCTCGTCCGCTTCTAAATCAATGAGATAAAGATGATTCTTCCCGAGTTTCTGTAAATGGCACAAATCTTCGTTGCACACCGTGTGTCCTTTATGGAAAACGGCGCCTTTAAATTCTCCGGGCCGGATCTCGGTGATGTCATGGGCCAGTTTGGTTCCCACCGCATCTTTTAAGTCAATGGTTTTTATCAATTTTTATCTCCTCCTTCAAATCCAATATTCCCACATTCCCTCCGGGTCGGAGGCCAATTAGGAACGAAGCAAACTTACGGGTTTTCTTCGTGTCTTAGTGCTTCGGCGGCGACAAACTTTTGTTCTTATTGAGCGGGTGTCCAGTTCATATCGGGCCAGGTAATCTCTTTTGCTTCCGAAAAATAAGCCTCTTGCGCGCAGGGCTTGCAAAAAATACAACCGTTTTGAACCACTTCGCGGTTGTCTCTGACCACCTGCCCGCATTGACTGCAAGATACTTTTTTGCGCGTTGGACCCGGCAAATCGTATTCACTCATATCCACCCGAACCTTTTGAACCCTGAAGAGAACACTGTCCGGCATCCGTTTATACGCTTCAAGCTGCCGGGGATACTTTTCGGGTATTTCAGGTGCATAAGCAGGCGCCAGATCTCTGGCTTCTTCCGTGGAAATCACCCGAAACGCCGTTTGTGTTTCCAAATTTATAAACGTCGCGGCCATGATGCCGTAGTCTTTAAACTTTAACGACCGGCGTCCCAGTTTGGCGCCGGTGACAAAAGCCACCGCATCGCCGGTGCACCGGTCCATCTCGACAATGACGATAAGTTTTTTAATCTGATCGATACGGGTCGGTTCATCCAGGCCGATGAGCCGGCATCCCAGCATGGCCATGCGCACCCCTACCACCTGACCCGGACATAAATGCCCGTGGGCTTCGGTTGATTTTTTCAGTAACGTGTCGAAATTCTGCATATGCATATCCGTCGTTGAAGTTATGTTAACGTTAACATAACATACCACAAAAAAAATTGAAATCAACTCTTATAGATTCAAAAAATTCAGCATCCCATGTCTTCTTCTTCGAAAGTGGATTCCGGGTAATGTGGTTCATGATTCTTTTGCCGGATGATTTTTCCCCCGGACTCCTGGACAGGTTTCTCTTTCTGAGGCATCGATTTATGTTTCTCGTATTTATTCATCGCCTCAATCCCTCCGATTACGTAATAAACGACATAGCCTCGAGCGGTTAGTTTTTTGGCCGCTGCAGGACTTTGTTGCCCGGAAGGACAGATGAGAATCAGCGTTTTGTCTTTAGGCAGCTGCAAGGTGTTGTCTTTAACCTGCTTTAAAGTAATATGCACGGCGTTTTTGGAACCAGCGAACCAGTGTCTAAAATCGATGCTGCTGCCGATATACAGCACATAAATGTTGGGGTCCATCTCCATCAGCCGCAACAGATGTCGGGCATCGATTCCGATGACCATCCCTTTGCCGGCGGTATCGCTCATGGCCGGAACCGTTGAATGTCGCCTGCTTGTCTTTAGCCCGACAGATTGGTTTTCACCACTTTTCGCCGGAGCGACAACAAGCAGGCTCCATACCAAGACTGAAACAGCAATAACAAGATGAACTTTATTTTTCATGTTTTAAATAACAGAATCAATATCTTCCCAATCATGTCGAAAGGGATCTAAAAAACAATACCGACCGCACGGAACTTTAGTACCTTTTATTATAACGGTTTCAAGCTGACACGGCTGTTGGAATACGATGCACTGCCGCCGATGGGATCGGTCAGGCAGACATTTTTGATTACCGGATCCACCGCCAGCAAAGAATTGGTACAAAGTCCACCGGCACGGCGCTTGTCACCTTCTATTTTTTTCCCGTCCACAACGACTTCATTGGATCCGTAAGCCCAGTGGCCGTAATGCCATGAGACCGCCAAAGTCCCGGGTCTCATCCCCTCAACGATGTTCACCCGACCGATCATGTCAATCACTCTGTTACCACCGTCTCTAAGTTCCAGCCGGCCCTCTGGATTGTCTGCGGAGACCAGCCTGACTTTTTGGTTTTGCTTAATTCTCAGTTTGCGTGCATCTGATGGATGTATCAGAATTTTATTGGCCGGCTGCAGGTTAATGTTGCCCCAGTAGTTTGAAATGGTACGGGACTGACCACCATAAGGTTCCTTGTAAGTGATAATCCTAAATGGATAAGCTTTGGACCGAACCAGGGGTTTTCCTGCAGCATCAAATTCACCGCCGATGATCGGCACGCCGCTGAAATATTTCCCGCTGATACTGTTCTTTTGTTTGGCCACTTGTTCAACGAACAGGTAAAACATAGTGCCGAGTTGAGATTTCATGTACATGCCATTGTAGTTGCTTCCGTATGGCGCAAAGCGACCGCCCCGGTTAAGCACATAAATCGTTTTCCGCCACTGTGTTTCAGATCCAAGGGCTTTTTTCCAGCGGGCTTCATCAAAGACCGA
>Ga0307440_1000051_pt1 | contig 45749 bp, 39 predicted proteins | sample SalMarWE160410MG_FD_202150 | JGI IMG/M metagenome (GOLD analysis project Ga0307440, IMG submission 202150) | Salt marsh sediment microbial communities from the Plum Island Ecosystem LTER, Massachusetts, United States - WE1604-10 | ecosystem: Environmental > Aquatic > Marine > Intertidal zone >...
TTTTTCTCAAAAAACGATGGATGGCTTCTGCGGCTTTTTTCCCGGCAGCAACGGCTTCTACAACAGTGGCGGGTCCGGTAACCACATCTCCGCCGGCAAAAACACCGGGAACCGAAGTTTCCATGGTTACCGGATTGACGGTGATCAGGTTTCGTCTCGTTAACTCCAAACGGTCGACCGGCTTCAGACTTTGAATATTTACTTCCTGCCCGATGGCGCATATGATGGTATCTGCCGGAATGATATGTTCGGTTCCTTTCACAGGAACGGGACGTCTCCGACCGCTGGCATCGAGCTTGCTCAGCTTGTTTTGGACGCACTCAAGCCCGGTTACCTTTCCATTTTTGCCATGGATACGAATCGGGGACAGTAAAATGTTCAGGACCGTTCCCTCTTCCTCCAAGTCCTGTATTTCTTTTGGGTGGGCGGGCATTTCCCGTTTGGTTCGACGATACACGAGATGTACTTCGTCAACATTCATCCGGAGGGCAGTGCGGGCACAGTCCACCGCTGCATTGCCACCCCCAATGACAATGACTCTTTTACCGACCTTTGCTGTTCCTTGACGGGCATTGTATAGAAAAGTCAGACAGTCCTCGACTCCGGAAAAGTCTTCTTCTCCCGGTATGTGAAGCCGCATGGGATTGTGGGCGCCGATTCCCATAAAAAATGCTTGAAAACCCTGTTCTTTGAGAGATTCCAACGTAATATCTTTTCCGAAAGTAACTCCGGTATGAATATCAACACCAAGGGACTCGATATGGTTTATTTCCAGCTTCAATATGTCGTCGGGCAGCCTGTAGGCGGGTATCCACCATCGGAGCATACCGCCGGGTTCGGGCTTGGATTCAATAATTGTGGATTTGTAACCTTTTTTGGCCAAAAAGTAACCCGTGGAAAGACCTGCCGGACCGCTACCAATGACAGCGATTTTTTCGCCGTATCGATGACGTGTCTCCTTAATCGGGGGTATTCCCTTTTCATAGGCCTTGTCAAAGGCCACGCGTTTAAGCTGGCAGATGGCGATGGGTTTATCTACGGTTCCCCGCCGGCAAGCCTTCTCGCAAGGATGGACACAGACCCGGCTGAGCGCGCCGGGAAGCGGAAGATCTTCTCTCAATACTTCCAAGGCTTCCTTATATCGGCCTTCGCCCACAAGCGCCACATAACTCGGTACGTCTACACCGGCAGGACATGCCATTTGGCATGGAGCGGCGATCAAGGGGGCGCATTCCCCGGTGGAACAATAATGCGCTTCTATGTGGGTCAAAAAAACGTGCCTGTATTCTTCCAGAGCAGATATGACCATATGGCCCAAATCGACACAGATTTTATCAGCAGCATCTTTCACCAGTATCCCGGCCAGATCGTTCATGATCGCCAAGTGGTCTCTCTGTCCCCTGCCGTTGCGGATATCTTCCAATAACGCTGACAGTCTTATGACATGCTCCCTGCATAGGGGTTGCGTGATTTGTCCGGGGGGGATTTCAGATAGTGTTTCGTATAATTTTTTTACCAAACAAGGTTGACCTGTCATTTCAAATTTCCGATGGTTGATGTTGTTTTTTTTGTTTTGAGGAGCGACTTCAGAACCGTATTCGTCTGAAAATTGATGTGTTTGGAAACCATAGCTTAATTGTTTTGTCAATGATTATTTTCTCACAAATCTTTATAACCAACTAAATTTTCAACGATATTCGGCAAATTCTTATGCAGGGCCCTTAAGGCCGATTTGATGATCGAATATCCGCTTCAAGATTTTTTTTGACCGGCTTTTTCCTCATAAGTTTACACGAAAGAACGGTATTTGTGAGAGGCTTTACAACGGCGGTCGTGATGGTGTAATCATTAGCTACAGTAGATGCATTAAAGGCTACAGTTCTTTAAGTAATTTAATTTACACATTTATATATGATATCTTTTCTTATGCTGCTTTGATGTGTAGCCAATCTCATCATGTTTATTTCTCGGATCAAATCAATTTTTTAATTTTGACGCAAAATTCAAATAAAAATACAATGAATTCAGATAGATGAATTAAAGCCAATTTTTCGCTGATGATTGGCATTCAGATTGCAATTAGAATGTTCAAAGCTGAACGTTTGGAAAAATAAATAGGGCTGAATCTTTACCTTTCCTAACCGAGAAAAAGTTCAATGAACTTCCCGGTTAAATTTGTGAGCAAGCAGACCACTACAAAGGCTTGGCCGGTAGAGATGAAGGAGGTTGTCAAAATGAAAGCCAAAGACAAGCATAAAGAAAAAGAAAAGAAACGACTTGTTGGGTTCCGAGTCGAAGAGGATAAGTGTATTTGGATGAAGGCCGGCGTTGTCAATTTTCGATTGTGCGATAATGTTTTCGACTGCTACCAATGTCCCTTTGATACAGGCATGCAGCGCGCTATGAGTTCCGGGAATCATTCGGAAATCGAATTGAAAGAACCGGAGTGGGTCAAGTATTTAAAAAGTCGGTATCATGGTGCGGAGCGACCCTGTCGCCATGCCTTAACCGGACGTGCGAATGCCCCAAAGATCTGCACAATGAACTACGAATGCTATCATTGCGCTTTTGACCAGATGATGGACGAAATTGACACCGCAGAACTCGGCGAACCGCCCGGCTATGGGTCAGCATCCGGTTATAAAATGGCCGAAGGCTATTATTATCATCCGGGACACTGCTGGGTTCGTTTCGAACATGGAGGACGCGTCAGGATTGGATTTGATGATTTTGTGGTCAAGTTGTTCGGCGTACCTCAGTTTCTGGTTCTTCCGCCGATAGGGGCAACTTTGGAAAAAAATCGGGTCGGCTTGTTTTTCGGAAGGGATGTCAATAAAGCCGGGGCCCTATCCCCTGTAACCGGTACGGTGCTCACCCTAAATCAAAAGGTCCTCGATAATCCAGGGATATCCCATGGGGATCCATACCATGAGGGGTGGCTCTATGTTCTGGAACCCAACATGCCGAAAAGAAATCTGAAAGGGCTTTATTACGGCAAAGAAAGCATCCAGTGGATGGAGCAAGAGAGCAGTAAACTATTGAGTTTAGTGGGGCCGGAATATGAACGACTGGCAGCTACCGGCGCCGAGCCGATTGGCGATGTATTCGGTAATTTCCCGGAACTCGAGTGGGATCAGTTGGTCAAGACTTTTCTGCGAGCAGGGATCTAAACCCGAATATGTCATGATAATTTTCGAGAATGAGATTAATGAGGATTGAATCCGACTTTAGACTGCCGGAGATGTCACCTGTATGCGATCAAAGTCAAACTCGGATGTCAGACGGATCTATGGTTTAATGGGTGGACGATATCCATAAGGCTTTGTGAGATATGTGGAACGACCGATTAGGCACTATCTGGCTTCCAATCTAAAAATTCCAGCTCCATTGCCCTCACTTGTAACAAACAACGTCCTGCCGTCGGGTGCGAAACAGATTGCTTCCCGTTGGCGTAAATCGCGTCAGTCTTGGGGAAGGGGTAGAGGAATTAACACTGGTTTTTCGTTAAAGGCAGTTGCCCAAGAATCGGAGGGCTTGCGCTTGAACATATAGGCGTGCTTGTAAGTAAGTAAAACTGCCCGGAGACCATCGGGAGCAAGATCCAGGGCGGTTGGCTGAGATCGGTATTTTCCGTATTTCTGTCGCATTCACTTGAAGGCGGCGGAATTCGGTTCACTGCCGAAACTTTGCGAGCAATTACCGGACTGTCTGCGGAAAACGGTATCAGAGGCAGCTCGAACAGCAGGGGCGGGTTGTCACGTTTGGTCAGAACAAGAACTTTTCCGTCTGTCACATCCACGGCAACCCCTTCGGCATCGTGTTTGCGATCAGGGTATGAAAAGACAATGCGCCAGGCCACTTTATAACGGCGGCGGATTCGCCAAAACGTTCGCCAGAAAGTCGGGGTTCTTCGATGATGTAAAGTGTGTGCATATCATGTTTCTCTTTGTTGTCACCAAAATCGGCAATGAGGATCATGGGACAGCCTTGCCAGAGAAAGGTGTCCAACCCTATTTTATTTCTTTCCTTTCTAACCGTTTTTCCTATGGACTTTAGTGGGGGCATAAAAATGGAATGCCCGTAGTGTCAGCATGAAAATCCAGATACTCAAAAGTTTTGTGGTAACTGCGGCCAAAAATGTTGCAATTAAAGAATCGAATTCATGATGATTACTATTCATCATTCTTCATTTAGTGCTTATTAATAATGCACTGGAGATAAACTATGAGAGAACACAAAATGATATACGTTTTGATTCTGATAATGATAACCGTTTGTGCTGTTGTCAGCGGAATTGCCGTCTACCTCTTGTATGAAACATCAGTTGAACAGCAACAAGAGCGACTGGTGGCAACCGTTCAGAGCCAAGCGCGTCTGATAGAAGCCGTTGCCAAGTTTGACGCTCTCCATCAAGAAAAATATCACCATCAGTTCGAAGATCCGGTAGATGCGACGCTGAGTCAGATCATAGACGCGCATAAACATTTTGTGGGATTTGGAAAAACAGGAGAGTTTACGCTCGCCCAACGCGATGGAGGCAATATTGTTCATTTATTGAGATACAGGCATTCCAGTTTCGAAATATCAAAGAAAATGCGCTTCGACTCGAATTTTGCAGAACCGATGCGATTGGCGCTATCTGGAAAATCCGGAACAGTAGTTTGTCTTGATTATCGTAAAGTGAATGTGCTCGCAGCGTACGAGCCCGTCGCAGAATTGAACTTAGGTATAGTGGCGAAGATTGATTTGGCTGAAATTCGGGCGCCGTTTGTGAGAGCTATCGCAATAGCTGGAGTTTTAGCAATTCTGGTTATTTTGTTAGGAGTGTCATTGTTCCTTCGCGTTAGCAGTCCGATTATCAGAACTTTGGAGGAACGAACTTTCGAGTTAGAGAAAATAAATGAGGAGCTATCGCGTTTAGCCTTAATTGTGGAATCGTCGGACGATGCAATAATTGCAAAGACCATAGATGGGGTAATTATTAGTTGGAACAAGGGCGCAGAAAAAATATACGGCTATACGGAAATGGAAGTCAAGGGAAAGTCTATCTCAATTTTGGTTCCACCGGATCAGTCTGACGAGATGCTTGAAATCCTGAAAAAGGTCGAGAGAAATAAACCGATTGATTACTACGAAACTACTCGCCAAAGGAAAGACGGCACCATTATTGACGTTTCTTTAACAATTTCAGCTATCAAGAACAAGCAAGGTGAGATCATCGGTGCTTCCACAATCGCGCGGGATATCACCGATCACAAGCGAGCAGAGAGGGCGTTGGTGGAAAGCGAAAAACGCTTCCGTCATCTGGTTGAAAATTCACCTTTGGGAATATGCATTATTCAAAATAATCAAATCATCTATCAAAATCCCGAACAAGAGAAACTTCTTGGTCCTCTACCACGGAAACCTTTATTGGCAAATCATGAAAACATCCATCCAGATGATGTCGTAAAATTAAGACAATTCCACCAGGCCATCATTTCAGGAAAAGTTCAGGCACAGGATACAGATTTTAGGTTTTATTACCCGGATAATACCAACAACACACTTGTTATGAAATGGGTCCAATGTCGTGCTAGAATCATAGAATATCAAGGAGAAGAAGCGATATTGGTCTATAATATGGATATTTCTCGGTCTAGAGAGTTGGAGAGGCTTTTAAGAATTAAAGGCAAGATGTCTTCTCTGGGGCGTGTGGCTGCCGGAATTGCTCATGAAATAAGAAATCCGCTTTCCGGCATTAATATCTACTTGAGCACACTTGAGAAGATCTATGATAAAAAGGAAAGTTTGGAAAAAGTCAAGGGGATTTTAGGAAAGATCCAGTCAGCCTCAAATAAGATTGAGGCGGTGATCAGGAGGGTCATGGATTTTTCAAAGCCTAGTGAGCCAAAGTTTTTTTTAACCGACATAAATAAATCGATTAAGGAAGCCGTTAATCTTTCCGAGGTTACTTTGCGTAAACGAGAGATAAAGATAAAAAAAGCTCTGGCTTCGGATTTGCCACTGTGTCAAGCCGATCCAAACTTGATCGAACAGGTAATTTTAAATCTGATTAACAATGCCACTGAAGCCATGCAGGATATGAGGAAAGAAAAAAAAATAGAGATAACCTCATCTATAGGAAAGGATTGTATTCTCATGCTAGTTTCCGATTCTGGCCCCGGGGTACCCTTAGCCATGAGAGATCAACTATTTGATCCCTTTTATTCCACCAAGAGCAGCGGAACAGGAATCGGCCTAAGTATCACCCACAGGATTATCACAGATCATGGTGGTTCTATGGATATCTCAGAAAGTAGATGGGGCGGAGCTGAATTCAAGATTGAATTACCCATAAGAAAGGAATAGGCGACTCATGATTCAATATTTTATATATATCGTCGATGATGAAGAGACTATAAGGGAGGGGGTGGCGATGGCTCTTGAGGAACACTATAAAATAGAAACATTCCCTACAGCCGAGACCGCAATTGACGCTATAAAGGCAAATCTCCCTGACCTGGTTCTGCTTGACATCGGGTTGCCAGGTATGGATGGAATTAAAGCGCTTCGTGAAATTAAGAGTCTGTGTCCTGACATGCTAGTTATTATGATAACCGCCTACGAAGATATCAACAGTGTGATCTCAGCCATGAAGCTTGGTGCCTATGATTATGTGGTAAAACCGATCCACATGGATAGTTTGGAGATGACAATTCGAAATGCGCTTGAAACGATCCGACTGAGAAAAGATGTTCAGTTGCTCCAAGAGAGGTATCTTAGGGAGAACCTTCCTTGTTTTATAGGTGAAAGTAATGCTATCCAGGATGTTATGGCTTTTATAGAGATGGTGGCAAAAAGCCCCGACACTCCGATTCTTATTCTCGGAGAAACCGGTACAGGTAAAGAATTGATTGCTAGTGCGATTCATTATAGAAGCCCCAATTTCAAAGGCCCTTTTATTCCCGTAAATTGTGCTGCCATCCCAAAAGACCTTGTTGAAAGCGAACTTTTTGGGTATGAAAAAGGCGCCTTCAGCGGAGCAGGGGCATCAGGTAAAAAAGGATTAATAGGAGAGGCGACAAATGGGACCCTATTTCTTGATGAGGTGGGGGATTTGAGTCTGGAAGCCCAGTCTAAACTTCTCAGATTTCTCGAAACGGGTGAATTTTACAGGGTTGGCGGGACAAAGAAATTGCAAATTGAAACAAGAATCGTTTCCGCCACCAACAAAGATTTAGACAGTATGATAGAAAAAGGCCTGTTTCGAAAGGACCTTTATTTCCGAGTCGGAGTAATAAAAGTACAGGCACCCTCGTTGAATGAGCGTCGCGGTGATATAATGCCACTTGCCAAGCACTTCATTATGGAGTTCAGCTATAAATTCGGCAAGGCATTCAACGACATCTCCGCAAATGCAGAGAATGCTCTTATGACACACAATTGGACAGGTCATGTTCGTGAACTAAAAAACCTTATAGAGAAAGGCGTGCTTGTAGGAAAGGGACCAATATTGGAAGTTGAGGATCTTGGTTTAGTAAATAAAATCGGAAGTGACACACTCAAGAAAGCAACAGATGAAATTATTTTTCCACCGCTTCCAGTTCAAGGCATCGACCTTGCCTCAACTCAAAAATCTTTAGAAAAATATTATATTGAAGAAGCCTTTAGAATGGCCGAAGGCAACGAAAGTAAGGCTGCCAAGCTCCTTAACATGAACCACCACACCTTCCGTTACCGGAGAAAGAAGCTACAAAATAAATAAATCCCGTTCCCCCAGATAGATCTGATCAAACCATTTGACAATTCTTATATAATTCCTCCCGACTATTCTATTCCACGCAGTTCCGGCATCAGGTGATATCGTTTGGCTTGATGCGTTTTTTGTCATATTTTTCGAAATTTTTCTAAAACAAGTTTCGAAATTCTTCTAAATTAGGACCCTATGATAAGATGCTGGGTGAATGGCAACACCATAACTATTTGACTTTATTTAATTTATATGAATTATGATTCGGTGGCACACTTCATGCAAACCGTAAAGTTGTAAGAAGCCACAGTATTTTCTCCACAAGACGAATTTTAATGTTTCGGGGGACTTCAGATGGACCTGTTTAGCAAACTCAAAGACAAGAAAATATTACTCGTAGACGACGATGAGTGGATCAGGGACTCCCTGACCGTGTACCTCAGTACTGAAGGCTGCCACATTCTGGCGGTAGAGACGGCAGAAGAGGGTCTAGAATTACTCAAACAGGAAGATTGGGATATCATTCTTACAGACTATAAATTACCGGGCATAGATGGTTTGACATTTTCTAAAAAGATTCAGGAGATTCGTCCGGATGCCATAAAGATACTCATGACGGCCTACAAAAGCAAAGAAGTTGTTTCTGAAGCGAGGAGTGTCGGAATTCAAGATCTTATTGATAAGCCGTTCACAATCAAGACTATTGAAGATTCTCTGTCTCGATTGCTCCACGGTAAAGAAATTCAGAAACGTTCATAATGTTTTCAAAGGTGCGGTTATTTCAAAACAGCAAGGCGTTTGGTCAAATACACCTTTGACATCTGTAAGTCATTTAACCAAAGTATAATGAGCGATTGGATGGATTGGTAGAATTCACGGTAGGGAAAAATCATGAAAAGCTTTGGCATTTTCCTGATAACTTCTTTAGGTCTTGCAGCAGCATGGTGCATTATTTCATTAATTGTAATCGTAAGTAATTAACAAACCCCATCATGCATAGGAAGACGGTAATTCTAAGGAGGTAGAATGGATAAAAATCATCTTTTTAACGATCATAAAACAGGCCGGATGCATTATGCAAATGAATTATCTGAAGTTGGTCATAATCTTGCGAGTGTGAATGGCGTACCGTTGTTAAAATTTATTCATCCGAACGCAAAGAAAAGGGTTGAGCGAAGAGCACACAAACGATTTCAGGTCAATAAAGACACATTTGCTTTGATCAGGCCTGTTTCTGTCAAGCAGATACGAGTCACGGATAGAAGCATGGGAGAGATTGCGTGTGCCGTATATCGATCGAAGCTCACCAAGTTCGGTAGAATCAATAACATAAGTATGGGCGGCCTTTCGTTTCGCTATATTGCCGGCGATAAGCGGTTAGCCCAATCGCTTGTTCTTGATATATTAATTGCGGAATACGGTTTTTATTTAGAAAAATTGACCTTTAAGAACATTGCCGATTTTGAAATTGCCGCCGATTTTTATAATGATTCTATAATAATGAGGCAATATCATATTCAGTTTGAGGGGCCGACGACCGACCAGGTTTTAAAGCTGAAACATTTAATACGGAATTACAATATAAGTGGGGTGTAGAAATACCTTACTTTTAATTATTACACAGGCATAAAAGTGAAAACGAAAAATAAGAAAAAAGAGGCGGCACTTTTTTACAGGTTTAGACTCAATAAGTAATTGTTATCTGAGCGACATCAAATTAAAGTTCAAGAAGTCATAAACATTGTTATCTGTAGAAGAAAAGGCGAAGAAGACAAGCGAATTTTTTTCAAAATAATTAAAATAACCGCAAAAATGTAGTGGTTGGCAACAGTTAAATTCGGTTATAAATTTTATTAAGGAGACATATCATGTCAAAGGTCATATCAGAACAGAAAATTAAACGGCGAAGAGTGACGTTTTTTTTAGAAGCGGCCGAGGCCAAAGAGGTTATCTTGATGGGAGATTTTAACAATTGGAATCCCAAAAAACACTCGATGCAAAGTGATGGAGAGGGAGCATGGAACAAAACAGTGGTGCTTTCTCCTGGAAAATACGAGTACAAGTTTTTGATTGACGGGGAATGGAGGGAAGACCCCCGAAATGATCAAACCTGTCCGAATTCTTTCGGGACTCACAACAGTGTTCTTCACATAACCGTATCGTAAAAAGTTCCAGCCATTATGGAGGATAACAATGGCATCAAACTTCCATATGTTTTCTTTTAAAACCAAAGACAGTCTTCATCTAAAATTGGAGGGTGATTTCGATGGAAATTCTGCCTATGAATTGCTCGAAACTCTAAAAAAATATGATAGCGGTTCTTATCAGATCTTTATTGACACTAATGACCTTAAAACCATCTATCCATTCGGTAAGGAAGTGTTTCAAAAGAAACTCGGTACTTTCAAACAGCAATTAAGCAACCTTGTCTTTATTGGGGAAAATGGACATAAATTTTTGCCAAATTAGAAGCCGTTGCATCGGTACACCACCCATACCGATTGATGGCGCAGCTCCTACTCGGCACAACAGGAACTATATCTATTAGCGGAATGACAGGCGGGATATCTTGAATGTGTTCTTGGAGATATCAGGGGAGGATTGAAGGGCTATAATCAAATAAAAAGCAACGGAATAAACAGCCCACAGATCTGAAGATCGGGCAATGCCGAGGGATAAGCCTCTTTAACAAACAGGGATTTATCTCAGGCGTTGCGGAAGATTAAAGTGTGTTAAAATGAAAAAAATTCTGATCATCGGTAATCAAAAATGGATAATAGATCTTTTTCATAACGAATTGCTCCGTGAGAGGTATACAGTTTCAGTTGCACCAGATGCTGAAATAATTCAGGAACACATTATGTCAGGCAAGTTCGATCTGGTGCTTTTAAGTCTTTATCTACAGCATGGTTCCTACGTATGGGAAGTTTTACAGCACATCAAAAAGATTGACCCAGACCTCCCGGTGATTATTCTTGCCGAATATGACAAATATCTATATGAACCTCAACTCGAATTAGCCGAGGGCTATGTGGTCAAGAGCAGTTTGGCGGTAAAAGAACTCAAAAGAAAGATGAACGCAATTTTATGTGATGAATAGCTGACTACAGCAGCGCACCCTGCGCCTTGCATCTCCAGAAAACTCGACAATCGCTCAACTGAGTTTAACGAAAAAGGAGGACAAAGCAATGCAGCATAGCGACGCTTATTGGAAGATGAGAAGAAAAATGGCCAAGGATTTAGGCTACCAAATCGATGAAATTCAAGCTGAGAAAAAGAGCTCGAAAACGGAAGTCAACGCTGAGATTATCAAACATTTCCAGACGCTGAAGCAAAAAACAGATGAAGTGCTAAAAACATTGAACGACTTGAAATATGCCAGCGAGAGGACGAAGGAAAATCTCAAAGAAGAAGTGGAGAAAGCAATGGATGATTTGAAGGCGGCTGTGGACGATGCCATATCCAGATACGGGTAAATTTGCGAAAAATATAGCCTAAAATGATGTGACGGGGAATGGGGCAAATATAGATCTCTGTTTTCTCTGCATCCGGAGTAAAATGAAGCTCCCCGCCGCCTCGTTGAGACGGGATCTCCACTGCGTTCCGACAGGCGAACGGGGTATTCAAAAACCATAATAGGGGTTTTTTTATCAAATTTATTGATACAGGACGGAGACATGTATAAAACTATATTGGTTCCATTGGATGGTTCGAAACGAGCTGAGGCAATCTTGCCTCATGTTAAGAATCTGTCACTATGTTTCAACGCCAAAGTGATTTTATTTATAGTTGCGGAACCGTCGCTTATGCTGGAATATGATGAAGTGATTGATATGTCAAAGTACCTTGAAAAACGCGATCATCAAAAGAAGGAGACAGAAACTTATCTTGCTTCTATTCAAAAAGAGTTTCGCGCAAAGGGTATCAAAGTTCAAGCTCTCATCGGCCATGGGCTGGTCGTGAAAGCGATTATTGATGCTGCCGAACGCGAAAATGCGGACTTGGTGGCGATGGCCAGTCACGGTCGCAGCGGTTTGTCCAGAACATTTTATGGAAGCATCGCAGCCGGGGTGTTGCAACGTATAGATCGGCCTCTGCTCCTCATTCGTTCACGGCGTAATGATTAGCCCGGATTTTCCCCAAGTCTGATTTGTTTATTTGCTATATATGAAAAATGAAACAGTATCGAATTTTACCAGTTGCCAGCACAGTGTTCCAATGACGTGACTAGCCTCTTCTCTAACGTCTGGTAAGAATAGTAGCGGCGTCCGAGTTGATAGTTCGTCTCTGTCCATTCAATGGCCAGCTCATGATCACAGAGTATATTTTGGACGTCTTCAACGGTTTTCCGACTTATGAAATCGTCAAACCATATTACTTTAAACCCCTTGGGCTGGATGTCACATTTAAAGATTTCATAGGCTTCCATTATAATGGGACGGCGGTAATATATCGTTTCCAAAAATGCATTCCCGAATCCTTCGATCACCGAAGGATAAGTCACAAGATTTGCCTGTGAATAGGCATCTGCTATTGAATAAACTTTTCGTCCGTCAGAAGTTGTCTGGCGACGATAGGCAAACCGGTCGGCTGCACACAAAAAGTTCACCCCGATAATATTGGCAAATTCTTTAAGGTATATCTGATAATTAATACCCTCATCACCTGCTTTATGGGTCACGACTAATATACATTCTGTGTTGATTCGTCGTGCCAATGCGATGGCTCTTTCTATTTTTTTTCGAGGTACTATACGCGTTGGTTGAAGCAGGATGGTAGTCGCTTTTTTAATTCCCAGCTCCTGTCGCATATCATTTGCATAACCGTCTGGGAAAGAAGGGGGTGAATCAAAATCCATCACGTTTGGTACAAGGACGGAACCAATGCCTGTCCGGAAAGCAAGTTCGCGGGCGGCTATACTGTTAATAACAACATGGTAAACAGAGCTCATGGTGCAGGGAAATGCCGAACGTAAATAGTCATCTGCCGGGCTTTTTATATATCGGCTTCGTTCCCACCAGAAATCATGATGATGGGCAATAGTATGCATCGATGTCTCACCTATAAATTCAGCGAGTGCAATTCCCAAAGGCACATTCATGGGCAAAGACATTGCGTTTTCTACTATTAGAAGATTCACATCAAACCTGTCCACAAACCGATACAGACAAGCCTTTAAGTGTTTCTTAAGTTTATGAATTACTCGGCCAGTATCTCCGGAACGTTTTTTATCTTTAAAAAGCATTTCATCGATTTTTAAGATTTCTGGATGATTCATATGCGCTTCCGGAACTATATGTACGCGCTCTTCCGGCCAGTCAGATTCTCCGCAGAAACAAAAACATTCATGTTTCAACCTTTGCAAGACATCTACCCACTTATTGGTCTCAAGGGAGACACCGTCCGTTCCCGACAATCGTGTCGAAACAAAACCAATCCGCATTCGCTGGTTATCCATCAATCTATCTCAACTTTCTTTAATTGAGTTCTATACCGCCGCCCATTGAATTTACTTACCACCTTTTAATTATGGATTCTATCTTTTGAATTTTTGTGCCAGCCACCATTATGGGACAATCCAGATAGCGGCATTTGATATGTTATTCAATACATAGTTTGTAACGCTTCCCGTAAAAAAACTCTTGTTAATACCGCTGCGTCCCATCACAACCGTATCGAAGTTTCTGGTTTTCACTTCATCCACGATAGGACTGCCTATACTTAAGAAGCTTGTGACCGTTTTGATTTCTATCCGATCTTTTGTTATTCCGAATTCTTTTAATTTTTTTAGAGCTAAGGCATAAAAGTTGTCGATGCAGTTTTGATTGCTTGTTATGATCAGGTCTTTAAAAGCATCCGCTTCTTTTGTTTCAAAATCAATCTTGCAGAAGTCTTTGAGTTTGGGTTGGACGTGCAAAAAGGTCAGGCTAATATCGGAATGAGCGCTGACGATATAAGTCAAATGATCAATCGCACGAAGACTGAACTCCGATCCATCAATAGGCATCAAGATTTTGGCGGGGATCACATTGCTGCCGACAACCCAAATGGGAGTAACTCTAGAATTATGTACGATATTGGATGAAACGCTCCCCATATAATATTCTATTAAGCCTGAAATACCCCGTCTTCCTAAAACTAGTGCATCATATTGTCCCTTTAATGCATATTCAAGAATATCCTTTGCGATGCCAAGGTTTGCCGGATGAGTGACAATTTGTATTTGGCTTTCCTCGATGCCCGTTTGGACCATTTGTGACTTATATTGCTCGAGCAACTGGTGAGATGCTTCTATATTTTTTGCCTTGATCCGGTTTAATTGGTTGAGGGATTTAGAGTCTGTTCTGGCTTCATCCTCGAGGTACTGGGAAAGCATCGGTTGTGCGTGAAAAAGAACATAACTCATATTTTTTACCCAAACCGAAATGTGCGCAGCGTAATGTACGGCGTTTTTCGAATGCAGCGAATCGTCAACTGCTATCATTATCTTTTTCATGAGCACCTTCCTCCTTAAGTGTCCAGAATTAATAATTCTGATAATTAGTTTAAGTTTAACCTGTTGTTCAGAACATACAACCACCCAATATTAATCTAATTTCTTCAACTTAAGCTAATCCACAACTAAAACCGAAATATCCTTTGCTGTATTGAATACTTTTTGTGAAACACTCCCGAGAATAAAATCCTTAATTCCGGACAGGCCCCTCTTGCCCATAACGACGACATTATAACCGGCCTTGGCTTCTTTTATGATATCTCTCGCAATTCCGCTTTTCTTTATTTCTGATTTTATTGTGATATTCTTTTCTTCGAATTTTGCATCTAAAAGTATCCTTTTAGCTTTTTGCATGGCCTCATTAACCAGCTTCTTTTTTTTCTCTTCCAGCAAGCAAAAAGAGCTCTGTTGGGATGTAAAATAAGGGGCTAACTCCGGACTGTTCATTGCGCATAAGGTTGCAGTGTCTGGAATTACATTAAATAGCGTAATTTTATTATCCGGTGCAAAAAAAATTGCTACAAATTCAACTGCTCGCCTAGCGTTTTCAGAATCATCAATTGCCAATAATATTTTTTTCTCCATTGGTAACATCCTCCTTTACGGTGTTACACGCCTTGGTATTCATTATACAACTTAGATTATATCCTACCCACCGTATCTTAATTCCTTACAAACTTTCTCAATCTTTTGTTAATGTTTTTGATCAACCAAGTAGAGACTCTTCAAATTAAATAAAAACTGATATTTTGCGAAACCCCACCAAAAAATTATCCGTGAAGAGGAACAAAATTTTCTATCCTGCCCTTAGTTGTAGTTCAAAAACTGCTTTAAAAATCATAATCATAGGCATCGTCGTGGGCCGGTCTGACGTCTTTCATCATAACCACAACATCCACAGGCATATTTTCCCTGTCCTTGACCATGTTCGGAATTACTGCAACACGATGGAATCCCGCTCTGGTAAACGCATTGATTGCAGCAGTTCCAGGGTCGGGAATTTCGACAATGAGTTTTTCGATCCCGAGTTTGTACGCGATGTCCACGAGCTCTTCAATCATCAGATGCCCCAAACCAACATTCCGGTATTCTTTGTGCACAAAAACCCGCACGGTACCCAGATGGTGTTTCCAGCCAGACCGGCGGCGGTTGATCGTTGCATCACCGATAATAGCATCATCTTTTATTGCCAAAATGGGCAGCGTCTTTTCGTAGTCAAGATTTTTCGCCCATTTTTCTACAAGGAGTCTGCTGGATACATCGTCACGCAAATACCTTGCATCTTCTCTGGGAATCTCTTTGAAAAACTTATACAACGCATCCTGGTCTTCGGGAACCATAGGGCGCAGAAGAAGCTTGGTCCCGTCTTTGAGTTCTGCCTCTTTCTGGTACGTGTTAATATCTATTTTCTTGTATATGTCTCGATCCGTCATGAAGATCACCTCCTTTTAACCCTTAAGGGCATGTTAATATTTTTTGCTCCCCTCACGAAAAAATCATTTTATATTTGACCCGTGATATAATTTAAAAAAGATTCTTCAAAAGATATTAATTGATCTTGCTTATTTTCCCTGACCTAACTTCCTGATTTGCATGGATCATGCCACTAAGTCATGATCTGAAAAAATAATAAAAATCCAAATAGTTAATATCATTGCACCTGTGATTAATTCTTCTGGGCAGTCAAATTTAGAAAAATTGCGAAATTTTTTTTCGCAAAATTGCGAAATCAAAAAGACTAACACGGATAGTACTTATGGAAATATAATTTTTAAGGTGATGTTTTTTTCATCAATGAGAAGGGTGTAGGGTTTAAAAGCAGAAGACACAAGGGTTATTTCATAGCTATATCCATATCCTGTTTTCGGGTGGCACATATCATGCATAAAGTTAGGTAGAAAGAGAAGTCACAAGGGTTATTTAATTATATGCAGGAGGTGTGTTATGAGTAATTCATCCAAGGATTTCGATCCTCCATATCGAAAGCATATGGATTCCGGGGCGGCTGAACAAGACCGGGCCATTCACGATTCCTTGTCCTTAATCCAGCATAAGTACATAGTTACGAGCAACAAACGGGGCGTCGGGAAAACAAGCCTTGCCGCCAATTTAGCAGTTGCCCTTTCAAAAAGAAAGGTGAACGTTGGCCTGATCGATCTTGATCTACATGGCACAAATATTTCCAATATGCTCGGGCTCCAAGGAATTTATGAAACCGATGCAGATAATCAATTTGTCCCCGAATCCTATTCAGATTATCTGAAAGTGATATCTATTGGATCCGTTATGAAGGATGTGGACCAGAGCGTGGTCTGGCGAGGGGACTTGAAAAGCCATGTCATTCGCCAGTTCATTGCTGACGTAAGTTGGGGAGACTTGGATTATCTCATAATCAGTTCCATATCGGGTGCGGGTGATGAACCAATCGCCGCGGCCAGTGCGGTCCATGATGCCAAGGTCATTTTCGTTTCTGCCCCAAAGAAAGAATATCTGCCTCATGCCAGAAAACAAGTCACAGAATTGATTAATTTATACGAAAACGCTAAAAATATTATTATGGGTTTCGTAGAAAATATGAGCGGTTTATTTTGTCAAAAATGCGACAAAACCGCGGAAAGAATGTTCAGAGAAGCAATTATTTTCAATGTTCGCTACTTAGGCCGGATTCCCATTGATCCGAAAATGCCGTATTGCACTGCAGCAGGGCAATCCTATCTGGAGAAATATCCGAGTTCCGAAGCAGCACATGGATATGAATTAATTGTCGATAAAATTATTGAAGACAGCAGCTCAAAAAAATCTTTGATCACAAAGATTGCCATTCCAATATCCGGAGGTCGGCTTTTACCATCTTTTGGTAAGGCAACCGAATTTGCCATTTTCCATATACAAAATCAGCAAATAATAAAAAAGGAAATCTTGCACCCACCTTCTCATGCACCGAATGTGTTCCCCGATTGGCTTCACGATTTAGGGGTTAGCGTTATCATCGCAGGGAACATGGGCTCCAAGGCCATGGAGAATTTTAGAGCAAAGGGAACCACCGTCATCACCGGCTCCTCTAGTACAGGCCCTGATGAAATGGTTCAACAGCACCTTTCTCGAGACCGGTAAGGATGTCCCTTTTAATCTGGGCATAATAAGAAGGTATATGGACTGGTCTCGGAAATCGAAGGCCGAGCAGAATGTCTAAGAGAAAAAAATGAGCAGAATGACTGCCTTTGGCCCTGTGCCATCCAGGCGTTTGGGGCAAAGCCTCGGGATAAATAATATCCCGCCCAAAATATGCACCTATTCCTGTGTTTACTGCCAATTGGGCCGTACTAAAAAAATGCAGGCTGAGCGCCGTATGTTCTATGATCCACAAAAAATCTTACAAGATGTCCAGGACAAGGTGAAAAAGGTGAAAGAGGCTGGAGACCCCATTGATTACCTGACATTCGTGCCCGATGGGGAACCTACTCTGGACATCAATCTCGTCTATGAGATCGATTTGTTGAAATCTTTGGGAATTAATATTGCCGTGATTACCAACGGTTCCCTTATCTGGCGTGAAGATGTGAGAGAGGCGTTGAAGAAGGCGGATTGGGTTTCATTGAAGATAGACTCTGTACAAGAAGAGTTTTGGCGCAGGATTAATCGGCCTTATGGAACCCTGCAACTCTCCTCGATTCAGCAAGGAATGCTCGAATTTGCGGAGACTTACAGTGGAGAACTTGTAACGGAAACAATGCTTGTTAGAACGGTCAATGACAACGAAGATAGCCTCAGCAATATTGCAGACTTATTGGCCCGGTTGAGGCCTGACAGGGCTTATCTATCCATTCCTACACGGCCGCCTGCAGAGGAATGGGTACGACCTCCTCCCGAGGAAATTATCAATCAAGCTTATCATATCCTCCATGGAAGGATTGATCAGGTGGAGTATCTGATTGGATACGAAGGCAATGATTTCGCTTTTACGGGCAACGTCGAAGAAGATCTACTGAATATCACTGCTGTGCATCCAATGCGGGAAGAGGCGGTAAGCGACTTCCTGGCGCGTGCAGGAGCTGACTGGTCAGTCATACACAGATTGATCGATAGAGGTCATCTCATCGAGACAAAGTACAAAAGATGGAAGTTCTATATGAGAAGACTGCCTGCTATATATACCGAATAGGTCTTCACTGACTCGGAGTATGGACAATGATTTCTGTATGCGTGATCATCGCTTGCCAAAAGAATATCGGTTAAGGTTATGGTAGAAATAAAAAAGATTCTTTTTTCTTGTGACTTAACGAAAAACGCATCGAAGATTTTAGCCTATGTGTTATCCGTTTAATATGTATCATCTAATTATACAGGTTATAAGTGTGTGTGCGGTATAAAGCAGCTTGTTGGCCTTACTTCCAAGCTGGAATTTCCTGATCTTTTTTGAACCCTTACGGCCAATCAAAATAATGCCGTAATTGCCTGTTTCGATTTCTTTGAGAATATCCCTTGCAATGCCCTTTTCCTGGTGTTTAAGTTTGAGCGTGATGTTTTTCTCCGGAATCCCTTTCTTGATAAGCCTTTGTCTGCCTTTTTCCGCGATTTGTATGACCTTGTCCGTCTTATCATCCAGCCAACGTCTTATTTTCTCCCACTGCTCTTCAAAACTTTTTTCGTTTTTAATGAACTCGTAACTCCATATTTGAGGTGGTGGGGCAGGAATCACGTGAAAAAACGTGAATCGGCTCTCTTTGAGATGAGCAAAATGCCGCAATGTGTACTCCATAACCCTATGACCGACCTGTGCTCCGACCAGCGTCACCAGCACGTCATGGGAACGAATACGCGGATCGATTACCCAAACGGCCGGCGTGCTCGCCATATTGATCAGCCGGTATGTGACAGACCCCATGAGCTGACGCGACAGCGTGGTTGCTCCCCACCGAGCAACCGCAACCGTTTCAAAATCTTGAGAACTTGCCAGCTTCATCATGGATTCAGAAGGGTCGTTGCAGCTCTGTTCGAAAAAGGTTGTAACTCTCTTAGGATCAAACCCTGATTTGGTTAAACCTCAATGGCTTTTTTCAAGATGTTCTTTTCTTCAAGTTTCCAAAGCCGGTGATACTTTTTCGGTTCATCGGGACTTAGCTTAAGCATTCTCGTCATGAAGGAGAAATTGGAGTCACTAGCACCATGAAATATTGTAATCTTGAGATTTTTACAATTTTTTTGCAGATTTCCTATCGCGGCCAGGGCCTGACAAGAAAAATCAGAGTCATCTACGCCGAATAATAGTTTTTTGTCCACACCCATTGACTTCTACCTCCACCAAAGGACTCTATTTGCGGAATTGCTCCACAGTTTAAGTGTTGGGGAAAGGATGAAAAGCTTTCTGCTGAGAAGTTTTTTCAGGCTTATGTATTTTTTAGAGCAAATAACGTGCCACAAAGCGAAAAGGGAGAAAAGATCCCGAATTCGTTCAGTTATATCTGTCAAAGCTCACAAATGATCCCGCAGGATAGAAAATTTTCGAAATTTTGCGAAAAGAGATTTCGAAAATTTTCTAAATCTGGTTGAGCTTCAGAGAAGCTTAGAATCTTTCTCGATTCGAACCCTATGAAATAATAACAATTATCAGAGATGTATGTTGATGGCACATTTTATGCTCCTAAGAATACATAAGAAATTGGATTGTTACTATCTGCCATGGGCATAACGAAAGAAAGGAGAAAAATCATAAGTGAGTCCACTTGCAAAATTATTGAGTTAGTAGGAATAAGCAGTGTTTTTTTGGAAAATGTTGCCTAGAATGCTGTTGAAACGGTTTTATTTCATTAATGGAGGGAATTAAAATGGAACAGGCGCAGCCGGCATGTCCTTTGACTAAAGGTAAGAGAATACTTGTCGCGATGGACAGATCAAGATATAGCGAGAAGGCTTTTGATCAGGCGATAAGTATGGCAAAGATATGCAAAAGTACCCTTTTTGTAGTTAGCGTCATTGACATATATCCCGAAGTGAAGGAGTTTGAACTTGTTTTTGAGGAAAAAGAAAAGATGTTAAAGGGGACAAAGGAATTTCTTGAAGGAATTAAGGCTAAAGCCACAAAAGAAGATATACCATGTGAAACGATTTTGCATGTAGGCGGACAGCCCCATGAGTTTATCATTCAAGAAGCAAAGGAAAAAAATATTGACCTCATCGTTATGGGAACTCATGGAAGGACCGGGCTTTATGAACTTTTAATAGGCAGCGTTGCTAAGAAAGTCGTTGGTCACGCGCCATGTGCTGTGATGGTAACCCCTATTTAGAAATAGAACATAGCGATACACCTCGGTTGGGCTAAATTGAATTTATATGAGGATACTATGGAAAACACGTTCTGGACGGCCTTAGGAGCCAGCTCTCTGGCCGCATTAGTGACCTCGGCGGGCATTTATGTCATACGCCGCTTCGAGCAATGGGGCCGTAAGAATACCATCTACTTTATCTGTTTCGCCGCCGGCGTCCTGATATCAGTGTCATTTTTGCACATCATTCCGAAGGCATTTTCCATGAATTCAAATGCGCCATTCTATCTGTTGGCCGGGTACCTCGGCCTGCACTTATTTAATCGGTTCATCAACGCTTTTGCGTGCGATAAAGCATCGGATGCGCAATATGGGATTGGCCTTGTACCTATGATTGGAATCGGGTTCCACTCATTTATTGACGGGTTCATTTATTCCGTTACTTTCACTGTCAGTATCTTTACCGGGCTACTGGCAGCCACCGGTATGGTTCTTCACGAATTTCCCGAGGGGATCATAACGTACCTGCTGCTAAAACGGGGCGGGTTCAGGGAGAGGACGTCGCTGCTCTTTGCCTTCTTGGCCGCGGCCCTGACCACGCCCCTGGGCATGCTCGTGTCGTACCCCTTGATCAGCAAAATTGACAAACCTCTCCTGGGTGCACTACTGGCATTTTCTGCAGGAGCCCTGGTTTACGTGGGGGCCACTCACCTTCTGCCTCAGGCTGAAACAGAGCAAAAGAGATACAGCCTTTTCGCCATGGGTGCCGGCATTTTGGTGGCTGCGGTTATTCTCTTTTCCAAGGCATAGATCTGTTCCCATGACCTCTTCTTTCAACTCTCACCACCGGCGCTATGGGGCGTGGTTCAGCCGTCATAAAGCCGCATACTTTTCGGAACTCTTGGCAGTCCGAGCAATGTCCCATTGGAAGGAAAGGGGTTTGAGCCGTGCTGCCTGGACTTCCGTTTATTCCAGCCCAAACGTTCATTTCCAGACTAACCGGATCCAGGATTTCAAGGCGTTCTGTGCCTTGGCGTATCGCAATATCCAAGAGCTTCGGGGCAAATCGCTGGAGAGGTAAGTGTGAAGAGGTGTATTTCACCAAAAAGAGCCGATAAAAGGTTCATTATTCCACCACCCAGACCGTACAGTTGCGCGCATGATTGACAATCTTGCTGGAAACACTGCCAAAGAGGAACTCTTCACTCCGTGAAAGTCCCTGTCTGCCAACCACAATGGTGCTATATTCCGTCTCGTCCCGCTCTGCTAAAATACACTCCGCCATGGAAGGACAGTAACGAAGGGTGGAACGTACCGATACATCACCCGGGTCAAAGTCTTCACGTATCAACATTTGACGATAGTTCTCCAACATGACATCGACTTTCAGCTTGTACTTGCTGAGCCATTTCTCTTTTTCAGCAGATGTGGGAAAGTAATCCTCTTCCGGTTGGCTGATGACATGCAGGATTAAGACTTTAAAGCCTTTTATGCCTTTCAACAGCTGGCTCACATAGGAAACTGCCCGGCGGGCGTTTTCTGACTCGTCCACGGCAATCAGGATGTTCTTGTTATAAATTTTGTTCCTATCGATCATGCCTTGGCCTCCTTAATCTAAAGTTTTCTTGGAGTAAATATTTGTGGAAACATTCAGGTCAACGTTTTAAATCCTCTCAAATCATCCAGCAATTGTGTTGTGTTTTCATAAAACCAATTGGCACCTTTAGAAAAATGCATCAACACCCGGTTGAGTGATTCGGGTATGTATGGGTAAATCTTTTTGAGATTTGCAACGCGGTTGTTAAACACGATATTCAAATCTTCTTCCCGTAGCCCATCCAGAGCAGGATGATCCTGATTCTTTAGATCCAGAAGCAGCACATCTCCCATACCCACCAAAAATACCAAAACATTACCCAGACCAAAAAGATCGTAACCGTATATGTTTTCCCGATGGCGGTAGTTAAAATCAAAATCAATCCAGCGATATCGCCCGCTATCACGGTCGATCAATATATGGTCGCGCCGAATATCGCCGTGTTTTTCAGCATGTTGGTGGAGAAAGCGGATCGCCTCGATACATTCCATAAAATTACATAGAATGCCGGGGAAAAGATTGTAAAAATAGGCGCGGTGATCCATCTGTAAACTTCCAATATAAGCATGGATAGATTTCCCATATATATAATCAAGCACGCGAACAATATTACCCTCTTTATCCTCGATTGAATATCCATGCATGAAGTTCCTATGACCGGCGATAACATCCAATATACGGGCCTCCTTTTTGGGGCTGCGAAAACACTCGAATTCGATTCCCCCGATCCGGGTTTTAAACGTTTCATAAAAGACAAGCTTGATGATTTTCAGGCTACCGGTTTTAAGATCGATGGCACGTTTTACCCAAAATTTAACTTCATCATCCAGCCCAAAACGCCCCTCCTTGGCATTATGACGAATAAGATAAAGTTTGCTGTTTAAAACGACGACATCGTTATATTCTATTTTAAAAAAGTCCGTGGTATCCGTATGAATTCTTAAGGGATGGTGGCTCTGGGATGGGGCAAGCCATCGGGAAGCCATTTGACGGAGGACTTTTTGAGATAGGATTGCTGTCATTTTGCCCTGTTTCCGTAGGGAATGGTGAATAATATCGTAAAAAGACAAATAGCGTTTTTTCGAATTCATCAATTATTAACCAGCATAAAGTGTGCCATAGAAATAAAAATCCGTTACTATCCATTACATGGTTTCCAAAATGTCCTAAAGTCACTCGATTATCTTAACTTTATTTGTTGATGGCCACTTTCTCATATCTATACTTCCCTATTCACGCAATTTGAGATGACGTGTTCGATTTCGAAATTTTTCTAAATGAGATTTCGAAATTTTTCTAAATTTTGCTGTGTTACAAAGTTAATTGAAATAATCAATTATACAACTTATTGAAAAATTAGTTTAAATTGAAGTTATGAATTTGTGGCATACTTCATGCTAATGAAAAGTTTAGAAAAGATAAGGCCATATGGTTATTCAATATCTTTATCTGAAATTTGATGCTCGATGCTCGATTGAAGAAACTAGTATCAAAGAGCCAAAATCAGGGAGCAATGATTTAAAGGAGGTGAGTAAAATGCCCAGAGGCGATGGAAAAGGTCCAAGCGGTAAGGGGCCGGGCGCAGGAAGCGGCATGGGCTCGCGCAGAGGGGGGCGCCGTCGTGGTGATGGTTTTGGTGCCGGTCCCGGCGGATCATGTATCTGTCCAAATTGTGGTGAAAAAGTACCTCACCAATTGGGAATTCCCTGCTATGAGCAACGCTGTTCAAAATGTGGAACCGCCATGACAAGGGAATAAATATGATTGTTACGATGAATAGTTCTTCATTTTTATTGGCCCGGGACTATAGTAGATTTTTGTCAACGTATTCATATATTAGAAAGAACAATTAAAGGAACAGAGGAAAAATGAAATGGGAAAAGAACAAAAAAAATATGCATGCGCACTTTGTGGATACACAGCCGACGGTATGTTTGTGGGAGATATCTGCCCTGAATGCGGTTTGACCTACTGGAAATGCTCAAAGTGTGGATTTCTCATTACCGCCGGAAAGCCACCGGAGGTTTGCCCAAAATGTGGCGAAAAATGTGATTTCATTGATGTCACCTGCTACACTCCGGAGTGCGGAGGCCCTGGCCATATTGATCCACGTTTGTAGCGAGAAAAGATTGCGAGATATGAACTTTATAAAACATCCAAACAGAAAAAGATAAAGGAGGTTAATACTATGATAGAAATAAAAAAAATTCTCTTTCCATTGGATTTGACAAAAAATTCGTCAAAGATCCTGCCTTATGTGTTGTCGATTTCTGAGAAGTACAACAGTCTGGTTTATCTGATACATGTCGTTCAGGACCTTAATAAGTGGGGAAAACTCTATGTCCCCCATCCTTCTATGGATAAATTCCAGGAAGAAGCCATTGAGGTTGCCAAAAAGGCCGTGGACACAGTTTGTGAAAATCATTTACAACGCTGTCCTAATTTTCAAAAGAAGGTTGTTTCCGGAGACACTGTCGAAGAAATTTTAAAAGTCGTTGAATCCGAAGAGATAGATCTGTTGATTATGGGAACGCATGGCCGAAAAGGGCTGGAGCATGTGTTCATTGGTAGCGTGGCGGAAAACGTTGTGAAGAAATCACCCGTTCCAGTGTTGGTTATTAATCCTTATAAGGTCAGATGAGTTCAAATACTGATTAGAATTCTCCTTTATCCAGATGTCCGGCGATTGATGAGTAGAATTTTGAAAAGGAACACCATCCGAGAAGAAGAGGGGCAAAATGACTACAATATGTTCGATTTTGAAATCTTGTGAAAAGTGATGCCAAAAATTTGCTAAATTGGTTGTACGGTAGAATTGTTTACAATCGCCAAGATTGTCATGAAGTTATGTGGGAACAGATTGAATTTTACAATGATCTTATTGAAGCTCATTGCATCTAGTGGAGATCCCGTTTCAACAGGGCTGCAAGGAGCATTAATTTGGAATGTGAATTAAAAATGGAAATCCGACAACAGATAGAACTCTTTCAGGCCATGGAGAAGCCTAATTTTTACCCTCACCATGTGAGTAGCATAGAGCAGCGAGAAACGCACATTTCTAAAGTCTTTCTAACAGGCGATTATGTTTATAAGATCAAAAAACCGGTCAACCTGGAGTTTCTCGATTTCACCACTCTGGAAAAGCGGAGATATTATTGCCGTCAGGAAGTTATCCTGAATCGTCGCCTGACACACAATGTTTATCTTGATGTCGTTGCCATTACCTCAAAAGACGGCGAGTATTTTATGGAAGGGTTGGGCAATCCCGTTGAATATGCGGTTAAAATGCGTCAACTTCCTGATAACCGTTCCATGGTCAATCTGTTGAAAAAAACAAAAATTGACAAAAATAACATTGAGGACCTCGCTTTAATTCTATCTAATTTTTATAACCAAGGTCCATCCTCTGGACAAATCCATTCCTCCGGGGCATGGAAAAACATTCAGGCAAATTGTGAGGAAAATTTCAAACAGACAATGTCATCCGGTGGAGAAATGCTTGATAAACGAATATTTCAAATTATTCAATCCGCTACACTCTCTTTTTTGCGCAGACGAAAAGAGCTTTTTGGCAATCGGAGCAAAAGTGGAAAAATTCGGGACTGCCACGGTGACCTGAGAACCGGCCATATCTATTTTGTCGATGATGAAATTCAGATCATTGACTGCATCGAATTTAATGATCGTTTCAGATATCATGATATCGCGTCAGATATAGCATTTTTGGCAATGGATCTCGATTACGAGGGTTTTCCACAGATTGATAGCTACTTTCTAAATGCCTATGTTAAATATTCAAAAGATCAGGATGTATTTGTTCTAATCGATTTTTACAAATGTTATAGAGCTTTTGTTAGGTGCAAAGTAAATTGCATGCGTCTTCAGGAAGGTGGCCTAACCGAGCAAAATGAAGGGAAGCTCCTTAAAGAGACCATGAAGTATTTAGACCTTGCTTACCAGTATGCTGTGAAGTTCACACGTCCCACACTCTGGGTGGTGTGTGGTATGCCGGGCTCAGGTAAGAGTACGATTTCAAGAGAACTTTCCAGGGTGTTTGGAATCAAAACATTCCATTCAGATGTGATTCGTAAGGAATTGTTCGGTATGAAACCTGTTGATCCATCGGACGTGCCATTTGAAGACGGCATTTATTCAAAAAACGCCAGTGGTCTTACATATGGTAAACTCCTTCTATTGGCCCAGGATGAGATTGAAAAGGGAAATTCTGTTATTTTAGATGCAACATACGCTAATGAGCATCATCGTGATGAAGTTTTACGCATGGCAAGCGATAATGACGTTAACATCATCTTTGTAGAATGTGTATTAAAAGAAAAATTGCTTAAAGAGCGCCTGTCGAATCGTAAGACTGAATATCAAGTTTCCGACGCACGGCTGCACCATTTTGAATACTTCAAAGAGAAATTTAAGCCGTTTAATAAAGTAGGTGATGCAATGCATATTTGTGTCAATACTGAAAAGACACTGGAAAAGTGCATGCAGCAGATTCTTGGCAAAGATTATATAGTCGCTTAAGGGGCATAGCCTTACAACTTATGGCCGAATAGGAGAATAAAATGTTTAAAAAAATTTTGGCGGCAATAGATTTGGTAACAGTTTGTGATTCGCCGGTTTTAACAGCTGCACAAATTGCTAAACAAAACAATGCAAAATTGCACATCCTTCATGTGCTGGAATCTGCCTCTGCTGAGGATCGTCATCTTATTAAGCATTATATAACAGGAAAAGATATAGTTACCAGTGCAGATTACGAGAGAACCCTTAAGGAAGAAATAAATAAAGTCTATATCGAGGTTTTGAAGCCTTCTGTTAATTATGAAATCAGAGTAACTCCCGGTTTCCCCTGGGAGGAAATCTTGAGATGGACAAGAAAGGCAGGCACAGATCTGATTGTGTTAGGCCCTCATTCTACTAGGGCTGAGGAGAAAGGTGTGGTTAGAGTAGTCGGAAAGATCGGCAGCACTGTAGAAGGTGTTATCATGCATGAAAATTGTCCGGTATTAATTGTTAATCCTTCAATCCAAAAGGAAAGCTTGAAGTTTAAAAGGATTTTGGTGGGTATCGACTTCTCAAAATCCTGTGAATGTGCATTATATTTTGCAGTAAAATTAACTCAGAAATACGGCTCAAAACTTTTCCCATTTCACATGATACCCGTCCCTCCGCTTCCCAAATACTCCAAGGCTGAATATGAGGCAGATACTGATGCAGCGAAAAAAAGACTCAAAGAATTTTGCCATGAGTTCCTCAGCGAAACTGATCATGAGTATATTGTTTGGGGAGGTGCGTTGCCCCATCTGGAAATATTAAAATGCGCCGGAAAAAAAAATGCGGACCTGATTGCAATGGGGTCTCATACAAAAGAAAAAGCTGGGAAATGGTATGCCGGAAGTGTGGTGGAACGTGTTAGCTTCCGGTCAAAATGTGCAGTCGTAGTAGTCACCGATCCAGAAGTTTTATTAACATGGGAAGACCGTTTAACAAAAAAAATACAGGCAGAAAAGGATTCGGATAGGTCAATCCGTGTTTTTACCAAGAAATGATGTATAATCTCTACAATTCATGCATTTTGAAGCATATGATATGAAGGCTGAAATAGGTTTAAAGAAAAAAATAAATGATTGATTAACAAAAGACATCTCTCTTTCTATTTCGTAATTTCTTAATAACCACCCTATAATTTTCTATTCCCAGCAACTATTGTCCCTATATATATTCTTTATCGATCCTTCAAATTTGAAATATTTCTAAAAGAAATATCGTAATGTTTCTAAATATAGCCGCAAAAGTTAAACTATAAACACATCTTAAAAATTTATCTATTTGATATAAAGTCACTTATTAGTATTGTCTCCCTTTGGCATGTTTTATGCTAAATATATGCTACAGAATAGATAACAGCATGGCTGCTATATCCGTTTCATCGACAAAGGATAAAAAGTTGAAACGGGCCGAATTGAAGGAGCCGTTATACATCTGCCAAGGGCAAAGGGAATCATAGGCGAAAGTTATTGAGACGTATATAGTGTTCCTTTAAAAAATGGAGCAGGCAATCCTGAAAGCTTTATTCAGATCGGCAGAAATATCACGGAACATATACGGACCGAAAATCAGATTCGCACCCTCACCCAGGAACTGATGAAAGCCCAGGAAAGTGAGCGCCAGATGATTTCTCGTGAACCGCACGACCGTGTGGCGCAACAGCTTGCCGCGGTATAAATAGGCTGTGAACTGCTTTTGAATCATCATCCTGCGGCACATCCCGAGATCAGGCAAAAAATTTCAGAAATGAAAATAACGCTTCAGGAATCCATTAAGGCAGTCCGAGATCTCTCATATGATCTACGTCCACCGGTCCTCGATGAAATGGGGCTTGTAGAGACCATTGAAATCCATATATTGTGGTCTGAGTTTTCACCGGTTTGCCGGTTTTTTTTGAGTCTGCCTCGTTGATGAATAAGGGTGAGCCTAAAAATCGTGAGCGTAGGGTCCAAAATTATCACTGCTATGACTGAGTTATCTTCCACAGATCACAGTTGCAATCAAAACACAAAACACAATTAAATTGGCAACATAAGAGAATAATATCATTGAAAACGATATTCTCATTATTTTGTGTAAGGTGCGGGATGTGAATGAGGGTAGGGCCAATTTAGGGGTCATTGGTCATGTTATTGTTTTATTCCTGTGTGAAGAAACTTGCTAACTAAACGAAACCAGTTAACCTCTGGTAAATATTTGTAGATATCGTCAATGAGTTCACCACCTATAGCGGCCAAGTGTTCATATCCGGGTCCCATGAGTTCATGAAGATTTTGATTCTCCTTTTCCATCCATTGAAAGCATTCCCTTCCAGAATAAAGCCCTGCCAGTTCCGGCACAAGATTTTCAGTATTCAGCATGTAAATCCAGCCTTCACGGTATGGATCATCGTGTGCGATTTCAGGATGCTTTATTAAGTTATCATTGACCTTGGAAACTATTCCGGACAAAGGGGCTCGGATGGGTGCCTTGTTATTATTTCTAATCAGGATACAACCGATTTCGCCTTGTCTTATGGGTGTTCCGATGGGCGGAAGGTTTATGGCATCAGGGGGCCCAAATATTTTCGAAATAAAATCGTCCATTCCAACCTTGACCCGGGGAAATTTTTCGATATTCACCCACGAATGCCCGAAATGATAATAATAATCTTCAATCATTTTATACCCTGACATATTTTTGTATGCGGGTTTATGGATGGTTTCCTTTCGGCTTTCTTTGTCCAACAACGTATGGACATTGCAATGATGGCACATGTAATTGCCGGAACATTCCTCCGGGAACGCAATGCGACCCGATAAAAAATGGATGCACGGTGCAGATGTAATGTGATATCTTGTTTTAACGTGTTTCACCCAGTTCAAAGCCCTGTTCTTTTCTTCCACCGAAGCGAACTTTTCCGGGGGTTGATCCTCGAGGATTTCATACATGTCTTCAAATTCATCGGCAGCCAGTTGTGAGGTCAAAATGATATAGTCATCCACCCTTTGTTTCAAATCCCTTAGTTTTCTTTTTTTGTCTCTATCCAGGATTTGTGTTGCAGTGTCGAATTCACCGGCCTCGGCAAAAGCAGCAGCACTCATGGTGTCTTCAAATTCGTCGGCAACGAGCTGGGAAGTCAAAATGGTGTAGTCGTCCACCCGTTGTTTCGAATCCTTCAGTTCCGGCCTTGTAAGGAGAGATTTCTTCATGGTGTTTCCGATCAGCAACCATAAATCCCTTACCTCTTTTACCCCAGGGCCGTCGAAATAATGTTTATAGGCTATTTCTCGGGCATAGGCCGATATTATGGATCTGTCTCTGCTTTTCACCGTAGCGGTTACCAGTTGGTAGTTTAAGGTGATATACCATTTGAGCGTTTCAGGGTCCATCTTCCGATAATTCGGAAATCGTTGTCCATATTCCGGTTTCATTATTTCTTTTATGATATCCTCCACCAAAGATTCACGCAGTTCTGTCAGAATATCGTAAATGAAGGTACTTTTTCTGTAAGCAACGCGTTGGCGTAAAATTTCATTGCGAAATGTCCAATCATTTGGTCGGCTTGTCGCTTTTTCAGTTAAGATTAACAATCGCCGCAATATATGATAACGTGGCGTTGGTTTCCATCCCAGTGCATTGTATGTGGCAGAAGCATTCACGATAAGCTTTTTGTCAATATAATCCGCCATCCATGGCTGTTCCAATGTTTTTTTGCTGTTAAATTTTCCTAAAAAGGAAATGATGGTCAATCCTAAAAAAGCCAGGAACTTCGGAATTCGAAACGGTTTAACACCATGTCCGTAATAGTATCTCGTCACTGCTTCGAAAAGCTCATTGTGTGAAACACATCCTTGAGGGCTGGCATTGTAAATGGCCAGGCGGGGCAGGGTATCATTAAGTTCAATAATTCTCAGAAACAGTTTAATAATATCCCTGATGTGGATATAAGGCATCGCTGATTCGCCGTATCCCGTTACCACTCTGGACATGAGCCTGTTTCCTGACAACCAGGGCTTTAACAACATATACAACATGGGATATTCACACCAGTCACTGAATACGGCCGCCAGTCTGACAATTGAGCATGGAAAAACTCCCGAATATTCGCTCATCATTTTTTCGGCGATGCTTTTGCTTCGTGCGTAAGCAAAATCAGCATCAGCGGGACTCTCTTCGGTTAATGCCTTACCTTTGGGCGGAAATTTGCATGCTGCCACCGAACTGGGGAAAATGAAACGCTTGATTCCCAGGCGCTTTGACATCTCAAGAACATTTTGTGTGCCGGTGATATTGATCTGCTCATAGGCGGGGTTTTCCTTCATGGTAAAGTCATAGTAGCTCGCGAGGTGCAAAACATAATCAGCACCGCCTTGATCTTTGATATAATTAAAGGCATTCAGCAGATGTTTTCGGTTTGTTATATCAACCTGGAGCCAGTGTATATTGACATGATGCGGTATGCTCACTTCTTTTTGGCTGCGGCGCGCAATACAGAACAATCGAAATTTTACGGATACGGCGATGACAAAATGTCTTCCGATAAAACCCGATGCCCCGGTAACAACGATACTGGGTAGTCTTTCATTCATCCTAATTTTTCATACAAGATTGAAGAGTACCCTTATGCGCACAAGGCACTCTCGATTTGAGCATAAAGCTGGCTATTATTGAATCCCATCAATACCGGTGCTTCGCAAGGACATGTCGATGCACATGCACCGCAGCCTTTGCATAATACCGGATTGACTTCTACGGTGTATTTTTCAGCGTCGAATGTGATGGCGCCGAAAGGACAGACATGAATACAGCCCAAACACCCCGAACAGCGTTCCGGGGCAATATGCGATATCAACCCACCGACGATGATCTTTTCCATGGCCAAGACGGTCACAGCCCTTGCCGCCGCCGCTTGAGCCTGAGCGATGGATTCATCGATCGATTTCGGCGCATGAGCCAGTCCGCAAAGAAAAACACCGTCGGCTGCACAATCGACCGGTCTTAACTTAACATGGGCTTCGGAAAAAAAGCCGTCTTTATCCAGCGGCACCTTAAAAAACCTGGATATCGGCAAACTGTCCGGCGGAACGATGGCGGTGGCGAGTACCAGCAGATTTGCCTCAATCTTTATGGGCCTAGTTAATACGTGGTCGAAAAGTTCAATTCCCAGCGCTTCATAGGCCGCTGTGACCAGCGGCGTGTTCTCCGAATCATAACGGAAAAAAAGGACTCCCTCCTGTCGCGCCTGATGAAACAGATCCTCACGTTCCCCATAGGTACGGATATCACGATAGAGTATATGGACAGCCATATCCGGATTGTGGCGCTTGAGTTCCAGCGCGCTCTCTATGGAGTGAGAGCAACATACCCGGCTGCAATATGGATGCTGTGGGTTTCGTGAACCCACGCATTGGATAAAAGCGACGGAGCGGAGATTCTTTAGCGAAGGATCATCTTTGATAAAACGTGCATCCAGTTCCAGGTGGGTGAGCACTCTCGGATCCTGGCCGTATAAATATTCGCAAGGCTTATATTCATGACCACCCGTGGCGATGATGGCAATGCCGTGATTGACTTGAAACTTTTCGCCTTCTAAAGAGGTTAATGCTGATTTAAAGTTGCCCACAAATCCTTCAACCTCCGAAAGTTCCGTAGAAAGGTGAACATGAATCTTCGGATGAGATTTTACGTCATCGGTCAATCGTTTAACATAGTCCTGGATATCTTCACCTTTCCATGTCTTGTAAAGAAAATTGGCCTGTCCTCCCAGACCGTTGGTCCGTTCAACAAGATGGACGTCATATCCCTGATCCGCAAGGGTTTTGGAGGCAACCATACCGGCCACGCCCCCTCCCACCACCAAAGTGACAGGGCTCAGACCGAGCTCGGTTTCAGCAAGCGGTTCTAAAAGGGCGGCTTTGGCCACCGCCATACGTACCAGATCTTTTGATTTTTCCGTGGCGGCTCGAGGATCGTTGCTGTGGACCCAGGATGCCTGGTTTCGGATGTTGGCCATTTCAAACAAGTACTTGTTCAATCCGGCACTTTGTAATGTTTCCTGAAAAAGAGGTTCATGGGTTTTGGGTGTGCATGATGCCACCACTACCCGGTTAATCCCCTGTTCTTGAATGACCTGAGCCATCTTTACCTGGGTATCCTGGGAGCACGTATAAAGGTTATCTTCCACATACACTACATATGGAAGGGTTTTGGCGTATTCCCGAACTTCGTTTACATCAACAACACCCGCAATATTGATTCCGCAGTGGCAAACAAATACCCCAATACGCGGTGATTGCCCGAACAAATCGATTTCCGGGATCCTTTCGACTTTCTCGGTTTCGGTCCAGCGGACATCGTTGAGTAAAACACCGGACACTGCCGCCGCTGCGGACGCTTCCATCACCGACTGGGGGATATCCTTGGGGCTTTGGAGAGAACCGCATACATAAATTCCCGGCCGGGTCGTTGCCACTGGTTTGAAACTGTCTGTCTTTGCAAAGTTGTACGGATCCAGTTCAATCCCGAGACGATGGGCGAGCTCGACGGTTTCCCGGCCAATCTGGAAACCCACAGACAGTACCACCAGATCAAAGACTTCCGTCATTCTTTTTCCTTTTTGATCTACATATCTGATTTTCAGATCACCGTCACCCACGGGTTCCACCGTGTGAACACGTGATTGGATAAATCGAACCCCACGTTCTTCTTTTGCACGAACATAATATTCTTCGAAATCTTTACCATAGGTGCGCATGTCCATATAAAAAATCGCTGTATCCAGATCGCCGTGAGCGTGCTCTTTGGCAATAACTGCTTCCTTGACGGCGTACATGCAGCATACCGCAGAACAATACGGGTTTCTCCCTTCACGATGCTCACGGGATCCCACACACTGCAGCCAGGCGATTTTTTTGGGCACTTCCCGATCATAAGGACGCATCAGATTGCCTGCATAGGGCCCGCCTGCACTCAAAATACGCTCAAATTCCATGCTTGTGACGATATTGGGAGATTGTGTATATCCGTAAGGTATTATCCCGGAAGGATCAAAGAGCTCACTGCCGGTTGCCAAGACTATGGCTCCCACATCCAGCGTTGTCCGACGAGGCTTGTCGTCGTAACGGACAGCACCGGCCAGACAGATTTTCTCACACAATCCGCATCCGATGCAGACATCCCGGTCGATGATGTATGCCAGAGGCACTGCCTGGGCATATTTAATATAAGTGGCTCCTCTGAAACCGAGAGCGCAGTTGAATTCGTTGATTGCCGTGACTGGGCATTCTGTGCTGCATTGTCCGCAACCGGTACATTTTAAAAGATCGATGTAACGGGGACGATTGATCAGCCTGGTGACAAAGTGTCCGGCCTGACCCTCTATGGCTTCCAGTTGGGTATTCGTAATGACGTTTATATTGTGATGCCGGCCGACCTCGACCAGTTTGGGCGAAATCGTTCACATGGCACACTCATTGGTGGGGAAAGTCTTATCGAGCTGCGCCATCATGCCGCCCACGGTGGATGACCGGTCCACCAAATAGACATAGTAACCCGAAGCAGCAAGGTCCAGTGATGCCTGCATCCCGGCAATCCCGGCACCGATCACCATTACGGCACCCACCTTGTCATTCTTCTTTGCATTCAACATGGCGATTCCTCCAATATCTAAGCGGCCTCTGTAACCAAAGATGAAAATAAGGAGATATTTCCATCGTAACCTTTAAGCTTGGCTTTTCGGCATCTCTCCAGCTCACCCAGACGAAGTGATACCGTATAGACAGGCAAACCCGTCTTTAGCGCAATCTCTCTCACAGACAGGGCTCCCTTTTTGAGAACCTCCAGAATTAATGCGCCATGGTATTCATCTTCCGCAGCTTTTTTGAGTAGATTCCAGTATTCTTTTTCTTCTATTTTCTCTTTGTAGACGTTTCCTTTTTCAATGATCTGAAGTTCCATTCCCATGAGCCAGCGCAAGCGTGGCGCGTTGAGCGCATCCCAGGCTGCCGCAAGCTGAAGTTCGAATTCTCTTGGATCGAATGGACCCAGCTGCCGGGTCTTTTCGGAAAATTCGTTCACATACTCAGCAAAGAGCCGTCCTTCAGCAGCACTCAACCATCTGACCGCCATTCGGTCACGTCCGATACCCGTAAGTTCCAGCAGATATTCGACCACCTTCATGTGTTTTGCCATGTGAACATTACCATCCAGGTAATGGCATTCTCCCATGTGTCACCCGCATATCAGGATACTGTCAAAACCGCTTTGCAATCCCTGCACCGCATAAACAGGATCGACCCTGCCGGAACACATGGTGCGGATCACCCTGGTGGTTGGCGGGTATTGCATACGAGACACGCCAGCAAGATCGGCGCCTGCATAGGCACACCAGTTACACAAAAACGCCAAAATCCTCGGTTCGTAAGTTTCGTCCATCTCCATTTTCTTTTAACCTCCTGTCCGCAAAAATGTTTTCACCAGCCGATCCCATCCGATCTCGGGAAAGCGACCGAAAAGGTCTGAAATGGGCTCGCCACCGGTAGCCGCCAATTTTTCATACTTTGGCCCCATAAGCTTTAAGATTTCCTGAAATTCTTCTTCCATCCACTTCAGACTTTTATTCCCGGAAAATAGGACATTCAAATTCAATACATTGATTGGGGTTATCGGTTCCATGACAAAGAGCCAGCCGTCTCCATAAGGATCATCATGCACGATACCCGGATTCTCCACGGCATGGCGGTTGATGAGGAAGACCTTTCCTGTCAAAGGGGATAAAACATCAGCCTCTCGGCCGTTACGTTTCCACATCCATCCGGCATGGCCTTGGCCTAAAGTAACGCCCCTGGCCGGCAAACCAAACACTTCGGCGGGTCCCAGCACTTTGGATATGAAATCGTCCACACCGATCTTGACCCTTCCACCGGGTTCCAGATGCACCCAGGTATGCCCCAGATGGTAATAATAGTCGTCGGCGACCCGGTATCCTGAAACCGAGACATATTTCGGGAATTCCAGAGGACCCTGAAAGTGTTTGGCTTCGAGAGCGCTTTCGCCGCCGGCCTTGGCTGCCGCAAAGATTTGAGAATCTCGAAAATGCATCATATCAATGGCCTTTTGCGGACAGGCTGCGGCACACAGTCCGCATCCTTTGCAGGACGCCGGAATATTCTTTGCCCGATACCCCTTTCCTGTAAAATCCTCAAGGATAACGGCGTTAAAGGCGCAAATCTCGGTGCAAAGACCACATCCGATACACTGTTCAGTATTCACTTGGGATATAATGGGTGATATCCGGATGGAATCCTTTGACAGTATGGTAGTCGCCCTGCTGGCTGCGGCCATAGCCTGGGAGATGCTTTCATCAATGGCTTTGGGATAGTGGGCCAGTCCGCACAGGAAAATGCCGTCGCTGGCAAATTCCACCGGTCGCAATTTGGCATGGGCCTCCATAAAAAAATTCTCATCATTGAGCTGAATTTTATACAGCTCGGCAATCCTGTGGGAATCGACCGGTTCAATGGCGGTGGCCAGGTTAACGTAATCCGCCTTTATCCGCAGTTTCATTTGCAGAATTGGATCAAACACACTCACTTCAAGCCCATCTTCAGCCTCAGTAACGGTCGGCTTTTTATCGAGGGTGTAACGAATGAATATAACCCCTTTTTCCCTGGCGTTTTTGTAAAGGGCCTCCCTCTCACCATATGTTCTGATATCCCTGTACAGGATGAAGACATTAATGTCCGGGTTTATTTCTTTTATGGCAATAGCCTGTGATACGGATGCCGTGCAGCAGATTTTGGAACAGTATGGCCTGTTTTCATCCCTGGATCCGACACACTGGATAAACACAATGCTTTCAGCGCTTTTTATTTTTTCATGGTCATGTTCCAGGTCATGCCACCGCGTTACCCTGGGATTTTTACCGTAAAGGTATTCGTCCGTGTCGGCCGCCTTGCCGCCGGTTGCAATGATGGTCACCCCATGTTCAACCGTCTTTTCAGTTTGTCCTGTGGACACCCGGGTTTTAAAGTTGCCCACAAATCCGGAAACGCCGGTAATTTCGGCACCGGTCAGCATCTCAATATTCGAGTGCTTTTCCACTCTGTCCACTATATGTGAAAGAAATTTCTGGACATCAAGTCCCTTCCATGTCCGGGTAATATTCCTTGCCGCCCCGCCGAGGACAGCCGATTTTTCTATAACGGTCACACCGAATCCCTGGTCGGCCAGACTAAGGGCCGCGGTCATGCCGGCAACCCCACCACCGACAATAAGCGCCGACTTATGAATGTCCACGGAAATATCAGGGATCGGTTCCAGTAAAGAGGCCCTGGCAACGGCCATTTTTACGAGATCTTTGCATTTTCCCGTCGCGTTTTCCTTGTCGCCGGAGTGGACCCATGTGCACTGATTTCTGATGTTGGCCATGTCAAACAGGTACGCATTGAGACCGGCATTTCGCAGAGTCTCCTGGAACAACGGTTCATGTGTCCTTGGGCTACAAGCGGCCACAACAATGCGGTTTAATTTTTTCTCCCTGATAACCTCAACCATTTTGTCCTGAGTATCCTGGCTGCAGGTAAAGAGATTTTCTTCCACATACACGACATTGGGCAGCTCCTTAGCGAATTCTGCGATGGCCGGAACATCGGCGATACCACCGATATTGATGCCGCAATTACATACAAATACGCCAATACGAGCGTCTTGATCTGTGACATCATTTTCATCAGGGAATTCCTTTTTCTTTACAAGGGTCCCCCGGGCAGTCGCCAGTTTGATACCGGCACTGCATGCGGCGGCGCTCGCCTCCATGACCGACTCGGGAATATCCTTGGGCCCTTGAAATGCACCGCAGACATATATCCCTTCCCTCTGGGTTGCGATGGGATTGATCGCATCGGTTTTACAGAAATTCCCTTCGGTAAGTTCAATCCCGATGCGTTTCGCAAAATCGACAATTTCAGGAGAAATCTCCATCCCCACCGATAAAATAACCTGATCAAAAACTTCGGTCTTTATCTTTCCGTCGTCGCTCACATATCGGATTTCAAGATCGTCCGTCCCATTAATCGGATTTACGGTATGAACACGGCTGCGAATAAAACGAACACCGTATTTATCCTTGGAAGCAGCATAATATTTTTCAAAATCCTTCCTGGGCGTACACATGTCCGTAAAAAATATAGTGCTGTCCAGGCCGTTTCCGGTATGTTCTTTGGCCAGCACCGCCTGCTTGACGGCATACATGCAGCATATCGTGGAACAGTAGAAGTTGTCGCATCGGTTCAGATCCCTGGACCCGATGCACTGGAGCCATGCGATTTTTTTGGGTTCTTTATGGTCGGACATCCTTACGACATGTCCCATGGTTGGTCCTGTTGCGGACAGTATCCTCTCGAATTCCATGGATGTGATGACATTTTGATGGGTTGCATAATTGTAGGTTTCAAACTTCGAAGGATCAAAAGGCTGAAAACCGGGTGCGAGAATCACTGAACCCACATGGATCGTCAACAATTCTTCCGTGTCATTAAAATTAATGGCCCCGGCAGGACAGAACTTTTCGCACGCCTTGCACTTACCTTTTCCTTTTTTAAAATAGATGCACCGATTTGAATCGATGACGTATTTTAGGGGAACCGCCTGTGAGTATGGGATATAGATCGCTTTTCTTTTGGACAAGCCTTTATCGAATTCATCAATGGTTTTGGCTGGACATTTTTCAGCGCATATGCCGCAGGCAATGCATTTTTCCAGGTCTACATAACGCGGATGTTTTTGAATGGTAACAGAAAAGTCGCCTTCATTCCCTTCAATGGCTGTGACTTCCGCAAGGGTTAAAAGCTCGATATTTGAATGCCGGCCGACCTCGACCAGTTTAGGAGAGAGGATTCACATGCTGCAATCATTGGTGGGAAACGTCTTGTCCAGTTGCGCCATTATACCACCAATGGCCGGTGATTTTTCTACTAAATAAACATAATAGCCGGAATCGGCTAAGTCAAGGGAAGCCTGCATGCCGGCAATTCCACCACCCACAACCATGGCCGATCCGAAAATATTGGTTGTCATCATAACCTCCATCGTCTGACAGGAAAAACGGTAAATCCGGTACACAAAAGGCGAAGCACTATTGGAATTCGAATTTTACGAAATATTTCTGTCACTCCCTTTCGGAACGAAGAAAAATTTTCACCAGACGATCCCATTTGATTTCAGAAAAATTTCCGTAGATATCGTCGATCAGCTCGCTGCCGGTGGCAGCGAGACGTTCGTATTCGGGCCCCAGGATCTCCAGGAGGCTCTGATTCTCTTTTTCCATCCATTGAAAGCATTCTTTTCCCATATAGAGCTTTTTCATATCGAGCTCCAGATTGGATGGATTCAAAAGTAATAAGCACCCCGAATCATACGGATGATCATGTGCGGTCCGGGGATGTTTTCTTATATCATCGTTTACGGATATAACGGTTCCTGACACTGGAGATACCATCGGAGCCTTGTGACCATTGCGACTCAGCTCCCATCCCGCTTCGCCCTGTTTCAAAAGATCTCCGACAGAAGGAAGATTTATTGTATCTGCCGGTCCGAAGATTCTTGAGATAAAATCGTCGATTCCAATTCTAATACTTCCCTTAAGTTCCATGTGCGCCCAGGAATGGCCTGAATGGTAATAATAATTATCCGCCATCTGAAATCCAGATACATTGGTGTACGTTGGTTTCCCAGCGGCTTTTAAAAGCATACCATAAAAATTTCTTTTGACTTCTTCGTAATAAGGCATACTGATACCATCGCGGTTCAGATGGCTGGCATATTCCGGTCCGGCTATGGCAATTACTTCATCGTAATCAAAAGGTTGATCCGGGGAGATGCGTCTTTTTGAATCAGCTTCCTTATCATTACGACCCGCTTTTTTTCGCTTAAATTCATAGACATTATGTTGCATGTCAGAAGCTCCTTTCATTGTATGTTTGTGTTCAACTGTTGCAAGTGTATCGAATATATTGCGAATTCGATAAGGAACTATCGATTTTTTGCCATATGAAGAAAAGTTTTTACCAGCAGGTCCCAATCCATCTCAGGAAAATGCCCATAGAAATCGTCGACCGGTTCCCCGCCAGTAGCCGCCAGCTTCTCATATCTGGGGCCCGTGAGTTTATAAAGATTTTGACTCTCCTTTTCCATCCATTGAAAGGATTCCTGTCCGGAATAGAGCCCTGCCAGTTCCGGTTCGAGATTTTCAGCATCCAGTATATATAACCATCCTTCATGAAACGGATCATCATGGGCGAGTTCGGGATTTTTTCCCACTTTATCATTCACAGCGTAAACGGCTCCGGATACAGGAGATTGCATGGGGGCCTTTTTTTTATTTCGAGTCAATATACAACCGATTTCGCCTCGTTTTATCAATGTTCCAACCGGCGGAAGGTTTATCTCATCTGCGGGTCCCAAAACTTTTGAGATAAAATCGTCCATCCCGATTCTAGCGCGTCGAAATGGTTCCATGTCTACCCAGGAATGACCAAAATGATAAAAATAATCATCCATCATTTTATACCCGGATACATTGGCGTATTCCCTCTTTTCCGGGGTCTCCAGATGCCTTTTTTTGTCCAGCAACTCATGAACCGAACAATGATGGCATAAGTAATTGCCGGAACAGTCTTCCGGTGACGAGATGCGACCCGATAAAAAGTGGATGCACGGCGTTGCGGCAACTTTGTATTTTGTTTTAACGTGCTTTGACCAGGCAGCAGTTCTATCCTTTCTCTTTGGAGCTTTCTTTTCGCCGATAGCGTTTTTCATCGCTTGATCGAATGGACAATGATAACAATCATAGTCGTAATCACATAACTTGAAATTAATGATTCCGGCTCTCATCCAGACACATTTGTTTTCAGATAAATAATAACCCGGAATATTTTTCTTGACTTCTTCATAAGGAGTGCACGCCAGACCGTCACGGTTCATATGTCGAACATAATCCGGATCGGTTGTCGAAGCGACCTCATCGTAATCAAAAGGCTGATCAGGCCCGATGTGTCTTCTTTTATCAACATCTTTTTCTTTTGTTTTATTTATGTTACGTTTCATAGTAAGCCTCTCAGTTAATGGCTATGGAATTTCTTCTCAGCTCCTCATACGGAATAAGCGTTACACCGTCAGTGTTCAGGCTCCGAACATATTCCGATCCGGTTATTGCAACGACTTCTTCGTAACCAAAGGGCTGGTCGACACTAATAAGATTCTTTGTATTCAACCTTTCTTTTCTTCCGGCCGCTTCCTGTTTTCCCCAATAATATGTATTACGTTTCATGATTATGACCTCCTTACACGGCTAGGTAAAATACTACGGAGCTGAAACGACCTATCAGCCACCTTCCAAGCCAAAGCGAAACCGCATGCATTTTCTTCTTTTGGCTTATTTAACTGCAATGAGAATGCCAAAAATTGACTAAACGGTGTTTTAACACTTACCTCTTGGAATTGTTCATGTTTTTTGTCGATACAATGGAAAAGGTTTATCGGAAATTTAAAGGCAAGAATTGAGACTGAATATTTTGGCTACATCTCGGAAAGGGTTGAAGACATAATTTATATAAAAATATATTAAAATCAATTAGATATGTAAATGTTGCTTTTGGCTACAACGGTTGTAGCCGATTATCATTCAATCACTCGAAGTGGTTTCAAAACCCCCTCTCGGGCTCAATTTTCCATCTTCGCGATAGCTACGACGGGACAAGCTGTGTTGGACTGAGACGCCCAATCCTCGAAATATTCAAGGTATGGATGCTTGTCCCGATTTTCTAATCGGGGCGGTTGGCCGTTTCAGTCCGCCTTTTTATCCCGCTGGTTTTTAGCGGGGGACCTTGAGCCCGATTGAAGGTTTTGAAACTACTTCTCGGCAGATCGACCATTCAACGTTTCAGCGAAGTTTGTCCTGAAGATAAATTGAGCAATACTCGCAAAGATCGAGGGACATTTCATCCAATTCATCGATACCTCCTGAGAAGTGCATGAGACACTTTTTACGCTCACAATGAAGTAGATCTAACAGATGGCCCAGCTCGTGAAGCGCCACTTTTGCAACACGTTCATTGATAGAAGATTCAGGAGGGATTGAACCGTCGGGGTTTTTTGCCAATCGATACAATGAGACCAGGCCGCATTTTCCTCCCTGTCTGGCTTCACCGAAGACATGGGTAAAGATAGGAATGAAGAGATCCTTATCGAGAACACCGATAACCTTATCATGATTGCCAAATTGCGTGGCTTCCATGGTTTCAATGATAATGCCGGCATTATACTGCAACCGTCTTTCATCAAGAGCATTGCCAGGTGGTTCGAAGCGGGGAAGAATTTGAGCAGTAAGCTTGAAACATCCAATGATATGGTCAACTATAACTTGTAAATCGAACTCGGGGATATCTCCCAGCGGTAACACGCCGACGGATATTTTCTTTGAGGTCAACCTTTAAGGCCTTTCCAAACGATACCGTTTCATCATTTTGTGAAGTGTGACCCGGTTGATTCCCAAAATTTTAGCGGACTGGGTCACATTCCAGTTGTTCTCTTCAAGAATTCGTTGAATATATGCTTTTTCCATTTCGCGTAACGACAGGGTTTTTGAAAACTGCATATCAGGCGGTCGAATGAAGGATAGATCTTCAACGCCGAGGGTTCGGGATTTGGAAAGAACCACCGCCCTTTCGATGGCATTTTCCAACTCCCTGACATTTCCCGGCCAATCATAGTGCCTTAAGAGTTCCATTGCATCACGGGTGACATGATCGACATATTTGGTGGTTTCCTGGCAGTACTTTTTTAAAAAATGTTCAGCCAGTAAAGGAATGTCCTCTTTTCTTTTTCTAAGGGGCGGAATTTCGATCATAATGACATTGATGCGGTAAAAAAAATCTTCTCTGAAAATTCCTTCAGTGACTTCCTTTTTCAAATCTCTTCGTGTGGCCGAGATGAGTCTGAAATCAATCTCAACAGGTTCTCTGCTTCCAATGCTCGTTATTTTCTTTTCCTCCAGAACGCGCAATAAATTGATCTGCATTTTGGGGCTGATCTCTCCGATCTCATCCAAAAAGAGCGTTCCTCCGGAAACGACCTCCAAAAACCCTTTACGAGCGCGGGTGGCGCCGGTGAATACGCCTTTTTGGTGACCGAAAAGTTCGCTTTCCAAAAGAGACTCGGGCATCGCGCCGCAGTTGATGGCGATAAAGGGAAGATGGGACCGGCGGCTTTCCGCATGGATGGCTTTTGCAACCAACTCCTTGCCGGTACCTGTTTCTCCGAAAAGCAAAATAGAAGCATCACTTTGGGCAACTTCCGGAATAAGACTGAAAACTTTTTCCATTGCCGGCGATTGTCCGATAATGTTGTCGAAATGGGTGATTTTGTCCAAATGTCCTTTCAGATAGTTGTATTGTGATAAAAGTCTCTCTTGAACAGATATTCGTTCCATGACGAGAGAGAGCTGGTCCGGTTTAAAAGGCTTCAGCAAATAATCTGCGGCGCCGATTCGCATGGCTTTCACCGCCGACTCGATGGAACCATATGCGGTAATAATAATTACGATGGTATCCGGGTAATCTGATTTTATTTTTTCCAACAGTTCGATGCCGTCCATCCCCGGCATCTTGATATCTACGAAAAGAAGTTGAAAAGGATATGTTTCCAGCTTCTCCAAAGCCTCAAAACCTGACGCCGCGGTTTCTACCACATGGCCGTATTTTTTAAACCAGTGAAAGAGGGATTCCCGAACGATGGCCTCATCATCTACAATCATGACGCTCATTTTTCTATCCATAGTTTTTCTCCGTCGGGTAAATATAACTAATATACAGGGAAGGTTAAAACAAAGGAACTCCCTTCTCCCACTCTGCTGTTGACACTGATATTGCCTTTGTGATTTTTGGTGATGCCGTAGACAATGGATAACCCGAGACCGGTGCCTTCTCCTTCTCCTTTTGTCGTAAAAAAAGGATCAAAAATATGTTCAATATTTTTCTTGGAGATGCCATAGCCGGTGTCCCGAATCTCTATTCGAACATTTTTATTATCTTTTTCCAGTTCCGAAATGATTTGCAATTTACCGCCGCTGGGCATGGCTTCAATGGCATTGAAAATCAGGTTGAGAAAGCATTGCTGCAACTCACGCTCATCGCCCTGTACGATTAACAGTCCTTGATGAAGGCGGGTTGTCAATTCGACATTGAAAAGCTCCATTTTATGGCGCGTTAAGCTAATGACGGAGTTCAATACGTCGTTAAGATCAACTTCTTTGAATTCCTTTGGGGTTTCCCGGGAAAATGAAAGCAGGCCGGAGACAATGTTGCCGCAGCGTTCCAGTTCTTTGGACATAAAAGAGAGATGGTTTTTAAACTGCTCTATATCCTCCGGTCTCGGTCTGCCTTCGGAAAGTATTTCCTGCATTAAATATGTAAATGTCATTAACCCTTGGATGGGGTTGTTGATTTCATGGACGCAACTGGCCACGAGTTTTCCTAAAGATATCATGCGGTCTTCCTGGACCAGCTTTTGAAGGTCGGATTTTATTTCTTTGATATGCTTTGTCCAGCTGTTAGACACTTCCTCCGTGATATCTCTCCAAACTTCGATGATTTGATGGATTTCGCCGTTCTCGTCCAATAAAGGCAGCGCATTTAAATTACAAAAAGTTGATCCTTTTCCCGGGTGGGGGTGCTCATGAATGACATGGCTGGACATCCCGGTTCTCAGCGTCTCCACCATGGGGCATTTCATACCGGGTTGCGCACTGGAGCACGGTACGCTAAAGCCATGAGAAATCTCGTAACAATGTTTGCCGATCACTTCTTCTCTGGATTTATTGACGGCTTTCAAGTAAGGTTCATTGAGTTCAACAATGGTAAAATCCGTGTTGATTATGACAATGGCAGCCGTACTTTGATGGATCAAAAAATCCGAAAACTGTTTTTCAAAGGCCAGTTGTTCTTCTGCGGATTTAAGGCGCTGGTTGACCTCGAAAAAACTTCGCAATAATCTTCCTATGTTATGTTCGATGACCCCCACTTCTTTGGGCCTGAAACGGATGATGTCGAGCAAAACTTCTTTGCTGCCGGTCAGTTCGATGATACTGTCAAGTTTATCTATCTTAAAAAGATCCTGAAAGTCATTGGTGGTGTATATACCCAGTTCTTTGGCTAAAACAAGTCCTTCAGCCTCCGGGTTGATATCGCATACACCGACGATATTGATCTTTAGATAGGTAAAAGATTCATTGCGGAGCAGATTCAGAAAAAATTTGCAGGCTCTGCCGCCACCAACGATGGCTAAATTAATAGTGTGGGCTATTTCATTCGGCGGGGCAGTCGATTTGGTCATGTTTTTTTTTGCAGATCGATTCTTTTCGTTCATGGTTCACTCCTTGCGGTTTGTTCTAAACCGTTCCCGGACTGAAATTTTGATTAAGGCAATATCGCCGACCGATTTACTAAAAAAGAATCAATGAAGCAGGGCGGCCTCATGGCAAACTGTACAACACTGTCTTATTTAAAACAGATATCTGAAATTAAATCGAAAATCAAGATCGGATTCGATCAATAAAGTTTTTTGGGTTTATTCGCCTTCGCCAGAATACCCTGCAGCTTGTTGCAGCGCCGCGGAAATCCCGTTTACGGGTCTGCGAGGAGCTTCAATTAACATCTTTTGGAATATGGAAAAGTTTGATAATAGGTTCTTTATTAAAGGAAGGGTTGATCCAAAAATTTAAATTAATGATACGTATGACTTTTAATCGCTTTTTATACGGTGGGAATGATGAGCAACAACTACGCTAAAATCGTCCGGGACAATCTTGATAAACTGTTTGAAAACCTTTCGCCGGATCTTGCCGATGCATTGTCCGCCAGGCAGAGTGACGGTGCGTTTTTATTTGAAGCGTTCGGGGAAAACTGCGAGATTCGATCCAACGGCATCTTTTTGGGAAATGTCCGGCAGACCGGTGTGATCGGCATCTTGATTTCGCTTTTTGCGTTGAATACCACCCTTGAAGCATGCCGGGTCGAGCCGCTGAAAGCCTTCAAAGATCTTCCCAACAGCATGCCGTATGCC
>Ga0307440_1000052_pt1 | contig 45652 bp, 56 predicted proteins | sample SalMarWE160410MG_FD_202150 | JGI IMG/M metagenome (GOLD analysis project Ga0307440, IMG submission 202150) | Salt marsh sediment microbial communities from the Plum Island Ecosystem LTER, Massachusetts, United States - WE1604-10 | ecosystem: Environmental > Aquatic > Marine > Intertidal zone >...
GTATTCTTACTCGGATGGGTGTTGAAGAATTCGTTGGCGAGGAGAAGGTTACTGCGGTTATAGCTGGCGGTGAGAAGATTGAGGCGGACTTGTTTGTTAGCGCTTTTGGTGTGCGTGCAAACACAAGGCTTGCTGTTGAGGCTGGGATTGCGTTGGGTGAGTCTCGTGCTATCAAGACTAATGGCAGGATGGAAACTGAAGTTAGGGATGTTTACGCTGTTGGCGACTGCGCTGAGGCGCCTAGTATAATTACTCATAAGCCTACGTGTGCGCAGCTTGGAACCATTGCTGTGAGGCAGGGTAAGGTTGCGGGGACAAACGCTGGAGGCGGCTACAGTCAGTTTAGCGGGGTTTTGGCTTCTGCTGTGACGATGTTGTTTGAGATTCAAGCAGGCAATACTGGTTTAACTGAAACCGGTGCTGAACGTAACCGCATCGAAGTTGTCACTGGAGCCATTAGCAGTAAGACCAGAGCGGATTATTTCCCAGGGGCTAAACCAATAAAAGTTAAGCTTGTTGTTGAAAAGGAAAGTCAACGTATAGTCGGGGGGCAGGTTATCGGTGGAGAAGAAGTTACTCAGCGCATAAACTGTCTTAGTTTTGCCATCCAAAAAGGAATGACCGTTCGTGAACTATCCAAAGCAGACACTGCATATGCGCCGCCTCTTTGCGAAACCTGGGAACCCATGGTTTTGGCTGCTGAACTGGTTTTGATGAAGCTGCGTTAAGCAGTTCCCCCTTTCCTTCTTTTTAGAAAAATTTAAGTTTTAACCGCTCTAATTCTTGGGTGGTGTAATTGTTGAATACACTGATTGTTTACGGGACCCGATACGGTGCAACAGCTAACACCTCCGAGGAAATTTCGAAAATTCTTGCAGAAGAAGGCTTTACTGTTAAAGTTGCGAATGCAAAGAAAGAAAAAATTAAAGACATCTCTCCATATGAGCTTGTGATTGTCGGTAGTGGTATGCAGATGGGTAAATGGACTGGTGAAGCTCAGGATTTTTTGAAAAACTTTAAGGGCGAGCTTGGTTCAAAGAAGGTGGCGATTTTTGCTTCTACTATGAAGTTGGTTTCTGAACGGGAAGGAAAGCTGGAGGATTTGGAGAAAGCTCGGAAAATGAGCATTGATGATATTGTTACTAAGTATGGTTTGAATCCTGTCTCGACTGGGTTTTTTGGTGGGGTTTTGGATTTTAATAAGATGAATTTTGTGTTTCGGCGAACGTTTGGTTTTATTCGGCCTCAGTTGGAGAAGGATGGCTTTAAAGAAAAGGAGCCTGGGGTTTATGATCTGCGTGATTTTGAGGAAATCCGCGTTTGGTCAAAGGAGCTTGCGGGTAAAGTTAGGCAGTAGTCTATTCTATTTTGGAGGTTCCTGGTTGAGTGAAAGGTTCTGTCATGCCGACGAGTAGTTTTCCAAAGGTGTTTATGTGGTCTTCTTCTTCAGCTAATATGTCTTCTAGCAGTCGTCTTGTTGTGTAGTCGCCTTCGCTTGCTGCTGCTTGAATTGCCTGTTTGTAGAGAGTTATGGCGTCTTCTTCGTCTTGTTCGTCTTGTTTTAGCATTTCGATGAGGCTTCCGCCGACAAAGATCGGGTCCGGTTTAGTTGTTGCTACGCCGTTTAGGTAGTCTAAGCGTTCAGCTAGGCGTTCGGCGTGTTTCATTTCGGCTATTGCTGTTTTTCGGAATATATCTTCTACTGTGGTTCCGTCTATTCCTGTAACTTGCACGTGTTGCCACATGTATTGGATGCTGACTTGGAGTTCTCGAGCTATTGCTTTGTTTAAAAATTCAACGATTTTTTGAGAAACCAAAACTAATCACCTATGACTTAAAGTAAAATTATTTCAGTATATAAATAAATTTGTGGGTTAATCAGAAAGGGAGGGCGGTGTTTGTTGTTCTGGCGTGGTTTCTGGTTTTTTCTTTCTGATTATTGGAAGGACAAACTCTACTACTACGAGCAGGATTATCAGTGAAATGATAATTGGCAGGCCCCATTGATTGCCTCTTAGGAAGAGTGTTACCCAGCCGAACCATGGAATTCGCATGACAACTTTGCCGATAACTAGGTTTTCTGGGACGCCTTGTCTTGTGCTCCAAAGTCTGTTTGAATCGTAATCGTCAGGTGAAGGTACTGCTGGCCATTTTTGACCGTTCCCATCGCCTTTTGTTTGGAAGTATAGGGTGCCGTCGATGTTTTCTACGGCTACTATTCGGTGGACGATTGGTGTGTCTGTTGGTCTTGTTGGGTTTTGGTAGACGATTATGTCGCTGTTGGGGTAGTTGGTGTTTAGGTCTTTGGGATCTATTTTTTGTATTACTATGATGTCGCCGACGTGCAGTGTTTGGGCGAAGGGGTGGCTCCAGCCGTCGCAGGCTCCGTCGTAGGGAACGCACATGCTGCCGCTTTCTACAACTCGAACTGGAACGTCGGTGTTTAGGGCTATGCGTAGGCCGAAGAAGAATCCTAAAACTACTGTGATAACAACAGCGATGGCAACTGCCGATTTGAAATAGTCGTTTTTTGTGATCTTTGTGATGGCGTTCAAGTGCGTGCCTTCAATTGTTGACTCTGTAGTAGAAATTCATCAGGATTAATAAACTGCATTCTTAGATCGAAACAGCAAACAAGAAATATCTCCCTTCCAAGGTGTCTTTATGGTCTGGGGTATACTTAAAACCAAGCGGGCGCAAACCGTTTTCTTTCTGATTCTGTGCATCATGGGGTTTTTTGCCATCCTAAGTTCAACCATGTCTAAAAACCCTGTTCTAAAACCCTTTGCTGCAAGCCTTGGAACGCCTGATGATTTGTTGGGCATAGTTGCTTCAGCTTCAACAATACCTGGTATTTTGATTAGTTTGCCTGCGGCGTCGTTGTCTGATATCTTTGGCAGGCGTAAACTGCTGTTGTTTGCTGCTTTTGTTTTTGCTTCTGCACCTTTCTTGTATTTGAGTGTGAATTCTTGGTGGACTTTAGCGCTCGTGCGGTTTTATCATGGTTTTGCAACTGCGGTTTTTGTGCCTGTAGCTGAAGCTTCGATTGCTTTGTTGTTTCCTGGGAAGCGTGGGGAACGTATGTCGCTTTTTAATTCGGCGACGGCTGTGGGTAGGGCTTTGGCGCCTTTTTTGGGTGGATATTTGCTTTTTGCTACAAATGAGAGTTTCTTTTCGCTTTATGTGGCGGTTGGGATTGCTGGGGTGACTTCTTTGGTGATTGGGTTTCTTTTTTTGGCGGAGAGAAAAACCACTGATGCGCAGTTGGTTTCTCAGGAGAGGTCTGCGCGGGGAATTTTCGGCGGTTGGCTAACCATTATCAAGAATACCCACGTTTTAGGTGTGAGTTTTGTTCAGGCGATTCAGTATTATGTTTTTGGGGCAGTTGAATTTTTCTTGGTTGGTTACTTGATTGATGTTGTTGGTTTGGACCTGCTATTAGTTGGAGCTATAACGGGCAGCGAAATAGTGGCTTTAGTTGTTGCAAGGCCATTAATTGGGCGGTTGTCTGATAGCATAGGGCGAAGCAAACCAATCTTATTTGGCATAGCTGCAAGTTGCGTGTTTGTTGGCGCCGTTCCATTTGCCTCAGATTTTTGGTCGCTGCTTTTTTTGGCGGTTGGCTACGGGGTTTCTTTTGCCACGGTGTTATCTTCTACTTCGCCGTTGGTTTCTGATCTGGTTCCGGCAACGCTGGTTGGGGCTTCGATGGGTTTTCTTTCAACCACGATGGACATTGGGCAAACTCTGGGACCTATCGTTAGCGGTTTAATTTTTGCGAGCAGCCTGCGTTATTTGGGTTTGTTTTTGTCGCTTGTTTTGTTGTTGGCTGTTTCGGCGGTAGTTTTTGTTATCTCAAAAAGGTCTCGTCCAGTTCCCAATAGCTGAGCTATTATGTCTGTGCAAGAGATTTTGATTAGGATCCCAACTTTTTTCGAAGAGGCCTAACTAGCATCGGAAGCGCGAGGCTGCAGATAAGCAGTAGGAATGCTGCATTGTGGAATAGGATGAGATTGGTGTATACTGGTTCGGTGAACACGTTAAATCCGTAGTAAGTTACTGTGTCAACGCCGAACGCCACAAACCCAGTCCACTTCTCCAAGAAAAGAATGCTCTCAAGAAGCGAGGCAAAAAGCAGGGCAACTCCAAACCCAACCAGACCAAGTCGGATGTAGAATTCTTTGGTTTTACGCTTAACTGATCCCAACAATAAGCTACCTTTGTGTATCAAAGAAGCGGCAAGCAGACAGAAAAACGGCAGCGCCACATAGTTGTATTTGAATGCGCTAATGTATGGCACCGTCAAATGAAACCCTAAAACAAAAACCAAATCCACAGCTGTAACCGCTGCAATTGTTCCAACGCAGACGGCATCCAGCCACAAGAATTTCTTTAGCGTTTTTCGGTAAATGGCTGCGAGTGCCAGTGCGAGTAATCCGGCTACAAACAAAAACCACCCTGCACTCTTAACAAAGATGACAGGCAAAAAGAGCAATGAAGGGTTTGCGACGAGTTCGGGATGTGTAAAGTCACTGCTGAAATACACTCCTAGAAAATTTTGGTTGGCAAATCCTCCGAACCAAATTGCCTGCAGAATGATCGAGGGTGCAAGAAAAATCAATGCCTTTCGGATGGTGATTTTAAAGTTCCAGTCTTTGCGCAAAAAAATAGTCAATAAGAGGGGGATTAGTAGGAATATTGTGAAAAGTTTTGTCATGAAGGCGACGGTGAAAAGGATTGCTGCGGTTAGGATGAGTTTTTCTGAGTTTTTCTTAACTGCAATTATGGCTGCTGTGAGGAATAGTAGACCAAAGAAGAGGAATTGGTTGTCGATTAGGAAAATTCTTGAAATGTAGACGTGCCATGGAACCAAGCCGAAGAGTGCGGCAGCCACTATCCCTGTGCGTTTATCATAAAGCAGTGTTCCCAACGCATAGAGGGCAAGCACGACTCCCAACCCAAACGTAGATGCAATGCCGACCCCGTTAAGGTACGACAACCCCCAAACGTGAAAGACTGGGGCATCCATGTAGAAGCCAAGCGGCGGTTGATTAATCATAAGCCCCGTAGTCACATAGGGAAAGCCTTTGGCGATTACGTTTGAGGCAGCTTCAAACTCGAGCTGCGAATCCCAGTTAAAGTAGGATCCAGTGGATGTCAAAACCATAAAAGAGGCAAACAGAACTCCCAGTATCGGATAGTGCCCGCTTAGTTGTGTTTTGAGGTTTTTTATTTCCACCTGGTTGCCCCTTAGCATACTCTAATTGAATTGTTTTAAAAACTTAGCTAAAACCCGTTGATGGTTAAAGAAGGCTGTTTGTTTACAGAAAAATTTAAGGCAAATCTGCGTTAGTTTGTTTAGTCTATGGTCGAGGCGACAACATCATAATGAAAAAGCTGTAGCTTAAAGAAAGAATGGGATGACAGTTTCAAAATGATGGACAAAAAGAATTGAAAATATCAGACGAGGGAGTTCAAAAGAAGTAGCTGCTGCTCGCAAAGCAAACAGATGATCTAATGATTCGAGTTGTTCTTGATACAAACGTACTGGTAAGCGCCAATGTTTGTCTGAAAAAAATTCTAAAACCAATTTGTGTTAGTTTGCTTGTGTGAGAAAATGGCTGGCAGAAAACTTTTTTGAAAGATAACACCCAACCACAATTTCCAGACGTCGCATCATCACCATCATCATCTTCTAAAGCTCCAATAACTAATCCAGCTCCTGCAGCCGAGTTCAGCACCGAAAATCAGATTGCCCCACTACACTTACTGCAGTTACTGCAGGTTTGCACTACTCCCTTTTTTTCACTATCCTAAGGCTGAATTATTCTAATTTTTAGAAATATGTGTGGCATGTGTGGTATCTGCGGCGACTTCGACGGCAATGTTTTTTGTTTGTAATAGATCTCTAGGTTTGTGCAAACTTTAGTTGTTTCATTATTTTTTTGTTTGTCCTGTAGAACAACAATACTAGAAATTCTTGTTGTTGTTCCACCAACCTTCCATGCACAAAAAGGCAGCGATTATAGGCCAAAAATTGCAAAATGTTTCTTTGGAATAACACGAGTGGCACAAAAATTGTGACTTCTTTGTGATGAGGACCCATTTGGTTAATTTATGGTTTGGGTGTATCGGGATCACTGAGGTAATCTTTGTTGAGATCCGCCATGTTTTCTTTAATTTCCTCTTCAGATTTCCCCTGAGTAGCAATATCCAGAAGGGGACAAGAAGCAACAAGCCATTTGCCTTCTTTAGCAACAATGATGGGAAAAGACATTGGAATAGACCTAACAATTCATTAATATTATTCTACTAATAATAAGGATTTAAGATTTCTAAGATACATAGGTCAGCTATGTGATTTTTCTGATCCCCGTTTGGATTAGCTTGTTACTGTCCAAACTGTCATTTCTTTTCTTTCAACCGCGCCGTTGATGCCTTGCTATGTTCTTGGGGATCTTTGCGCTTTTTTAAGGGGTATTATTCTTTTCTTTTTTGATTTTCAGAATTGTCTGTTTGAGGGTTGGGATGTTGTGTTTGATTGTTTCCCAAATGGTTTCAGTGTCCATACCGAAGTACGCGTGGATGAGTTTATCTCGCATTCCCATAATTTCTTTCCATGGAAGCTCCGCATATTTTGCTTTGAGGGAATTTGGAAGTTTTTTGGATGCTTCTCCAATGATTTCGATACTGCGAACCACGGCGTTAAGTGTTTTTCTATCTTTGATGAATTCTTCGTAGGTCATGTTGGCGACGAATTCTTCAATGTCGGTTATTGCTTCCTGAATGTCTTGTAAGTAATCCCTTATATCGCGGTGTCTCAAATCATGATGACTTCCTTAGTTATGTGTTTGCCTATGTGGGGTTTTAGTGCCTTTTTGGAGACCAAGTCCACTTTGACTCCCAACAAGTCTGATAGGTAGTTTTCTAGCTTCATGAATTCGAATAGGCCAACGGGTTCGTTGAACTCCACAAGAACATCCACATCGCTACCAAGCTTCTGTTCCCCCCGAACATAGGAGCCAAAAACACCTATGGTTTTTACTTTGTAGTTCTCCCTAAGCTCAGCTTTACGCTGTAGAAGCGTAGTTTTGATGGCGTCAACCTCTCTCATGGTTATAAAATATGCTGGCTCCAAACTTAAAGCCTTTTCACAAACAGTCACACTCTGTCTTGGTGGAGAGGAGCCCAGAATCTCGGTGATTTCTTTCAGCGGTAGAAGCTGCATATGCGTTTTGGCGATGGGTTTTTGTTCTCTTTCTTGTAGGTGCCGTCTTTGACTATTTCGCTATGATGAGAAAGGCTTTGTTTGGCTTTAGGATCTCTTTTAGCTTTTTTAGTTGAACTCTTCGGGAGTCATAACTTTGCTTTTTAGGTTAGGTAGTCTTTCAAAGTGATCTTTGTTTTCCGTTAGCAAAACGTTGCAGCCTTCCAAAAGAAAAGAGGCGGCGAGGCTATGTCTTGGTATCATCACCATCATCATTATCTTCTAAAGCTCCAATTACGTTGGCTTGTTCCTAGATTAAACGCTTATTTTGTAAAAGGGATTTAAAGGCAAAAATTAATAAATTCGAGTGTCGCGAATATTTTCACTTTACCTGGGTGGGGAACAAATGACAAAAGCTAAGTTTGGAATAGGAGAGACTGAAAAGCATACCGTTATTGTTAATGCGAGCGCGCTTCTAAAATACATCAAAATAGAAGTGGACGGCAAAAAAGTCATCAATGAAACAAACTTGCAGCCATTTTCGAAGAAGTTCCAGTTGGACGTTGGAAATTCCGAAAAGCATCATTTGGAAATCTGCGCTGGACCGTTCTCGCCTATCAAACTATTCGTGGACGGAAAAGCAGCTCAAAAAAACTGAAACTGCATCGCCAGCGCGAAAGGTTAGCAAACTAAGCAGCTTCTCCTCCATACAATATCGGGACAAGGGTAGTGCGTGCATAATTGGTTATTATTCATTTTGGGCTTAATTTCGCAAACAGAGCCTTCTTTGAAGTTTAGTAAGTAAAGGCTGCCATGCAATTTGCTATTTCAGGTCTTTGCGACCGCTAATAGGCTAATTCTTTGTGACAAAAACCATCCTTCAAGCATAAATTAAGTGCAATCGATCATTCCTATGTAGCGTTCAGCTGTTTGTTCTTGGTTTCTAGTGGGGTTGAAGCCGTTGCACATTCGTCTAAACGATTTTTGCAACCTGGCTATGTCGTTCTCGGATATTTGGAATCGAAGCTCGCTGCTTTGGTAAGCGGTCAGTATTGAGTCCAATCAGTCAATGGTTCTTCTGTTTCTAATAACGTTCTCGCGTTTTGTCCTAAATTTCCTAACCCATTCTGACATTTTGCGGTTTGTCAAGCGGTCTATGCACACATTTCCTACACGCAATCTTTTGATACATACTTTATCGGATGATTTCCGCACACCTCGAACCTCGTCCAAGGCGACGCAACATAACAGTTGATCACACTGTAGGTTTTGTTCTAATATTCGAAGGGGAAAAAACTCTTCAGGTATGCATCGAGAGTCCTTCCTAATTCAAGTAAAATATTATCAGTTTTTCCCGGTTTGCTTTACCTTCTGCGCGGTTAAGTCAACGGAAATCTTTGCCTCAAATATTCCTTTGCAAATTCACGGTCATGAGATAATTCGGTGCTTTTCACAATTTGGCCCTCAAGCCTATCCAAAGCAATCCTAAACGTCTCTTCCACACCATAGCCTTCACCCGAACTGAAAAAAGCACCTTTCTTTGTTCTGAATTGCAGTCGACAGTGAATCAACTGGTCGCCCTTGAAGTTTGTGCCATGCCTCTTCATGTAGACAAATAGCGTGCCAGCCTCTAATTTTTCTCCGTATCTGTGTGAGAAAGACTCAAAGTGGCTCATAATGAAGCCTCGTTGATTTTCATCAATTTCCACGTCTTTAACTGAAAACTGGACAGTGAGCTTTTGCTTCGGCAGCTCCATTTGAGCTAAAGGTTCAAGGAAGTCCCGCTTAGTAATGATGCCGACGGGTCTGCTTTTGCTGACGATTATCAACGAGGAAATGTTGAAGTTGTGCATTTGCTCTTCAGCATCTCGCAATTGGGTTTCAGGTAAAACTGTCACCACTGGTTTCACCATTATGCCTTTCGACGAAATACTTAAAACAGGAACTTTCTCACCCCCTCCAAAGCCAACCCTTTGAACATTTCTTGGTTGAAAGATATTCTCAATAATATCGTAAATACTCACAATTCCCACGAGTTTTCCGTCGCTAACTATTGGCACATGAGAAATTCCCTCGCCTCTAAAAAGGCTCAACACCGCCCCTATCGATTCGTCTTCTTCGATGACAAACGGTTTCCTAGTCATTACCTCTTCAACACGAGTATGACCCCATCGCTCATTTACAGCTCCATGGATAACGTCCTCATCGGTGACGAAACCTAAGAGCTTCACTTCACTGTAAACTGGAAGTTGCCTAATCTCGCTCTCAATCATTAACTTAGCGACCTTGCTGAGAGGATCCTTTAGGGTAACAGCAGGTGCTTGGCGCATCAAAGTCTTTACTTTGGTTTCTGAAGCAGCGAGACTGGAGCGTATTATCGATTTGCGAGAAATAACCCCTTTGTAGTTGCCTTTATCATCAAGGACCGCTAGAACAGGCGGCGTCTCTTTTTTAAAAAGTGATAGACAAGAAGAAAGTGTATCGTTCTCATGTACTTCTAAGAAACCTTTTGAAAAAACATCTTTAACAACTTTAGTCACAGAAAAAGCTCCAGTATTATCATTCTCATGGCGCAATTTAAGGTTTAAAACGAAAGTTGCAACCCTTTTTTCTAAGAAGGGAAAAAACTACATTCGCAAGAAATACTATAATTCGTCCATTTCAGACTTCAATAGGTAAGAGGAGACATTTAAAACGCGTTAATTTAGACTGCCCACTTTAAAGCTTTCGTTCTCTGTCTTCACTGTAGTCTCGGTCCTCATGGACTTCTTCTTCAGCTTGATCTTGTCGATCCTCTTCGCGCATGCTTGCTTGTTCTCCTTTAGCTCTTGCTCTATCTTCAGCTTGACCTTTCGGCGGATAAACCGTACCCAACCAAACTTCAAACTGCCTCTTGTATTCAGGGCTAGAAAAAACCCAGTCGCACAATCCACCAACGACCTTACTAACGTCAATGTTATGGTCGTAAGCTAAACCTTTTACAAATTCTTCCCAATTTGCAGGTAAAGACACATAAAAACTGCCCATAGAAATATTCTCCATTAACAGGGTAATGCTGAGGGATATTTAAGCTTCAAGCGTGCGCTGTTAAATTACTTTCAAGAATCGAGGGGAACAATCGGAAACGATGCAAGATATAGAGCAACGAGCAAGAGAGCTTAAGCTTTGATTTTTGTTCTTCAACTCCAATCTGATGATTTTAAAACTAATAGGCTAATAAGATTGTTCTGTATTAGACCAGAATAGAAATAATTAATTCTCCATGTTTTAAGAGAACTTATCAAGATGTATCTGTCGGATTATTTGTCTGAAGAACAAACTAAGAGACGCATTGAGAGTATATTCCATAAATCTTGGAAGTTTGTTTGAGGTTGAAAAACAAAGGTGTTGAAAGTAAATTCGCCTTAAGTTTGGAGAACATTCTGAAAAGGGTTTTGCAGCTAGATTGCCCATAATCCTCATGTGAGGTGTTCCAGGCTAGCTGTCTGCCCTGACCTTTTACCTAGGCTTCTTATAATGTAGTTATTTGTATTTGTGGAGAGGCGGCTTTATTGTTTTTTGTTGATCCATGTTTTGACCGCTTCTTGTACAGCTTTGGATAAGTCGCCTTTTTTGCCTCCGAATCGTTCTACGGTTTTTATTCTGAGCTGTTTTTCTATTTCGTCTGGCATGTCTATGTTGATGCGGCCCATTTTAGTCACTTGTTTTTTGCTGGTTACATGTTGTTGTCATAAGCGAGCAACCATGTTTTGTTATTGATTTTTTTGTTTGTCATGTTTTATCCCTTTAGAAGCCGCTTATTCACATTAACATATATGTACATACACACTTATAAGTGTATTTGTTTAAGTGCCTAAATTGCCATGGATGTTCTGCCATATACGCTATTAGAGAATGAAAAGGCAAAACCAAAGCTTCCAAAATCTGAGGCATAGTGGAAAAGGCCTTCACGATTATACGATGCTTCTTTCATAACTCAAACACCTGAATCCAGAGCAAGCTGGTACATGCTGCCTGGTCACAGATACCTCTTTGATGTTGACGCTGGCAGAATCATCCGAACTATTGAGCGTTTGAAGCCTCTGCTATTACGTATGCCAACGGTGGATGAGATTGCGGTTGAAGCGGGAATTAGCCCCTCAGAAGCAGAACACTTAACTTACAAGTTGGCGGCTCAAACAGGATGGCATAATCCTACGCCGGAAATTATTTATGCGACAAGAGTAAAGTTGGGTGAAGTTTTGGTTTGTGCCGCAAGAATCAGAAAAAAGGTTGTGGCTGAGGATGGCACATCAGAAAAACTCGATTATTCTGAAGACACTGGAATCGTCGAAGAGGCTAAACGTTTCCTCAAGAACTATCCACAATTTTTGCCAAAACTAACACCTGACTGAGAAGTGGATAAGGGAATCAAGAAGCGCTAAGGTTTCTAGGCGACAACTACATTCCAAAGGACAGAAATATACCATACTTTGGAGTTGCAAGGCCAAAACCCAGGTAATTCTTAGATTACTCACCCCAGCCGCTTAGATCAAGAAAAACAACTAAATTCCTATGGAGAAGCCCGTTCTTTTTCTGTCAACATTACGGCCAGCCAGCTCTTAACTGAAAGAATAAGGCAATAACTTGCACACATCTCTGTCTTCTTCTTTTAAAAGAAGAAAAAATCGAATTTTTTCCGAAAATGGCAATTTTTTCTTCTTTCAAACTTAGAAGTTGATTACTAACGCGTGTCACATCAGCATTACTAATCCCGGCCTCAGGCAAAAAGTTTCAATCGGTTCACACCCAAAGAAAAAAGAGCAGCATTCCGCAAATAGAAGACTCAAAAGCTATGCTCACTACAGCTAGCGGAAGAAGAATTTAAGGAAAAATTATGTAAGAACTTATCAATAATGACTTAACTCCAAGTTCAATCCAGTCTCTTCTGCAATCAAAATCAGTAGGAGTCTTACAGCAGACAAAACAAGATAACGTATTGATAGCTTGTATTTACTTTGGTAAATTATTGTTTAAGTATCCATCTGTTAACTACAAGAGCTAAATGACTGCCCATATTCCCGTCGAAACCGTAATTAATCTTTAGCTAAAATGGTCTTGCGTCCTTACATACCGAGCTTCATTTGACCAAGAAACTCTTGTATAATGAAAGCAATTCATATAATTCAGTTCTCTGTTTCGTAGGAATTTGTCTTAAACTTGGAAGATAACGGCTCGATTTTATTTTTTCCAGTTTTGTAATATTATTGCATTCATTAAGAGAAAAGATTGTGTCAATCTCAAAGAGCAACCCCTTAGACCTCTTCTCAAGCCAATCCTTTGAAACATCAAAGTAATTCATTCTATCCAAGTTCACTCTGATTTTCGGAATCTTGCTCGGACAAGGTAAAAGGTCCCATATTTTCAGCAATTCCTTCGGCAAACTAATTTTCTTGTAAATTTGGCAAGATATTGCTTGAAGAAGTCTTTGTGCCTAAGAACCTTCTCGGTCAGTGAGTTTTGATATTTGGAGAGGCAACCACACAATATTAGGAACAAATGAGTTGAGCATGTGATGTCTCGAAGAAATTAAGCTGTTGTCCTCGACAGTAATCTTTCCCCAAATATGACTCGCCACAAATCCTGTTCCAAGTTTTTTGCCGTTATACGCTGGAATGTTCGCGCTTCTAATAGGAAAACTTCTAACTATGCCTTTCAGCAAAGTATTATCATCGCGCAAAAAGCCTCTTGAATTCGCTGATCCCCACTCATAATGGTCATTCGATGTTTTAATTCTGCAGGAATTATCTCTAACGACATACGGTAGAATTATCGGAAGCATTGTGTAGAAATTGGTTGGAATCCAAATTGGAAGGTCAATAAGTAAATGCTTTATCAACTCCCCGGAAAATTCGGAGTCTTCTCGCATAAGGCCTTGCGTATAATGGTAGAGAATGTTTTGCCCATCAACGACTTGCTAACAGCTTAATTTTCCAATATCCAGTTTGAGTCATGCGTGCTTAAATGAGCGCTGAAGCTAATTACTTATTTTGAAGAATGAGATCTTATTTCTTGATATTTTTCTCTTTTAGGAATTTCTCAATCCAATTCCAATCTGGATTTCCATGATTAAAAAAGGAGTTGAAATTGTCTTTTAACCATTCACAATAGTCTTCCTCGGCGAATTGACAAAAAGCCTCCACCAATTCTTGTTTATTGATTCTTCGAGGAACGCTTTTATCTTCAATCTCTTCGAGGAGGAATTCTTCTACAACTTTTCTATCTAACATAAACGTCGCTCCTATTCACTTACCTTTTCAAAAAGCACATCTTTTTTCTCGCTATCAATAATGTATTGAAAAGCTTTTACTCTATATTCATTTCCGACCTCTTTAATGCGATTCAATAAATCTTCTTTCCTTTTTTCATCTTTGCCCCCAAATTTTGATCCGACAAGTACTCCCTGAATCATATCATGATTGGAACCTGGAATTAGTCTGGTTGTTCCCTCAAACCAGCCTCACCTGCAGTCTCTAAATAAACCATCGTACCGGCAAGCTCTCAAAAAAATCGTATGCAAATCACCCCTTGCATGCGTTACGAGCATAACACTTGTGGCGTTTCTCGGCATCCTTCCTCTCTACATGGTTTCTTTCTTCAGACTGACTTTTAACGTATCTCCAGCCATTGGCGGGGCTATCTTGTCTATCGGCACTGCAGGAGGCATCATCGGTGGAATAGTCGGAGGAAAATTAATTAACATGATTGGAAGAAAAACGCTCACAATTACAGCAATCCTCGTCAACGGCATTTCGGCTATCCTCATAACTTTTATGCCGCTTATGGCTCTTTCAGTGATTTTAGGGTTCATTGGAGGAACAACCATGGCTATGATCATAGTTGGTCTTCAAAGTTTGGCGCTAGAGCAAGTTCCAGAGTTCAGAGGGTCTATGATGTCGATTAGCAATTCGCTAGAGAATACTGGTGGAATTTTGGCAGTAATCATTGGTGGACTTTTACTCAATTTGTACAATAACAACTTCCATTTGCTTATGACAGTTTTTGGTGTCATGGGAATTGTCGCGGTTCCGCTATTGCTTCTATTCGCGAGAGATCCTACCAGACCAATTCAATAGATATCAAACAAAAGCGTGGCAATTTCATGATAAATGAGTCTAATTCCTTTCCTGACACCAAACACCATCGGTTCAGCGGGTTTCGAGTGCCCTAAGCCGGTTGGCTAATTCATCAAAAATCAACTGCTTCTTTTCGACGCTTAAAGGGAACAGCACTTTGGTAATCATTTCCTTTGAGATTGTGAAGATATAATTTAGTTTTATTACGCTATTTTTTACAGCGCCTTCGCTCTTGGTTAGAGGTATTCCTTTCATCTTAAGATTACTGGTTACACCTGCCACAACGATGTTTCCTAATTCTTCAAACAGAACCACCGCGGGCCTAACTTTAACTTCAGCAGTGTCCGTAAATTGTACGCTTGCAAGTACAACGTCACCGGGCTCAGGCATTTTCCCAAGCCTCATCTTCCTCGTTATCCCATAATTCTTTCATTTTCGCCTGCTGAATCTTATGCAGAAACTCGTCATACTGCCTTGTTTTCCTGGACTCTTTGGCAACTTTTATCAAGTCAGAAATAGTTTCGTTGTATGTTTCTCTTGGGTACTTTCTTATATCTTTCAGCTCCTTAACCACTGATTTCTTAAGCTGTATTGTCGTGACATCCTCATCCTTCATTATGTATCGCCTATAAGGTACTATAGCGCATTATAATAAATGTGCTGCTAAAAAGGTTGACTGTTTTTAAGACAGGTTTAATTGGTTTAGAATTGATTCAATGTTATGCTTCGTTTGTGGTTTGACAAAGGCACCCTTCTTTTGAAAGGCGAAGCGGGAACTCCATACGGAAAATGGGACCCAAGAGTGGGCTGCTACAGAATTAAAGCACACCATTACCGAGACGTTTTAGAATACTTAGCTGAAAGCAAACTACAAGTTGAAGATTCTGTTACGATTCTGCCTCCCCTGGAACAAATCAAGAGTAATGTTGCGTTAAGGGATTACCAGAACGAAGCTTTGAACAATTGGTGCAAAGCCCGCAACAGGGGAGTTCTAGTATTGCCCACCGCAGCTGGAAAAACCTTCATCGCTCTAAAAGCAATTCAACAGCTGAAAGTTCAAACGCTCATTGTGGTTCCTACTTTGGACCTGATTGATCAGTGGAAAAAACGCGTCAAAGAATGCCTCAACTTGGAAGCGGGTGCCGTAGGCGGAGGCGAAAACACTCTACGGATGGTAACTGTTACAACTTACGATTCAGCCTACATACACGCAGAACACCTGGGCAACAAGTTCATGCTAATAGTCCTCGACGAAGTACACCATTTAGCCTCCACAGGCTACATACAGATAGCCGAAATGTACACTGCACCATACCGCATGGGCCTAACAGCAACCTACGAAAGAAGCGATCAAAGACACTTTTTACTCTCACAACTCATAGGCGACACCGTCTACTCAATCGCCATCGAAGAACTCACAGGAGAACACCTATCACCATACACCTACGAGAAAATATCAGTTGAACTAACCGCCCAAGAGCAGCAAACATACGAATCTCAAATGAACATTTTCAGAAGCTTTCTTCAACAACGAAAAATTACGTTAAGAAGCGCCGCCGACTTCCAAAAATTCATAATGACTACTGGCAGAGACCCAAAAGCACGCGAAGCACTACTCGCAAGAAATCGAGCGGTGAAAGTTGCAGTGAACTCGGAAGCTAAACTAACCGTACTAGCCCAGCAGCTTGAAGCTTACCGAAAAGAGAAAATCCTGATCTTTACTCTGCACAACGATTTAGTCTACAGGATTAGTCAGCGTTTCCTAATTCCAGCCATAACCCATCAAACGCCAAGAGAAGAACGCCGAGAAATACTCTCAAACTTTGAAAACGGCAAATACCCCGTCGTTGTTACCTCCCAGGTTCTAGACGAGGGCGTGGATGTGCCCGACGCTTCAGTAGGCTTAATTCTGGGTGGAACGGGCAGCAACAGAGAATACATCCAAAGACTCGGACGACTGCTAAGGAAAAAAGAAGACAAATTAGCTCGCCTAATTGAAATAATTTCTAAAGAAACCATGGAAGTGGGCACAAGTCATAGACGCCACCAAAAAATACGAGGCGCAACATAAGTGCTTCCAAACACGTTGCTTTCCGTGTCGAAGAGGAAGGGCGAGATTTTTCCACGCTACGCCAAACCCTCCAGCGAAAACATTGAGGCGGCCAATTTTCTCATAGAAGCATACAAGTCGCATATTGGAGAAAAGAAAAAAGTTCTAAAATCTTTGGTCACTGAGCTTGAGGACAAAGGCTACGAGTACCGCTTTGTTAGGGCTTTGTCTTTGTTGCTTGACCGAAAAAGCACCTTTGTCAGCAAATGCAAAATTAACCCAGTTGATTTGAGAAGAAAAATATTTGAAGCCACCCAACAGTGTGGCTTGCCTACCACTTCTGAGAACCGGCGAAAAATTCTGGAGACCGTTGCTTCTGAGATGGATCTCTCAGTGGAGGATGTTGAGGAGGATTTTTACTCAGACCTAGATAGGGAATTAGTTCTTGAAAATTTTGCGGCACCTTCAGTATCGGAGTTGTTGGGCGAGTACAATTTGGGTTTAACTCAGACACTGCTTTTTGATGCAACAGAGCTAAGTTTCACGGCGTCTGGCAACTGGCAAGACCTCTTCCATGCAATAAAGAAGTTCGGTTTGATCTATGAAGTTTACAAAGATAATGGTTTGTGGGTGAAAATAGATGGTCCAGGTAGCCTGTTTAAGTTGACTCGAAGGTATGGAGTGGGCATAGCTAAGCTGTTGCCGATTATCGTAGCTAACTCCGAATGGACTGTTAAGGCAAAGATTATTTGGAGATTTACAAACGAAATCTGCGACTTCAAACTTGAAAGCCAAAAGCACTCCTCATTGCTAAAGAAACAGCGTTTGCCAACTCTGACTTATGACAGCGCAATCGAAGAGGATTTCGCCTCCAAGTTTCAAGCCTTAACCACTGGCTGGACGTTGAAGAGGGAACCTGAACCAGTAATTGCCGATAAACATGTGATCATACCTGATTTCTCTCTTGAAAAAGCCGGTATCAAAATCTACTTGGAAATTGTTGGGTTCTGGACAGAAGACTATTTGCGGCGAAAGATAGAGAAGCTAAAGCAGGTGGAGGTCAAAATGCTGCTTTTGGTCAATGAAGCTTTGGCATGTGAAAAACTTTCTGCTTTGGACAAACGGCCTCAGCTTGACTTGAATTATTACCGCAACAAAATTTCGTTAGCTCCGATTCTGCGGTATCTACAAACACAGTTCGAAGACGTCAAATCTAAGGAGATTAAGCTTCTGGAGGCTTTGTCTATTAAATTTACTGAACCAGTTGTGGATTTTAGGGAATTCGCAGCTAGAATCGGCGTTTCTGCAGAAGCGGCAAGAGCCTTCTTAGCTGCCAGCCCGCCTTCCGGCTATGTTGCCCTGGCGGATATTTTGGTGAGCAAGGAAAAACTTTTGCAAATCGGAGATAAAATCAAAGTAGCCATTGGTCAATCGGGAAAACTACTCCTTAAGGAGGCGGCAAGAATCATCGAAAAGCAAGGCGTAGACGACTCGGCTAATGTGTTGACGATGCTAGGCTACAGGATCATATGGCGCGGAATTGATAGCCAACAAGCTGAAGTCTCTAAGAACCCCACGAATTCTAGCGAATAAGAAAGCTTCCCAGGATCTCTTTGTGATAAAGTCATTTAACCTCGGCAAGATGTTAGTTGACTTCATTCGTGTAAAGGAGAAATCTTGTTATAAAATAGTGATTATTCTTGTTTTTTCCACTTTTTGAATACTTTTGAAGGGTTAAATACATAAGACAAGCTTTGCGCATACGTTTTTCCAAAAAGAGGCTCAAATCAACTCGGTGAGAGAAGAAGTTATGAAGACAAGCTCATACTCGAGAGCGTGATCATTTTCTCCTCTAATTAGAGTTACTACCCAGAATCAGCTGCTTTAGTGCCATTGGTCTTAATTGCTTCTACTAATTGCACTATTTTTTTGCTAATTCAGCTATCGGGTTGTCCGATATCTTTTTCTTGAATTTGAAGCCGTGCGTGGGCTATAAAACATTCTTGTATCGATTGAATCTCTGTTGCCGTAACCTTTGTTATTGAACGCTCGGTTTTCAAGTCCACACACGCAACAAAAGAATCCTCCTTGTGCACCCTTAAGTATTGGACCGCCACATCGAGAACATTTATTGGCATTAGTGCGACTCGACATTAAACTCCTGATCCAATATTTGGGAAGATGTATATAATTTTTAGCACAACCCAAAATTTCGCTCTAATTACTAATAGGGTATTTCCCTTTATTGTCAAAAAATAGGTCTTCATGATCCGCCCTCTTTATCTATTGCCAATTTTCCTCTATCCCACAATTATCGGTTGGGAACCCACCGCCTCTTAGGATCGGAACCTTGTAGTTTTTCAGCTTGATAGCCACAAGCATAGCATTTTCCGTCATGCACCGAAATTACATCACCACAGCTTGGGCACCGATACTTTTCAGACTGCCACTTAAGAAACTCATCCATGCCCTTTTCTTGGATCATTTTTTGGTTTTCAACCATACTCATTCCATAATGTGCCTGGTAGTGCTCATCCAATTTGGCTAACTGTTTGCAGGGCATGTCTGCGCATTCATAGCAGAAACGGAGTTGCTTTTTTCTTAGTTTATCGCAGTCTCTTTTAACGAATGCACAGTTTTTGTCACGCACTAAGCAACCTGAGCAATGCGATACTTTGCCTTTCTCATAAGGGACGCCCCGCGAATAGGCAAGATATGCTTTGCAGACTCCACAATTCATTCCACATGGCGCAATAAGGTCAGCAGCAAATACATCAACCATACTTCTTTTATGACCAGAGAAAACTAATTAGCCTTACTCACCAAAGAGGATAACTCCGAAGAAGCTATCGGGATATGCGATCATTTGAAAATAACATGAATTAATACAACAGCTGCTTTCCCACAAACTGTGCGGCTATGTTTTCTTCCAGTTTCCATTCTTGTCTCAATTAGTTTCATCAAGGTTTGTCTTTACAAGTATTTCCATTTTTGTCCAATTGCCACATTTAGGGCATTTCAGGTAGACCCAACCTCCACCGTTTTTAGTCACACCATGTGGACTAAAGAGATCAGTGAGGAATGATATTTCAAATTCGTTGCCGCAAATTGGGCAGTGATACACAGTGGATTTCTTATGCCACAAAACAAGTGCAAATAATCCGCCTACCACTATTGCAATCCAAAGATACCAATACGTGATTAGCAGGATAAAGGCGGTAACTGAAATGACCGCAACGTAGATCCCTATGACGATCAGCGATGTTGTCCAGTCACTTCTTTTAGTCTTACGATGACTAATCATCCAACTTCTACCTATCTAATTGTTTTTGAATTACTTCACATATTCGGTCTGGATTGTGAGAGGAGAAAACAAACACTTTCCCAGTTTTAGGCGCAACCTCAACAGCATCTCCAAAAGATGTTGTGTACGCTATTGAACCATCGGATCCGTATCGGATGCCTATCCCAAAATATCGTCCCAAGTTAGCTTTGGTTCTTCGGCAATAAGTAACCTCGTCTAACTGGAAGGATTTCTTGTTGAAGATACCATAAACAACTGTGAGGCGATCTGCCCTTATTTGGATTCGTAGACCGCGATAATTCCAAATCACAAAACCAATGAAGGCTAAAACACCCCAGCTTATCGCAACCGGAACAACACTATCAGCCGATAGCCCGGAAAAGAACAAAATCGTAAAAGTCATAAAAATTTCTAATAAAATGAACATTACCACTAAGCCCTTAACGAGCTTCCCCATCGGCACCCACTCAATGTAATCGACATCTTGCATGCCCAAAAAATAGGCAATCAATCATTTAATTTTTCTTTACGCCACCTGCAGTTTGAGACTTCAAAGCGCCGATAACGTCGTTGAAGTTTGGGTTTACCTGCCCTATCCACCAGTATTAAGATAGGGATTATTTTTCACTTTCACAAAACCCTCTGCTGTTGAGGCAGGTAGTTTTTCCTTGCGCTTTTTATTTTGTTTTAGTGATAGGCATGAGCCCAAGTGATTGTCATGAAAAAGAAAACTCAAATATTAGCAACCGAGAACGATCTACTGTTAGATTTGACTTTTCATAGTGTTCCAGCTTCGCTGCTCTCTGAGTTTGCAGAAAAAATCGTGAAACCCTACTATAACGGTAACCTAAACGCAGCCATCCAAGATCTGCTGCATAAAACCCTCGCGGAACACGATTTCGTTCAGTCTCATATCACTCACATCAAAAGCTGCGATGCTTAAAAGATGGGCAAAACTGTTGAGATCTACAGAATGGCTTTAGAATCGGAAATCAGCCGGTGGAGTGGCTTTGTTAGAGCTCTTCGTAAAGATGACCGTGAAGCTTTCGAGCAGATGATGGATATGTGCCGGGGCTACTCTTCAGCCGAAGGCAAAGAGACCAACCCGATACTTTTTGAACCCTTCTTCATGAGCATTTTGCTGGCGCAGCAGAAAAGGATCCTAACTCTGGAAAAGAGACTCGCCACCAAACAGCAGGCAACTGGCATTTTTAAACAGGAGCAGGCTCATAAAATTAAATGCGGCGATCTTTATGGCAGGTTTTAGCAACATTGAATCACCCGAAGATTTCAAGCTTCGACTAAACTCTCTAACAGAAAAACTAAAAAACCAACCGACCTCCAAAAAAACCATACAACGTCCTTTGACCGCTTGTAGTTGTATCGACACACTCACAAAATAATTTTAATCAAAATCACCCCTATCTTCTTGATGAGTCATGTGTAACCTTCCAAAAATCCGAGCCCGGCACCCAAAGAAAAGCCGACAAAAATCCAAAAGCTCCTGGCACACCTGCATATAAGACCTTCCGAGGATTAGTGGGCATAGAGAAAGCCGATTCAACATTTATTTAATATATATTTGTTATCTGAGCATTAGCGTAAACCAAGCAGCCCATCTTTTCTCTACGGGAATAAATTTTTTGAGGCCTCGCAAGCTTTTACATCTTCGGTCTTCTGCCCCACATCTTCCTAACTTGCATTTCTGTCATCGCAACCAGAATTGCGGTCGGCTTACCTTCAAGATCAGGACTTCCGCTTGCCATTGGCAATCAAACCAGAAGTTAATACTAGAAATAACGCCGCCATTAGTAACAGTATCGTGGTTGGTGGAAACTCTGGAATTGTAGATGTAGGTGTTGGGTTCTGGATAGAATACGGTGTTGCTGTAGGTGAACGTAGAGGAGACTGGCTGGGGAGTAGAGTAGATGTTGGCTGAACGTTTGAGCTGATATAGAGAGTATGCAAGACATCTGCAACTGCATTTACAGCGAGGTTAAGGGATTGTCCAGCTCTAACCCAATAAGCAGAATTAGGATTAGAAGTATCATAATTATTATCCATCCAAACGCAAGTGTAGATTCCACCGTCATCAAAGGTCGTGTCATAAGCAAGGTTTTTCGCCGCATCATAAGCAGAAACTGTCGACAATAATGCATCAAATTGCAAGTAGGAATTGTAGGTATCAGAATAAGCATTTGTCCTGGTCCCAACGTAGCTTTCATAATTTGAATGGTTGTTGCCTGTTTCCGCACCCCAATCAGTACTTGCACCCATTACATGAGCAAAAACAGCCATGTCTGCGATATAATGGCTCATTATTCCCGCAGTTATTGCAGCGCCTGAAAAATTTCCAACGTTTAGGCGACCCAACGCATTTTGGTATTCTTCCTCAGCTCTGACTGCGGCGGCATCATCTTGAAGAACTCCAGTGGACCTAAAGTAAGTGGTGTTTTGTTGTATCACCTGTATGACCTATAACTGAAGCATTATTGTTATCTGGAAGCTCCGTCCCATAAAGGTACGCTGCCAAATTGTCAACTAAATACTGCTTCTCGTCTGCAGGCAACCAATCCAAAGCATGCTGAGCTACCCAATCATGCGTGCCATAAACAGGATGCACAGAGTCATTCGAATAACCACCATTACTCCAAGCATCCGCCGCCTCAAAGCAGCAAGTAACCATGCTGGCAACTGCAATCATGATAAATAGAAATAGAAGGGGTTTTTTCATGCTCGAATTTTCTCATTCAGGTAAATGCATATTTGTCATATTTGGTTTTTTCCATAGCGGCTCTTGATAAGAAAAAAACAGCCAACGTCCTAAAACTGATAGTGAATTCATAGCACGATAATCAATAACAAGGGGATGCTCGGCAGCTGTAGTTTAGACAATTATCTGTTAAGACATTTTTTATTTCAATACGACGTAACTGCATTATACTAAAGTTAGGAGCTGTGTGTGATTTGGCAGAACAACGTAATAATCAATCAGAGTTTAGTTTTAAATCAGAAGAAGTTAGCAGAAAATTTGAAGAGATACGTGAACCTTTGAAGGAAGCAAAACCCGATTACTGACACCGTTAGAGGCATATATTTTCTCTACAATCTTTTTCTTTAGAAAAACCTAAACCAAACAACAATTCGGTTGATATTCTGTTGGGTGCACTTAAATTTTATCATCAGTTGTTACAAAGATTTTAACAATAAAGACTTAACGGGTATTTCTTTCGGAAGTTAGCATTCAAAGATCCAAAGCTGGGTGGAAGCAATGACCCTCTGTAAGAAAATAAACCTAACACAACCCACCTTCCTTAAAATAGTGGTATTCTTCTTTTTTGGAACCAAAACTTCTAACGCCATCACGCTTAAGCTGACAACGCAACTCTTTGGCATATTCTTTAGTGATTTCGCCCCGCTTCTCCAAGTAACTAATTATCTCCTCAGCCTGCACTTCAGTGTCGCAGCGACGAATAAAATCCACAGCTTGCGGGTTAAAATGACGAAGCTTATCAGGCATCTCTAAGCTAGAAGAAGCTTGCTCTTCGACACCGATGTCTTCACATTCGTCGCACCCGCAGACTTCTGCTTCAGCTTGCTGAGGATCTTTCCTAACCGCATCAATGGACACTTTGTTTTCACTGCTGTTTAGTTCTTGATAGAGGTTTGGAAACATCTTCTTGAGGTCTTTCTTGTCTAAGGCCATCGTCGATCAATTACCATAAAATATTTCGGGGTTTAAGAATTTTTGTGACCAAAAACAAAATTATTCTGGAAGAAAACGCTGAGTTGGATTGATTTTGAGGATTTTTTGTAGCTCGTTGATGCTTAATCCTTTTATTTCATCACCGAAAGTTTCACATCTACGTTTTTTGCCTTTTTCCTCACACCTGCGAACTACTATTTCAAGCCCGTGCCTATCTTGAGTCTGAGCGTGAATATGAAAAGACGACAAGGTCTCGCCACACTTATTCACAGAACTCCAAGCAGACTTCAAAACGCCAACACCTGACGCCTTAAGAAGCTCCAAGACTTCTAAAGGCTCATCAGCGTAAACTGCTATGTCGATGTCACTTCCCTGCTTTATGGTTCCCCTCCAAGCGCTCCCAATCAAAACAGGATAAAACGTCGCCAAATGCTCCATGACATCCAATGCTTCCCTACGCATCTGCACTAAACGCTTTTTTCTCTGCGAACCTTCATGTTCCTCGGCAATCTTATCCAGTTCCAAAGCTACTTCAAGGTTAGACGGCAAAAAATGATTGCCAAAAGTCTGAGCTGCTTTTTGCTTTGCTTGTTTATATTCTTTTTCTGCCCCAAAATAAAGAAGAGTAGCTGCCTCTCTTGCTACTCTGCACTTTATATCAGAGCCAAAAGACAAATTGTCACCGTTTCGCTATGGATTCGTACAATTCGATGGTTCTCTTAGCAATCTTGTTCCATGTAAACTCTGCTAAAACACGTTTCCGCCCGTTCTTGCCCAACTGTTTACGTAACTCAGGATCCTCCAAAGCGCTGATTACGCCCCAAGCTATATCGGAAGGATTATTAGGATCAATATGGAACCCGCATTGCTCTTCACCACAGCAAATCACAATCTCCCGCATACCACTAACACCCGCAGCGCCAACAACGACAGTTTTCTCCATCGCCATCGCTTCTAAAGCAACAATGCCAAAGGGCTCGTAATAGCTAGGAAATACAGCAATATCGCATGCAGCATAGTGCGCAATACGTTCTTCTTCAGGTATGAAGTCAAAGCAGAACTTCACATACTCATCTAACCGAATTGTTCGAGTCAAATTAGTCAAATATTCCTGCAGATCACCAACACCGACAATAACTAGCCTAGCTTTAGGAATCTTGGACAGAACATGGGGCATAGCCATAATCAACTTATCAATACCTTTAACCCCAACTAACCTGCCTAAAAACAGAATCATCAACTCATCAGCCTTAATTCCGTATTTGGCACGGATCTTCTGAATACTCTCTTTAGAAATGTTAGCTGGATTGTATTTCTGCGGATCAACACCATTGTAACTAACTTGAATTTTCTCCTTAGGAAAACCAAGCCCAACCAACTCATCTTTCATAGCATAAGAAACAGTAACAACCAAATCCGCCATCTTTCCGGCACGCAACTCAATGTTACTCACAACACTAGAACCATTACCCAAAGTCCTACCCTTCTCAGTAGAATGAACATGAAAAGCCAATGGTAACCCAGATTCACGCTTAACTGTAATTCCACCCATAGCGGAAAGCCAATCATGAGCCACAACAACATCATACTTCATTCCCTCACGCTTAATGAGCTCATTAACAAGCTTAGCCGCTGAAAGATAATTATAAACCATCAACTTCCCAAACAAAATAATGCCTCTGCCCCATTTCCGAATGTCCTCAGCAATCACATCAGGCAACGAATCAGAAACATCAATATGCAAAGGCCGATGAATCTCTATACCACGCCAAATCTCACGAGTCGGCAAAGAACCCGCATCATCATTCATCGTAAAAACAGTCACATCATTATCACTCAAGACAAATTTCCTAGTTATCTCAGCACCATAAGTACCCAACCCACCCACAATCTTCGGCGGATACTCATAAACAAAAACAGCGATCTTCATGTCCCAAACGTCACCATTATCAATTTAGCATCGCAAACACAATACTAAAACTTTGCTCAAACAAAAAAAAGGCAACAACTTCAAAAACCCAAACCTCTAAGGAAAAGTTTGATTAGACCGTTCTACATACCACTGAGGTAGGTGCTCAAAACACTATGAGTTTATCACCAATCAAAATCGAAGTACTGGAAACCATGCTCTTAAGCAACAAACCACAAAAAGCCATGGAAATCGCCAAACAAACCAAAAGAGAATTCAACCCAGTAATGATGCACCTGTTAGGACTCATCAGAATGGGCAACGTAAGCGTACCCGAAAAAGGACTGTACGTCATAACAGAAAAAGGAAAAACCGTCCTCGGCATACAAAAAATCACCAAAGAAAAAGCCCAAACAATCCTCGCTTACATGCCACACGATAAAGCCTTCAACTTTTATGAAAGCATCGACAAACCCCTAAACATCCACGCCCACAGCCTACGAGACTTCGCAAACAAAATAATCAAAGTCGACCAAACCTCAATCCAATTCCACACACAACGCAACGACTTCGAAGCCTGGTTTAGAGGAATCGGCGACACAGAACTAACCAAAAAAATCAACATCCTCAAAAAAAGAAACACCTCAGGAGAAGACCTACGCAACCAACTCCACGACATGGTTGAACAACGCTACCTTACCTTAGCAGAACTTTCAGGTCAACCCATCCCACCCGAAGACCAACACGCGCACACTCACATCTAAAACTACAAAAATTTCTTTCTCTTCAAAATTTTAAAAACAAAAATGCCCAAAAAGGGGATTAGGTTATTTGGCTGTAGATCGGATGCCCCTTGAACTTCAGATGGGTAGATGACCACTCCAGGGTTCCGCTGGGAAGTCTAGTACAAATAGACTGAACAGTTGCCCCTCCAGAAGTAAAGCGAACACCATCAAGCATCTCACCTTTAGTTACGCCTGAAGCAGCAAAGATCATTTCATTGCCCTTTGCTAACTCGTTTTCAGTGTAGGTTTTCTCAACATCAACACCCGCAGCTTTAAGCCGCTCCATCCGGTGCGCGTCATCTTTTTTGTCTTTCCAAACCTTAACCAGCATAGTTCCACCAAGACACTTCACCGCTGTCGCCGCTATAGTTGCCTCCGCACCAGCACCTGCACCGATAAGCAAATCAACACCTGAATCAGGCAAACACGTAACAATAGAACCAGCAATGTCGCCATCGGTTATAAGAATAATTCTAACACCCATCTTCCGAAGCTTCGAAAGCAAAGTAGCGTGCCGTTCTCGTTCTAACATGATAACAGTAAAGTTCGACAACGGCAAATTCTTCAGCTTAGCTACAGTCTTAACTATTTCTTCAACAGACATTTCCAGATTAATTTTACCCCGGGCAATTCCGTTTGTTGCAACTTTGAAGTAGTAGCCATCGTCAGGAAGCACTTTTAAGCAACCGCGAGGAGCACAAGCCAAAGCACTAATGGCGTCTTTTTTGCCCTTGGATGTGGCAGTTGTTCCATCAACCTGATCAACTACGAATTCAACTTGAGGCCCATTACCAGTGCCAACTTTCTCTGCATAACTAAAGGCTGGCGCATTATCCTTTGGTCCTTCACAGCAAATCACTGCTCCATCAACTTCAGTCTGGTTCAATATTGCCCTCGAAAAATCCAACGCGGTTTGGTCAACTTTGTCAGGATCACCTTTTCCTATGTGAAGAGCAGCACCGACAGCTCCAGCGATGGTAATTCGAGTTAAAGACGGCGATAAAGATCTAAGAGAGGTCATTGTCGATTCACCTTAAGTTTAGATTCATTTAACCATAACTCCGTAAACTCACCATAATTCTGAGCAATCGCCTCAACTGCTTGTTTCCGATCGATTTTACCTGCCTTGAAGTCAGCCAACGGATCCCAAAAAATTGTTCGCCCAACAGCAAACCCAATAATACCAGGGATCTTAGCGCCAACTTTGAGCCATTCCTTCACTTTTTCCTTAGACTCACCACGCCCCAAAGTGATGACACCGACCTTTCGCCCCCCACTCTGAGCCTGAGCAACAACAGCCTTAGCAGATTCAGGTTTGTCAACGCCTTCAAGTTTCCAAATCACTGGTTCTACACCTGCATCCTGGATCTCTTTAAGACTATCAACCATCAATTTAGGACGCAACTCCACATCATATTTTTCCTTTGAACCGCCAAGCTCAGCCAGTTGAGCCTCCGAAGCTGGAACAATGAGCTCAAAAAGAAAAGTCCTATCATTTTTAACCAAATAATCGCTAAGTCTCTTTAATCTCTCAAGTTGCCTCTTATTCATGGCTACGTCATCATCAGGATTGTAACGAACCAGAACCTTCACAAAAGTGGGATCAAACTCCTCAATGTGCTTCGCAAAATCTTCTCCGTAATCAAAGTCAAATTCATTCTGACCAGATTTCTCAACGGGCATTGCAAACATTAAAGCATCCTTCTTTGCCTGCCGCAAAATATCAGCACCAAATTCTTCATCCACAAGCAAACCTGCAATTTCTTTAGGAACCTTATGTTTGGTGGCCAATCGGAAGCCTTCAAAAATTATTTTCTTGTAGTCTTCGATCTGCCGCTTCTCATCAACGGTGGGTTGACGACCTTTTATGCCGAACATTTTTGCAAGAAAAGACGAACGATGGTCAAAAGCCAAAATAAGTAACTCTTTTCGCGACCAATCAATCACACAAGTCACCGTGATTGTATTTTGCATCCATCTCTAATAAATCAGTATTGCTTTAAAACAGCAGAAAAAATGTTACAAAAAATCCGCGGCAACTTGAGTCTTAGACACCATAGTAGCAGAGAAACCATGAAATAATAAAACAAGCATATCAGACTATGCTGAGGCGCCAACATGACTGAAAACCGAGTCGTCACCGTTAAACTACCCGAAGATGTCTACCTAGAAATGGCTCTGCGCATTCCAGAAGGAGACCGCAGCCACTTCATAAGAGAAGCCATATCCGAAAAACTACAGAAAACCCCCAAAGCCGACAAACTCTTAGCCCTAGAAGAACGCATGAACAAAATCGAACAGGAATTTGGCCAAATAAGAAAATACCTCGCAGACCTAGAAATCCTAACCTTTCAACACGGCAAAATCAACCCCCACCAATACTGCATCGACGAGTTAGACCACAAAATAATGGAGTACCTTCTCCACTACAAATCTGCAACCACCCCCGAAATAGCACAGTACGTCAAAACCAACCGATGGCTCATCCTAAATAGACTAAGAAAAATCCAGAAAATAAGCAAAAAACAAATCGGCAAACCCATCGTCGAATACTATGCAGGAGAAAAATCTGGAAAGAAAAAAGCTTGGTGGATTGACGAGGAACTAATCCAAGAATAAGTTAGCTTTAAATCCACAAGCATGTTTGTAGCAACTGTGGGCTCGTAGTCTAGCACGGATTAAGGCATCGGCCTCCGGAGCCGAGAATCCTGGGTTCAAATCCCAGCGGGCCCGCCAACTTAACAATTTAGCGTTATGTTTTCCATTGCTTTAAAGCTGAGGCCAGCTCTGGATGGTTCTTAGCATATTCTTCTAGTGGTTTACCGTCCAATGTAGCGTCTACTGCTTGCCGCATGGCTTTAGCGCCGCTAACCGTACCGTCAGGGTGACCATGAATGCCACCACCGGCTTGCAAAATCACGTCGTTACCAAAAATTTTTAAAAGGTCAGGAACAAGACCCGGATACAAACCGCCAGAAGCAACAGGCATAACAGTCTTCAAGCCGCATAACTCAGACTTGCAGGCAGCAATATTATCTATGACCTCCATTTTAGTCTCAGACATTTTGCCCACAACAGTTCCAACATGAAGTTGGTCCACACCAATAATTCTCGCCACTGTGGCAATTGGTTTCATGGCAATTCCATGCAAGGGATTTTTGGTGAAAGCCGCATGCCCAGCACGATGAGCATGAATAACTAATTTGAAATTTTGGTCGCGAAGAGTTTGAAGCGCAGACCATCCAACCGTGAGTATATCAACCATAATGTATTCGCCGCCTTGAGAAATAACTGATTCTGCACGTTTAAGCATAACATCGGTTTCGGCTGTGATGTTAACCATGTAGACTTTGCGTTCACCCGTCGCCGCTTGAGCTTTATCACGACTCTCAAGCGTCGCCGTTAACCGAGCCTCAAACGGGTTAAAACTTTGGCTACTTAGATTCTCATCATCCTTCACCACATCGCAACCGCCCAACCAAGCCTCGTAGGCAACTTTGGCATGGTCCTTCGTGTTTAACCCGAGTTTAGGCTTAACAATAGTGCCCACAAGCGGGCGACAGGGCACTTTGAGAAGCTTACGGATACCTTCAATGCCAAAAGCAGGACCCTTAAAACTGTCCAAGAGATTTTTTGGCATTTGAATGTCAATCAAACGCAGATTTTTTAATGCTTTAAGCCCAAAAACATTCCCCGCTACACTACTGAGGATATTTGGCATATTAGAAGGCTCAAAAAGTTCAATGGGATAAGCGATCTTGATGACATTGCCTTTTACGCTAAAAACGTGAGCAGCAAGACGCTCCATATAAGGTTGCTCTGTAGTAAGTTCGGTCCATGTACCAATAGAACTTTCCGCTGCAACGCCGCCCGCTGCTTCTTTGAGGCTAATTCCTTCAGGCTCCACATGGAAAACACAGACTAATTCGTTTTCTTTGGGCGTGTAATTCGTATTCACAAAATCAAGATACTTCAAAGCAATGTCCTCGCTTGCTAGTGTCACTTTGTTTTCCTTAAAATCTTTAACTATTCCTAAAACAATCACCTATTAGGTATTCCAATGGAGCTAAGTGTCGAAGTCCTAATGATAACAACTGGCGGCATCAGAATCGCCCTCTTAAGCGAACACAGCGCCAACCAACTGGGCGTTCACAGCTCAGACAGAATAAGAATAACCTACGGCAACAAAGAACTAATCGCCATCGCCAATATAGCTGAACTTTTCCCAAAAAACCGCATCGGACTCTACAGAGAAACAGTTACCGCACTAGGCGTAAAGGAAGCTGACACAGTAAATGTCCAGCTAGCTCCATTACCAGAATCACTTTTCAACATCCGAGCCAAACTTCGCGGAGAACGCCTGCGAGAAAAAGACATCTTCGCTATAGTGCAAGACGTAGTTGAACGCCACCTAAGCACCGTTGAAATATCAGCATTTCTCACTTCACTTAGCATCCACGGATTAAGCACAGCCGAAACCGAAGCCCTATCAAGAGCCATGATAAAAACAGGAAAAACACTCGATTTTGCTAAAACACCAATCCTTGACAAACACAGCGTTGGCGGCATCCCCGGCGACAAAACATCAATGCTTGTAGTACCCATAGTCGCTGCAGCCGGATTCACAATTCCGAAAACCTCCTCAAGAGCAATCACCTCGCCAGCCGGAACAGCTGATCGCGTAGAAACACTCTGCCCAGTCAACCTCTCCATAGATGAAATCAAAACCGTAGTAACAAAAACCAACGGATGCCTAGTCTGGGGAGGCTCCTTGGAGCTTGCACCAGCAGACGACCTATTCATCCAAGTCGAATACCCACTAGGCATTGACCCAATGCTTCTACCGTCAATTCTAAGCAAGAAAAAAGCCATCGGCGCCTCACACGTAGTAATAGACATACCAACAGGCATGGGAGCAAAAATAAAAACCATCACCGAAGCCTACACACTAGCTTCAGACTTCGTTGACTTAGGAAAACGCTTAGGCCTTAACATTCAATGTGCAATAACATTTGGCGAGCAACCATTAGGATTCAATATAGGACCAGCCTTAGAAGCCAAAGAAGCCCTAACAACACTCATGGGAGAAGGTCCACCTGATTTGCGAGAAAAAGCAGTCAGCCTCGCAGGAATACTCTTTGAAATGGTCGGAGTAGACAATGGACGCGTTTTAGCACAAGAAATGATTGATTCAGGCAAAGCAGAGAAAAAAATGCGTCAAATCATCGCAGCACAAGGCGGAAAATCAACCATTAAACCAGAAGAGCTACCAATTGGACCCGAATCAGCAGTCGTGCATTCAGAGCGAGCAGGCAGAGTCCTTTGGATCAGCACAAACGACATAGTACGAATCGCGCGACAAGCAGGAGCACCCAAAGAAAAAGGCGCAGGCGTAATTCTTCATGCAAAGTTAGGAGACACAGTCCGCAAAGACGGCGCCCTACTGGAGATATATGCAGAAAAAAACAGCAAACTAACCTCCGCACTTGAACTAGCAAAACAACTAAACCCAATTGTCCTCAACAACAAACCTCAAGAAAAGATGGTTTTAGACCAGATACCCGGAAAAGCAACACACGAAAAAACCTTCATAATAGACAGATAACAACTTAACGCGTTATTGCTCCACCGATAAAACCACCGATCACAGAAAATACTAAAACAACGACTGCAAGAACAACTGCAATCACAATTCCAGCTAAACCACCGAAAACAAAACCCAGCAAACCATGCCTAATTGTTTCAAACAAAATTATATTAAAAAACTCAAGAACTGCAAACAAAACAGTACTAAATATCCCAGATAACAAACCCGCAGTCGCACCACCGATTAATCCTCTAGCAATAAATCCCGCTACAATACCCCCTATAAGGGCACCCAACAAATGCCCCAACCCAGGGTAGCTAAAACCTAAAATAACGGTTACAAGAAAACCAACAAGACTACCTAACCCAACGTTTGCCAATCCATGCACCAATTACTGTTGAAGTAAAAAAGGGAAAATAAAGATTTTTCTTAACGAGCCCTCGAACTACGAACTTTAGGTTCAAGCAAAGTCCACAGCCACGAAGTAAATTCCTGCAGATTCTTAGTCTGAAGATGCACCTCTCCAGGACCCGTAATCTGAGTAACTAACCCTTCACCGCTAAGCAAAGTTTCCTTTAACCCGCCTAACCGAGTAACTTTGTAGCTGCAAGATTCACTAAAACCTACCAGATGGAAATTGTCCACGACCAAAGTCTGCCCAGGACGCAAAGTATGAGTATCAATGGCACCAAAAGTGTTGATAAACATCTGCCCGCTACCTGTCGCTTTAAGCATAAACAAACCTTGCCCAAAAAGACCCTTAGTGAATCCTTCCCATTTAACATCCAAATCGATCCCTTGAGTAGAAGCAATGTACGCAGATTTCTGTATCACATAACCACTCCCGGGTGCAACATCGAGTTGCTTAATGTCACCCACGGGCGCAGCACCAAAAGCTGCCTCACCTGAACCATTAACAGCAGTGTAATCGTTAACCCAAAACGATTGCCCCCCAATTATACGTAACCCCAAACTCCCCAAAAGGCTCTTCTCACGCTTGCGAGTATGCACCTCAATGTTAGGAGTCATATAGGTCAAGGCGCCAGACTCAGCAGTCAGCACTTCACCTTGATCAAGGCTAGCCACTAACATACTATAAGACGGTTTATACTTAATATCAAACTTCAAGGCTTTTTTCTCCTTTTTATTGGTAACTTATAAAAACATGATAGTACACGTTTCTTTATAAGATTTAAGAACAAGGGCTTATCCAAGGTTTAGATTATGGGTAAAGTTTGGGTAATCTTAAAGAAAACATTCAGCATTGCATTAATCTTCAACTCACTCATTTCAATAGCATGCGTTGCTGGCATCATATACGGCTACTACATGGCTTATCCCTATTGGAAACCATATGCACCATTTCTCCTCGACGGCAACCTGTTTTGGATAGCACTCGCAGCTGGAATAATCAACATCTTCCCAGGCGCCGCAATCGGCAGAGCACTACACACAGGACGCTTCTTATTCCACCATTATGTCTACGGATTCTTCGTGCTAGCTTCATCTTCAGCATTTGTCGCTGTGTACACACCTTTTTCAGTAGTAAACATGTTCTTCATCGATTCAAGCAGCGTTGCAGTCAACGCTGGACGCGTATTCTTCTTAGGAGGCTTAGCCTTGCTGCTAGATGACTTACCCGACGTCTCTAAACGCATAGAGAAGATGCTAAACTGGACAAAAACCAAAGCCTTCCAAATAAGAAGGCCACTTCACATAACCCAAATAATCACCGGTTGCTTTGCATTCTACTGCTCAATCTCCATTCTTCTCTCAACAATCCAAAACAGTGCGCGAGCTTTACCAAACTCTTTTGTCATAGTTAGCCTTTTTATCACTGGAGTAACTTCTTTTGCTCTGGTTAAACGAGGGGCTTGGCTCAGAATCACGCCACCAGAACCTAAACCCGCAAAACTCCGTGCTTAACGATTTCTGCCCCGACAGATTCCAACTGCTCACAACTATATTTTCTTAATCGCCCATGGCTTTTTATGTAGCTAGGCAAAACTTCAAGTTTAAGAACAGTAACCGAAGGCTCAACTAAACGAAGTTTAGCATGCAAATTAGTTAAAACAACGATTCCGTCCACCCAAACACCCAATCGCTTAAGGCTTGGTGAAGAATCTATTACACTTCGAATCCTTGCAACATTCCATTTAACCTGACGGCTGGGGTTTGAAGAAAAGTTACGTCGACCTGGCCTTTGCCACTCGTCCCCGTTACAAACAATGGTTCCACTCCAATTCTTGGTCTCCAAAACAAAAACACCGCCAGGCGCCAAAACCACATGATCAATGTCCCCGCCACCACTCTTAAGGTATAAACCGTCAAGCAAGTAGAAATCATCACTAAGATTACGCATCAGAAGATCACTAACCTGTTTCTCTCCTTGCCAGCCACCGCGATAAATGCGGTACTTATGCAAATAAAAATAGAAAAGCGCCAAAGGAACAAACAAAACAAAAAACAAGCCTTCCTCAAAAACACCGACCTGAAAAGTAGAAAACACCCTAAACACTAAAACAAATAGAGCAAAATCAAACAAAAGAAAACAAGAAATTGCCCTTGCAAGGTTCTTTCTAACCTGATTTTTAATGTAGCTACTTGAACCCTTAATTTTTCTCATAAATGGAAAATTAAGATTTGAAGCCATATTACACTATGCAAACAGAAAACAAAAATTTTAGCAATAAAGAAAGGCATTATTTTTTATTGGTGAGGTATTCATGCATTGCTTTGGCTGCACGTTTGCCAGCACCCATGGCACTGATAACCGTTGCTGCGCCTGTTGCGACATCTCCGCCCGCATAAACGCCGTCTAAGCTGGTTTTACCGACATCATCGACGCAGATGGTTCCGTGTCTTGGGTCACTTTGCAAACCACCTGTTGTGCGTTGGATTATGGGGTTAGGAGTTTGCCCAATTGCTATTATTACTGTGTCAACATCCATAGTAAATTCCGAGCCAGGTATCTTCTTAACGCCTCTTCTACCTTTAGCATCAGGCTCGCACAATTCCATTGCAATGCATTTCATAGCTTTTACCCACCCTTTTTCGTCACCATAAAACTCGAGGGGCGAAGCCAAAAACTTGCAAACTAAGCCTTCTTCCTCGGCATTCTCGATTTCTTCTTGTCGTGCAGGTAACTCATCACGTGAACGTCTGTAGAGTAAGCACACATCAGAACCAAGACGCATGCTGCTTCTAGCGCAGTCCATGGCTACGTTTCCTCCACCGATGACAACCACATGTTTTCCAATACGTATCGGCGTATCGGAATCTGGAAATTGGAAAGCTTTCATGAGGTTAACTCGGATAAGGAACTCGTTAGCGGAATAGATGCCGCCAAGGTTTTCTCCCGGGCTGCCAGTGAACTGGGGTAAACCTGCACCGCTACCAATGAAAACTGCCTCGTAACCGCCTTCTTTCATAAGTTCAGGGATCGTGTGGATTCTACCTACCAGGTTTCCAAGACGCAAATCAACGCCTAGACTTTTGACATAATCCACTTCATTTTGAACAATAGCTTTAGGTAAACGAAACTCGGGAATACCATACATAAGCACTCCACCTGCAACATGGAGAGCTTCAAACATTGTAACTTGATGACCCAACTTAACTAGGTCAGCTGCAGCTGTTAAGCCGGCTGGACCAGCACCGACAATTGCAACCTTTTTGCCAGTCGGCGGAGCTTTCGGAGGCAGTTGAGAGCCATTTTTCCGTTCCCAATCTGCAAGAAAACGTTCCAAACGACCAATGCTTACAGGTTCACCCATCTTACCGATGACACATTTCTTCTGACACTGCTCTTCTTGAGGACAAACCCTACCACAAACAGCAGGCAACGCATTCTTAGATTTGATAGTGGCAATACCTTCAGCATACTTCTTTTCTCGGATGCACTTAATGAATGCTGGAATAGGAACCTCCACTGGGCAACCTGAGACACACTGCGGTTTTGGACACTGCAAACATCTACTTGCTTCTTCTTGGGCGTCTTCTTCAGGGTAACCCAAAGCAACTTCGCTAAAGTTTTTAGCGCGAGCTTTAGGCTCTTGTTTTGCCATCTCAACTGCTTTCTTATTTAACTTAGGTTTAGGCTTTGTTTCTGCCACACTTACATCCTCCACTCATTTCCCACAATAATGAACTCAAACGTTCTTCGGGAAGCATAGTTCTTTGACGCAAAATTAACTCATCAAAGTTAGTCTTGTGACCATCAAATTCTGGGCCATCCACGCAACCAAACTTCATTTCTCCATCGACTGTAACACGGCAAACACCGCACATGCCCATTCCGTCAATCATTATCGGCGTTAAGGTTACAATCGTTGGAATGTCGTAAGGCCTTGTTAATTCACTAACATCCTTCATCAAGACAACTGGACCCATAACAACGCAGCGATCAAACTTTTCTTTCTTCAGCAGATCTTTTAGAAAATCTAACCCTTTGAAGCCTGTGGAACCATTGTCAGTCGCAATAATGACTGTATCACTATAGCGTTTAGCTTCTTCTTCCATCATAATGAATTCTTCACTTCTAGCACCAATAACTGTGGTAACATTGTTACCCGATTCCTTCATTGCTTTAGCTTGCAACAATAGGGGGGCAATCATTACACTTCCTCCAACACACAGAACTTTACCGAATTTCTTAATCTCGGAAGGATTACCAAGCGGTCCTGTTACATTGTCGATAGAGTCGCCTTCGTTGAGACAGCCAAGACCTTTAGTTGACTTACCAACTTCATGAAAAGCAAATGAAACAGTACCTTTCTTTGCATCATAACCGCAGATTGTTAATGGAATTCGTTCGCCAACTTTTCCATGGATTACGATAACGAATTGCCCAGGTTGTGCTTTTGCCGCAATGTCTGGAGCTTCAACTTCAAAGAGTTTAATCTTTGGAACAAGCTCAGTCTTACTTACAATGTTGTACATTTCACGTCCTCCACATTTGCCTCACGTTTTGGTAAAGCTGAAATTTTATTGTAAAAAGCATCCAACTTAGATTGGAATTCGCCGGCGCATCTTGGTGATTCTTCGTATAGTTCAAATCGGTCAAGCAGACCTTTCTTTTTTAGTACGTTAAGCATTACGCCTAAGTTGCGTTCTGCCGTATCTCTGCCTTCCTGCAGCTTACAGTCTTGGGATGAACAAACAACAGCCATTACACCATCAAACCCACTATTCAACGCATTAACCACATGCACAGGATCAAGAGATTTAAAGCAAGGAACCTCCAGCGCCAACACATTCTTTCCTTCAAAGACTTTGTTTGGGTCATCCAAAGCTGAAAACTCTGACCATTGACAAACAAACGCCAAAACAGCTGGTCCTTTGCTTTGTGCTTTCAGTTGCCCAGCAGAAGTGCCATACCGTTTTAGAACGTTTTCGAATTCGAACCCTTTGACCTGTATGGCATGATGTGGACAAACCAATTGACAAGCGCCACAACCAACACATTTTTCTTCATTAACTTTTGGAGTTGCAAATGGCTCAAACTCTAGCGCATCATATGGACAAATGAAAATACATTTGTCACAGCCAACACACTCAAGCACATCGTAAACTGCTTTTCTAGAGAACTTTACTATCCTAACTGCATCCTCATCAAAACCTAATTGTTTGAGAACATTACGTGCCAAAACAAGTCTGCGAGTGTTGATTTTTGTGCCTTCTTTATATCGACAGAAAGGATCTTCACATTGAACTGAAACAATGTTGTTTATCCCAGAGTTTAAGGCTTCAAAAATAAAATCAGTCGGCACACGACCAGCGCAAGGCAACCGCAAAGCAATATGGTCGTCAACTTTTAACCCTTGCTCTTTAAGTATATCCTGGACCTCACAGGTAGAAGGAGAGTTTCCACGACACATCAACACTAGAGTGCTGACATTTTTGGCCTTTTCTTGCGCTTTTTTTAGGTATTCAGAAAGATTATCGTAAGTATAATATTGCATTTTTATCGCAGAAGATGGACAAGAACTGTAACAGATACCACAAACCTGGCAATCCTGACTGTTAACTTCCACTTTACCAGTTGAATCCGCTTTTATTGCTTCATATGGACAGATTGATTTGCAGACATAACATCGGCTACATAAGTCTTGATCGATTTCAACTACAGCGAGACATTTTTCACTCATAGGTAAACCCCTTTTCACGCGTTTCCGCTGTTACCTCAAAGCTTTAGCATAAAGCTCAAGGGTTTTAAGCCATCAAAAGAGGTTTAGCTTGATATAATCGTTTCTCTCTACTTTCGGTAATACGGTCGTCTAATAAAGCTATAAGTCTCAAGAGCAGCAGTTATACCTTGACCTACAGCGGTACCAACTTGCTTTATCGGCTGGTCGGTAACATCACCTGCAGCAAATACACCAGGTAGATTCGTTTCTTGACGCGCATTAACTTTAACATAACCATGCTGATCAACCTCTATCCCGCTCGCAGAAGCAATTTGACTGTTGGGTGCTTCCCCTATCTGAACAAAAACTGCGTCAACATCCAAATCCTTTGTTTGTTTAGTCACGTTATCGATTAAAGTCACCGTTCTAACTTGTTTATCACCCTTAATTATTTGAACTTCCGTATTCCACATGATACTAACGTTGCTCTTCGACGAAATATCAGAAACTAAACTTTCTTCAGCTCGAAAAGCCTCCCGTCTATGAACTACATAAACCTGCGACGCTAAACCAGAAAGATAAAGTGTTGTAATACAAGCAGTGTTTCCGCCACCCACCACAAGAACTTTTTTACCCTTAAAAAATGGACCATCGCACACCCCACAATAACTTACACCTTTACCTTTGAATTCTGACTCACCCTTTACTCCAAGCTCCTTGTAGTGAGAACCCGTAGAATATATGACAGCTTTAGCGTAATATGCGGCACTTGCTGTTTTAACAACCTTTAACTCACCTGCAAGGTCCAATTCACTGACAGGCTCTATGTCATGGATAGTTGCACCAACCGTTTTAGCATGATAAGTCAGTTTTTCAGCTAGTTCGCTCCCGCTTATCTCCACAAAACCGGGATAATTAACAACCTTTGAAGCATCGGAAATTGTACCACCAGCAAATTTTTCATCCAAAATCAAAGTCTTAAGGCCACTTCGCACCGCATAAATACCGGCAGATAAGCCTGCGGAGCCAGCACCGACGATTATTACATCCCAATTCTCCATAACTAAACAACTCTTCAGAGTTCAATATTGGCTAGGCAGTTTATTTATTGTTCGCTGATTCTGAAATTCCAATAAACTGATAAGGTCGAATCCGTTTAACTTTAAAGTGTTTTTGAGGCGTTGTAATGGCAAAATACCGTTGTACAGTCTGCAATTGGGTTTATGATGATGCAAAAGAAAAAGTCAAATTTTCTGATTTACCAAAAGAATGGGTTTGCCCTGTTTGTGGAGCACCTAAATCTGCATTTATTCTTCTGGCAGAAAAACAAGAGCAGCAAGTTTCTACAGAGAAAAAGAAAAACGAAAGCACAGTTTCAGATGTACTAATTAACCAAATTGCAGCTTGGGGCGTAAAATACGTATTCGGCATACCCGGCACATCAACATTAGGTATCGTGGACGCCATACGCAAAACCAACGGTAAAGTCAACTATTTCCAGGTTCGGCATGAAGAAACCGCAGCATTCATGGCTTCCGCCTATGGCAAATTGACAGGACATGTGGCAGTTTGTATAGGTATTTCTGGACCTGGCGCAACCAACCTCGTAACTGGACTATACGATGCACAATTAGATCACGCACCAGTTTTAGCTTTAACAGGCATGGTTCCCCGAAGAAAGATGGGGCAAGGTGCCATTCAAGAAATTGATCAACAAGCCTTCTTTGATCCACTAACTGTTTTCAACAAAACTCTGATGACAGAAAGCCAAACCACTACGCTTGCAACTCTAGCAATTAAAACTGCCTTGCTCGATCAGGGTGTAGCCCACATTGGGATTCCTAATGATGTCCAAAAGTTACCCTACGAAGCAGAATTACTGCCCTTTGAAGGAAGAATGCCAAATTTGGCTTACGGTCAAGAGGATCAAGTAATTGAAAAAGCAGCAAAAGTCATTGATCAAGCACAAAGACCTGTGATTTTAGCTGGGTTTGGATGCAGAGGGCAAGGAACCAAACTACTCAAGTTAGCAACAAAGATTGCGGCGCCGATTATAGGAACATTCCGAGCAAAAGGGGTGGTGGATGAACGTGAAGATCTCTATGTGGGGTGCCACGGCGGCATCGGTTCAACAGCCGCTGGGGAATTAATGACAAAAGCAGATTTACTCATAGCCATTGGATCCTCATTCTCAGATTTGTCACTAATTCCTCAAAAACGAACCGTACAGATTGATATAAACCCATTAATGATTGCTAGAAGATACCCCGTTGAGGTTAGTTTACTTGGGAACAGTGCAGTACTGATTCCCAAAGTAACAGAAAAAGTTACACAGAAAGAGAACATGAATTACTTGGCAGAGATAACCCGACTAAAACGGACATGGCTAAACCAACTTGAAAAAGAAGCCGACGCCAACGCCAAACCCATCAGAGCACCATACATAATGAAAGTATTAACTGACAAACTTGCCGACAATGCAGTTATTTCGCTCGACGTCGGTGAGAACTGCTGGTGGTTTGGCCGCAATTTCTTAATGAAGAAAACCCAAAAAATGGTTATGACCGGTGGTTTGGCAACGATGGGTTTTGGTTTTCCAGGTGCTTTGGCAGCTGCCATAGCTTATCCTGATCGACAAATCATTTGCTTAACTGGCGATGGCGGCTTAACGATGGTTCTAGGCGACTTCTTGACAGCCTTAAAATATGGTCTAAACGTAAAAGTTTTTGTCATCAACAACAAACATCTGGGTATGATTATGCAGGAACAAAAGGTCGAGGGCTACGAGGGCTGGCAAACTGAACTCCACGATTTCAGCTTCGCAGCTTTCGCTGAACACGCAGGGGGTTTAGGCATCAAAGTCACAGATCCAACAGAACTAAACGAGGCAGTTGATAAAGCTCTCAAATCAGATAAGCCAACAATCGTTGACATTGACACTGACCCGAAAAGGTTCTTGTGAGGTGAAAAACTATGAGTGAAAAACAAGGTGTTACAGTAGCATTTGTGATTTCCCTTGTCGGTGGATTAATTATTTTTGCTTTTAGCCTAGTGAATTTAGTGTGGTTTGGTTCTAATGCACCATCTTGGGGTGGTTTTGGCGACTACTGGAGCGGAATGATGAACGGCTACCACGACTTTATGGGCAACTACGCGAGCTCTACCGGCTTTTTTACGGCCGTTTCAATTGTAAGTTTTGTCTGCGGAGTAATCGTCGTTTTCAGTTCACTTGTTCTTAGGATGCACCCACGGGAACATTTACTTTGGGGAATAGTCATTGTGGTGTTTTCTGCAATCAGCTTCATAGGTATGGGCGGCTACTTTGTCGGCGCAGGCTTCGGCATAATTGGAGGAGCACTCTCCCTAACCTACAAACATAGCTAAACACTGAAAAACCATACAACCTCTCAAAAATAGCCCCTTCCTAGATGAAGCTAAAATTAGAATTTATCCACTACAAACAACGCTTTTTCCGCAATTGACACACTAAACAGAAGATCGTCGATAGTTGCAGTGAACGTAGCGAGATTACCTTCCCACCCAATTTCGGTTACGACTTTATTGCTCTTCCGTGTAGTATTAACTTGCAATCCAACAGGGGCTTTGAAGTTGTCAGGCGAAACTGCTTTAGCAACTGCTTCAGCAGTCCGCTCATCCTTGTATTCAAGTATTAGAGTCGCCTGCAAGCGCCTCACCCTTCAACTGTCGACCAACTAATTCGTCTGCCGTTCTCACGAAAGCCTCAATCTTATCCAAGGGTACTTGCGCACCTGCAGCTATGTTATGTCCACCACCATTGCCACCATTAGCTTCCGAAGCCAACCGCATAACAACACCCAAATTGACACCTCTGCGCAAGGCCGCTTCCGTCGTTCGAGCGGAGAATTTAGCCGCGTTCTCTTCTTCAATGTTAGCAAAAGCTAAAAGCGGTTTCTCGTTGTTGGCAAGCGTGGAAACAATAATTGAAGAAACGGTGCCAATTATTTTTTCGTTGATGAAGTTCTCGCCGTAGATCACGTAAGTATTTTCAAATTCTCGCATGCGATCCGGTTTTTCACTAACCCAGCTTAGATACTTGTTAATGTTTTTGCGGTAATCTTCCAATATTTTGCTGGATTCTTCTAAAGCTGCTTTGCGGTCACCCATGCAAATCGCAATGCCCAAACTAGGTCGATCCATGCGGCCAGTCGAGTTGAGTAAAACTGAAAATTCTCTGCCATCACGCAGAGCGGTGTTTGGCGCTTCCTCAGTTAAAACATAGATGCAACCGATGAGATTATCGACTTCTACATGCAACCCCTTCGACAAAAGATGATCAGCCAGCGCCGAACATAGACGTTTACGTTCATCATCATTTAAATCAACTAAAGCCCGAAACTTTTCACCTTGCTTGAGCGGGATATTCAAATTTACAACAAAAGCCAAAGCTTTGTCTTCTTCACCACTTAAACCCGGGATAAAAGGACTGGTTGTGGTCGCCAAAGTCCTATGAATTGCGCGTGTTTCCCTACCAAAAAAAGTCAGATCCTTCTCTACTCTGAGTAAACCAGCATCGACTGCATCATTGACAATTATCTCATTTAAGCCCTTGAGGCTACGCTGCTCATACTTGTCTTGCATGTCCCCAAGAGCACCCACCAAAGCAATCGGCGCTAAGTCCACATTTTCAGGGTTTAGAGCTTTTGCCGCAAAGTATGTTACACCTGAACCACTAACTTCAGTCGCACCATCAATGCCAAAATTGTGAGGGTTGAGCTGCACGATATTAGGGTTTAATGAGTCGCCGGTAATTTGATGGTGATCTAAGATTACGATTTTGCTATTCGAAATCTTCGTCAACAAATCGAGATATCCACTTCCAAAATCGCATAAAATAACCAAGTCAGGTTTTCCGCCGGAGACTTCAGTAACGATTTTGTCATCAACCCACTGCATAACCCGTATGCGGTAACGTGCACCAAGCCGAAATAACGCTTTCCCAATTACGCCAGCTGCAGCAACTCCATCCGCATCAAGATGAGAGAATACACTGATGAACCCATCCTTTTGGGCTACTTCTTGGATTGCTTTTGCAGCTACATTGGCCTGAGCTAAAAAGCTATCGATTGATGATTGCTGAGTCATGCAGTTCACTTCTTTGGCAAAGAATGAGCTGATTAGATTTAAATCTGGTGCATTAAAAACAAATTAAGAATTAGTGAAAAAGAATGGTTTAGGTTACAGAAGCTATTTTTGCTGCGTATTTGAATTTCTTATCAATTACGCCTTCTCGTTTGTAGTAGCGGCTTAGCTTGTGGATATGTGCCTCAATTTTTTGCATATTGCGTTTGTTGTGCAAATCTTTCTTGTTTTTGTCCATGTGAACTGCTAATCCTTGTGCTTTCTTCATGAGGTTGGACAGATCTTCGGGCATACTTGGAGCTAAACCTGAAGCTTTGAGTGTATCGGTTATACTTCTCCCCGTGATTGGCTTAACCAATGGTATAGCGTATTGATCACGAAGGATAGTACCTATAATGCTGGTTGAGTGCCCTTCTTTAGATAATTTTATGATGAATGCTTCTACCTCTTCAGGCTGATATTTACACCAGCTTGGAGGGCGCCTGCTGACTGGACGAATGGAGTGGGATTTTCCTTTTTCTTGCTTTGGCATCGTTCCACCTATTTGTGCACCTAAACCACACTTCACCAATATTTAAAAGTAATCCCCAACCGATGGAAAAGAAACGGTTTTATCAACGCTTGCGCTTTGACCTTGCCGCAAATAACACAAAGAACCTTGCAACCAATCCAACTCCTGAAAGCACGATTAACCAAGACCAGAATTGGAACCAGCCCGCAACTGTTCCATCTAGTAGCAAAACGTTAGCAACAACTGCAGCGCCGACCCAAAAAATCAGATTGCCCAAAGTCTCCGCAACCCGTCTAATTGGAGAACGCAAAACCAACCGCACAGGAAGGATGATTATTTGGAGTATCGCAACAGCTAAAATGAAGCTCATAGCTGCAGTAAAAAGTTCAATGTGGGCTGCTGGATTGGCAGGTGCAGGAACCATTACCGTAGAGCTTCCAAACGGATAAGATAACCAAGTAATATCGCTAAATAACGCGTCAGTTTTCTCCACAATGCCAGGAGTTGAAACGACGATTAAGCCTAAAATGATAAAGACGCCGCCTACAGCAAGCGCGGTGATTAAACCTTCATAAATGTACCTGTTTTGACGATGATACTGATTCATTTATGGTTCCTTTCGCCTATTCTGCTTATGCAACCCTAACAATATAACACTTTGTTAGCTGTAACAGAAATAAATTGCTCATATAGGCAATGTGCAAAAAAAGAAGACCCAGAAAAACAGAGAAAAGAGTTATTGAGTTTTGTACCATTCCGCAAACTTATGAACAGCCATCGCTCGATGCGAGTAACAATTCTTTTCTTCAATGGCCATTTCCGCAAATGTCTTCAAACTACTATTCGGTTGGAAGATGGGATCAAAACCGAAACCCGACTTGCCCTGCTCTACCCGCTCTCTCTCAGTTATAATACCATTTGATTCTCCATAGAAAAATTTGGGCTTGTCTTGGTTGCTTTCATCGCAGTAAGCTATTACGGATTGAAATTGAGCTTTGCGATTTTTCTGATTTTCTAAAAGTCTTAAAATCCCACGGTTGTCTATGGTTTGATAAACGTAAGCAGCATAAGGTCCTGGAAAACCCTTCAAAACCTCAATAAACAAACCAGCATCTTCCACAAAGATCGGCAAGCCGCTACATTTGTGGGCGTTCTGCACACTTCTCTTGGCAATTTCCTTTAGGCTCTCACTTTGAATTTCATCGCCCTTCAGCTTAAGCATGCCTACTGCGATACCGTAGCTACCAAGAATGCTCCGAGCTTCCTGGAATTTATGGATGTTACTTGTTGCAAAGAAAACTACTCTGCCTTTTAAGTTGAAGTCATTGTTTACGTTCTTCGACATAGCGGCCACGCCTCTCTATTTGCCTGATTTTCTCATAAACCTTTTCCGCCATCTCTAGACCTAAAACCGATCTATAACCACATAAAACACTCTGGAAACACTCTTCCCAGAATTGAAAATGAGTACTTTGAAGAGCACGTTTAAGCAAATGCAAATCTACCCCTTGAGTTTCCAACTCTGAGTTTTTTTCACCCAACCCGAAATCGAGGAAAACGACTTTGCCTTCAGGACTAAGTATCATATTTGAGGTTGTAAGGTCACCGTGGATTAAACCATACCTATGAAGTTGTGCAACGGAAATACCGATTCTCCTACAGAGTTCATGTCGTTCATGTTTGCCAGCAGCTTTAAGCAGATGTTTTATCTGTTCACCTTCAATGTACTCCATAATAATCGTGGAGTGAGGCACACTAACCATGTAGATAAGCGGAGTTGAAACGCCAGCTGCTTTAGCTTCATGCATCAGCTGCGGTTCGTGGATGGTTCGATAAATCCGAATTTGTTCATCCAAAGCAAGGGGGCGGTAACTTTTAGGCACGCGTACTTTCATTATCGCTTTTCGTCCATTCCACACTGTAAAAAACAGACTGGCTTCAGCACCTTTCTTAAGAAGCACAGTTTGGTTAACCTTATCTACTGTATCCACGGTACATCCACCTTGTCTACTCGCCAACGCAACTTAACGTAGCTCTCATCAATAGGAACAACTAACCCGTGCCTGAACGCTAAAACACCAGTCCAAGCAATCATAGCACCGTTATCTGTTGCGAACTGAAGGGGTACTACGCTAAATTTAGCATCGTGTTCCTCAGAAATAATGTTAAGCATAGCCTGCAAACGTTTGTTGGCTGCAACACCCCCTGTAAGCAAGACCTCTCGCTTCT